>Ga0247833_1000071_pt1 | contig 158893 bp, 163 predicted proteins | sample LaCruzMarch2015__7_FD_187117 | JGI IMG/M metagenome (GOLD analysis project Ga0247833, IMG submission 187117) | Freshwater microbial communities from meromictic Lake La Cruz, Castile-La Mancha, Spain - LaCruzMarch2015_8m | ecosystem: Environmental > Aquatic > Freshwater > Lake | place: Spain...
TTACGAATTGATTCCGCTTTCGACACAGCTTTATTTGCTTCATCGACAGCTGTCTGAATAACTGCAATCAGATCTGGATCGTTGCGCAGTGATTCCAACGTGGCACCAGTTTTTCCGTTACTTGCAATCCAACCCTTTAGCATATCTTGGTCGATGGTTATCAATGATGCGATAAATGGTTGATTATCTCCAACAACCATGCACTGACTTACGAGTGGGTGGGCGCGTAGTCGATCTTCCAAAACAGCTGGTGCAACGTTCTTTCCGCCAGCGGTAACAATGATCTCTTTCTTGCGTCCTGTGATGTAAAGGAACCCGTCTTCATCTAATCGACCCAAGTCGCCAGATTTAAACCAGGCGCCATCGAGTGATTCCGCATTTGCGGCTTCGTTACGCCAGTATCCAAATTCCATCACAATCGGTCCACTAATAAGAACCTCGCCATCATCTGCAATCTTGATAGAAGTTCCAGGAATTGGTCGACCAACTGAACCAATGCGCAGTGCGCTAGTGATATTGAGGGTAGCTCCCGCAGTAGTTTCGGTGAGCCCATAACCTTCCAGAATCGTGACACCAATACCGCGATAGAAGTGTCCGAGTCGGGTACCGAGTGGTGCTCCACCCGAGATAGCAGCTTCAACTGCCCCGCCCATTCCTGCGCGAATCTTGGAATATACAAGTTTGTCGAAGAGTGCGTGCTTAAGTGATAGAAGAGGCGGTGTGCGCCCTTTATCTTTTGACTCGCTGTAGGCAATTGCAACATCAGCTGCTTTTCTAAAAATCTTACCTTTTCCGGCAGCTTCCGCCTTTGCTTCGGCGCCGTTGTAAATCTTTTCAAAGATGCGAGGAACTGCGAGTACGAAAGTCGGTTTAAATGACGCTAGGTCTTGTGGCAAGCGGCCTACTGGATCACTGCAATGGGCCAAGTGAAGGCCAGCATGGATGGAACCGATTTGAACCATTCGGCCAAAGACGTGAGCTACAGGTAAGAAGAGGAGAGTCGAGCCACCTGGCTTTTTGAAGAGATCACTTGCCGCCTCGACTACATTTCCACATTCTGCCAAGAAGTTCGAGTGTGTTATCTGCACACCTTTTGGACGTCCCGTAGTGCCGGATGTGTAGATCAAGGTTGCAAGTGTTGATGGTTGTAAATAATCTCGACGATTTTGGATTTCGTCATCGCTCACCCCTGCTCCTGATTTACGAAGGTGCGGCAACACATCATCGGTCATTACCCAGATATGTTTCGTGTGCGCAGGAAGTACGGGTGTAACAAACTCTTTTAGGAGTGGAGTTTCTACGATGAGACCGGTCGCGCCTGAATCTTCCAAAATCCATTGCACTTGTTCGGTTGATGATGTTTCGTAGATAGGAACCACAATTCCACCGGCATACCAAATTGCGAAATCTAGAATTGTCCACTCGTAACGAGTGCGCGCCATGATTGCGACCCGGTCGCCAGCCTTAATTCCGGCCGCAATTAAACCTTTGGCGGCGGCTCGAACCTCATCTTCGATTTGCAAAGCCGTCATTGGTTGCCACCCGTCGCCTAACGGACGCGAGACGGTGATGCGATTAGGTTCATTCTTGGCGCGATCTGAAATGAGGTCGGTGAGGTTGCCTTTTGTGGCAGCGGGGATGAGTGCAGGAGTAGAGACTTGATTCATGGCGCTAACGCTATCTCTGACCTGATGAAAAAGGGAAGTATCTCTGCAAAGAATTGGTAGCCTTTGACCATGTCTGAGAAAAGCACATCTACCGTAGTCATTGAAGCCTCACTCGCCGACGTTCAAAGAGCCCTATTTGATATCGCCAAGTATCCCGAGTGGCTAAGTTCAATAAAGAAGTCAGAGGTTACGGAAAGTGATGACCAGGACAGACCACTTAAAGCCAAACTCGCTATCGACGCCGGCATGATGAAGGATCGAGTCACTCTCGATTATGACTGGAGCGCAGCACCGCTGGTCTTATCCTTTTCGATGGATGAAGCGGACCTTTTGACGCAGATGGATGGTGTGTACACCTTGAAATCACTCGATGAAGACTCCACCCAGGTCACCTACGAACTTACGGTGGCTGTTTCGCTGCCAGTGCCTTCGATGATGATTACGAAGGCGCAACAGCAGACTATTGATGCGGCGCTAAAGGAATTAGCTGTACGAGTTTCATAAATGGGTTACACGATTGGGATAGATATCGGCGGAACGAAAGTTCTGGGCGGAGTTGTTGATGAAGTTGGGTCGGTAATTCACAGAGCGCGCAGAGATACTCCGCGGGAGGGTGGAGTTGCGTTAACGCAAGCAATTGCAGATGTCGCACTCGAGTTGGTGCAAGAGTTCCCAGTCGAATCCGTTGGAATCTCAGTCGCAGGATTTATCTCAGCTGATCGTAAGACAATTTTGGCGGCGCCGAATATTGCAGATTGGAACGGGGTCAATCTAGATCAAGAACTCACCCGTCGCATCGGATTACCTGTCGTAATTGAAAATGACGGAAATGCGGCGGCATGGGGCGAGTTTAAATTTGGCGCTGGGCGCGGTAAAGAAAACATTTTGATGCTCACTGTCGGCACGGGTATTGGTGGCGGAATCGTTTCCGAAGGCAAGTTAATGCGTGGTTCATTCGGAGTTGCAGCCGAGATTGGTCATATCCGAGTTGTTCCTAACGGAGCCCTTTGTGGTTGTGGCGCATTGGGATGCTTTGAACAGTATGGATCTGGAACTGCTTTGCTTCGCCATGCACGCGAAGCTATTGAAAAACAATTGTCAGAGGGCGACTCCGAAAGTGCTCGAATTATTCTTGATAAAGGTGATGGCACAGTTGCTGGCCTTAAGGGAAGTGCAATTACCGAAGCTGGGCGTGAAGGCGATGCACTTGCACTCGCAATTTTCCAAACGCTAGGAGATTATTTAGGAGTCGGAATCGCTTCACTCGCGATTGTCTTGAATCCGCAAGCGGTTGTTATTGGTGGGGGAGTTGTAGATGCGGGAGATATTCTGCTCAACCCAATTCGCGAAAGTGTGAAGAGATACATGCCATACGCAGGGGTGCACCCATATCCAGAAATCATCGCGGCGCAATTAGGCAATGAAGCAGGGCTCGTTGGAGTTGCAGATTTAGCGCGGAATTAGCGATTGATGATCATTATTTACACAATAGAAGAGATCCGCGGTAAATTACAGCCGTGAACAACCTTCCTTACGGAACGCTTCGTGCGTTCCTAACACCATTTCTCATGTTGTTGTTCAGGCCAAAGGTGAAAGGCCTTCGCCATGTGCCGGTATCGGGGCCGCTCATTCTCGCTTCTAATCATCTTTCATTTAGCGATTCCATCTTTATGCCACTTGTAGTACCTCGCAAAGTTACCTTTTTAGCAAAGAGTGAGTACTTCACCTCACCTGGTCCCAAAGGTTTCATCAAGAAGTTAACCTTCATCGCACTAGGTCAAGTTCCGGTGGATCGTTCTGGCGGAAGACGGAGCGAAGCCGCACTCATCACTGGGCTACAAGTCTTATCTGCTGGAAATTCACTGGGCATCTATCCCGAAGGAACACGTTCACCGGATGGACGTCTCTATAAGGGCCGCACCGGAATCGCACGCCTTGCAATTGAGTCGGGTGCTCCAGTAATTCCGATAGCGATGTTTAATACCGACAAGATTCAACCTACTGGAACAGTGATTCCGAAGGTGATGAGAGTGGGAATTACATTTGGTGAGCCTATGTACTTCGAGGGTGATTCCACTGATTTGCAATACCTACGAGAAGTAACCGACCAGATTATGAAGCGAATCCAACAGCTATCGGGACAAGAGTATGTCGATACCTATGCGGTAAAGGCGAAGAAGTCAAAACTCAGCGAAGAAACGAACGAGGAAAACGATTAGTCAATCTGTAACTCTGCACGCTTGATGAGATAGTTACAAACATTGCATTCGGGGCCTGATTCGGGCATCCCACCTTCGATAGTCGAAATCAACTCTTCTAACAACGCGCTAAATTTTTCAGTATCACGCTCAACTGGCACGTAGTGTTGGTTGACTCCAAAACCATGCGAGTTTGAGGCAAGTTCGCTGACGGAGGTTTCAGTAACGCCAGCTAACTTCCAGATCAAGAGCCCCATGGATGAGACAGGAAAAGGCTTTCCTTTATCTGGATTTTCAAGGGCGTAGGCATATGCCTCAAGTTGCGGCGCATAAAATGGGCCGTTATCACGCTCCGAATCCGATACTTTGCAATCAATAATCCCCACGGTGCCATCTTCGTAATGACCTAGAAGGTCATAGATTCCTAATATCTTCCACCGTGTTTCGAAGCCATTAATTTTAATAGGCGAGCTCTTTACCCATTGCCCCCATTGTTTGACCACACCAGGCTTAAGGGTGGAAGAAATCTCTGACATCGATGCACGTCGGAAGTGTTCTTCTTGTGAATCCGCCAAGGGTTTAACGAGCGGAAACTCTTTCTTCATATCAAATTTAAACCAGTATTTAAGCCAGAGGCATCGCTTACACGTTGATAGCCCAAAGGTGAGATCAGATGGAGCGATGGTGTCGCGGGCGGGCTGTTCAGGTTTAATCATGGCGATATTCTCTCGCTAAGCACCGACAACTGCGCTAATGAGCACCAGTATTCCAAGCACAATCATTACTAAGCCTCCAGTAGCTCTCAGCGCCTTCAGCCTTCGGGCATCAGTTGCCAGCCATTGGCGGGCGGTACCTGCCAGCAACCCCCAGGTGGAGTCAGAGAGAAAAGCAAGGACACAGAAGACCAAGCCCATAAGGAGAAGCTGCGCTGTTACCTGCCCACCATCGATATCTACAAACTGGGGCAAGACGGCGGCAAAGAAGACAATTGCTTTGGGGTTAAGAACTCCCACCCAAAAGCCATCTCGAATGCATTGCAGCGTTCGTGGTTCTAGCGGGCCTTGATTAGTCATATCGGCCGCATGTTCTGATCTCTTTCTGATGGCATCGATGCCGAGATAAATCAGGTAGAGGCCGCCGCCCCATTGCACCGCTAGGTAGGCAAAGCTGGAGCGGGCCAGGATCGGGCCCAGGCCAAGGGCGACTAATGAGGATAGGACCAGTGATCCTGAGACATTTCCGGCCACGGTAAGCACCGCAACTTTTCGACCCCAAGAAATCGCTCGGGCGATGACAAAGAGAACGCTTGGCCCAGGAGCAAGGATGATGACCATCGCCGCTACAACATATTCGGCAATGCGCGTTGGAATCACCGGCTAAAGGTAGTGGGGCGGTGTGGTGATTTGCGTATCTCAGCGATTTCACCTTTAATAGCGTCTAGATATATCGAATAGATATATACAACCGTTATAGTCAATCAATATTGGTCAGAAGGGGAGCCAGAGATGAAATCGCGCTCGCAATCGCTGGAATTCGCCCTACTTGGCCTGCTCTCTGAATCTGCCCTCCATGGGTATGAGCTACGTAAAAGGCTGATGACCATCTTTGGCCCATTCCGCGCTCTCTCATTTTCAGTCCTATATCCGCAGTTAAAGCGGATGGTCATTGCCGAGACGATTGAGGCGAAAGAGGTTGGTGTGAGTTCACGCCGGACCCGCATCGTCTACACGATCACCAAGAAAGGCCTCAAGCGATTTTCGGAATTGAACAGTTCTGTGACATCAGATTCTTGGGAAGATGAAGGATTTGGAGTGCGCTTTGCATTCTTTAGTCCGACTACATCAATGAACCGGGTAAGAATTTTGGAGGGTCGTTTGCGTCGCCTCCAAGATAAGGCAGAGGCGTTGCGTACTGATCTTCAGTCGCAACCTCTGGGTATCGATAAATATCTCGAGGAGTGGCGACGCTTCTCACTCGAATCACTCGAGCGCGAGATTTCATGGCTAGAAGGAATGATTAAGAACGAGGGGAAAACTAAGTGAAGATAAAGACTGAAACCGGAGACATTCGCGTTGCCATTGTTGGGGTTGGAAACTGTGCCAACTCGCTAGTGCAAGGCGTCACCTATTACAAGGATGCAGCGATAGATCAGGAAATTCCTGGACTTATGCATGCAGTCATTGGGAACTATCACATTAACAGTATTAAGTTTGTGGCAGCTTTTGATGTAGATGCTAAGAAGGTTGGGTTAGACCTAGCCGATGCTATTTGGGCCAGCGAGAACAACACCATCAAATTCTCAGATGTTGCCAATACCGGCGTCACGGTTCAGCGCGGAGTAACCCACGATGGACTTGGAAAGTATTACAAGGAGACAATTGTCGAATCTACCTCCAGCGCCGTCGATGTAGTTGCAGCTCTCAAGGAAGAAGAAGTAGACGTACTCATCTGCTACCTACCTGTGGGCTCGGAAGTAGCAGCCAAGTTCTATGCGCAATGCGCTCTCGATGCCGGTTGTGCTTTTGTAAATGCACTTCCTGTATTTATTGCATCAGATCCAATCTGGGCAAAGAAATTTGAAACTGCCGGCCTACCAATCGTGGGCGATGACATTAAGAGCCAAGTTGGGGCAACAATCACTCACCGAATTATGGCGAAGTTGTTTCAGGATCGTGGAGTGCATCTTGATCGCACCTACCAATTAAATGTTGGTGGAAATATGGACTTTAAGAACATGCTCGAGCGTGACCGACTTGAATCGAAGAAGATTTCCAAGACCAATTCAGTTACGTCCCAGCTAGATCACGATATGGGCGCGAAGAATGTACACATCGGTCCATCTGATTACATTCCATGGCTTGATGACCGCAAGTGGGCCTATGTCCGCTTAGAGGGACGCGCCTTCGGTGATGTTCCACTAAACCTTGAGTACAAGCTAGAGGTGTGGGACTCTCCAAATTCAGCTGGAGTTATTATCGATGCTCTGCGCTGTGCCAAGTTAGGGCTAGATCGCAAGATTGGGGGAGCGCTCCTTGCTCCGTCTTCATACTTTATGAAAACTCCGCCAGTTCAATATACCGATGAACAAGCGCACGCAGCGGTCGAAGAGTTCATCTCTGGAGTCCTAGTCAACTAAAGAAAAGAGTACATACCCCGACCCTGGAACACCTGCGGGTCGGGGTTTTCTTTCCCCTGAATCACGCTTTAGGATGAAGCAATGAGTGAAATTACCAGCACGCTAATTGGGCAGACCCAAGTAATTCGTTTCAATCGTCCTGAGAAAATGAATGCAATCACTCGCGATATGTATGCAGGGCTAACTTCTGCACTGAATGAAGCTGCGGGAGATTTCGCCGTGCGCACCGTTGTCATTACCAGCGAAGGCAATCACTTCACTGCCGGAAATGACATTAAAGACTTTATGGCTAATCCGCCGACAGAAGAATCCTCCGATGTTGCACGCTTTTTAGCTGCCTTGCTTGAGTTTCCAAAGCCACTTATTGCGGCGGTGAAGGGAAATGCAGTGGGCGTTGGAACAACCATGTTGCTGCACTGCGACATTGTGATCTCGGCGCCAAATGCGAACTTTTCCATGCCATTTACCTCGCTCGGATTAGTGCCAGAAGCGGGAGCCACCAAACTTTTTCCTGAGCTTGTGGGATATCAGCGGGCGGCTCGAATATTTTTGACCGGAGATCCGTTCTCGGCCGATGACGCGAAGCAGATGGGGCTGGTGGAAAGAATCACCGCAGATCCAGAAGCGCAAGCCATGGAGATCGCAGAAAAAATTGGTAAGCAGCCACCGCAAGCCATCATTAATACCAAGGCGTTGATGAAGGCAGGTAAGCACGACGCAGTGGCGGCGGTGATGAAGGCGGAGTTTCAAATATTCGCACTCGCGCTGCAATCAGAGGAAGCAGCTGAAGCATTTATGAATTTCATGTCGAAGAAGAGTAAATAAGGGAGCGCGTAATGTCACTTCAAGGAAAAAGAATTTTTATTACCGGAGGCTCTCGCGGCATTGGCCTTGCGATCGCACTGCGCGCTGCCGCAGATGGGGCTCAGATTGCGATAGCAGCAAAGACTTCTGATCCAAACCCAAAGCTACCCGGAACAATTCACACCGCAGCTGATGAAATCCGCGCTGCCGGCGGAACAGCGCTACCAATACAGTGCGACCTACGAGATGAGAGTGCGATTGCAGATGCGGTGGCACAGGCTGCCCAAGAGTTCGGTGGGATTGATATTTTGATCAATAACGCCAGTGCTATCAACCTCACTCGCACCGAAGATACTCCAGCTAAGCGCTTTGACTTGATGTTTGATGTCAATGTGCGGGGCACCTTCTTGACATCACAGGCCGCAATTCCACATCTACGCGATTCAGCTGATGCGGGACGAAACCCTCACATTCTCAACCTTTCGCCTCCGCTTTCGATGAAACCTATCTGGTTCAAAAACCATGTTGCGTACACGATGGCCAAGTACGGAATGAGTATGTGCGTACTCGGCATGGCTGAGGAGTTTAAACGTGATGGAATCGCAGTCAATGCGTTGTGGCCACGTACAGCGATTGACACCGCGGCGCTGGCGATGATTCCAGGAGTCGATACTGCCGCATGTCGAACACCAGAAATTCTCGCCGACTCCGCCTATATAGTTTTAAATCGCAACGCTAAAGAGTGCACCGGTAATTTCTTTGTCGACGACGAAGTTCTAGCATATGAAGGAATCAGAGATCTTGATAAGTACTCAGTCGTTCCTGGAACTAAAGATTTCTTGCTCGATTTCTTCCTAGACTAAGCAAATTTTCTTGAGTTAATCTAAACTCACCGCCATGAAGCTAGAACTCAATGGCACCAATGTCATCCAAGAGAGCGAACGTGGCGGTAAAGCGTCATCACTTTTCTGGCCTTGGTGTGGGGCGAATGTTTCACTCCTTGCCCTTTCCTATGGCTCCTTCTTCTTGGGCTTTGGTATCTCCTTTTGGCAAGCCACTATCGCTGCCTTTCTTGGGACTGTTCTTTCTTTCCTCCTCGTCGGAGTGAGTTCGTTAGCAGGTAAGAAGTCCAATGCACCCACGATGGTTTTATCAAGAGCGGCATTTGGTGTAAAGGGAAATCTATTTCCAGGGCTGTTGTCGTATTTAATTTTCGTTGGCTGGGAAACCGTTCTGGTTTCGTTAGCGACCTTAGCTACTGGAACAGTTTTCGTTCGAGTTGGTCAGCTGGATCGTGACACTGCGATGATTCTAGGTTTCGCCCTCTCAGTAGCCTTAACTGTTTCGGCTGGAGTGCTCGGCTTTAGTGTGATTATGAAAATTCAGCGTTACCTCACCATCATCACAATTGCTATGACCGGCGTCTATATCGCGCTGACCATCAATAAGGTCGATTGGGATTTAGTGACATCGATGAAACCGGGGAGCACGCAAGGATTCATTGGTGCGCTGATTTTCGGTGCAACGGGGATTGGGTTGGGTTGGGTGAATTCCGCCGCAGACTATTCACGGTACTTACCTCGATCAGTCTCCAGTCGAAGTGTTATTGGCTGGACAGTTCTTGGCGCTTCGATAGTTCCGGTTATCTTGGTGATTTTTGGTGCTGCGCTATCTGCCAGCAGTGAAGATTTGGCGGGAGCTATTGCAAGTGATCCGATCGGCGCACTGACAACAATCTTGCCGACCTGGTATTTGATTGTCTTTGCACTTGTCGCCATTTTAGGTTTAGTGGGTGGAGCGATTCTCAATCTTTACTCATCCGGACTCACCTTGATCTCCTTAGGTGTTCCGGTCAAGCGTCACGTGGCCGCATCAATTGATGCTTTCATTATGTTTATCGGAGCCATTTACTTTGTCTGGGTAGCCGATGATTTCTTCTATCCATTCCAGGGATTTCTCATCACACTTGGCGTCCCGATTGCAGCATGGTCTGCCATGTTTGTAACGGATGTACTACTGCGCAATCGCTATAACCAGGTTGATCTTTACCGCACGAGCGGGAGATACGGTGCTTGGAACTTCACTTCTATCGGCATCCTTGTGATAGCGACAATTGTTGGATGGGGATTTGTGACCAACGGTTTTGCCGATTGGCTGACGTGGCAGGGATATTTCTTAGCTCCATTAGGTGGCAAAGAAGGCGAATGGGCATATGCAAACCTGGGAATCTTCTTCGCCCTGCTCATAGGATTTATTGGCTACTTTGTAACTTCTCGAGAGCGAATCGCGCAGCAAGAATTATCAGACTGATACAGTAGAACTATGAATCGCTCAGAGTCGTTGATGAGTCGATTTTCAGGTAAGGAATCATTCGGTGGTTATGTGATTCTCATTGCGGCTGCGCTTGGCATGGTTGTTGCTAATTCTCCTTTGAAATCAGCCTACTTTGATACTTTAGATTCTGGCTTCGAAATAGGCGGTGGTATTTTCTACCTCAAGCTCACCGTCTTGAAAGTTATTAATTATCTTTTGATGTCCATCTTCTTCTTCCTTGTTGGAGTTGAGATTAAACGAGAAATCACTACTGGTCACTTAGCTACATTCCGCAAAGCGGTCATGCCCTTCATCGCTGCTGTAGGAGGAATGTCCGTTCCGGCATTGCTCTACCTACTTATCGCTGGTGGTGAGGATGCACGCGGGTGGGGTGTTCCGGTCGCCACTGATATTGCACTCGCCGTTGGACTTCTATCGATTATTGGAAATTCAGTCTTACCCTCACTTCGAATCTTTCTCTTAAGTTTGGCGGCAATTGATGACATTGGTGCGATTTTAATTATCGCCTTCATTTACACCACTGGGCTCGCACTCTCGTGGCTCATTGCCGCACTACTCGCCGTAGTTGCAGTTCTTTTGCTGAACAATTTACATGTGAGAAATGGTTATCTGACTATTGGGCTAGGCCTTTTGCTCTGGTACTGCCTGTACCGAAGTGGAGTGCACCCGACCCTGGCCGGAGTAGTGATGGGTTTACTGACCCCCAGTATTGCTAAAGAGAAGAGCGAAAGCTCGCCAACTCGGATTGAGTGGTTGGAAGCAAAGCTCACTCCATGGAGCGCCTTTGCCGTGGTTCCAGTATTCGCCTTCGCAAATACTGGAGTAGAACTTTCGAGCCAGGCCCTGGAAAGCGCTTGGACTTCTGCTATCGCATGGGGAATCTTTATCGGACTCGTTATCGGTAAGCCTTTAGGCGTGCTCATTTCAATGCTGCTCGCTCGCAAATTAAGAGTGGGGGATTATCCAGAGAGTGCAAAGAGTGCAGATCTACTAGCAACTGGAAGCGCCGCTGGAATAGGTTTTACGGTCGCAATATTTATTGCAAATCTAGCCTTTGCAGATCCGGCCAAGCAAGATCTAGCGGTGATTGCGGTGATAGCTGCATCGATTGTCAGCGGTGTATTGAGCTGGGCGCTATTTACAGTATCTGCTAGAAAGAGTGCGCGCTAAACGCTATTCCTATTGCTGTGCGGATAAAGCGCGAAGCCCTGCTACGGCAAATATCTGAGCGTTGCGGGTCTCTACTTCTGGATTATTGCCCGACTCAATTCTGACTGAGGCTGCTTCGATAATGTTCTGTAGGTAGCTCATGGCAACGCGAACATCGTTTAATCCCATATCTTGCAACGGTGCTGAAATAGTCACCATCAAATTTCTATGGCCCTGCGAGATTTCCTCGCGGCGAAAATCTGGGATAGCGGCCATATTCAGACTTTTAATGAGCATATGTCTGCCATCAACTACGTACTGCAACGCCTCTGCAATCCAGAGTTCTACATGTTCGTATGGATCGCTAATTCCGATAACTGCCTTCGCTAAACGATTCTGGTAGAGCGCGAGCTCTTCCATAACCAGATCGGCGACCAGGTCTGCAGCGGAAGAGAAGTACTCATAAATCGATGAACGCGCCATGCCAGCTCGCTCAGCCACTGCTGCCACCGTGATACTTGAAGCTCCAGATTCGAGAGCGATAGCCAAGGCAGCATCAATGAGTTGACGCTGGCGCAACTGGCGCTGTTCAACGACTGTTTCCGCTTGAATTTTAGGGGACATGTCTCTAATTATTCTATGCCTGGGTTAGCAGCGCCACCGGAAATGATGTGATGTAGGAAATAAGTAACCCCGCCATTTCTGACGGGGTTTCTCGTGAAGCTGGTAGCGGTATCCTCTTAGATATCGTAGTAAAGTTCGAACTCTGCTGGATGCGGACGTAGGCGCACGTAATCAACTTCATTCTTACGCTTCCATTCAATCCAGGTTTCAATGAGGTCTTCTGTGAAGACCCCACCCTTGGTGAGGAATTCATGATCATTCTCAAGGCTATTAAGAACTGCATCGAGTGAGCCCGGAACCTGAGGAATGCTCGCAGCCTCTTCGCCTTCGAGTTCGTAGAGATCCTTATCAACTGGAGCAGGTGGTTCGATTTTGTTAACGATTCCATCGATACCGGCCATGAGCATCGCAGCGAATGCGAGATATGGGTTAGATGATGGATCAGGGCAACGGAATTCGACGCGCTTCGCTTTTGGCGATGAACCTGTAATTGGAATACGGATACATGCCGAACGGTTACGAGCTGAGTAAACAAGGTTTACTGGAGCTTCATATCCTGGAACCAAACGACGGTATGAGTTTACAGTTGGGTTTGTGAAAGCAAGAAGCGATGGAGCGTGCTTGAGCAATCCTCCGATATACCAACGTGCCATATCTGAAAGATCTCCGTAAGTACCAGCTTCGAAGAAGAGTGGTTGACCGTTCTTCCAGAGTGACTGGTGAACGTGCATACCGGAGCCGTTATCGCCAAAGAGGGGCTTTGGCATAAATGTGGCGGTCTTTCCACCTTCCCAAGCAACGTTGCGAATGATGTACTTGAACTTCATTAGCTCATCGCCGGCACTTAAAATATCTGTGAATCGGTAGTTGATCTCCATCTGTCCTGCAGTACCAACTTCATGGTGTGAACGCTCAACAAGAAGACCTGCGCGACCGAGTTCCATGACCATCTCATCACGAAGATCTGCAAACTGATCTGTTGGTGAGACTGGGAAATAGCCACCCTTAACGCGTGTGCGATATCCACGGTTAGGTGTTCCATCTGGATCAGCAACAATGCCGGTATTCCACGCACCTTCATAAGAGTCGATGTGGTGATAAGCCTCGTTGATACCAGTCTTAAAGCGAACTGCATCAAAGACGTAGAACTCGGCTTCGGGAGCGAAGAATGCTTGATCAGCGATACCTGTTGATTTCATGTAGTTAACAGCTTTTGCAACTACACCGCGTGGATCGCGAGAGTATGGAGTGTCATCAGATGGGTTATGAACTGAGAAGATAATTACGAGTGTTTTCTCTAGGCGGAAAGGGTCGATAAATGCAGATTCAGGAACTGGAAGCAATTTCATATCTGATTCGTTGATCGCTTGGAATCCACGAATAGATGAGCCATCAAACATAAGTCCATCTGTAAAGACAGCCTCGTCAAATGATTCAATGGGAACATTGAAGTGATGCTGAATACCCGGGAGATCTGTAAAGCGAACGTCAACGAGCTTTACATCTTCCTTCTTGATGTACGCAAAAATTTCGGCAGAATTCTTAAACATTTTTACTCCAATTGTGGCTAGTCATTGCCCAGCTGAATCGTCTTTGCGAGCTCTACTCTGAGTGCGCCTGATGGAGTGAAGGCTAGTTCCGTTGCGTAAAAAAGTCATAATCTCTGTGTTACGGCCGTGTTACATCACACTAGCCCGCTGCTCATGACCTACTAGGATTTAGCCCATGACGCAGCAGGCATATCCACGAGTAAGCCAAGGTCGGCGCCTCCTGGGCATCACCCTCGACTGGTTCGCCTGTTATGCGATCGCCCTAGGCTTCTTCGCTGGATCAGGCAGCCTGGCAGATCGCGTTCCAAACGCACGCCTGCCGCTCCTGGTTCTGCTCTTCGCCGAGTACTCGATCCTGATTGCACTGACGGGCGCATCTTTTGGTCATCGACTCGTTGGATTGAAAGTGGTTCGTTTCTCAGATGGCGGGCAAGTGACCCCCAAGCAGGCGCTCATTCGGACGGCACTACTTCTTCCGTTGGTGACAGCAATCACTTTCGATGAAAATGGTCGGGGCATCAACGAGAGATTTTCCAATACAGTCTTAGTACAAAGTAGGTATCGAAAGTAGATGGTCAAATTCAGAGCACTGCTTAAGGCTTCCCACTTTGGCCCAACATTGCTGGTCACCAGCATCGCTTTCGCCTTCGCTTCATATTACTGGTGGGAAGGACCGGCCTACCTAATTGCCGTAGGTGTTTTCCTAGGTCAACTGATTGTCGGTTGGAGCAACGATATCTGCGACTACCGTGATGACCAGGCGCATAATCGAGTGAATAAGCCGTTAGTTGCCGGAACAATTACCGAACGCGAACTTCGTCAATGGATGATCTGGATGATTCCAGCAGCTTTCTTTGCCAACCTCTTTGGCCCGCTTGGAATTAAAGGTGGACTTGTTTACATGTTGGGAATTGCCTGCGGAGTTGGTTATAACCTCTACTTCAAATTCACCATTTTCTCGCCGCTGCCATATGCGATTGCCTTCGCAGCGCTGCCATCATGTATCGCGATTTCTAGAGATATTCAGCCACCGCTGTGGATGTGGTTGGGAGGCGCCATCTTCGGTGTGGCGGCTCACTTCATAAATGTTCTAAAAGATATGAAGAAAGATCAGCTCAGCGGGATTCAGGGTTTACCTCAGCGTTTGGGCAGTAAAGGTTCAGCCATCGCTGCGTTGTTACTGATAACTGCTGGGATTTTGCTCATTATTTACTTGGCCTAGATTTGCACGAGCTAGTGATTAACGAATCTTCACATTCTTTGGCATCGGACCCTTTGGGATTGGCATAGATAATCCACCCACGGCTTTTAGGCGAGCACGAACCTCACGCATTTGATGTGCTGATAATTTCTTTGGAAGCTTGGTGACATGCTTCTGTAGCTTGCGAAGCGGAACTTGGCCTTGTTCATCGCCAACGACGATTTCAGTAATCGGAACCCCTGGTGCAAATCTTTCAGACTTCTTCTTCTCATCTGCAATCATCTGGCGAACTGCAAATCCACCTTCGCCGGTAAGAACAATTCCCGCACGTCCCACGCTGCGATGAACCATATCCTGCGAACGATTAACCGCTACCGCGGGAGTAGTTGTCCACCCCTTGCGGATCGCCATAAGAACGCTTGCTCCAGCACCCATCTGACCTTCGATATTTGCATAGGCAGCTGATCCCGCAACACGAGTAAAGAGAAACATTGCAGCAAGAAGTGCAACGGGTGCGGTAACAAAGCCACCGTAAACGGGATGATCAAAGAGAAAACCAAGAGTTACTCCGATCGCAAAGACGATAAGAAAAGTTGCAATGAGCGCTGCGCCAATCCAAGGCTTTACCGATTTTGTTACTGAGTAAGCATCACGGAAAGTTTGAAAACGAGGGGTTTTTATCTTTGCTTCTCTATTCTTTTTTCTCTTAAACATAGGTGTTAGTTTAGGGGAGCGGGGGCGCTTCCACCAAGGCGGATTGGCGCCCACCGCTGGCCTTGGTGTGAATCTGGATACCTGCGCTGCACATCATGAAGCATTGAAATCATAGTTTCGCGCAAGAGCTGCTCACCGGCTTCAACATCTGACTGCTTGTCAAAGTAGATGGGATCTCCGAAGGAAACGGTAATCGGAATTCTTTTGCGTCGCAGGTCGCGCTTTACCTTCTTGGTCCAAATTCGTTGCGAGCCCCAGACAATCGTTGGAATAACAGGTACACCTGATGCCATCGCTAGCCTGACCGCGCCGGATTTCAACTCTTTGATTTCGAAACTTACTGAAATTGTTCCTTCCGGAAAAATGCCAACAATCTCGCCCGCCCGTAGCGCTCGAAGAGCTGCCACGAATGATGCCGAGCCGCTACTTCTATCTACGCAGATGTGATGCATTCCGCGCATTAACGGCCCCGCTAGCTTATTATCGAATACTTCCTTCTTAGCCATGAAACGAACGTAGCGACCAGTTGGAAGTGCGGCAGTTCCTGTGAGTGCAAAATCCAAATAGCCAACATGGTTGATGGAGAGAATGGCGCCACCAGTACGTGGAATGTGTTGATCACCTTCAAAATCGAATCGCAGTCCAAGGTACTTCCAAAATAGTTTGATTGCACCAACGACCGGTGGATAAACAAAATCAGCCACGCAGCAATCTTTTCTCTTGCGCTTGCTTGTATAAACGGCCTGCGCGATATGAGCTTCTTACTAGCGGTCCGCTCATGACGCCACTGAAACCTACATCTTCTGCTTCTTTCGCAAGTTCTACAAATTCATCAGGCTTCACCCAACGTTCAACCGGATGGTGCTTATTGGTAGGTCGCAAATACTGTGTGATTGTGATGAGGTCGCAACCGGCGGCATGAAGGTCAACCAGAGCTTGCGAAATCTCTTCCCGAGTTTCACCTAGTCCGAGAATGAGATTGGACTTGGTAATAAGTCCAAATTCACGAGCTTGAGAAATCACATTCAACGAACGCTCGTAGGTAAATGCGGGACGAATTCGCTTGAAGATTCGTGGAACCGTTTCGAGATTGTGCGCGAAAACTTCAGGGCGTGTTTCAAAAACTTCATTGAGGAAAATCGGATTTCCGCTGAAATCTGGCGCCAACATCTCCACGCCAGTTCCCGGGTTGAGTTCGTGCACCTTGCGAATTGTCTCGGCATATAACCAAGCACCTTCATCTGCTAAATCATCGCGGGTGACACCGGTAATCGTGGCGTACTTAAGGCCCATGGATTGAACGGATTCGGCCACGCGTCGGGGTTCATCACGATCAAGCGGATCTGGCTTTCCGGTGTCAATATTGCAAAAGTCGCAACGACGAGTGCATCGCTCTCCACCGATAAGAAAAGTCGCTTCCTTATCTTCCCAACATTCAAAAATATTTGGACAGGCCGCTTCTTGGCAGACAGTGTGTAAACCTTCTGATTTCACCAGCGAACGTAGTCGCGTGTATTCGGGTCCCATATTGGCGCGGGTCTTGATCCACTCTGGCTTTCGCTCGATGGGCGTTTGCGTATTACGCGCTTCGATACGCAAAAGTTTGCGACCCTCTGGTGCGATTGTCATGCGCTCACCTTCACTAAATACTTCGAGATTATCTCTTCGATCGCCGGTTGAACATCGGAAATAGTAATGGCTTTGCCCAACTCCTTTGCCATCGAAGTCACTTGCGCGTCATTGATTCCACAAGGAACTATCTTTTCGAAAGCAGTGAGATCTGGGTTCACGTTGAGTGCGAAGCCATGCATGGTCACGCCCGAGGCAACCCGGATACCGATTGCGGCAATCTTGCGTGCACCTTGATCATCGCTAATCCAGACACCTGATCTGCCAGAAATTCGAGTACTCGCAATTCCAAAATACGCACAGACCTCAATCAGACCAGCTTCGATTTCACGGACGAAACCAACGAGCTCATGACGATTTGATAGCCGGATGATTGGGTAGCCAACTAACTGTCCAACTCCATGCCAAGTAATTTTTCCACCTCGATCAACTTCGATTACTGGTGTTCCATCGGTAGGCATCTCAGATGCCAAGGTCCGTCTGCCTGCGGTATAGACCGAAGGGTGCTCAAGTAGCAACAGAGAGTTGCCGGCAATTGCTTGGGTTACATCGAGGTGAACTTTTCGTTGCAGTGCCAGTGCATCACGGTATTCACGCGTCCCAAGCCGATGTATTGCAATCGAGGACGCGGAGATTTGTGGCTCCAAGTCGGTGCTGACAACTGTCACAGGGATAGCCTAAAGGTAGGCTTGCCCGGTAGCGAATTGCCGCATTACTCACGCCCGAAAGGTCTCGACTTCACAATGTCTATCAACGCATCCACTAAATCCCGTAAGCCATTTGCCCTAGCCATGCTAGTTGTCATTATTTGGTTCTTGATTGTGGGCATCTTTGGGCCACTCTTCGGCAAACTCACCTCCGTCCAGGAGAATAACAATTCTTCATTCTTGCCGAAGGGCGCGGAAGCAACCCAGGCATCGGAAGTTATCCAAACTTTCTCAGATAAAGATTCTTTCAATTTACCGGCGCTTGTCCTCTTTGAAGGAAAGACAACTCCGGAAAATATTGCAAAAATTAACGAGCACATGCTTGGTGTTGGTGGACTCACTCTGGCCGGAACAGATCGGAAGATTTTAGATTACTTAGCTCCAGATCAGGTCATTACTGTTTTTCCAGCGCAAGACGGTGAAGCCATCTTGGCAAATGTGCCACTCGATGGAAGTGCTATTGGTGAGGTTCTTCCCAACGACGAGCCAGTTCTGCCAGCAATTGTGGAAGCCCTTCGCGAAGACGTTAAGGAATTTGCAGAAGCTAATGGCGTTACTCACTACGTGACAGGGCCTGCCGGATTATTCGGTGATCTCTTTAAAGCTTTCGGCGCCATAGATTCAATCTTGCTCTTGGCAACACTTGCGGTGGTAGCCGTAATTCTGATCTTCGTATACCGATCGCCAATCCTTTGGATTATTCCGCTACTTTCTTCGCTCTTTGCTCTGGCAACCGCGGGTGGAGTTATTTACCTCTTGGCCAAAAATGACATTCTCGATGTCGATGGACAGTCGCAAGGAATTCTCTCTGTTCTTGTCATCGGTGCTGCGACAGATTATGCGCTGCTCTTGATAGCTCGATATAGAGAAGAATTGCATCATCATGAAAATAGATTCGATGCAATGCGCGCTGCGTACAAGGGCGTATGGGAACCAATCTTGGCTTCAGGTTCTACCGTTGCAATCTCGCTGATGGTTCTTCTCTTTAGTCAATTAACCAACACCGCAAGCCTTGGTCCGATCGGAGCAATTGGAATTGTGGTCTCGATGATTACGATTCTGACTTTGCTGCCTGCACTCATGCTGATCTTCGGTCGCTGGTTATTCTGGCCACGTATTCCGAAAAATGACGGAGATGATCATGTGCTTGAGGGAATGTGGTCGAAGGTAGGAAACTCCATCGGCCGCAATCCACGCAGGTCGTGGGTAGTTACTGGAGCCGTTCTGCTTCTCTTTGCATTCGCTTCAACTACACTAAAAACGGATGGATTAGGAACGGTAGATTCATTTACCGGTAACCCAGAGTCGGTAGTCGGTCAAAAACTTCTGGAAAAGCACTTCCCAGGTGGTCAAGGTGACCCTACTCAGGTTGTTATCAGTGCTGACAAGATTGCAGCAGTATCAGCTGCGGTCAGAAACGCCCCCGGAGTAACAGATGTTTCACCACAGCTAGATGGCTTCCCAGTACCGGGTCAACCAGCACCTGCTGTGAAGATTGTTAATAACAGAGCAATCCTAAATCTCACTCTCAACAAGGCACCAGATAGCGTTGAGGCAGGCAATGACATCCCAGAGATTCGTCGTCTGGCAAAGGAAGCTGATTCCACTGCATTAGTAGGTGGAACAAGTGCGGTGTACTACGACGTACGCCAAGCAAATGATCGCGATAACAAAACAATTATTCCAATAATTTTAATTGTAATCACCATCATTTTGGGATTGCTTCTTCGAAGCATTCTCAGTGCAATAGTACTTCTTGGAACTGTTGTGCTCTCATACTTTGCAACGCTTGGTGTATGCGCGCTCGTCTTTAACCATGTATTTGGCTTCGCCGGTGGTGATAATTCATTCCCGCTCTTCGCTTTCATTTTCTTGGTGGCTCTTGGTATTGACTACAACATCTTCCTGATGACCAGAGTGCGAGAGGAATCTATCAAAATCGGAACCCGCGCAGGAGTGATTAAGGGCGTCACGGTCACGGGCGCTGTAATTACTTCGGCTGGAATCGTGCTCGCAGCAACATTCGCCGTGCTAGGAATTCTGCCTCTCGTACCTCTTGCACAACTGGGATTTGCAGTGGCCTTTGGCGTTTTACTCGATACCATCATTGTGCGCTCAATCTTGGTACCAGCACTGGTGCATGAAATCGGACCAAAAATTTGGTGGCCTTCAAAGCTGCAGAATAAATAAGTTCGCTGCTTGTCGTGTCCAGTAAACCAGTAGCTGTAATTGGGGCTGGCCTTGCTGGGCTAAGCGCTGCAATTACGCTGCAAGCAGCAGAACGCGACGTGGTGATTTACGAGGGTAGTGATCGAGTAGGTGGGCGAGTGGCCACCGATTCCATCGACGGTTTTATACTCGATCGCGGTTTCCAACTTATTAATGCCAATTACCCAGAACTTGTTCATCTCGATGTGTTGCAAGAGTTAGATTTTATCTTTGCCCCACGCACGATCGAGATGAGCCTGGGTCAGAAGCGGATTGCACTTGGAGATCCACGTAGTAACCCACTCTCTTCGCTGAATTTTGCTACCGGAACTTTGGTGGAAAAGTTAGGTTTTCTCAGATATTTACTCCGAGGCGCCCATTCGCAAAATTCGGTGGAGGCTGAATTAGCACACTTGGGAAATTTGTATTCCCGTGTTCTCAAGCCATTTCTCTCCGGAGTTTTCCTGACAAGTCCAGCGCAGGTAAATGCGGTAACCGGGAAAGAGCTGATTACTTCTTTTATCTCTGGAAGGCCTGGCCTTCCTCGAAAAGGAGTGGGAGCTTTGCCGGCCGCACTGGCAAGGCGCGTAGAAAAGATTGAACTTAATCAACTTATTGATTCGTTAGCTCAGTTCGGCGGACAGCAAGTGATTGTTGCTACAGATCTCACCACTGCCGCTCAGCTCTTAGATATATCCAACGTGCAGAAATTGGCATCGAGCACAACCTGGTATCACGAGGTTCCGCAAGAACTCACGCAATCGGCACGCCTGCTCATTGATGGTGAGAATCGAGGACCAGTTATCAACTCCATCGTTATTTCCAATCTGGTAACAACATATTCACCGCAAGGGCGTTCTCTCTTGGCAAGCACCACTTTGGAGTTTGCATCTGAATCAGAAGTTCGACGCCACTTAGCTCTGATGTGGGGAGTGCAGACAAGTCAATGGTCGTTGATCGCGAAGTATGAAATTCCTAAATCACTACCAATTTTCGCAGTTGGAAACCTAAGTGCTCAAAGTTCGCGAATATCTAAGAACGTTTACGTGGCAGGAGATTACCGAACAGCGCCTTCTCAAAATGGAGCGCTCTTATCAGGTCGCCTTGCGGCGCAAGAGTTATTACTCGACGAGGGCTTTGAGCGCACTTGAAATGTGGGGGTAGTCCCAGGTGAATCCTGCTTCAGTGAGCGCCTGCGGATTTACCTTCTTGCTACCTAAAATCTCACTTGAGAAACCACCGAGTGCAATCTTCAGCGCGAAAGCGGGTGCCGGAAAGAGAGCTGGACGGTGCATGGCGCGAGCTAGAGCTGATGTGAATTCTTGATTGGTAACCGGATTTGGCGAAGTGAGATTTACTGGACCGCTTATTGGTTTTTCCAGGATGAATGTGATTGCGCGGATAACATCATGCAAGGTAATCCAAGACCACCATTGTTTTCCTGAACCGAGTTTGCCACCTAGACCTAAACGAAAGAGCGGCAGCATCTTTCCGAGCGCTCCACCAGTTGGATCCAGGACAAGTCCGGTACGAATCTTTACTGTGCGCACTCCTGTTGCCAGATCTGCTGCACCTTCCCACTCACGGCAGACGGCGGCAAGGAAATCATCTCCAACACGGTCACTTTCGATGACAGCACGATTACCTGATTCACCGTACCAACCGATTGCACTTGCCGAGATAAAAACCTGTGGTTTCACTTCTGAAACCGCATGAGCAATCGCTGTAGTTCCTAGAAGTCGAGAGTTAAGAATTTCAGATTTATATTTCTTACTCCAACGCTTATCTCCAACACCGACTCCAGCTAAATGGATGACAGCATCAACCCCGCGAAGCGCTTCAATATCTACATAGCCAGTTTTTGGATCCCAACGAATCTCATCAGGCGCGACGACAGCTCTACGGACCAACCGCTGAACAGTGTGACCTTCGCTTTTCAGATGACCAACAAGGGCGGTTCCGATTAGGCCAGAAGCGCCTGTAATGGCAATACGTTGTGGAACTGACATTAATTACAGTCCCAAGTCAGATTCAAAAGATCCGCCCTCAAGGCGTTCCTTGAGCGTTACCAAGAAACGGGCTGCATCTGCACCATCGACGACTCTGTGATCATATGAAAGTCCGAGGTAGACCATGGAGCGGATCGCGATTGTTTCGCCACCATCTTCACCCTTAACTACCATCGGACGCTTTACAACTGCACCCAGTCCAAGAATTGCAACTTGTGGCTGATTAATAATTGGTGTGTCAAAGAGTGCACCACGTGAACCGGTATTGGTGAGAGTAAATGTTCCACCACCGAGCTCATCTGGAGTTACTTTATTATCGCGAGTACGCGCTGCTAGATCTGCAATCTTGCGAGCAACGCCGCCCATGTTGAGATCGCCAGCGTTATGAATCACTGGTACCAACAGACCTCTTTCGGTATCGACTGCAACACCTAAGTGTTCTGCCCCATGATAAATAATTTGATCACCTTCAACAGATGAATTCAGTACCGGATGTTGCTTGAGCGCCTCACATACGGCAACTGCGAAGAATGGAAGGAATGAAAGCTTGACGCCTTCGCGCGCTTCGAAGGTTGCCTTCGAGCGATCACGTAGTCGAGCAATCTTTGTGACATCAACTTCAATGACCGTGGTTAACTGAGCTGAGACTTGAAGTGATTCAACCATGCGAGCTGCAATGACTTTACGAAGACGAGACATAGTCACTGTGGTGCCACGCAATGGAGATGCCGCAACGGGTGCTGCTGCGCGCACTGGCGCGGAGGCAGCAGGAGTCACTGAAGATGGCGCAGCAAGTGTGCTCTTTGGCGCCAGGGCTTCAATATCTTCCTTGCGAATTCTTCCGCCGATGCCGGTTCCCTTAACGGACGCCAGATTTACACCTAGATCATTGGCAAGTTTGCGCACGATCGGAGTTACATAAGCATCTGCTGGTTGCGAAACTGGTGCGGGTGCAGCAACCGGAGCTGGTGCCACCGGTGCAGCAACTGGTGCGGGTGCAGCAACTGGCGCAGCTACCGGAGCAGGTGCAGCTCCTTGAGAACCAATTAATCCAAGTCGGGCGCCGACGGCGACGGTAGTGTCGACGGCAACATCGATTGCGAGCAGAGTTCCAGCAACTGGTGATGGAATCTCGGTATCGACTTTATCTGTAGAAACTTCAAGAAGCGCTTCATCAACAGCAACAGAATCACCAACGTTTTTTAACCAACGTGTGACTGTGCCTTCACTGACTGATTCGCCGAGCGCCGGCATTGTGATGACAGTTCCCGCGCTATTGGATGCAGCTGGAGCCGTAGGTGGGGGAGTTGGAGCAGGTGCGGCTGGCGCTGGAGCTGCTGCAACTGGAGCTGCTGCAACTGGAGCTGCTGCAACTGGAGCTGCTGCAACTGGAGCTGCTGCAACTGGAGCTGCTGCAACTGGAGCTGCTGCAACTGGAGGAGTTGTGCTCTCGCCAGATTGTGCAATGACTGCGAGCTCGGCACCCACGGCAACTGTCTGATCTACGCCAACAATAATTTTTGAAAGTACTCCTGCCACCGGCGATGGGATTTCGGTATCGACTTTATCTGTCGATACTTCAAGGAGTGGTTCATCAACTGCAACGACGTCGCCTTCATTCTTGAGCCAACGTGTGACGGTACCTTCACTGACGCTCTCGCCGAGAGCTGGCATTGTTACTGAGAATGACATATCTATTTTCTCCTCTTACTTAACCGTGCGCGTGAAGTGGTTTACCTGCAAGAGCCATGTGAGCTTCGCCCATTGCCTCTGACAGAGTTGGATGTGCATGTACTAGCGGAGCCACATCATCTGCTGATGCTTCCCAGTTAAAGATTAATTGTGCCTCGGCTAGGAGTTCACCAACGCGAGCTCCCACCATATGAATTCCCAATACCGGGCCATTCTTCTCTGCGACGAGTTTGATTGAACCGGCTGTCTTAAGAATCTGCGCTTTTCCATTTCCAGCTAAGTTGTAGTCGAGTTCAACCACGTCGTATCCGCGCTCTTGAGCAATTTTGGTTGAGAGTCCAACAGATGCAACCTCTGGTTCTGAATATGTAACGCGTGGAACACCATCGTAATTAATTGGTCGAGGATTGAGACCAGCGATTGTTTCTGCCACCAGAATTCCTTCTTGGAAGCCCACGTGAGCTAATTGCAATGTGGGAATAATGTCGCCCACAGCGAAGATGCCCGGGATATTGGTGCGGCAGTGATCATCAACGGTGATGTAGCCACGATCCATAGCGATACCTATTTCTTGGTAGCCAATCCCGTCGGTGACGGGCCCACGTCCAACAGATACCAAGAGAAGATCCGCTGAGAATTCTCGACCATCTTCTAGCGTCACAGTCACGCCATTGGATTCAACGCGATGAGATGCAAAACGCACACCTAGTTCAAATTTGATCCCACGCTTTCGAAATGCTCGCTCGAGTAGCTTGCTGGAAGACTCATCCTCGAGTGCAACTAGATGTGGAAGACCTTCAATAATTGTTACATCGGATCCGAATGACTTCCAGACAGATGCGAACTCACAACCGATAACACCGCCACCAAGAACAATGACGCTCTTTGGAACATAATCCATAGCTGTGCCGTGATCAGATGTAATTACGCGCTGTCCATCAATTTCAAGACCAGGCAGGGTCCGTGCATATGATCCAGTGGCAAGAACAATATTCTTTCCGGTGTACTGCGCCCCGTTTACCTCGACTGTATTATTTGAAACGAGTCGACCAATTCCTTCGACAAATGTAATCCCACGAGATTTAACAAGACCTTGCAACCCCTTGTAGAGACCGGCGATGACGCCATCTTTATATGAGTTAACGCCGCTCATCTCGATTGAATTAAATGTGGCATCGACTCCAAATTGAGCTGATTCGCGAGCGCTATCGGCAACTTCACCGGCATGTAGTAAAGCCTTGGTAGGAATACATCCACGGTGTAAACAAGTCCCACCGACCTTGTCCTTCTCAATCAGGGCGACAGATAAACCAAGTTGTGCGCCACGAAGTGCTGCTGCGTAACCGCCGCTACCTCCACCAAGAACTACAAGATCAAAATTCGACACAGAGTGACTCCTTTAAGCCTGCTCAACTCTAGCTACCAACGGGGGCTATCTTGCCAGCCTAGGTCCGCTAAGGCTAAATCGAGATGAGGGCGCTATTTGCCTCGAGCCAGTTCGACCAAGGAACGCAGGGCGATGCCTGTTCCTCCCACTGGGGTGTATCCGTGTGCTTGGCCATCATTAAATGCCGGGCCCGCGATATCAAGGTGGAGCCACGGTAGGTCATCGCTGACAAACTCTTTTAAGAAGAGTCCGGCTACCAGCATGCCTCCCATCCGATCTCCGATATTTGCCATATCGGCAACAGGAGAGTCAAGTGATGCGCGTAACTCGATAGGAAGAGGCATTGGCCAAAATGCCTCACCGGAAATTTCGGCGGCTTGTAAGAATTCTTTTGAGAAATCTTCGTTGTTTGTCATCACTGCGCTGGTCCGGGTACCCAGTGCGACCACTTGCGCTCCGGTCAAGGTTGCGACGTCGATGATTCCATCAAGATCTTTACTCTCCTGTGCCTTTACTAGGGCGTCACCTAGAACGAGTCGACCTTCGGCATCTGGATTAAGAACTTCCACAGTTTTTCCACCATACATAGTGATGACATCACTTGGTCGAGTTGCATTTTCACTGACCATATTTTCAGCCAGCGGAGCCCAGGTTTCGATAGCTACCGGCAATTTAAGAAGCGCGATGGCAATTGTTGCTGCACACACTGCAGCGGCGCCACTCATATCAGACTTCATCGCCTCCATGCCAAGTGCTGGCTTCAGCGCTAGACCGCCGGTATCAAAGGTAATTCCCTTGCCAACAAATGCATATTTTTTCTTCGCCTTTACACCCTTTGGTGAGTAGCTGATGTTCAGCAGAGTTGGCGGATTAATCGAACCTTGTCCCACCGCGGTGATCCCACCGAAACTTTTGGATTTCAATTGTGCAGCACTCATGACCGAAATTTTTAGCCCAAGTGCGGCACCACCGGCGCTTTTCACAGCCTCCTTGATTGCATCACAGAAAGACTCGGGCGTTAGGTGGCTCGGAGGAGTATTGATCAAATCACGAACTAAGTTTGTGTAGGTAGCGATTACCTCTGCTGAATGTGCGGCATCTTTCGCCTCTGCCGTTTGCGCAAGAAGTGAGAAGAGTGTGATCTTATTCAACGGCGTCTTTTGGGAATCTTTTGTAGACCCTCGGAAGGAATCAAAGAGATAACTTCCGAGCCCCGCTCCTTCAGCGATGGCTGTGATTGCTCGAAGATCTTTAGCCGGTAGGGCAAATGTTGCACTTGCGTGACCTGACAGGGAACGTGCGGCAGCACCAGCGGCGCGCCGCAAGGTTTCGGCGTAATAGGAAGTTGAAACCTTTCCTAATCCGGTGAAAACGATTAGCCGGGTTGCTGTGCCAGCAACTTTGATTACTTCATCAGCCTTGCCAGTTGCACCTAAATCACTTAGCGCTTGAAGCAGGAATTTGGTATCGAGTGGTAAATCCCCGGATTCAATCTGAACCGAACCCTTGGCTCCTTTCGCAACTTTGGCGGCAAGGCCAACAACCAAAATATCGTCTTTCACGATTCCGTCGGTGAGGCGGATGGTTGTCATAACGTGCTCCTTTTATTTGCCGCCGGGATATTTCTTTACGGCGATACTTAGTTCAGTGGTCGGGTAAGTGTAAGTTGTCATCGTGAAAAACTCACCTTTGCATCAAAAACACATCGAATTACAAGCCAAGCTGGCGGACTTCGGTGGGTGGTTGATGCCTATCGAGTATCCAGGAGCTGGCGTTCTGGCAGAACATGCCGCCGTGCGCGAGCGGGTGGGGTTATTTGATGTTTCTCACTTGGGCAAAGCAAGCGTTACTGGCATTGGTGCGCTCGAGTTTCTCAATGCAATGTTTACCAACGATTTGACCAGAATTTCTAATGGGAAAGCGCAGTACACATTGTTATGCAACGACGACGGCGGAGCCGTTGATGATCTCATTGCTTATCGAAATTCTGATGACAACTTCTTCCTCATCCCGAATGCTTCGAATACCGCTGAGGTCGTTCGAGTTCTGGAATCCCAGGCTCCGCAAGGTATTTCGGTCAGAAACCTTCATGAAGAGTTCGCTGTATTGGCGCTGCAAGGTCCGAGAGCCCATGCTGTTATTCAAAGTCTTGGAGTAGAGCCCACCATGGATTACATGGCTTTTTCACATGTAGAAATTGGCGGATGCGAAGTGATTCTGTGTCGAACCGGTTACACCGGCGAACATGGTTACGAAATCGTTCCCCGATGGAAGGATGCATCGGTGGTCTGGGATGTACTGGTTGCGGCGATGAAACCTTTTGTCGGCGAAATCTGTGGACTTGGAGCGCGAGATACCTTGCGTACCGAGATGGGTTATCCGCTGCATGGTCATGAGCTCACTCTTGAAATCTCGCCCGTACAAGCTAGCGCTGGCTGGGCCATTGGCTGGGGCAAGGGCGACTTCCGTGGTTCGCAAACCCTACGAAAGCAACGCGAAGCAGGTGCGTTACGCACTCTGCGCGCGCTTAAATCGAATGACCGCGGCATCCCTCGTGCCGGCATGTTGGTAAGGAATTCCGAAGGAGTTGATGTCGGTCTTGTAACAAGTGGGACTTTCTCGCCATCATTAAAAACAGGAATCGCACTTGCACTCATTGATCCCAGCTGCGCAGATGGAGATCAATTGATTATCGATGTTCGCGGACGCGATTCTTCGGCGACTATTGTTTCGCTGCCATTTTCCCCATCGCGCGTTCGTTAGCAGTTAAATTTCTAAACTCAATCGGCGAAAGAAATGCAGCGCGAGTGTGTGCCCGACGCAGCGCGCCAAGAACCGGTTTTCCGGTGATGACTATTAGGACGGATGTAAAAATAGCCCGTGGGATATCCCATGCCAGTGCGGATAAAAAGTGGTAACTCATAAAGTTACTGAGATTTTCGGTGAGGGGAGCACCGACGCTAAATGAGAGTTGCGAATCGACACCTAAGTACCAAGGCCAAAATTGAAGATCCATCGCTATTCCAAAAAACTCAGCGGCAAGAATTGCATATCCAACCAGCGCAGTAATCTCTAGTGATCCGCGAACTCGGCGCGGAATAAGACCAACGCCGAGAGCAATCCAGGCGGCAGCAAAACATTGGTAGGCAAGCCATGGCCCAGTGCCGCCAGTGATTAAGGCCGAGAGCAGCATTGAAAGTGCACCTAGCAGGAAGCCAAATGATGGACCAAAGACACGGGCACTTAAAATGAGTAGAAACCACATAGGTTCAATTCCCACAGCGCCGGTTCCGAGTGGTCGTAGTGCGGCCACAAGCGCTGAAAGAAGCGCGAGTAATGCCACTGATTTTGCATCAAGTGCACCATTACTGACACTGATTAAAAAGATTGCGAGTGCTAAGGGTGTCGCGCAGAGAAATATCCACTGTGGATGAGCCACTTGAGTGGAGATAAGAAATGGCCAAAGAAAACCAAGAGCTCCAATTAGACTTGTCGCTGTTAAGGCAACAAAATGCGCTTTTGAGAAAGTCAGTATGTTTTTAGTTTTCATAATTTCTCTGCGAGCGCTGAAACGACATGGTCAACGGTTAGCCAAGGTTGCGGAGCCATAATTTTGGCGACCTGCGGTGCGAAAGCAGGCGAGCTGAGCAAGACATCTAAAGTGGAACCATCAGCGACGATTTCACCTTCAGCTAGGAAAATAACACGGTCAACTAACTCAGCTACTAGTTCCACATCATGAGTGGCAAGGAGAACGGGATAGTTCAGTCTGCTCGCATACTCTTTGAGTGCACGTGTGAAGAGAGTTTTGGCTTGGTAATCCAAGCCACGGGTTGGTTCATCAAGAATAAGGAGCTGAGGATCTCCCGAAAGCACAATACTCAAAACAAGCGCTAAACGTTGACCCTCGGAAAGATCATGCGGGTGGGCATCATGAGAAATTCGCGGGACCAGTTTGTCGAGAAATGAAAGCGTGGTGCCGTCCTTAAGTCCCGCTTGCAAATCGGCTTCCTGGCATTCTTGGCGAACGCTCTGGTGGTAGAGCAAGTCAGAGGGTTCTTGCGGTACGTAACCAATTCTTTCGCGACGATTTTTTCCCGCGAGTTCTGCCGGGTTTTGTTCGTATACGCGAACTGCGCCCGAGCTCGGTTTCAGTACACCGACAATTGCCTCGAGCAGCGAGCTTTTACCAGCGCCATTGCGTCCCATCAGTGCGACTATCTCGCCTCGGCCAACTGAGGTTGAAACGTCGCGGAGTGCAGTCTGGGCCCCATATTTAACTGTTAATGAATCTACATCAATTGCCGGAAGGTGAGTCCGGGTTGCGCTATCAATGTCTGCGACCGGAATATTTCGGATATCAGTTGTAAGACGGCGAACTTCCCGGACACTCGTTCCAAGTTCGCTTAGGTTAAGCGCACGAGCAAGTCTAATAATTGGCGGAACCAACTCTGATTTACTGAGAATCTCTTCCGCGCTACCAATTGAAGTTTCACCATTTCCTTCGATGTATATGATGCGATCAACAAATTGAATAACTCGCTCCAATCGATGCTCGGCCATGATGACTGTCACGCTCAAGTCGTGAACAAGCCGGTGCAAGACGGAGAGAACTTCTTCCGCTGCAATGGGATCAAGGGCGCTAGTTGGCTCATCCAGGACCAGAACCTTCGGATGCATCACCAAGGCCGCCGCAATCGCGACTCGTTGTTGTTCGCCACCGCTTAGAGAGCTAATTGCTCTACTGCGCACTGCGTTTAAACTCAGTAAATCGAGAACTTCTTCTACCCGCTTGCGCATGACATCAGGTGCGAAATTCAACGCCTCCATGCCAAATGCGATCTCCTCTTCTACTACATCGGTAACGAAACCATTAATTGGATTTTGCCCAACAATTCCAACAAGGTGCGCCAGCGCCCCTGGCTTTAGCTCCCGGGTAGATAGTCCATCGACCGAGATATCTCCGGCCAGAATGCCACCGGTGTGATGGGGGACTAATCCGTTGATCAGGCGCAGCAGTGATGATTTTCCAGATCCGGTCTGGCCCATTACTAAGACCATCTCGCCCTCTTGAATCTCGCAGTTGAGATCCTCCAGGACAGTCTTAGTCGAATGCGGATAGATGAGCGAAACGTTGGAGAATTTGATCATGCTGCAACCATCACAGTCGCAGCCACAACCGCTGATATGACATACCAAGAATCACGAGCTATCCACGGTGCCGGGCGATAGCGAGATCTCTTCCGACTCGCGCCGTACCCTCTTGAATCCATAGATTGTGCAAGTTGCAATGACCTAGTCAATGTTTCCTCTAGAAGTGGAAGCGCAATGGAACGTAGTGAAACTTTTTCAATCCCACGCATATATTGAGCTTTTCTAATTCGCTTCACACTCTGGGTTAACTGGGGAAAGACTGATGCAGCAATGACAAGTGTTACTCCTACTTCGTAGATAAACACTGGCAAGACCCGAAGTAATTTATGAGGACTCGTCAGAGCAGAGGCGGCACCGAAGAGTGCAATCATCGTTGCAATGATGATTCCCTCATGAACTGATGAAGATAACCGTTCCAAGGTAACGGCGCCTCCGACTCTGATGCCGGACATCCATGACGGGAGATCAAGAATTGGTAGCGTAAAAAGCACGGTTCCTGGAATCGGAATTCCTATGAGAATTCCAATCAGAACCCGAATTGTGATGACGAATGCACCGAAACGTAGTGACCACCAGAATGTGGCGTTCCATGGGGAACCATCCGAACGCGCGCGAACGAATAGCACCGCTACACCCACCGTTGCAAGAGCAACCCAGGCGTTATCCAGGACCACGACTCCGATTGAAAGAGTGAGGGACCAGATCCACATGGTGAGTGGGTGTAGCGGTTTATTCATGAGCGCGCTGTGCTACTTCTTCAATAGCGCAGCAGGTGTTTCAATCTCCGGACTACATTCCTTCTTTGGATATCCATTGAAGGCGCAGATGAGACCTTTATCGGAGCGAACTTTTACTACCTGACCTAGGACATCAATACCTTGGGAGCGCATTGCAGTCGTGACGCAGCGAGTAATTGTTTTCGGGACCTTTTCACCGCTTGGGGCGTAGGCCTTACTTCCAAAATCGATGACAAGACCGACGCGTTTCTTGCCGGAAGTAGCCTTTGTCTTTCCGCAGATTGAGGCGAAATTTGGCTTAACAGATGGTGCGACAGATGGAATGTCATCGCTACTAAATACAAATGACCAGCCCTCGACCGCACCATCTTTGATATCAACAGTCGGCCCAGTCATAGCCGCGGTCCAGGTACCGGCATCGGGGGCTGCTTGAAAATAGCCCCAATATCGATAGCCCTTGGCAGCGGCGCTAGCTGGGTTTAATGCAATGGCTTGTGATGCAATGAGCAGAATTGCGATGAGAATCGGTGTTCTATTTTTCTTCATGTACTGGAGTCTCCTGTGTAAGAGAGTCTCACAGGGGTAGTTCGCAAGTGAAAAGTACGGGTGCACTAATAACCGTTGGACTACACCCCGCAAACCTCGGCGGGTGTTGGTCTATTGCAAATATCCCAATAGGTAATCCGACTTAAGCAGTTGAATTCTCAACTTTTTTTACGGTTGCGGGTCAGCGTCGGATTTGCACCGAACTTCCCCTATGGAGATATCTATTTAGTTGTGGTCGAACCAAACCATACGTGGACCGACTAAGCAACTAACCACGCGCTGTCTTTAAAAACTAGAAAGTTTCTCCGCGCTTAATTGCTGGTCTAGGCGTACGCATCCGGCGCATTTGAGTTGATCGCAACCACCCATACATTCCAACGCCCTTTAATTCAGCTTCCGGGAATTTCTCAGCGACCGCCCTCTTTAACTTGCGGCTTAGGAAGAATCCATCAGCGACTGAAATCAAGAGAACCGAATACATAATCAAAATGCTGCCAAGTTGAAAGACCTTAGATGGAATGAGAGTAAGGATTAGCACGACAAAGATGATGGGGAGAAAGTATTCGCCAACTGATCGTCTGGAATCTACATAATTTCGTACAAATTTCTTCACTGGCCCCTTATCGCGAAGGGGAAGTGCGCTTTCATCGCCACGCACATAAGCCTCACGTTGTGCGATCCGAGCGGCGCGCGCGGCCTCTTTTGCTTTTGCCTTTTGTGCCTTCGTTGTTGCTGGCGCTAACGTAGAAACTTTACGGGCGGCCTCAGCGTCTTTGCGCTTTGGAGTTGGGCGGCCTTTTTTATCGTCAGTTGATTCGCTCATGGGCGCAACTATAGAGCGAGCATCTGTTCTAAGGCCACCTTTGAGTATTGGGCAATGCGGGAATCAACCTTCACTTGATTGACGATATGACCCGCAAGTATCGACTCCATCGACCAAACAAGATGCGGTAGATCTATCCGATTCATGGTGGAGCAGTAACAAACTGTCTTGTCGAGGAAGACCACCTCTTTATCCGGGTTCTGCGCTGCAAGTCTTGAGACTAAATTCAACTCTGTACCGACGGCCCATTTACTGCCCGCTGGAGATTGGGAAACAACCTGAATAATTCGTTCAGTACTGCCCACTACATCGGCATCGGAAACTACTTCGTGCGTGCACTCCGGATGCACAATCACTTGAACGCCTGGAATACGGGTGCGAACTTCTTGCATTGATTCGCGGGTAAAGCGTCCATGCACTGAGCAGTGTCCTCGCCAGAGAATCATTTTCGCTCCACGAATTTGAGCTTCGGTTAAGCCACCCATCGGTTTCCATGGATTCCACAGAACACAATCAGTTAGTGAAAGCCCCAACGAAATAACTGCAGTATTTCGCCCTAAATGTTGGTCTGGCAGAAACAGTACTTTTTCAGATTTGGAAAAGGCCCACTCGAGCGATTTTTTGGCATTAGAAGATGTGCAAACTGTGCCGCCGTGTTCCCCGGTGAAGCTTTTAATTGCAGCAGATGAATTCATATAGGTCACCGGTGTAGTGCGCGAAGCGACACCTAACTTTTCTAGCACCTGCCAACATTCATTTACTTGATTCGCGGTGGCCATATCGGCCATCGAACAACCAGCGGCAAGGTCGGGCAGAATGATGCGCTGATTATCACTCGTGAGAATGTCCGCACTCTCTGCCATGAAGTGAACACCACAGAAGAAGATGAATTCGGCCGAGCTCTGCTCCGCGGCAGCTTGGGCTAGTTTGAATGAATCTCCGGTGATATCTGAGAATTGAATTACCTCATCACGTTGATAGTGATGGCCAAGAATGAGGGCGCGTTCACCTAACGCTGCCCGGGCAGCGGTGGCTCTACTGATGAGAGTGGGATCGCTCGCGGCGGGCAGTTCACCCGAACAGGAGACGCCGCGTTCCGAGGCGAGGTCTTTGCCCTGGCCTAGGACGAGCAAATCCGTGAGTGAGATAGACACGGGAACATTGTCTTCTCTTTCGGTTGGCCTCGGCAACCCGAGGCGAGTATTCTTCGTTACATGACTACTGAAACAACTTCTACCCCCGTTGAAATTACAACTGGTATCACTCTTACCGATGTCGCGGCAGCAAAGGTTTCAGCCCTTTTGGCTCAAGAGGGTCGCGATGATCTCTACCTCCGCGTAGCAGTTCAACCTGGTGGTTGTTCCGGTCTTAAGTACCAGCTCTACTTCGATGATCGCGCTCAAGATGGCGATATCGCTCGCGAATTTGGCAGCGTTAAAGTTGTTGTCGACAAGATGAGCGACCCGTATCTCATGGGTGCTTCAATCGACTTCGTAGACACAATTGAGAAGCAGGGTTTCACAATTGATAATCCAAATGCGCACGGTTCTTGTGCATGTGGCGATTCATTTAACTAATCCCGGCACGCTCAACTCTTATCTGGGTAGATTGCGCCCATGAAAATCGGTGTCGCAGGCTCAGTTGGTTTAGATCATCTAATGACTTTCCCTGGAAAGTTTACCGACTCACTTGTTGCAGGCTCACTCGAAAAAGTCTCCCTATCCTTCTTAGTTGACGGATTAGATGTTCGTCGTGGGGGATGCGCAGCCAATATCTCTTTTGGCCTTGGGGTGCTTGGATTAAATCCGATTCTTATTGCCGCCGTTGGTAAAGATTTTGCAGATTACGACGCTTGGCTTACCCGACATGGCGTAGATACTTCGCATGCACTGGTCTCTACCGAGCAGCACACGGCTCACTTCACGGTGACAACAGATACGGAACTCAACCAGATTGCATCATTCTTTCCAGGAGCGATGTCAGAAGCGCGAAATCTTGAACTCAAACCTATCATCGACAAAGTCGGTAGATTGGATATTTTGGTTGTATCTCCTGATGATCCGGAGGCGATGCTTCGTCATACCGAGGTGGCGCTCTCTATGGGTATTGCTGTCGCGGCCGACCCTTCGCAGCAAATGGCGCGCATGAGCGGAGAAGAGATCAAGAAACTTATTGATGGCGCTACTTATCTCTTCATGAACGAATATGAGTTAGCGCTTGCTATCCAAAAGACCGGCTGGAGCGATCATGAAATTCTGCAACGAGTAAAGTATCGAATTGTCACCTTGGGTTCTGATGGTGCTCGGGTTGAAAGTATTGATGGAACTTTTATTAAAGTGGGATGTGCGAAAGAAAAAGCCAAAGTTGATCCGACTGGGGTAGGAGACTCATTCCGTTCTGGGTTCGTTGCCGGACTAGCGTGGGGCCTGTCGCATGAACGATGCGCGCAATTGGGTTCCATGATCGCAACCTACGTAATCGAAACGACTGGAACCCAGGAATACCGTTTCACTACCGACGAGTTTGTAACGCGTTTCCGTGATGCTTATGGCACGGAGGCGGCCTCCGAAATTGCAACCCACCTGCCGGCTTAGCTAGCTACGCTTTTAAGCGCCTGTGCCAGTTGCTCAATATCTAAACGAGTTGTCTGTGGGTGCAGCGTAATTTGCAGGTGGCCATCGGTCGGATAACCCATCGCGGCCAGAACGTGACTCGGTTGCAGATCCGCCGGTGAACAAGCAGATCCGGAATCTGCATCAATGCCTTGCTGCGCTAGCTTTCGAACGAGTTCTTCACTGCTGATATCAGAAACTGTCAAAGAAAAAACCTGTGCAGTCGCGGGCGCATGCGGGGCGACGATCCGCACTCCTTGAATTTGAGAAAGTTCTGAGATGGCAAAGGTGCGAATAGCCAGATCTTCGGTGGCGAAGTTCTCTAGCGCTACGGAGGCAGCTATGAGTAGAGGTAGCGAGTAAGTTCCCGGAGACTTTATTGGGGCTATGTGCGGCAATGGGTACCGATAGTGGCTTGGGTTATTGATGGCCAGTATTGCTAAACCCGCCGGGCCATTCCATGACTTTGCATCAAAGAGAGCTGTATCCCATTTTTCTGGAAGAGTAATGCGAGAACCGCTCGAGGTGGCATCAACGCAAACATAATTGGCGAGCGATGAAAGTTTCTCTGCGTCCTGTACAACTCCGGTTTCACCATTTGCTAACTGCAAAGAGAGTACGCATCCACGGGGAATCTCGGCAGAGTTAATCAAACCTTCGGAATCGACACCCAATTCAATGACGGCTCCTTTGTGGGATCTAGCCACGGCACGAATTTTGCCTTTATCTATGGCGGCATATGCAAAGGAGAGTTCATCGCGTAAATGCCCGGCGATTGCAAGGAAGTGACCTAACGCTGGTTCACCAAGTACGTCAATTGAGACAGGGGAGATGCCTAGGTGTGCGGCAATATTTTCGAGGGCATGATTACGAAGAATTGCAGCACGCCCTGCGGATTGGGAAATTTTCTTCGGGTCCGCCCACCCTTGATCAAAGGCGGCCAAAAGGGCAGCGCGAACTACCTCCGGCAACGGGGATTCTGAGGTGAAATTTCCTGTGACACGAACCACCAGACCAACGCTACCTGCTCAGATGGAAGCATGCACCGTGCGCCACTATCCTTAACCTATGTCTTCTCACCCAGTGCGCTTCTGGCGCCGAATCCGAGTAGCAGCACTCCTTACTCCCGGCCTGGTCTTGCTCAGCGGTTGTTCTTTTGACCTTAAGAACGTTTCCGGAATGGGATTTCCGAAAGGCGCATCAAGTGTCAACGATATTTCGCTCTCGCTCTGGCAGGGTGCGTGGATCGCGGCAGCGGTGGTGGGCGTCTTTACCTTAATTTTAATTTTGTGGCCAGCTGTCTTTCACAGAGCACATGCAAGTAAGGGTGAGTTTCCAAAACAAACTCAGTACAACATCCCAGTTGAAATCCTCTACACCATCATTCCGCTTTTGATTGTGGCGGTTCTCTTTTACTTCACGGCGATTAAGCAAAATGAAATTACAGATAAGACCACCCCAGTGAAACATCAGATTTCGGTCTCTGGATTCCAGTGGTCCTGGCAATTTAGATATCCAGCAGCTGGTGAAGACGCAGTTGTCACTGGCACGCCGGCTCAACCACCTACGCTCTACCTGCCACAAGGGGAGAGCGTGCGCTTTACCCTGACTGCAAACGATGTAGTGCACGGATTTTGGATCCCAGCATTCATGATTCAAATGCAAAATTTGCCAGGTGAGACAAACTACCTGCAATTCACTGCTAATAAACTGGGCGAGTTCCCTGGGCGATGCAACATTCTTTGTGGTCGCAACCATTCGCAGATGTTGTTTAAGGTCAAAGTTGTAACACCTGGAAATTATCAAAAATATCTTGACTCACTGAAGGCGAGCGCGGCATGACCACTTACGCAGAACGTCCCACAATTTCAGCGCCTCGCCAAGGGGTAACAAAAACTTCGCTCGGTTCGCAATTTGTAAAGACCATTACCTCAACCGACCATAAGCGCATTGGCTACCTCTACCTGGCAACATCTTTCGCCTGGTTTTTGATCGGCGGAGTTTTAGCGTTGTTATTGCGTGTTGAACTGACTCGCCCTGGAATGCAGTTCCTCAGCGTCGAGCAGTACAACCAGATTTTCACTATGCACGGCACCATCATGTTGCTGTTGTTTGCAACCCCGCTCTTTGTGGGTTTTGCAAATGTAATCATGCCGCTGCAAATTGGCGCAGCCGATGTCGCATTCCCACGACTAAATATGCTTTCTTACTGGCTTTTCCTCTTTGGTTCAGTTCAAGCTGTTGCCGGATTCTTAACTCCCGGGGGAGCAGCTTCATTCGGTTGGACCGCCTATGCGCCACTCTCCAATTCAACGTACTCACCTGGAATCGGTGGCGACTTATGGATTATGGGACTTGCGATTTCGGGTCTTGGCACAATTCTTGGTGGCGTCAATTTCATCACCACAATTTTCACAATGCGCGCCCCGGGAATGACCATGTTCCGAATGTCAATCTTTTCTTGGAACGTGCTCTTGACCTCAATTCTTGTTCTACTAGCTTTCCCACCGTTAGCAGCAGCCTTACTCGGACTTGAATCTGATCGACTTTTTGGCACTCATATCTTTGATCCGGCTAATGGCGGAGCTATGTTGTGGCAACACTTGTTCTGGTTCTTTGGCCACCCCGAGGTTTACATCTTGGCACTTCCGTTCTTCGGTATCGCTACTGAGATCCTTCCCGTCTTTAGCCGTAAGCCAATCTTCGGCTACAAGGGACTGATTGCAGCAACAATTGCCATCGCCGCCCTCTCGGTCGCCGTATGGGCACACCACATGTTCGCGAGTGGAAAAGTACTCTTGCCGTTCTTCTCCTTTATGACCTTCCTCATCGGGGTTCCAACTGGTGTGAAGTTCTTCAACTGGATCGGAACTATGTGGCGCGGCCACGTAACTTTCGAAACCCCAATGCTCTGGGTCATGGGATTCCTTGTCACCTTCCTCTTTGGTGGAATCACTGGAATTATCTTGGCTTCACCGCCACTTGATCTTGCAGTCTCCGCTTCGTACTTCGTAGTTGCTCACTTCCACTACGTGCTATTTGGAACTGTCGTCTTTGCTATGTTTGCCGGCTTCTACTTCTGGTGGCCAAAGTTCACCGGACGCATGCTCAACGAACGTCTTGGCAAGATTCATTTCTGGACACTCTTCTTCGGTTTCCACCTAACCTTCCTCATTCAACACTGGTTGGGTATCAAGGGATTCCCTCGTCGCTATGCCGATTACCTAGCCACTGACGGATTTACTGGAATGAATATGAGTTCAACAATCGGTTCCTTCTTGCTAGCACTTTCTATGATTCCGTTCTTTATCAACGTCTGGATTACTCGTAACTCGCCAAAAGTCGAGGTAGACGACCCTTGGGGTTATGGCTCATCGCTGGAATGGGCGACATCATGTCCACCACCCCGCCATAACTTCACTTCGATGCCTCGTATTCGCTCAGAGCGACCAGCATTTGATTTGCACCATCCACATATCACGACCGAGGGACACTAAAGATGAGTGCTAACTGGAAACTCTTCTCTGGTCTCGCGGTTTTCTATGTAATCATGGCTGTGGTCTACTACTACGTCGGTGGGGAAGCAGTCGGAATTACCGGAATGACACTTTCTGCTTGTTTGGCAGGCATGGTCGGCTTCTATCTTTGGTTTACGCAAAAGCGTATTGGGGTTGCGATCCCGTCAGATAATCTCGAGGCTGAGATTGCGGATGACGCTGGCGAACTCGGCTTCTACCCTCCACATTCATGGTGGCCGTTACCAGTTGCACTCAGTGCTACCGCTATGGGGTTAGGGCTAATCATCGGTTGGTGGATGGTATTGATCTCACTTGGTGCACTCATTGTCAGCATTATTGGAATGGTTACCGAGTATGAAAAGCCAATTTCGAATAGTTCTCATTAAGATCGTTTCAAGAATCGAGTCTTAGATCTCGATGCGGCGGCTAGTGGCTCTCGCCCCCTGGATCTTCGTTCTGATCTGGAGTTCAGGATTCGTTGTAGCAAAGTATGCATTCTCATCCGGTGATCCGCTCTATTTCCTAGCAATCAGATTGATTGCTGCCGCACTCATTCTCTTCGCGATTGCACTTGCTATGCGGGCCCCTATCAAGATATCTCGATCAGATTTCCTATCCTCATTGCTAATCGGCGTATGCCTGCATGCTTTGTATTTGGCTGGAGTTTGGTACGCGATTGGCTTGGGTGCTCCTGCTGGGCTCTCATCTGTTATCACAAGCATGCAGCCGGTCTTAGTCTCCGTTATAGCGGTCCAGCTTTTGAGTGAACCGCTCTCGCGAAAACAGCAAGTTGGCCTGGTACTCGGTTTCATCGGAGTGATTTTTGTAATCTTGCCAAAGATGTCAGATACATCGGGATTTAGTTTTACTTCACTTTCGCTTTTAACGCTAGCTTTGTTAGGTAGCACGGTAGGGACGCTTCTCCAGAAAAAAATTGGTCGCTCAATCCCAATTCTCATTGGAACTACCTACCAGTTTGCAATCTCTGGAGTGGTACTACTACTTGTCTCTATCCTCATGGGTGCGACTGATTTTCACTTAACCAGAAGTGGCTTCTTTGCTATGGTCTGGGCAGTCGGGGTTACATCAATTGCCGCACTTCTACTTTTCTTCTGGTTGCTCAATCGTGGAACGGCAGCAAAGGTTTCATCTCTCTTTTACTTGGTTCCACCGATTGCAGTACTTGAGACCTACATACTTTTCGGAGAAAAGATCAACGCCCAGGGGTTCATAGGTATTGCTATGACCACGCTGGGCGTTGCTTTAGTGCTGCAGAACTAATTACCAACTAACTTCAGTGGTGACCTTCTAGCTCTTTTCGCTCGGTTTCAGTCGCCTTGGGAACGGCTGTAGCCATTGAACGAGATATTCGATTGCGAATCTTGTTCTTGATTGCTGCTGGTCTACGCACACCGGCGCCGTCATATTCTGGAAGTTCCAGCGGAGCAAGTTGTTCATGAGAGGTCAAAAGCCAAGCCTTTTCAGGTGAGATTGGCTCATGAATCTCGGTGAATTCACCATTAGGCATACGTACCAGGCGACCTGTTTCGCGTCCATGAAGTACTAGATCGCGATCAGCTCGTTGAAGTGAGAGACAGAGACGCTTAGTAATTACGTACGCCAGAGGTGGCAGAACAATGATTGCAATTCGAGAGAACCACATCATCTGATTGATTGTCAGATCAAAGGTCGTCGCAATGATGTCGTTTCCACCATTAATAAGTGATACGAGAGTGAAGGTCAGCGCCATAGCACCGATAGCGGTACGAGTTGGTGCATTGCGCGGGCGATCAAGTAGATGGTGCTCGCGCTTATCTCCAGTGGCCCAGCTCTCGATAAATGGGTAGAGCGCTAACGCGGTAAACATAATGCCAGGCAAGATCAGTCCTGGAATTAAAATGTTCCATGAAATCGTGTAGCCAAATGTCACTGTCTCAAGTGGGGGAGCCATACGAACCAGACCATCTAGCCAACCCATATACCAATCGGGCTGCGAACCGGCTGAAACTTGTCCAGGTGTGTAAGGCCCATATAACCAAATCGGGTTAATGGATGCGACGGCGCCGAGAAATGCAGTGACACCAAAGACGATAAAGAAGAATCCACCAGCTTTCGCCATGTAGACAGGCATAAGTGGGTAGCCAACAACGTTCTTCTCAGTTCGTCCTGGACCTGGGAATTGAGTGTGCTTCTGGTACCAGACGAGCATCAAGTGAACGGTAATGAGGGCGAGAAAGATTCCTGGAAGAAGTAGAACGTGCACGGTATAGATGCGCGGAATAAAAGCTACACCCGGGAATGCGCCACCAAAAGCAAAGAATGCAAGATATGAACCGACTACTGGTAGCGCTTGAATAATCGCTTCCGCAATGCGGATACCTGTTCCTGAAAGAAGGTCATCAGGGAGTGAGTAACCCAAGAAGCCTTCGACGATTCCAAGAGTAAGAAGTCCGACACCAATGATCCAGTTGAATTCACGTGGCTTACGGAATGCACCTGTGAAATAGACGCGCATCAAGTGAACAACGATGCCCACCATGAATATGAGCGCGGCCCAGTGGTGAATCTGACGCATGAGCAATCCACCACGAACTTCAAATGAAATGTCGAGTGTCGAGGCGTACGCCGCTGACATTTCTAAACCTTGTAGCGGTTCGTATGAACCCTCGTAAATAACTTCACGCATTGATGGATCGAACCAGAAGGTAAGGAAAGTTCCTGAGAGAAGAAGAATGACGAATGAGTAAAGACAGATTTCGCCAAGTAAGAACGACCAGTGATCAGGAAAGACCTTAGTGAGGTTCTTTTTCATCCATTTAGCTGCACCTGTTCGATCATCGACATATCCTGCGACGTTACCGGCAATTCTTTCGCGTGCTGTCATGCTGAACGCTCCCAAAAACTAGGTCCGACTGGTTCATTAAACGGTGCTTGTGCGACGAGGTACCCCTCGGTGTCAACTGTAATTGCCAACTGTGGCAGTGGGCGAGCTGCAGGCCCGAAGATAACCTTTGCCGCACGAGTAACATCGAATGTCGATTGGTGACATGGGCAGAGCAAGTGTTTTGTTGTCTGCTCATAAAGTGCAACGGCACAACCCATGTGAGAACAGATCTTTGAGAAGGCGATGATTCCTTCATGCGTCCATGAAAGACGTTCGGCATCGAGATTGAACTCTTCTGGACGGAGCCGAATAAGAAGCACTGCATCTTTAGCGATGTCATTCAAAGATCGATGCTCTCCAGGTGCTATTTCTGGCAGCGTCTGAGCAACCGCGCCAACTTCAAGATCGGAGGGACGCAATGGGCGATCTCCTGGATCAGTTACCAGACGAGTGCCCTTCTTCCAAGAAGTCATCTTGAGTTGATTTCCCGGCAAGGGACCGAGATCTCCAAGGAGCAACACCGGAGAAATTGCAGATAAACCTAGTGCTGCGCCGAGCGTTCTTTTAATCAGCGGTCTGCGCCCGAGTCCGGCAGCCGCCGCTCCATCTTTTACGGTCTTAACGAAGTCTTCTCGATCTTCATCTTCAGATCTAAATTCATGGCGCTGTGCAACTACTTCTTCATCTGGCATCAACGTCTTTGCCCAATGAATTAGCCCGGCACCGATGCAGAAGAGTGCTATTGCCATTCCCAGTCCAAGGCCTAGTTGATGGGCGTTGGTATTTCCCATGACTGGAATGAAGAAGAAGATATCTTCAGGTACAAAGAGGTAAGAACCGATTAAGAGCAGAGTACCGAGTGCGGAGAGGATAAATAATATTGCCACTTGTCGTTCTGCCCGCGCTGCCGCCTTCGGATCAGTATCCGTGCGACGATGCACGTGCGCAGGTAGACCAGGATCTTTAATGAGCTCTATCTCGTTAGACATTTGATTACTTCGCCTTCATCGCTAGCCAGACTGCAACACCAATAAGCAGTCCGATTCCTAGTGTCCAAACAAGTAAGCCCTCGGTCACTGGACCAACTCGGCCGAGCGCCGCTCCACCTAGCTGTGGTTCAGCTTCAACGGACTTAATCCATTTGATGATTGACAACTTTTCTTCGGGAGTGATGGTCTTATCGCTAAAGACCGGCATGGCTTGCGGTCCAGTAATCATCGCTTCATAAATATGTTGAGGTTCAACACCCATTAACGTAGGTGCGTACTTACCTTGCGTTAGCGCGCCACCTTGCGCCGCAAAGTTGTGGCACATGGCGCAGTTCGTTCGGAATAATTCGCCACCTTCGGCAACTGATCCATCGCGTTCGTAATTCAACATCTCTTCGGTAGGAACTTTTGGCCCAGGGGCAAGTGAGGCAACGTACATCGCAAGCGCATTGACTTCTTCCGCGTTATAGACAGGCGCCTTACGCATCGCCTGCTGGCTCATATCTGCCATTGGCATACGACCGGTTGCTACTTGAAAATCAACCGATGCCGCTCCAACGCCGATAAGAGATGGTGCAATTTCGCCGCCCTCAGCATTTAATCCGTGACAAGAAGAGCATCCTTTGAGAAAGATTTCGCGACCCTCTTCTATAGCAGCAGAGCGGGCAGCAATCGTTGTTTCCTCTGGGTCGACCGCACTGGCAACCTGAAAGGTGGTGCCGATCGTAAAGAGGGCGAAGACCAAGAGGACAGGTCCTGCTGCACGATGTCTACGTAAGCGCGATAGTTGCTTCACTGTATTCCTTTCGTTTTTAATCTAAAAATCATTTAATGAGGTAGATGGAAGCGAAGAGAGCAATCCAGACAACGTCAACGAAGTGCCAGTAGTAAGAGACAACGATTGCTGTTGTTGCCTGTCCCTGGGTAAAGCGTCTCGCTTTTGCAACACGAACCAAGACGATGAGAAATGCGATGAGACCGCCCGTGACGTGTAGTCCGTGGAAACCAGTTGTAATGTAGAAGACGGAACTGTATGCGTTAGTAGAAAGTGATAGACCTTCGAGAACTAAATGAGCATATTCGTACACCTGTCCGGCGATGAAGAAGCCACCCATGAGGAAGGTGAGTGAGAACCATTCACGCATTCCCCATTCGGTGAATTTAAAGATCGAACCAGTGCGTCGCGCTTGATAACGCTCCGCGGCAAAGACTCCGAATTGGCAAGTAACGGAGGAGAGCACCAAAATGGTTGTGTTAAATGCCGCAAATGGAATATTCAAAACTTCGGTTGATTCGAGCCAGATTTCCGGACCCTGTACCGCGCGAGTTGTGAAGTACATTGCGAAGAGCGCGGCGAAGAACATCAGTTCACTTGATAGCCAAACGATCGTTCCAACAGCCACCAGATTCGGGCGGGTTATCTTGTGGTGTGAACTCACATTGGTCGCGGACATGAAGCCCATTATTCCCGAAAAGCTCGGTACTGACCTATTTAAAAGCGGTGATATCGGCCAATTTTGCCTTCCAATTGGGTGAAAAGGGTCACCAAGAAATGGGAGTCGACAGCGGCAAATTCCAGAATAGACTTTGACCCATGTCTGAGGCAGCTGGGGCGAAAGTTCGTAAATATTCGATAGTCCTATATTCGGATGACTCCTCGGTAAGACAGGCCGTAATTGGCGCCCTGGGATCGAGAGTTTCGGCAGATATGGCAGAGCACGAGATTCATGAGTTTGCTACTGGCGCCGCCCTTCGACTATTTGTAGATTCCAAGAAACCTGGATCAGATTCGCCTATCGACCTATTTATCCTCGACGGTGAATCGGTGCCAGAAGGCGGTTTGGGAATCGCTCGACAACTTAAAGATGAAGTTTTCCATTGCCCGCCAGTGTTAGTCATGACTGGTCGCAAAGCCGATGCCTGGTTAGCTGCTTGGTCGCGGGCGGAAGCAAATGTGCTGCACCCAATCGACCCGTTCACGCTGGCTCATACAGTCGCCGAACTTCTGCGCGCCCGTACGACTTCACTTTCAACTCTGTAACGGACGAGAGGGAAGGCGATGGCCGAAGATTCCGCTCGGTGGAGCGCCTACATCACGAAAATGAAATCAGGGCTTGATCTCGAACCTGCTGAAATTCAAAAAGTTATGCGCGACATTTTATCTGGGTCCGCGAACACTGAAGGGATCAAGGAGTTCCTTCTTGTTCTTAAAGAGAAGGGTGAAACAACTGAAGAAGTTGCAGCTCTTGTTACTGAAATGTACGAACACAGTGCACCGATCAGTATTTCAGAGCGTGCCGTAGATACGGTCGGCACTGGTGGGGATGGCGCAAATACGATAAATATTTCAACAACGGCAGCAATTATTGCCGCCGCAGCTGGTGCCCGCGTTGTAAAACATGGCAGCAGAGCGGTGTCATCCAAATCTGGTGCCTCTGATTTTCTCGAAGCGCTCGGAGTTTTTCCTGGTCTAAATGGTGCAGGGGTTGAACGCACTGTCCGCGAACTAGGTATCGGCTTCTGCTTCGCTCCAGTTTTTCACCCCTCCATGCGATTCGCCGCACCTGCTCGAAAAGAACTTGGCGTCGCAACAATTTTCAATATTCTCGGTCCATTATCAAACCCGGCCAAACCTAAGGCTGCAGCGGTTGGAGTAGCCAATGAGCGAATGCACCTGGTGATGGCTCAAGTGCTTGCGGGCAAAGGTTGTGATGGCTTTGTATTTAGAGGCGATGATGGTTTAGACGAGATCACTTTGGCAACGACTACTTCTGTGCTCTCCATAGGCAATGGAGAAATTTCTAGCGATCGAATCGATGCAAAAGATTTCTCACTGGACAACGCTCCGCTCTCAGCAATAGTTGGGGGAGATGCGACAGAGAATGCGCGAATTAGTTTGGCAATACTCGCTGGAGAGCGTGGAGCGCCACGCGATGCGGTCTTGCTTAACGCCGCCGTCGCAATAGCTGCCTTTGAAGGTGATCTGGATATTGATATAAAGAATCGGATAACCACCGGACTAGCCCGAGCGAGCCAGGCAGTTGATTCGGGAGCAGCCTTGTATTTACTTAAAAGGTGGGCTGCACTAACGCAGGAGATTTCGGCCTCTTAGTTTTCTTACCAAAATTCTGCAACTCTTCAAGTGTGTGGACGTTGAGCGTTCCAAGTCTTTCAATCAAACCGTGCAATACATCGACTGTGGCTCGCGCGTCATCTAGCGCCCTGTGATTTGGGGTTGTAGTTGTGCCAAAGAATTTGGCGAGCGTGCCCAATTTACAGTTGGGCACTTCATCTCGAGTCAGCACTTTGCGGGCGATGATGGCAGTATCAAGGACTGGAAACTGCGGCCACGGTAAACTGTGTTCACGCGAATAATGCTTTAAGAAGGAGAGATCAAACGGGGCATTCTGTGCCACCAGGACTGTCTCTTGATGATCCCCCAAAAATTCGAGCAGTTCTGGAAGTAGTAATTCAATCGGAGGAGCGGCGCTAACCATCTCGTCCGTGATGGCTGTTAACTCAGAAATGTAAGCTGGAATCGGGTGTCCTGGATTCACAAAAGTTGCAAATTCACCAAGAGTTTGACCTCCCTTAACTTTCACTGCACCGATTTCTGTGATTGCTGCGCCGATGTGTGGCGCACCGCCAGTAGTTTCTAAATCAATGACGACAAATGTTGTTTCAAAGAGTGGCCGCCCCAGTTCTTGCAGAGTTGTCTGCCAGGAATCATCACTCACGCAATGAACTCTAGATGATGGCTCTGACAATAGTTTCGCCATATTATTTTACTCATGAGTTTCGAGCACACGGCAGCTGATCTACTGCAAGATTGGCAGGCTGATGGACACGGAGCAAATGCAAAGATAGGTGTCCTTTTAGTGCATGGATTTACTGGCTCTCCCGCGGCAGTGCGCCCTTGGGCGCAGTACTTACACAATCGCGGGTACAGCGTGAAGGTGCCTTTACTACCAGGGCATGGGACTGAGCCTAAGGACTTGAATGCAATCAAGTGGGAGGAATGGCCAGCAAAGGTTGAAAGTGAGTTGCAATCGTTGTTACTTACCTGTGAGAAAGTATTTTTAGTTGGCTTCTCGATGGGTGGTACTACTTCTTTGAACGTAGCGGCTCGGTATTATGATCAGCTAGCAGGACTTATTTTGGTAAATCCGATGATTCATCTCAGATTCGTTACCCCGCAATTAGCTTGGTTGGTGAGTCGCTTTAGGAAGTTTCGAACATCTGTGGGCGATGATATCAAGCGCCCGGGAGTGTCTGAGTTAGGTTACGACGCCACTCCAATTGTGGGTGTATATCAACTTCTCAAGATGTGTAGCAAAACTCGAAATGAGTTGGCAAAGGTCACTCTTCCCGTTCAGCTTTTTCACAGCGTGGAGGATCACACGCTGCCGGTTTCGAACACTGAAATTATTATGCGTGAGATCGGCTCGCAAGAGAAGAATAGAATTGAGCTTGTAAATAGTTACCACGTTGCGCCGCTAGATTATGACGCGGAGATCATCTTCGAAAACTCGCGAATTTTTATCGAATCGCATTCGTAAACCTTTGCGTTAAACTCTTAGCGTGCATAAGTTTGTCGGGTTCTTAGGTGGGAATCGAGCAGCCGACTCTTTTCGGAAAACGGTCTCTGGAGATTCCAGCGGGGAGCCGGTTTGGGCTGCCCAGATGGCCATTGGTGATGACGTCGGATATTTCGGACCAGGCAGCGCGGTATGGGAAGTTCATGGATGTATTTCAACAATAGTAGGTGGAATCCGTGCGCTACTTATGCAAGCGGCGCACCCAGCTGCGCTAACAGGAGTCGCAGAACACTCACAATACGACTCGGACCCGCTGGGTCGCTTGGAGCGCACGACTAGGTGGCTGACGATTACCTCCTTTGGTTCAACGGAGGCCATTGCGCGCGAGGCTAACCGAGTAAATGAAATTCATAAAAGAGTTGTGGGAAAATACCCAGACATAAATGAAAAAGTACGGTCTTACGCAGCAAGTGATCCGAGATATCTACTTTGGGTGCACTGTGCCTTCACGGATTCATTTTTGCGCACCTTTCAAGAACTTGGTTATGACCGAAATAAGGTCGGGGACCGATATATCCGTGAGTGGGCGAAAAGTGCTGAACCATTGGGCCTTGCTTCAGCTCCGCTTTCGATGCATGAACTTGATCTGGAAATCAAGCGATTCGTGAAAGATGAGGTCTCTTCGATTGCCATGACGCCGCCCATAGTTCGTTTCATCTTGAAACCTCCTTTTGGCAAGGGCGGGCTCTTCTTTTATGCGATCTTGCGTAACGCAGCAATTGCAACGATTGATGAGCCGTTTCTTAAGGTCTTAGGAGTGAAGCGTCGCTCCAAAGCATGGCTAAGACTCAGTCGAATACTCCTGTCATTCCTTTCTTACATCTTGGGCCATGAATCACCATCGCAGCGGATTGCCCGTGAGCGAATTAAAAGATTAGAATTTCAAAATGAGTGAATGTCTATTTTGCAAGATAGTAGAAGGTGCTATTCCCTCTCGCAAAGTCTTTGAAAGCCAAGATTGTTATGCATTTCTCGACATTTTTCCGGCAGCAAGGGGACACACTCTTGTTATTCCAAAGAAGCATCACACTGACATTCATGATGTTGATGCTCAGACTTATTCCTTGGTTGCAGCGGCGGCGAAAGAGGTCGCTGATCTACTGCGGGTCAAGCTGGGATCAGAAGGAACAACTATTTTCCAGATGAATCGCGAGGCTGGTTGGCAAACGGTCTTTCATTTACACATGCATGTGATTCCCCGATGGAACGATGACGGACTTCATAAGCCTTGGGATATTGCCGCTGCCTCGGATAACGAACTTGAAGAAGTTTTAGCGCTGCTTGTTGCTGACTGAGAACCTTTCGATGGGAGTCAAGTCGAGTATTCTTCGAAGGTGCAATCCACTTCCAGGCGCGTAGGAATATTTGCAGTCCTCGGTTCTGCTTTATGTTTCGGGACGACCGGCACAACACAGCAACTCGGTCTCTCCGAGATTTCACCTGTCGCTGTTGGCGCAGCCCGCCTTCTCTGCGGCTCACTATTCCTCTTTCTCTTCGCGCATCTGCAGCGAGCCCATCGTGGAACGGTGAGAATGTCTCGACGCGATCTGTTGATTTGTGGCTTTGGGATTGCCATCTATCAGCTAACTTTTTTTAGCGCTGTCGATGCTACGGGAATCGCAATTTCGACAGTTACAGCGCTGGGTAGTGTTCCAACGTTCGCTGCCATCGTGGCTTTCTTCATGTTAGGTGAAAAACCAACTAGAAGTTGGTACTTAGGCACAGCTATAACCATTCTCGGAATTGTCCTAGTTGGAACGGCGAATGGAATTGAAGAATTCAAGCCGCTTGGTATTTTTCTAGCGGCGATAGCGGGTCTTGGATTTGCTGTATTTAGCGTAGTGAGTCGAAGAGCCTTAACTCTCGGTGTTCAGGATATCTGGCTTACCGCGACTTCATTTGGAGTGGCAGCCGTAATCACACTGCCATTTCTCTTCGCGCAGAACCCAGAATGGCTTCTGACTACTGCGGGTGGACTTTCGGTGTTATGGCTTGGGCTAGTTCCTACCGCTATTGGTTACGTGCTCTTCACCTCGGGCCTAAAGCGACTCGATTCAAGCACGGCTGCCACTGTCGTTCTAGCTGAGCCGGCGACAGCAACAATCTTGGCAGCGGTAGTTATTGGAGAAAGTCTCGTTGTACAAAGTTATTTTGGAATCGCAATTGTTGCCGCTGGAATCGTGTACATCTCTCGCGCTAAGAAGTGAAGTCATAGAAGGCAAGAAAGAAAGCAACGCTAAACATTACCAGCGCTATCACCAGGTCAAGAATCTTCCAGAAAATGGGGCGCGACATATATCGCGAGGCCGCCCGTGCGCCAAAACCAATCACGCTAAACCATAAGACGCTGCCAACCGATGCGCCTAGCGCAAAGTACCAACGATCTGATTCGAATTGATTAGCGATACTTCCCACGAGTACTACCGTGTCAAGATAAACATGTGGGTTAAGGAAGGTAAAGCCCAGGACCGAAAGGATTACCGTCCCTCTGCTTGAGGAAGTTCCGGTACCGGACGTTAAAGATTGTTGACGAAAGACAGATCGAAGAGATTTAATTCCAAACCAAGTGAGATAGGTGACCCCGAACCAGCGTATAAACTCCAGCAAACTTGGCTGGGCTTGGATGAGAGTTCCGAGGCCGCCAGTACCCAGAAAGATAAGAAGTGCATCAGAAATTGCACTGATAAATACAACCAACGCAACGTGAGATTTGGCTAGACCTTGGCGAATAACGAAAGCATTTTGAGCACCGATTGCGATGATGAGCGAGAGGCCTGTGAAAAAGCCTGGGAAGAATGCCAGCATTACCCGAGAGTACACAGGCAGATCCGGGTCTCAATCGCTTTCTCCTAAAAAATACACGCTGACTCTTCCTTTGAGCCCGTCAAAGATTTAACATGAGTCATGTACTACAAGCAGGTGTTCGTTTTGAGCCCAGGTAGATCCGGGTCCAAGACTTTCATTGAAGCCTGCGCGCACATCACCAACTATTCAGCGGCGCATGAGTCTCTTAGTGCAAATTTGGGAGATGAGCGATTCGCCTATCCGGCACATCACATCGAGGCAGATAACCGATTAATCTGGTTTACCGGCGAACTTGCTAGTCGTTTCTCCGAGGACGTTCTTTATGTGAATCTCATTCGAGACCTAGATTCAACTATTGAAAGTTTTCTTCATCGGCTTAAAAACAGTTCCTACAGGGCATCCATCATGAACGCCTTTGCCCACGGAATATTGATGAAACCAGGGGACTGGAGAGAAGATCAAGAGCGAGATCTCGCGGCATTCTATGTTGAAACGGTCAAATCGAATATTGATTTATTTCTGAAGGATCGCTACCACCACGTTGTTCATCTAGAAGATGGATCCAAGAGCTTCACTGAGTTTCTGCACATGATTGGTGCCGAAGGAGATATGGATAAAATACTCAGCACATGGCAGATGGTTCACAATGCTCGCTAGTCTGATGATGTAGCTCCCGAAAGGAACTCAAAGAATGCGCAGAATGTTTATTTCTATCGTTGTTATCGTTCTCGGTGCACCGTTGGTATCACCTGTTGCATCGGCGCAGACTCGATGCGAAACCTTAAAGGGCGATATTCAAGCGATGCTAGGGCAGGAGTATTCAGGTAAAGGGCAAGCAGCGGCGCTGGAGTACTCCAAGCGGATTGTGAAGGCATACCAAATGGGATTTAAGAATTCAAATTGCTTAACGGATGAAGAACACGAAGGTTTAGTCACCGGGGTAATTCAATTGCAAGAAGGATGCGCAGTAGCGAAGCGGAGTAAAAATAAGTGGAAACAGTTCTCGGCGCGTTGCAATCTCTACCAGGTCCTATATAAGTACTCTGTTTCAAATAGCGTGTAATCGGAGCAAACTTTAGATAGGTTTTCTAGCGAGAATTAACAACCTTTTCCTTTACCGGGCTCACCACCGCACAGACTGGGCAGAGCGCAGTCTTCCCAATCCAATTTTCGTTTGGCTTAGTTAAATCGGCGTTCCATGCATGTCCACATTCAAGCCAATAGGCTGGTCTAATTGTCATGGCACGAGAGTAGCAAGAGTTGTGAGGATTTGTAAGGCTGACTCATGCAAGTCAAACTCCTGTAGTGGACGATACTGGGATCGAACCAGTGACCCCCACAATGTCAATGTGGTGCTCTACCGCTGAGCCAATCGTCCGGGTCTTACATCTTCGGTATTTCTGCTACATATTAAATTGTGAAGCCAAAGTATAGCCGAGAGAGTTAGCGAGCGTAATCGTCCTGAATGCGCTCGATATCGTCTTCTCCAAAGTAGGTGCCAGTTTGCACTTCGATGAAAATCATCTCTTCGGTTCCTGAATTACCAATTCGGTGAAGCTGACCGACCTTCACATCGACAGTTTCACCGGGATACTTCTTAAAACTTTCCTCGCCCAGAACGACATCGGCAACGCCTGCGACAATAAACCAATGCTCTTGTCGCTTTTGATGACGTTGCAATGAGATTCGATGACCGGGCATTACCCAGATTGATTTCACTTTATAGGTAGGAGTGTCCTGCAAGATTTCATAGCGGCCCCAAGGTCGCGTTGAATCTAGATCTGACATTTGTACTCCATCTATTTCTACTCTGTATCTGCTGGAGGTCGGAACGGGATTTGAACCCGTGTAGAGGGATTTGCAGTCCCTTGCCTCGCCTCTCGGCCATCCGACCAAACTTTTCCTACGATAGAGAAACCGCCACCTGAAAATTAATTCTAAGCGGCGGTCTATCCGAGCGGACGACGGGGTTCGAACCCGCGACCTGAACCTTGGCAAGGTTCCGCGCTACCAGCTGCGCTACGTCCGCATTTTGTGCAGGGGCAAATCTAGCGCAGGCAAGGCGTAAGTGCCAAAGCGTCAAATATTCTGCACTGTTTATGGGCGCTAAGTGCGTAGCCTTAGCCAGATGTACGGCTCCGAAAATCAATTCTGGATGGGTGGCCAATTGGCGACCGGGTTGGAAGAAATTAGCAACGATCCATCCGCACTGGAAGATGGAAATTTCTGGGCGATCCTAATTACTTTCGAGGGTGAGATGACCTTCGCCAGATTTTCTGAAGTTAAATCAGTTCCGGTTGCAGATTTAGAATGGAACGAGATATCAACTCCATGGCTCTCATCATGTGATCGCGACGGGTACATCAAGTATGTCGATGCGGTGAAAGAAGAGATTGCTTCAGGTGGTGTCTACCAAGTCAACGCATGTTATGAACTCAGGAACGAACTTGTGCAACCTATCGATTCGCTGGCGGGTCTTTTCGCGCAAATAGCGGCGCGAAACCAGGCGCCCTTCGCTCAGTATTTGCGTTTACCTAAAATCGAAATCGCCTCAGCTACCCCAGAAAGATTGATTTCGCGTTCGGGCAACGAAGTTATTACCTCGCCTATCAAGGGAACGATTCGTTCAGACCAAGAATCATTCGGCGAGAAAGATCAAGCTGAGAATCTGATGATTGTTGACCTCATGCGTAATGACCTCAGCAAGGTTTGTGACTCAGGGAGCATCAGTGTCTCCGAACTCTTCCGAGTCGAGAAACATCCTGGACTTAGTCACTTAGTTTCAGATGTTCGCGGTTCACTGCGCCCAAAGATCAAGTGGGCCGAGATTTTCCAAGCGCTTACACCGGCGGGATCAGTAAGTGGTGCACCCAAAAGTTCGGCGCTACGCATCATTGAGCAAAATGAATCGTCTAAACGCGGTCCGTATTGCGGAGCTATTGGTTGGGTGCAGGGGGATAGCGCCGAGATTGCGGTGGGTATCCGCACCTTTTGGCGGACCGAAGAAGATGTTCTACATTTTGGAACCGGTGCTGGAATTACCTGGGCAAGCGATGCCAGCGCCGAATGGGATGAGACCAGACTTAAAGCGAATCGACTACTGACAATCGCGGGGGGAGAAATCTTATGACATTAGAACTCGACTCCTACGGCTTTCCAGTTGCAACTGGAATCTTCGAAACTATTAAAACAGTTGACGGGAGACCCATTGCGCTAGCTCGGCATATGCGTCGCGCACTTACTTCCGCCGCCGAATTAGGTATTGAACTTCCTGATGAAGAGAGTATTCGGGAAGCACTCTCTGAAATCTTAACTTCACAAAAATTCACGGCCGGCCGCCTGCGATTGTGCTTTGCTGAGGATCTCTTTCATGTATCCCACGAAGAGTATGAAGAGCTCACCGAGGCGAGTAATCTCAATTTCTATAGTGAGACAGTTCTGGGTTTAATCCATAAGAAATTTCCTTACGATGACCGTTTTTCGATTATCAAGTCAGCCCGGGATGAGGGATTTGATGACTCAATCCTATTTAATGCTAAAAACGAGATTACTGAGACCGCCGTCTCAAACTTGGTTTTCCGAATCGCTGGCGTATGGGTCACCCCGCCCATTACATCGGGGGTATTGCCGGGAATTGTCAGGGCGATAGCAATCGAAGAGTGTGGAGTGAGTGTTCGCCCGATTCATATCTCGGAAATTCCCGAAATTCAATGTGGGTTCTTGCTTTCAAGTCTACGTATTGCGCAACCTATCGCCTTTATCGGCGATATGAAATTGGAGATTGGTGAATCATCACGTGAACTCGAGGCTCAAATTCGCGCTCAGTTGCAACCAGTTTCGGTAGGCTAACGCCCATGTCACTCATCAACATCACCGTAGATGGCCAATCGCGGTCGATTGAAAGTGACCAGCGACCTACTCAGATATTTGCGGAGAACAAGGAAGTTGTTGTTTGCAGAATTAACGGACTTCTTCGAGATCTATGGACCGACCTTAGTGATGGAGATGTCATCGAGTCAGTGGCAATTTCTTCTCCCGAAGGTCTGGCAGTGCTTCGGCACTCGACTGCGCACGTAATGGCGCAAGCGGTTCAGCAGGTATTTGCAGAAACAAAATTAGGAATTGGTCCACCTATCACTGATGGTTTTTATTATGACTTCGATTCGCAAAATCCATTTAATCCTGATGATTTGGAAAAGATCGAAAGCGCCATGCGCAAGATTATCAAGGACGGTCAACGGTTTAAGCGTCGCGTCACCAATGAATCTGATGCGCTCAAGGAGCTGGCTCATGAACCATATAAGTGCGAACTGATTGGTATCAAAGGCGGCGCTACTGATGAGACAAGTGTGGAAGTTGGCGGCGCGGAGTTAACAATTTATGACAATCTTGGTCGCGATGGTCAACCGATTTGGTCAGACCTCTGTCGTGGCCCACATTTGCCTTCCACTAAACATATTCCAGCATTTAAATTGATGCGAAGCGCAGCTGCCTATTGGCGAGGCTCGGAGAAAAACCCGATGCTGCAACGAATCTATGGAACAGCATGGCCATCGCAAGATGAACTCAACGCCTATCTCGAACTTCTAGCGGAAGCTGAGAAACGAGACCATCGCCGCTTAGGCCAAGAGTTGGATCTCTTCTCATTTCCGGAAGAGATTGGATCAGGTCTTGCTGTCTTTCATCCAAAGGGCGGCATCATTCGGCGCGCAATGGAAGATTATTCGCGCAAGAGACATGAGCAAGAAGATTACGAATTTGTTTACTCACCACACTTAACCAAAGCTGCGCTCTTCCAAAAGTCGGGTCACTTGGACTGGTATGCCGAAGGCATGTACCCGCCTATGATCATGGACGAAGAGTTGCATGCCGACGGCACTGTAAAACGTGCAGGTCAGCAGTACTACATGAAACCTATGAATTGCCCATTTCACAATTTAATATTTGCTTCCCGTCAACGTTCGTATCGAGAACTTCCGTTACGACTGTTCGAATTTGGAACCGTATATCGCTATGAAAAATCCGGCGTGCTGCATGGAATCACGCGAGCTAGAGGTTTCACGCAAGATGACGCCCATATCTACTGCACCAAAGAACAGATGCCCGGCGAGCTCGATTCGCTACTTACTTTCGTGCTCAATCTCTTACGTGATTATGGCTTGGAAGATTTCTACCTCGAACTCTCCACTCGAAATCCAGAAAAATCAGTAGGCGAAGATTCGGATTGGAACGAGGCAACGGAAGCGCTTCGCAAGGCAGCTCTCGCGCAAGGGCTCGAGCTAGTTCTTGATGAGGGCGGCGCTGCGTTCTATGGTCCAAAAATCTCGGTACAAGTTAAGGATGCGATTGGTCGCACCTGGCAGATGTCTACTATTCAAGTTGATTTTCAATTACCGCAGAGATTTGAACTTGAATTCTCAGCAACAGATGGAAGTAAACAACGCCCAGTAATGATTCACCGGGCACTTTTCGGATCTATTGAGCGTTTCTTTGGGGTTCTCACCGAGCACTATTCAGGTGCTTTCCCGCCCTGGTTGGCCCCGGTGCAGGTTGTTGGTATTCCCGTGGCAGAGGCATTTAACGACTATCTATTTGATGCTATCAAGGAGATGAAAGCGGCCGGCATCCGCGCCGACATTGATTTATCTGATGATCGCATGCAGAAGAAAGTTCGTAATGCGCAGATGCAGAAGGTTCCCTACATGCTCATTGCAGGTGAAGAGGATATGAATTCTGATGCGGTTTCATTTAGATACCGAAACGGTGACCAAAAGAATGGCGTTCCAATCGCGGATGCAATTTCTGAGATTCTGGCAACAATTGATGAACGTCGTCAGGTCTAAGCATGACTGGAATTGATGGAGTTGGAATGCCCGATGGGTGGCAACGTTTATGGGCACCGCATCGCCTTGAATACTTGCGCGGGGAGAATCGTCCGTTAGCAGGCAATGATGTCGAATGCCCTTTCTGCCGAATCCCAACTCTGAGTGATGATGAAGGGCTCATAGTTCACCGAGGTGTTAGCGCATATGTCGTGATGAATTTATATCCCTATAACCCGGGCCATCTATTGGTGTGCACGCACCGTCATGTCGCGGATTTAACTGAACTAACTTTGGAAGAGCGTCACGAGATTACAGACTTAAGTTCGCATGCAATGAAGACACTCAGGGTGGTCTCGAAGGCTGATGGATTTAATCTAGGAATGAATCAAGGGGCGATTTCGGGTGCAGGTGTAGCGGCGCATATACATCAACACATTGTTCCGCGCTGGTCTGGCGATGCGAACTTTATGCCAATCATTGGGAAAACGAAGGTGCTACCGCAGTTATTAACAACGACCCGAGACGAGTTAGCTGCCGCTTGGTAGTTGGGCGATAAAGCCTCGCACCACATCGATGCCAATGCCATTGGCAAAATTGATTGGTATCGCAGGGAATAGAATCCCGGCTGCAAAAGCCCCATCCTCCATCTCTTGCATCTGTTCTAGAAATTCTTCTCTAAATTCCTTCACCAACTCTTCGTGTTCGGAATCGCATCTACGAGAAGTTGCCGGAGTGGTTGAATAGTCAATAATGCTCAAGTCCTCTAATCGAATGAGGGCAGCAGGGGATCCATCATCGTTATGTAGAACAAGGTAGGGCGTAACCAGTTGATCAAAAACTCGATTCGCCACCATTACTGCGTCTTCAAAATCTAACTCTTGTCCATCAAGTCCGGTAACGAGAACCATTCGGGGAGTTTGTATCTCATCCAGGGCTGTCCATAGCGCAATTGTTTCTTGGTCTATCCCCGCGGCTGGATTTATTGCAAAAATTGCTAGGTCTGATTCATGCTCAGCGGTTGCACTAACTGAACCTGCGAACTCTCTCGCGACCGCCTGCGGTGACGCAGAGACGTGGCCATAAACGTGGATACGTTTCACAGGCAAGGAGCTAGGTGATGACACGGAGGAAAGCCTACGATGCTCCTGATGATAAGTGGCGCTCTTAAACCTGCGGTGACCAGATTAATTAATCCGGTCGCCAGGTTTGCCCTGCGCGTAGGGCTCACTCCGAACTCAGTCACAGTTATAGGTGCGTTAGGTCTCATCATCTCAGCAATCTACTTCTACGGTTCCGAACGCTATTTCATAGGAACTCTTGTTATTACCTTCTTTGCCTTAAGTGATCTCTTCGATGGCGCGATGGCACGGATTTCAGAGAAGGGCACCAGTGCCTGGGGAGGGTTCTTAGATTCAACAATCGATCGAGCTACCGATAGCGCAATTGTTATTAGTCTTGCCTTACCTTTAATCCGAAATGAAGATTCCTTATCTTTCCTTGCGCTGATTGCACTAGTAACGGGAGTCTTGATTCCTTATATCCGCGCTAAAGCCGAGAGCTTTCACATTCCTTGTAACGTCGGAGTCGCAGAGCGAACCGAGCGACTGATAATCATTCTAGTAGCGGCGGGTTTTCACGGACTTGGCGTGCCATACATTCTCGCGGTCGGATTTTGGCTGCTTGCCCTTCTTGGAGTACTGACGGTTATTCAACGGCTAATCGTGGTTCGAAATGGACTAATGCATTCATGATGGAAAGAGTCTCAGCCTTAGCTTATTTCTTTGGCTGGCGAATAGTTCGAGTACTGCCGGAAAGATGGGCCTACGGAATCTTTCTGCATTTGGCAGATTATCTGGTCAAGAAAAATGGGAAGAGTGTCCAGCGGCTTCGCGAAAATTTATCGCGAATCAGACCTGCCTTTAATTCCGATGAAATGGAAGGGCTAGTTATGCTGTCAATGCGTTCTTACCTTCGCTATTGGTGTGACACATTTCGAATTCAAGACTGGTCTACAGAGCGAGTGCAAAGCACAGTGACGCTCACAAATGGGAACCTACTTCTGGAACCCATGCAACAAGGAAAAGGCGTGGTGATTGCCCTCCCGCATTCGGGTAATTGGGATCATGCCGGCGCCTATTTCTGTTCGTTGGGAATACCGCTAGTTACAGTCGCGGAGCGTTTGAAACCCGAGGCGCTCTTTCAGAGATTTTTACGCTATCGCGAATCGATGGGCTTTGAAGTACTTTCCATAGATTCTCGATCCTTTGCAACGCTAGTCAGGCGAGCTAAGGAGAAAAGACTTATCGCGTTAGTTGCTGATAGAGATTTATCCGCATCTGGTGTAAACGTTGACTTTTTCGGTTTTCCATCTCGAATGCCCGCTGGACCTGCATTGCTTGCCTTCAAGACAGGTATCCCACTGGTCGTAGCGCATGTGTCATATACCGAAACTGGGATTCACATCGAATTTACGGCGGTAGATGTCGCAGATGTCGGCAGCGAATCAGATCGGGTGTCACAAACAGTTCAGCGCATGGCAAATCTTTTTGAAAAAGGGATTTCTGCCCATCCGGAGGATTGGCATATGCTGCAGCGAATTTGGACTGATGGCGATTTCAAGGAGCATAGGTAATGCCGCTAGGTAAGAAGCGAATCGGAATTGTTTGTCCTTACGGATGGGATACGCCCGGGGGAGTCAAGAGTCATGTCAATGACTTAGCCGTGTATCTGATTGCGCAAGGTCATACGGTTTCGGTCTTGGCGCCATCTGCTAGCGATGAGAATTTGCCATCCTTTGTTACCAGTGCCGGGCGGCCTATTTCGATTGCCTATAACGGAGCAGTAGCGCGCCTGCTCTTTGGGCCGGTGGCATTTAGTCGCGTTAAAAGTTGGATTTCAGAGGGAAATTTTGATGTCCTACATCTGCACGAACCGGCTATTCCTTCAATCTCATTGCTTGCATGTTGGGCTGCAGAAGGGCCGATGGTCGGAACCTTTCACGCTGCCTCGTCACGAAAGAAGATTGCCTTCGCGATCACTCCATTTATTGAGCCGGTGATAGAGAAGTTAAATGCACGCATTGCGGTCAGTGAAGCCGCCCGTGAAACGTTGCGCATACATCTTGATACCGATGCCATGGTTGTCCCTAATGGAATTTACGCGGATCGCTTTGCAGATGCAACGTTAGATCCGCGATGGTCGGGAAATACTATTGGCTTTATAGGTCGTTTTGAAGAGTATCGAAAGGGCCTCTCCGTACTCATCGAGGCGCTACCGCAGATTGTTAATCGAATTCCAGATGTTCGTGTTCTGATTGCCGGACCTGGGGAGCCTGAGACTTTCCTGGAGAAGTTAGAGCCGCATCTTCGAAATCGGTTTACATTCTTAGGCACGATTTCAGAATCGGATAAGGCCAATTTTATGGCTTCGGTCGGGCTCTACGTTGCACCAAATACTGGGGGAGAATCATTTGGAATCATTTTGGCTGAAGCGCTAGCTGCTGGAGCCTCGGTGCTAGCGAGTGATATTCCAGCCTTTGATTCGCTCTTGGGAGGCGGAGCGTATGGAACTCTTTTTCAATCTGAGAATCCACAAGATCTTGCGGAAAAGGCGATTGCATTGCTGCAAGACCCCGATCGCCGCAGCGTTGTAGCGAAGAAGGGCCACGATTATGCCCAAGGCTTCGATTGGGATGTTGTAGCTGAGAGAATTTACGACGTGTACGAAATGGCGATGGTCGGAGGCAACGGAGTTACGCTCTCATCGGATAATCGTGCTTGGAGCCGATTGCTAGGTCGAAACAATGAATGACTTTCTCTTTGTTTTTTTCTTGCTCTCGATTCTCGCTTGGTACTTATCTTTCCTAGCAACGCGACTAAATCGATTGCATCATCGAGTAGAAACAAGTTGGGCGAATTTAGATGGGTTATTGCAGCGACGTGCCGCTGTCGCTATTGAAATCGCCCGTTCTGAGATTTCTGACCCTGCTGCATCTTTACTTCTTACATTTGCAGCCCATCAGGCACGTGATGCAAATATGCGAGATCGTTCACAAGCGGAATCCGGGCTTACCGGCGCCCTCGGAATTCTGCTTGAGAATTCGACATCAGCACAGAGTCCAATGGAGTTAGAGTTGTTCCACGAGCTCGAGGACCTCACGGCGAAGATAAAAGTTGCTATTTCCATGCATGTTGAATCAGTTACGAGAACCCAGATGGTGCGAAAGAAAGCGATGATTAGACTCTTCCGACTTGCTGGTTCAGCCCCACTCCCTGTCACATATGAATTCGAAGCCGATGTCATTTAAACGTGCTGCGACTACTTTGGTAGCGCTGATTTCCATATCTGTTATCGCGCTCTCCGCGCTATCTCCGCTATCGCTCGATGGAGTCAAAGTTGCATTTACGACGCAAGCGCCAGTGAACTCAATCAGCGGTCTCCCAGGTGGCGATGGACCGGTACTAGTTGTGAAAATTGATGACACGAGTGCCGCGCATCCACAAATAGGGCTCGAGGATGCAGATCTCATCTACATCGAACAGGTAGAAGGCGGTTCGACCAGGCTTGCCGCGATCTTCTCATCGAAAATTCCGACCAGAGTCGGCCCCGTGCGTTCAGCGCGTATTTCAGATATTGAATTGCTGGAACAATATGGTCGGGTTGGCTTCGCCTATAGCGGGGCCCAGCGAAAAATGTACCCAGTTATCGAAGCAGCTAATTTGCACGACTTGGGCGCACAACGAAATTCTCCGACTATCTATACGACAGATCCCGATCGAATTTCACCCTTTGCTATGGTGCTCCGCGCCGATTTGTTAATGGAATTAGCGGCCATTAGAAATTTAGATTTCGCGAAGTCAAAGAATATGGGTTGGAAATTTGGTAACGTTCCAGAAAGCGGGGAAGAAGTCACATCGGTGGAAGTGTCGTGGCCGGCAAGTTCCTACAGCGCAGTTTGGTCACCCAGTGAGTCTCGATGGCTTCTGAATTATCGAAAGGCGGCTAATATTTCGGATTCGGGGCAACGTCTCGGGGCGTCGACCTTCGTTATTCAATTGGTATCTATCACTGATTCGATCTACAAAGACAAAGTCGGCGGGGTCACGCCATTTACGGCAACGGTTGGAACGGGTCGTGGTTATGTCTTACGTGATGGAAAATCCATCCCAGCTCTCTGGAGTAGACCTTCCCCAGAAGATGGAACTACCTGGAAAACTGTAGAGGGTGATGAAATTGCCTTCGCCAAGGGGCAGATCTGGGTAGCACTCACGGATAAAGAACCTGTTTTTACTCGCAAAAGTGCGGATGCGGCAAACACCGGTTCAAAGTAGACTCTCCCTCTGCACACATTCCACACAATGGGGAGTTTGAATTAATGTCTGAAACAACTGGCACAGCGCGCGTAAAGCGCGGCATGGCTGAAATGCTCAAAGGCGGCGTCATCATGGATGTCGTCAATGTTGAGCAGGCCAAAATCGCACAGGATGCCGGTGCATGTGCCGTTATGGCGCTGGAGCGTGTGCCCGCCGATATTCGCGCCCAGGGTGGCGTCGCACGAATGTCCGATCCTGACATGATTGAAAAAATTCAAGCAGCGGTATCAATTCCAGTAATGGCAAAAGTTCGCATCGGACATTTCGTAGAAGCGCAGATTCTGGAAAGTCTTGGAGTCGATTACATCGATGAGTCAGAAGTTCTTACCCCGGCTGATTACACCCACCATATTGATAAGTGGAATTTCAAAGTTCCATTTGTTTGCGGAGCGACAAATCTTGGGGAAGCCCTTCGCCGCATCAACGAGGGTGCCGCGATGATTCGCTCGAAGGGCGAAGCTGGAACTGGCGATGTTTCAAATGCCATGATGCATATGCGCACGATTGGTTCCGAAATTCGACGCCTCTCATCACTTCGCGAAGATGAGCTATATGTCGCCGCTAAAGAGTTACAGGCTCCTTACGCCCTAGTAAAGGAAGTTGCTGAGACTGGCAAACTTCCAGTTGTTCTGTTCACAGCAGGTGGAATAGCAACTCCCGCAGATGCCGCGCTCATGATGCAGATGGGGGCCGACGGCGTCTTCGTAGGTTCAGGAATCTTCAAGTCAGGTAACCCTGCGCAACGAGCCGCAGCATGCGTCAAGGCGACTACGTTTTATCAGGATGCCAAAGTTATTGCTGATGTTTCGCGTGGTTTGGGTGAAGCAATGGTTGGCATCAATGTTGCTGATATCCCTGCTCCTCACCGCTTAGCTGAACGCGGCTGGTAGTTACTAGCGTTCGATGAAAGTTGGCGTTCTTGCACTGCAAGGTGACTTTCGTGAACATGTCAGCGCAGTTTTTGAGTGCGGTCATGAGGCGCTTGAGGTTCGTCGAGTCTCAGAGTTAGAAGGTATCGATGCGCTTATTTTGCCCGGCGGGGAATCTACGACAATTGCCCAACTTGCGGTCTCTTTTGATCTCTTTGATCCGATAGTCGCCCGTATTTCTGCTGGAATGCCAGTCTATGGCTCGTGCGCCGGAATGATTCTGCTGAGCAATCGCATCCTCGATGGCGCAGCAGGACAGCGAACTTTCGGCGGCTTAGATATCACAGTTCGGCGAAACGCATTCGGACGACAGATAGATTCCTTTGAATCAGATCTTCAATTTAATTCTCGCTCTTTGCATGCGATATTTATTCGCGCTCCATGGGTTGAAGAGTTGGGTCCTGGAGTAGAGGTTCTTTCAGAAGCCGCAGGACACCCGGTGGCGGTCCGGCAAGGAAATCTCTTGGCCACGAGTTTTCACCCTGAACTAACAAATAATCTTGAGATCCATCGCTACTTCTTTGATGAGATCTGCAAATCGGTATAAAGTTTGCTCATTAGGGGCTTTACCGCCACTCGAAAACGATTGAGGTGTTGGAAAATGTCAGGCCATTCCAAATGGGCGACCACTAAGCATAAGAAAGCAATAATCGATAGTCGACGAGCCAAGAACTTCGCAAAGTTGATTAAAGCTATTGAGGTTGCCTCTCGCAATGGTGGTCCTGAAGTTGATGGCAACCCGACGCTCTTTGACGCTATCGCGAAGGCTAAGAAGAATTCAATGCCGGCCGACAATATTGAAAGAGCCGTTAAGCGTGGTTCCGGTCTTGAATCCGGTGGTGCTGATTGGCAGACAATCATGTATGAGGGTTATGGTCCAAATGGTGTCGCTCTGATGATCGAGTGTCTATCTGATAATCGAAATCGCGCTGCATCTGAGGTGCGAGTTGCGGTAACTCGCAATGGCGGAAGCATGGCTGATCCCGGTTCGGTTTCTTATCTCTTCAATCGTAAAGGCGTCATCATCGTCAGTAAGTCATCCGGTGTGACCGAAGATTCAATTCTGGAAGCAGCTCTTGATGCTGGAGTGGAAGAAGTCAACGATCTCGGGGAATCATTTGAAGTCGTGTGCGAGGCGAGTGACCTGGTAGCAGCTCGTACGGCGCTGCAAGGGGCAGGAATAGATTACGAATCAGCGGATTCCTCATTCCTTCCTTCGATGCAGATTGCACTAGATGCTGAAGGCGCAACTAAAGTTTTTGAACTCATCGATGCAATCGAAGAATTAGATGATGTGCAGAATGTGTACTCAAATTTCGATGTCTCCGATGAAGTTATGGCGAGCCTTTCTTAAGTAACCCCCACACTCACCTAGGCTTGGAAATTATGAGCCACGTACTGAAGAGAGTCCTTGGGGTCGACCCTGGATTAACTCGCTGTGGAGTTGGAGTAATCGAAGGTGGCATTGGTAGCCCGTTATCACTTGTCGGAGTTGGGGTAATTCTCACTCCGCCCGACGCACTGTTGGAACGACGCTTGCTGCAACTTGAGTCAGAGTTAGAAGATTGGATTTCACTCCATCGCCCTGAGGTCATTGCGGTCGAACGAGTCTTTTCACAACATAATGTTCGAACTGTGATGGGTACTGGTCAGGCGGCTGGTATCGCGCTCCTTGTTGCGGCCCGTCGTAACATTCCGGTGATGATGCATACGCCTTCCGAAGTAAAAGCGGCGGTCACTGGATCGGGTCGCGCAAATAAGGCGCAGGTTGCTGAGATGGTGAAACGAATTTTGAATCTGAAAACGATTCCGAAACCAGTCGATAGCACTGATGCGCTAGCCCTAGCTATTTGTAACATCTGGCGCGGCGGAGGTAATGAGAAGATTGCTAGCGCCTTACTGCACGAAAAATCACGTCTCGCGAAGCTGGTCAAGAAATGATTTCGCTCATTGGCGGCATAGTCCGATCGGTCAATATCGATAGAGCGGTGATTGAAGTTGGGGGAGTAGGACTTTCAGTTTCAATTACAGGCCGAACAAGTTCCCAATTACATCTCGGCGCCGCAACCCACCTCTTTACCTCGTTAGTGGTACGCGAAGATTCATTGACCTTATTCGGTTTCTTAGATGAAGAAAGTAGAAATACATTCGAACTGGTGCAAACTGTCTCCGGGATAGGGCCGAAGGTTGCGTTAGCAATCATGGGCGCGCACAGTGCAGATTCACTAGCCCGCGCAATTGCGCAAGAAGATATTAAAGCGATTGAGAAAGTTCCAGGGATTGGCCGCAAGGGAGCGCAGCGACTAATTCTCGAACTCAAGGGCAAGATCAGTGATCTCGGTGGTGCTGATCGAGTACAGGGTCATCAGCCGATTTGGCGCGAACAACTCACTTCTGCACTTGTTTCACTCGGATTTACCGCGAAAGATTCTGATTCGGCAATCAACGAAGTTTCATCTACTTACGCTGAAGCCGGTGTGGATGCGGCAACAGTAGATCTTTCAGAGTTGCTCAAGGCAACGTTGGCACAGGGGCGGCGGTCCTAGATGTCTCAAGAGAGAAATGACGATTCCCAACGGTTAGTTAATCCAGATATGAATACCGATGATTCGGGCGTCGAGCACGCACTTCGTCCCAAGACGTTAAAAGATTTTATTGGCCAACATCGAGTTCGGGAACAAATCGATGTATTGCTGACTGCAGCGCGAAAGCGAGGATCGGCGGCGGACCACATTCTTTTATCTGGTCCTCCAGGTCTTGGAAAGACAACGTTGGCAATGATTTTGGCTAGCGAGATGCAGACTCCGATTCGCATAACCAGCGGCCCAGCGATCACACATGCCGGAGACTTAGCGGCAATATTGTCATCACTTGTTGAAGGCGAAATCCTCTTCCTCGATGAAATCCACCGACTGCCGCGACCTGCGGAGGAGTTGCTCTACTTAGCGATGGAAGATTTCCGAGTCGACATTATTGTTGGCAAAGGTCCGGGGGCGACAGCAATTCCGTTACAACTCCCACATTTCACCTTAGTCGGTGCAACCACGCGCGCGGGTTTACTACCTTCACCACTCCGTGATCGCTTTGGCTTCACCGCTCATTTAGATTTCTATGAAGAGTCAGAGTTGGTCGATGTTGTTTCACGTAGCGCCAATCTCTTGGGGCTCACTATCGATAGCAAGGCGGTTGATGAGATTGCTGGTCGCTCGCGAGGAACTCCGAGAATTGCAAATAGATTGCTAAGAAGAGTTCGCGATTACGCGCAGGTGCGGGGTTCGGAAAAACTCACACATGCAGATGCAACCGCCGCCCTTGAAATGTACGAAGTGGATGAGAAGGGTCTGGATCGATTAGATAGATCGGTACTTCTAGCACTTATTGAGCGATTCGCTGGCGGACCAGTCGGTTTATCAACGTTAGCTATCGCAGTGGGGGAAGAGACCGAGACTGTCGAATCGGTAGCCGAACCTTTTCTCGTGAGAAATGGCTTCATGGCTCGTACTCCGAGAGGACGTATTGCAACAGCTCTTGGATGGGCGCATGTGGGGCGCATTCCACCTGCCGGCGCAGCCACTCTTTTCGACACACCCGCGCTTGACGCATAGACTCTGCCCTTATGTCCACACCTACGAAAACTGTGAAGACCGCGGTCCGTCCCGCCCGCGCCCTAGCGCTCTTGGCAATCATTATTCTCGGCCTCATCGGTACCGCCCTCGTTCAGGGAGTCAATTCGGTTCGACTTGGTCTAGATCTACGTGGCGGAACTAGCGTTACCTTGCAACCACGTGCTTCTAATGATGCAAATAAAGTTACGTCAGCAGCGATTGATCAAGCGGTAACAATTATTCGCCAACGCGTGAACTCACTCGGTGTGGCGGAGTCGGAAGTGACTGCTCAAGGCAGTGGCACTAACCGTCAGATTGTTATCTCAGTCCCAGGTGATTCAGGTCGTCGCGTAGTTGACCTCGTCGGACAGACTGCAGAACTTCGATTTAGACAAGTACTTGCAGAATCGGCAGCACTGGGGGGCAGTGGATCAGATACCGCGACGCCTTCTACCGGGATCGCTGCAGATCTCAATGCTCGATTTGCTGCGCTTGATTGTAGTAATCCTGAGAATCGCCAAGGCACTGGCGCGGATTCGCCTTCCGAGACCATCGTTGCATGTTCGCGTGAGGGAACAAGTAAGTACATCCTTGCTCCAGCAGAAGTTTTAGGTCAACAGGTTTCAAAGGCTTCAGCAGGGCTCGATCAACAGGGTTCAGCCTCTTGGTTCGTGTCACTCACCTTCAACGGTGAAGGCACATCAGCTTTCGGTGCGTTAACAAGTCGGGTAACTTCACTTGCCTCGCCACAAAACCAGGTTGCCATTGTCCTTGATGGCCTGGTTGTTTCGGCGCCGGTAATTAATGAAGCGATTCCTTCTGGGAATGCGCAGATCACTGGATCGTTCACCCAGGTCGAGGCTCAAGATCTTGCCAATGTTCTTAAGTACGGAGCGCTTCCACTTGCCTTTGACCGCGGAGAAGTTCAACAAGTTTCACCAACTTTAGGTTCTGATCAACTCAACGCTGGTCTCATCGCCGGAGCCCTGGGATTAGGCCTGGTGGCAATCTTTTCAATTTTCTATTATCGCGCGCTGGGTCTTGTCACCGTTGGCTCGCTTGCTGTTGCAACGCTTCTCGTCTATCTTCTCTTTTTGGTTCTCGGTGAAGCGATTGGCTTCACTCTAACTTTGGCGGGAATCGCAGGAGCTATTGTTGCAATCGGAATTACCGCGGACTCCTTTATTGTCTACTTTGAACGCGTTCGAGATGAAGCACGCGAGGGCAGGTCTCTACGATCCGCGGTGGAAAGTGGTTGGGTGCGTGCGCGTAAGACAATCATAGTCGCTGACATGATCTCTGTTCTTTCTGCTGTTCTGCTTTATTTCTTTGCCGTCGGTAGCGTTCGCGGATTCGCATTCACGCTAGGGTTGACAACGCTAGTCGATTTAATCGTGGTCTTTATCTTCACGAAACCACTACTTACTCTCATGACTAGATCGAACTTCTTCTCATCGGGCCATCCACTCTCAGGTTTCTCACCTAAGAGCATTGGGTTGAAAAATTCACAGCATCACAGTCCATCAACAACAGTGGAGGCATAAAGAATGGCAAATCTCTCAGGACTAGGTGGCCGCCTGTACTCGGGCGAGACGTCATTCAATATCATCGGAAACCGTAAGCGCTGGTATTCAATCTCGGCCGTCTTCCTCATAATCTCTATTGGTGCGTTGATTGTTCAGGGACTTCACTTGGGACTTGAGTTCAAGGGTGGAGCTTCATATACAGTGACTAAAGTCGGCGCCACTATTGAAGAGGGACGGACTGCCGCTGATAATTTTGATATACCTGGGGAAGCGATTGTTCAAAAAGTTGGCGATGACAAGATTCGAATTCAAACAGGAGCGCTGACTCCAGCTCAAGCAAATGCGGTCGAGAATGTAATCGTGTTTACTTTCGGAGTACCGGTTGAATCCATCGATACACAAATTGTAGGACCCTCATGGGGTAAGGAAATTACTAAGAAGGCTATTTACGGACTGATTGCATTCTTACTAGCGGTCATGCTCTTTCTTGCAATGGTCTTTGAGCCAAAGATGGCGATAGCAGCGATTGTCGCGGTTATTCACGACGTACTAATCACCGTTGGCATCTACGCAATAGTTGGCTTTGACGTTACTCCAGCAACGGTGATTGGGTTTCTTACTATTTTGGGCTATTCCCTCTATGACACCGTAGTTGTCTTCGACAAGGTTGGAGAGAACACCAAGTCAGTCACCGCAAACAGCAAGTACACATATTCGCAGGCTGCAAATTTGGCGGTTAACCAAACTATTGTTCGCTCTGCAAACACATCGATTATTGCGCTTCTACCTGTTGCTTCAATTCTCTTTGTGGGCGCTGGTCTCCTTGGAGCTGGAACGCTCAAGGATCTTTCGCTGGCACTATTCATTGGTCTCGCGGTAGGAACATACTCTTCAATTTTCATCGCACCACCATTTCTAGCTTCTCTTCGCGAGAGAGAGCCTGCAATGCAGGCGCTAACCAAGAGAGTTGCTGCCCGCGGAGGTGCACCTATCGTCGCTGAGGTGAAGCCAGCTAAAGCAGTTGCTACTGGTGGACCACGCAATCAACCAAAGCGTAAAGGTCGCAAATAACCTTTTTGCATATGGATACCAAAACCTTAATCGCACCATTGATCGGTGCGCTTAAGGAGCATCATCCGGATAGTGATGGATCGGAAATTGAACGCGCCTTTGATGTTGCTCGAATAGCTCACGAGGGACAGTTACGGAAATCTGGCGAGGACTACATCACTCATCCAGTAGCCGTCTCGTTGATTTTAGCTGAGTTGGGTCTGAATGAAACAACAATCGTCGCCTCGCTCTTGCATGACACGGTAGAAGATACGCCTTACTCTTTGGATCAACTGCGCATTGATTTTGGAGACGAGATTGCATCTCTGGTAGATGGTGTCACTAAGCTCGATAAATTGACGTATGGACCAACTGCGGAAGCGGAGACGGTTCGCAAAATGGTCATTGCGATGTCACGCGATATTAGAGTTTTGGTTATCAAACTTGCTGATCGACTTCACAACGCTCGTACTTGGGGATTTGTCTCATCTGAATCCGCTCAACGCAAAGCGCAAGAAACGCTCGATATCTATGCTCCGCTAGCCCACCGGCTTGGAATGAATGCAATTAAATGGGAGTTAGAGGATCTCTCTTTTGCGGTACTTGAGCCAAAGAAGTTTGAGGAAATCTCGCGACTGGTAGCTGAGCGTTCACCTTCTCGTGATGCACTCACCTCGGAAGTTGTTGAAGCAGTGGAAGCTGATTTGAAACGAGATCTGGTCTCTGCCACTGTAACTGGACGGAAGAAACACTTCTTCAGCGTGTATCAAAAGATGGTGGTGAGAGGTCGAGAGTTCAATGAGATTTATGATTTAGTCGGAATTAGAGTTTTAGTTAATGATGTGAAGGATTGCTATGCGGTCTTGGGCTCTATCCACGCGAGATGGAGCCCGGTACCCGGTCGATTTAAAGATTACATCGCGATGCCAAAGTTCAATCTTTATCAATCGCTGCACACCACCGTGATCGGACCAAATGGTAAGGCGATTGAAATTCAGATTCGAACGTATGAGATGCACTCCCGCGCTGAATTTGGAATTGCGGCTCACTGGAAGTACAAGCAAGGGGGAGAGCAAGAGACTAATACCCCAGAAATGATGTGGCTCAAGCAATTACACGAATGGCAGAAGGAGACCGAGGACCCCTCTGAATTTCTTGAAGCTCTGCGCTTTGATCTAGGCAGTCCTGAGGTCTTTGTTTTTACACCTAAGGGTTCAGTGGTTGCACTTCCTGGCGGCTCAACACCAGTTGATTTTGCATTCTCTGTTCATACAGATGTCGGACTTCGTTGCGCGGGAGCGAAGGTCAACGGTCGGTTGGTGCCGCTTGAATCTAAGTTGGTAAATGGCGATGTCATCGAAATTGTTACCAATAAGGGTGAACATGCCGGACCTAGTCGCGACTGGCTCAACTTCGTTAAGAGCCCGCGTGCTCGTTCAAAGATAAAAGCGTGGTTTAGTAAGGAGCGAAGAGAAGAAGCAATTGATGCCGGGCGTGAATCGATTGCGCGGCAGATGCGAAAAGCAGGCTTGCCATTGCAGAAGATTTTTGCAGGTCACGCGCTACTCGAGTTGGCCCACGATATGCATTATGCCGATATCGATGCGCTCTATAACGCTGTCGGAGATGGACATGTCTCATCCGCTTCGATTGTCGAAAAACTCACCGCATCACTGTCTACTGAGGATTCACATCCAGAGGTCACAATTGAGAATATCCTTACCGGCGTTCAGGCGACCAAGCGGACGTCTAGTGCGGTCGAGGTCGAGGGCGTAGATGACGTCTTAGTAAAACTTGCTCGGTGCTGCACACCTGTTCCTGGAGATGCAATTATGGGTTTCATTACCAAGGGATCAGGAATTTCTGTACATCGAGAAGACTGCATAAATGCCACCGATCTTCGTAATCATCAGAGTGAGCGAGTTGTGGGAGTTAAGTGGCTAGCAGGAGCAGCCAGTTTATTCTTGGTAAATATTCAGGTAGAAGCTCTCGATCGCGCTCGACTTCTCGCTGATGTGACTAGGACGCTATCTGAGCAACATGTGAACATCTTGAGCGCTGCGGTAAGTACATCAAAAGATCGAGTAGCAATCTCCCGATTCACCTTTGAAATGGCAGATGCAAAACATCTTGACTCAGTTCTAGCAGCAGTACGAAATGTCGAAGGCGTCTATGACGTCTATCGAACGTAGCTCGATAGACACTAAGAAATTAATTAAATTCAGCGAGGTGCTTCTCAGCCTCTTGCAACCAGACGGTGCGTGCCTCTGCTGACTCCAACGCCTCTTTTGCCTTCTTCTCGTTCCCGGCCGCCTGTGATTTAGCTGCAATCTTCCGGTAGTTTTCAATTGAATCGCTGAGTTGCTTAACCACTTCAGCCGCGCGCGCTTTCGCCGCTGGGTCAGTTTTGCGCCAAATCTCAGCTTCGGCTGCCTTGATTGCCTCTTCGACCTTAGCTACGCGCGCATCGAAGGCGGCGCGCTTGTCGCGATGGGTGATTCCGATTTTCTCCCATGTGCGCATAAGTTCTCTAAAGGCATTCTTGGCGACTTTCACATCGGTAAATGGGAGCAAGGATTCAATCTCAACGATAAGTTCTTCACGTTTCGCTAGGTTTGCATTCATCGAAACTTCGCGCTTCTCTAGATCCACACTCTTTGCGGTGAAGAATTGATCTTGTGCTGCCTTAAAGCGGGCCCACAACTTTGCTTCATCACTAGGCTTTCCGCGACCGGCTGCCTTCCAAGAATCCATCAGCGTTTTAAATCGACGAGCGGTGGCGACCCAATCGGTAGATGTCGCTAACTTCTCGGCTTCTGTAATGATTGCCAATTTAGCTTGTGATACGACCGTTGAAGTTGCCTCTAGTTGAGCAAAGTGTGTTCGGCGGCGCTTATCAAACTTATTTCGGGAGGCAGAGAAGCGCTTCCAAAAATCTGCATCAGCTTTCTTATCAAGACGGGGAGCGGCCTTCCACTCATCCAGCAAAACCTTTAGGCGATCACCAGTAACTTTCCAATTCTCTGACAGCGCCAGTGATTCAGCCTCTGCCACAATCTTTTCTTTCTCGACCATAATTTGTTCACGACGGGCAGCTTTGGCAGCGCTTTCGGCGGATTTCTTCGCCTCATACGCTTCCCGATGTCCTTCGATGAGAGGTTCGATCTGTTCAACAGATAGCGCTAGGGCATCGAGGTTTCCAACACCATTAAGTTCGCGAACTTGCTGACGGAGTTTTTTAACCGCTTCATACGCATCCTGCGGAACCATCGCGCCACTAGTAATGCGGGCTGCGGTTAGCGCTACCTCTGATGCGAGGGCTTCGAATTTTCTAACAAAATATGCAAGTGCTTCTTCTGGACTCTTACCTGGGTAGGACCCGACCGGTTTTTCACCTTCAGATGTGCGAACAAAAACTGTTCCATCTTCGCCTACGCGTCCGAACGTTGAAGGATCTCCGATAAGTGCAGAAGCTGCACTTGGTGCTATGTGAGAATTTGCTAGCGTTCCTGGATTAGCGTCGGTCATGATTTCCCCTTCAGCGCGTCGGCCGTGGCCTTCGTTGTTATTTGCCATTGATTAGTGACATTGATGTAGAGGAGAAGGCTACCCTGAGCCCCGTACATCAGTAAATTCACGCAAGAAAATGGAGCCCGCGATGCTTGTTCTGTCCCATCCAGCTCCTATGTTTGCGACCAATTGTTGGGTGATAGCTCCGGGTCAGGGAGAGGAATGCATCATTATTGATCCGGGAATGCCCGATATTTCAGATGAGATTACGATGTTGATTGAGCAGCATCAGTTAAAGCCGGTAGCTTCGATAATGACACATGGCCATCTGGACCACACTTTTTCAATAGTTCCATTAGCCGACGGTTACTCCATTCCTGCTTATATTCATAGCGAGGATCGTCGATTCATTGCTGATCCGGCAGGGTTATTGGGTCCGGAACTTAAGGCACAAGTAACAACGATGAAATTCAGTGAGCCTAGGGATGTCCGCGAATTGAAGAATGGGGATGAGATAAATCTTCTCGGGATGCAGTTGAAGGCGATTCATGCCCCTGGACATACTCGAGGCTCAATGATGTTTCTACTCAATGAAGAGATTCTCATCAGCGGAGATGTGCTTTTCGCTGGTTCGATTGGTAGAACAGATATGCCTACCGGAAGTGCCAAACAAATGAAAGAGACTCTCGTAAATAAGGTTTTGCCACTAAGTGATGACCTTCGCGTACTTACAGGGCATGGAGCTGAAACGACAATCAAATTCGAGAGAAAAAATAACCCTTTTCTGAAAGAATTAACCTCATGAAGTTCGAGAAGATAAATGCGCCTAAGGGAGTTCGTGAATACCTGCCCCCTGAATCCTCGTCCTTCGAGTGGGTACGCAGTCAATTAATAGCACCTGCCAAATTGGCTGGCTATAAATTGATGGAGCTTCCAGTCTTTGAAGACACCAATCTTTTTAGTCGAGGGGTCGGGGAATCAACTGATGTCGTCTCGAAAGAGATGTATACCTTTGAAGATCGCGGTGGTCGCTCAATTACTTTGCGACCTGAAGGAACAGCTGGGGTGATGCGCGCAGTAATCGAGCAGAGTCTGGATCGTGGACAACTTCCGGTGAAAGTTTGGTACTCCGGTCAATTCTTTAGAGCCGAGCGTCCACAAGCGGGCCGTTTTCGTCAGTTCTATCAGGTTGGAATTGAAGCTATCGGGCTAGATGATCCGGCAATCGATGCGGAGGTAATTGCGATTGCAGATCGGGGATTTAAAAACCTAGGGCTTAAGAATTATCGATTAGAAATTACTTCACTGGGTGACTCCGAATCTCGGGCAGCTCATCGTGTTGATTTATTAGCGTTCATCAAAACTCTCGAACTCGACGAAGCCACCACCCAGCGCGCTGCAATTAACCCGCTCCGCCTTTTTGACGATAAACGCCCGGAAATGCAAGTGGCAATGGCTAAAGCCCCACTGTTGATTGACTATCTCACCAAGACTGCGCGAAGTAATTTTGAGAAAGTTCAGGGTTACCTGCGAGCGATGAAGATTGATTTCACCATCAACCCTCGGATGGTTCGGGGATTGGATTACTACACCGGAACCACGTTTGAGTTTGTTCATCCTGATCTCGGCGCCCAGTCGGGTATCGGAGGTGGCGGTCGTTACGACGGCTTGATGGAGATACTTGGCGGTCAATCACTTTCTGGTATCGGTTTCGGTTTAGGTGTCGACCGTGCGCTGCTTGCTGCAATTGCAGAGAATCGGCTGCCCACCGAGGAATTTACATCTGACTTATTTCTGATCCCGCTTGGCGAAAGTGCGATGGATTCGGCACTGACTGTCGCGCAAGATTTGCGTAGCGCAGGTATTAAGGTCGAGATTGCATTCGGAGATCGTGCCCTGAAAGGTGCGATGAAAGCTGCAGATAAATCTGGCGCCAGATTCGTGGTTGTCTTGGGTGATTCTGAACTCTCCGCTGGCGCGGTAGACCTCAAGCGCATGAGTGATGGCGTTGTAACTTCGGTTAAGATTGTGCAATTGCAGGACCAAATGCGCCAGGCTCTTTCGCTCTAGCGTTTCACCTCTCTAAAGGCGGCACTTCGGAAATGTTAAGAAATCAGGATGCTGGCGCGTTGCGCGCTTCGCACGTCGGACAAACCGTAACTTTGGCTGGATGGGTTGCTCGTCGAAGAGACCATGGCGGGGTTGCATTCATTGATCTTCGAGATGGCACCGGGTCGGTCCAAGTTGTCATCCGCGACGAGAAATTAGCTGGTCAACTACGAGCTGAATGGTGTCTGCAGATAAAAGGTGATGTTGCGCTGCGTCCTGCAGGTAACGAAAATTCAAATATTCCAACTGGTGCAATCGAGGTAATGGGTGATGACGTTATCGTCCTGAGCGAGTCAGCGCCATTGCCATTCCCAGTCGACTCTGCAAGTGAATCAGATATTTCTGAAGAAGTTCGGCTGCGATATCGATACCTGGACCTACGACGAGAGGGACCAGCCGCAAATTTACGTCTTCGCTCTCGCGTGACCTCAGCTATCCGTGGCGTGATGGAGGATTTAGATTTCTTTGAGATTGAGACGCCGTACCTCACACGCTCTACCCCAGAGGGTGCTCGAGATTTTCTTGTTCCGGTTCGTCTTCAACCTGGAAGTTGGTATGCACTTCCGCAATCGCCGCAACTTTTTAAACAACTACTTATGGTCGCTGGCATGGAACGCTACTACCAAATTGCGCGTTGTTTCCGCGATGAAGATTTCCGTGCAGATCGGCAACCCGAATTTACGCAACTTGATATTGAAATGTCGTTTATTGACCAGGCAGATATTCTCGCGGTAGCCGAAAAAATTCTAGTTAAGGTATGGAAGCAAGCGGTCAATTACGATATTCCAACTCCGATTCCACATATGACGTATGCGGATGCCATGGATAAGTATGGTTCCGACAAACCAGATTTGCGTTTCGGCAATGAACTAATTGAAGTCACGCAGTTCTTCGCTCAGACACCTTTTAGAGTTTTTCAAGCCCCTTACGTGGGCGCAGTGATCATGCCTGGTGGTGCAGATTCCCCTCGTCGGGAACTGGATGCTTGGCAAGATTGGGCTAAAGCTCGTGGTGCAAAAGGTATTGCGTACATCCTGGTCAATGCAGATGGAACTCTCGGTGGACCGGTATCTAAGAATATTTCCGAAAAAGAGCAGGCTGGCATAGTTGCGGCTGTCGGCGCCAAAACTGGCGATGCGATTTTCTTCGCTGCAGGTGAGCGAAGTGCATCCCAGCAACTACTTGGTGCGGCGCGCCTTGAGATAGGCAAGCGATGTAACTTGATCAAGGAAGGCACATGGGAATTCGTTTGGATTGTTGATGCTCCTATGTTCGAACCCACCGATGGTGGTGGCTGGACTGCGGTTCATCACCCGTTTACTGGACCTAAGCCAGAGTTCGCCGCAACTTTTAAAAGCGATCCGGCAACTGCTTTGGCATATGCCTACGACATTGTCCTCAACGGAACAGAGCTAGGTGGCGGCTCGATTCGTATTCATAATCGTGATATTCAGAAGGATGTGTTCACTGTCATCGGGCTCAGTGATGAAGAAGCGCAGAGCAAGTTCGGTTTCTTGCTAGAAGCATTCAATTACGGACCACCTCCTCACGGAGGAATAGCAATGGGATTAGATCGCGTATGTGCACTACTTACAAATTCAGATTCCATCCGTGAAGTAATTGCTTTTCCGAAGACAGCCAGTGGGGGAGACCCACTTACTGGGGCCCCGACACCTATTACTCCCGCGCAACGCAAAGAAGCGGCAATCGATTGGACGCCTCCAAAGGAGTAATTCCGGTAGGCTACACATATGGGTCCTGGTGGAATAGCGACAATTATCGCGGCGGCATCGCTCTTTGTGATTGCAGTTGCGGTGGCTTACGCAGTCATTCGAGTGGGCCGGTTTATCGACGAGGCAAAGATATCCCTTAAGGCTTTTACAGACGATACGACTCCGCTATTAACAGAGTCGACACGTACGCTCGAGTTGATAAACAGTCCACTGGCCAGTTTCGCCAAAATTACAAAGAATGTAGAAGAAGTCACCACAAAAGTCACAGATGCAACGAGTGGTTTTATGGATAAGAACGGCCCTGCTGTGAAGGTTGCAGGAGCGCTTATCAGCGCGGCGCAGATGAGTAAAGGTCGCAAATCGAAGAAGAAATCTGAGTAATCAGGTCTCTCCATAATCTGAATGGATGTATCTAACTAGTGGAATCCGCCGAGATCCGGTCGCGCTGGCTGCGCTTCTTTGAATCAGAGAATCGACAAGGGCTCACCCACATCGTTGTTCCCTCGGCGTCACTGATTGCCGATGATCCAAATTTATTGCTCGTTAATGCGGGTATGGTTCCATTTAAGCCTTTCTTCCTTGGTGAAGTTACTCCGCCCTACAAGCGTGCCACCTCAGTCCAGAAATGTGTTCGAACGCTTGATATTGACGAAGTGGGAAAGACAACTCGCCACGCCTCTTTTTTTCAAATGTGCGGAAATTTTTCTTTTGGGGACTACTTTAAAGAGGGCGCCATTTCACTTGCCTGGGAGCTACTAACACGCCCAATCAGTGATGGTGGCTATGGATTCCCAGAAGATAAATTATGGGTCACGGTTTATTTGGATGACGATGAAGCTGAGGATATTTGGCATAGAAAAATTGGGGTTCCCCGTGAACGTATCCAACGCAGAGATATGGCCGATAACTTTTGGTCAATGGGCGTGCCCGGTCCATGTGGTCCATGTTCTGAAATCTACTTCGATCGAGGACCTGCCTACGGTGTAGATGGTGGGCCGATTGCGGACGAGAATCGCTATCTTGAAATTTGGAATCTAGTATTCATGCAAAATGAACGCGGAGCCGGGGGCGGCAAAGATGGATATCCAATTCTCGGAGAGTTACCAGCGAAGAGTATTGATACTGGCCTGGGTCTAGAACGCACCGCTGCGCTTTTACAGGGTGTTGAAAATATTTACGAAATCGACACCACAATGAAAATTCTCACCAGAGCTTCTGAGTTATCTGGGGTTACTTATGGATCAGCCCTAAAATCGGATGTAGCACTTCGTGTTGTTGCAGATCACGCACGAACATCCGCAATGTTGATTGGCGACGGTGTGACTCCGGGTAATGAGGGTCGTGGTTATGTACTACGACGAATGATGCGACGCACGATTCGAAATATGCGACTTCTTGGTGTTAATGATCCAATCATGTCTGAACTCACCATTGCCGCGATTGGTGCGATGGGTCCCCAGTACCCTGAATTGATTTCAGATCAAAAACGCATTCTCTCTGTCTCTGAGTCCGAAGAAGAATCCTTTCTGCAGACGCTCAAAAGTGGAACTCAAATCTTTGATATCGCAGCCACGCAGTTGAAAGCGAGCAAGCAGAAGGTTCTCGCCGGTGATGAAGTTTTCAAATTACACGATACCTACGGATTCCCCTTTGACTTGACGCTCGAGATGGCACGCGAGGAAGGTCTCGAAGTTGATGAAGACGGTTTCCGCCGACTCATGAACGAGCAACGTGATCGTGCGAAAGCAGATGCCAAGGCGAAGAAAAGCGGACATACAGATTTATCTGAGTATAAGAAGATTGCAGATGCAGCCGGTGCTACCCAGTTTATTGGCTATTCGAACACAGAATCAGAATCCAAAATTAATGGACTGCTTGTTGGCGGTATGAGTGTGAGCTCAGCACATGCTGGTCAAGATATTGAAGTAACACTTGATCGCACCCCGTTCTACGCAGAAGGAGGTGGTCAACTGGCTGATGGCGGGACGATCACCCTTGCATCTGGAGCAGTCATCGAAATTGATGATGTGCAGAGTCCGGTCAAGGGACTTTCAGTTCACCGCGGTCGTATTCTTTCAGGTGAAGTAGCAGTTCAAGATTCAGTTCACGCCGTCATTGATATCGAACGTCGCGCGGCGATCTCGCGTGCGCATACTGGAACTCATATGGTTCACAAAGCCTTCCGTGAACTTCTTGGGGAAACTGCAACCCAGGCCGGCTCTGAGAATTCGCCAGGAAGATTCCGTTTTGATTTCCCTTCTACGGGCGCAGTTCCAACTTCGGTTCTCAATGACGTTGAATCCCGTGTCAATTCTCTGCTCTTAGATAATCTCGCTGTAACGGCCGAAGTCATGACTCAAGCTGAAGCAAAAAAAATTGGGGCGATGGCGCTCTTTGGCGAGAAGTATGGCGATGAAGTTCGGGTTGTCAGTGTCGGCGACTGGGCGCGCGAACTATGCGGGGGAACTCACGTGGAACGTTCAGGACAGTTGGGTTTGATCAAGCTGCTGAGCGAATCTTCGGTAGGTGCCGGAGTTCGTCGAGTAGAGGCGTTAGTGGGAATAGATGCATATAAGTTCCTTGCTCGCGAACACCTGCTCCTGAATTCACTTACAGAGTTAATCAAGGGCGCGCGGGTAGAGGAACTCCCTGAGAGAATTTCGGAGCTTCTCGCAAAGATGAAGGAAGTTGAGAAGGAACTGGCAACGGTTCGATCTGCGCAGGCGCTAGGTCAGGTAGATTCACTTGTAAAAGATGCAAAGGTTATTGCTGGAACAACCACAATCACTGCAGTGCTGGCGGATGAAATCAGCGCGGATGATCTACGAAAGATTGCACTCGATCTACGTAATCGCACAGCTCAGTCGATAGTGGCGCTCATTAGCTCCGTGGATTCGAAGCCTGTCTTGATAGTCGCTGTGAGTGAAGTCGCTCGTACCCAGGGTTTCAAGGCTGGAGCATTGGTAAAAATTGGTTCGGCCATTTTGGGTGGTGGCGGTGGTGGTAAAGATGATGTTGCACAAGGCGGTGGCACAGATTCGAGTAAAGCATCACTCGCGCTATCGGCTATTGAAGATTCAATTTCTGGGAAGTAGATGATGCGAGGTCGAAGAATTGCCTTCGATTACGGTGATGTGCGTATCGGGGTAGCGGTCAGTGATCCGGACGGAATCATCGCCACGCCACTGACTCCACTGCTAGCGCAGAACCCGAGAATGCTGGTGGATCTAGTCGCGATATTTAATGAGTACCAACCAATCTCCATCTATATCGGTGAACCAAAACATATGTCCGGCAATAGCGGTGATAGCGTTGAAAAGGCTAAGAAGTTTGGTGAATTAATTGAGCGCGAATTTGCTTTACCTGTAACTTATATTGACGAACGCCTCTCAACGGTTTCTGCGGCACGAAAACTTAAGGAAGCTGGAGTCAATTCTCGAGATTCTAAGAAGTTAGTCGATTCGATGGCGGCAGTTGCGATTTTGGAGCAAGGGTTGGCAATTGAAAAAAATTCCTAAGGAGCGAACAACCAGGCTGATTCTGGCGAGCTCGGTTCTCTTCCTTCTTTCCGTTAGTCTGTTTCTAGTGCGCTCTTCTTCATCAGCGCCCGACTTCGACTGCAAGTCGGCATCTAGTGAAGAGGTGCTGATTACGATTAAGTCAGGTGAGGCGGGGTCATCCATTGGGGTATCTCTGGCGGGAGCTGGCGTTGTTAAATCATCAGAGGCCTATTTTCGATTAGCTGTTGCAGATTCAAGGGCAACAAAGGTTGCACCTGGAACTCATAGAGTGCAGAAGAACTTATGCGCAGAGCAGGCCTTGGTGCAATTGCTGGATTCAAGGAGAATTACTGGTCTGATAAATATTTCAGAGGGTATGTGGGTAAGTGAAGTTCTACCTCAGATGTATCGTTCTGGATTTACAACTGCCGATGTTCAGGGCGCGCTCAGTACCATTGTTAAACCCGCGGGGTTTAAGCAGGTAGAGGGATTGCTTTTCCCTGCTCAGTACAGTTTCGCGCCATCAACTACTGCCAAAGCCGCCTTTCAAGCGATGGTTTTTCGAGCAGAGAGCGAGATGCGAAAAGCTGGTTTCTATCGTGATCAAGAGAATTTTGACCCATCAGAGTTACTTGTTATTGCATCTTTAGTGCAAGCTGAGGGTAAGGAGAAAGACTTTGCAAAGATTTCGCAGGTGGTTCGAAACAGGTTAAAGGTAGGAATGCCGTTGCAGTTTGACTCAACTGTTCACTATGTCATGAAATCGAGAGGCAATATTTTCCTTAGCACGAAATCTACAATGCTTTCTTCTAGCTATAACACTTACAGACGCTATGGGTTGCCGCCGGGGCCAATCAATAATCCTGGCGCGACTGCGATGCGCGCGGCAGTTTCACCGATGGCGGGGGATTGGTTATATTTCATCACTGTTCTACCTGGGGATACTCGATTCACCGCCGATATCAATCAATTTAATATCTGGAAAATTGAGTATAAAAAGAATCTCAGGGATGGAAAATTTAGGAGAAAGAATTGATTAGAGGAGCTGTTCTTGGTTCGCCAATCACACACTCGCTTTCACCACGCTTACATAGGGCCGCATTCTCTTTTCTTGGGTTAGAAGCGCGCTACGAGGCGATAGATGTTTCGGCTGGCTCGTTATCTACCTTCTTTAGCGAGAGAAGCGAGGAGTTTGATTACTTTTCGTTGACGATGCCGTTGAAAGAGGAAGTTCTTTCCCTGCCTGTCTCGAAGAGTCCTTTACTTACCCAGATTCAATCTGCGAATACTCTTTATCGAACTGGAGCGAGTTGGTCGCTTACTTCGACAGATGGATCGGGTTTCATCGCGGCCTTGGCGTATGCAAATCTACATAAATTTGAGCGGGTCCTAATCTTGGGAGCAGGCGGCACTTCACGCGCTGTAGCTGGGGCACTTGATTCTGTTTCCAATGAAATTCATGTGTTAGGTCGTAGTTCCGTGCGTGCCCCAGCGCTTGTGTCCGCAGTACAGAGCGCCACCTTTGAATATATTCGGTGGGGTATTGATTTTGATTTCAACTCTTACGATCTCGTTGTAAATACGACCCCGGCGGGTGCGGCTGATTTACTCGTTGAAAAGATTAGAGGTGGCTTGCGCGCGGTACTTTTTGACGTCATTTATAAGCCGTGGCCCACAGTTCTAGCTTCGGGGTGGAAGGATTCAGGGGCGCAGGTTATTAATGGGCTCGAACTACTGATTTATCAGGGGATTGATCAATTGGAGATTATCCTCAAGCAGGATTTAGACCGACAACCACTCGCTCAACACTTGCGTAAGGCGCTTAAGGAATAGTTTTCCACAGCGATGCATTCTAGGTAATTGCGTATCCATATGCTGACTCGATGCTTCTGGTCTTGCTCTTCTCGCTCTATATATCGATCACTGATTGGTTTACTCATCGGATTTCGAATCGCTCGATAACTATTATTGCCTTGCTACTCCTGCTACACGGGAATTTTCGATTTTATCTCCTCTCTGGATTTCTGATTTTTACACTCTTTTTGCTTACCGGAGCTTTAGGTGGTCTCGGAGGAGGGGATATAAAACTTCTTGGAATCGTGGGATTGTGCGCTATTCCGACAGTTGAGATTTATCAGTTTCTGCTCTATCTGCTTGCCTATTCAACTTGCCTAGTGATTCTCATCGCGCTAGTGAGGAAGACGATGAGGGGAAGTGTTGCCTTTGCGCCAGCGATATGTGCCTCCTATCTGACGGTACTTATGTCGAGGTGAGTATAAATTGCGCAAGAGTAGGTAACTTTCTGCCAGAATAGCCTCATGCGTTGGATTACTGCAGGTGAATCTCATGGACCGGCCCTTTCGGCAATTATTGAAGGAATGCCCGCTCACATTGAGATTACGACCGCTGATATTGATTTTCATCTGGCGCGCCGCAGACTAGGAGTAGGAAGAGGTGCTCGACAGAATTTTGAGGCAGATAAGGTCAGCATTCTCGGGGGAGTTCGTTTAGGTGTCACGCAAGGTGGCCCGATTTCGATTAAAGTCGGAAATAGCGAGTGGCCGAAGTGGGAAAAGGTGATGTCGGCTGATCCGGTACCGCTTTCTGAAATTGAGAAACTCGCACGCAACGCTCCGCTAACACGACCACGTCCTGGACATGCAGATTTAGTTGGAATGCAAAAATATGACTTCGATGATGCCCGACCAATTCTCGAAAGAGCTAGTGCGCGCGAAACAGCGGCCCGAGTAGCACTCGGAGCGATTGCTAGAAATTTTCTTGAACAATCTGTCGGAATTACGATTCTTAGTCACGTTGTATCAATCGGTTCGGTTCGAATTCCTGACGATTATGAACTCCCACAACAAGGCGATATGTCCAGGATTGATCAAGACCCAGTTCGTTGCGCAGACCCAAAGACAAGTGCGAAGATGATTGAAGAGATTGAAAGTGCACATACCGATGGAGATACGTTGGGTGGAGTCTGCGAAGTACTTGCTTACAATCTCCCGCCAGGACTGGGTTCGCACGTGCATTGGGATCGTCGTTTAGATGCACGTCTGGCTGGCGCGATGATGGGTATCCAGGCCATTAAGGGTGTCGAAATTGGTGACGGTTTTAGAACTGCGACTCGTCGCGGGTCCGTTGCACATGACGAGATTGAACGTGCAAAGGATGGACATATCGCCCGTCGCACGGACCGAGCTGGTGGTACTGAAGGCGGAATGTCCAATGGGGAGATTTTACGTATCTCTATTGCGATGAAACCGATTTCAACAGTACCAAAGGCGCTCGACACCATTGATGTAAAGAGCGGCGAAGCTGCAAAAGCAATTAATCAACGCTCTGATGTGTGTGCTGTTCCGGCATCTGGTGTCGTGGCCGAAGCGATGGCAGCTCTTGTCCTAGCGCAGGCAGTACTTGAAAAATTTGGTGGTGATTCATTGCAGGAAACACGGAGAAACTTTGAGTCCTACATGAAGAATCTTCGATTTAAGTAGTCATACCTATGCCACCTAGAGTCATTCTGATTGGTCCGATGGGTTCAGGGAAAAGCACCATTGGTAAGTCGCTGGCAAATAAGCTCTCGTTACAGTTTAGGGATACCGACTCGGTGATTGAGGAACAAGAGCAGAAAACCGTTTCTCAGATATTTATTGAGGACGGCGAAGACGCATTTAGGCTGATCGAGAAATCAGTGCTTCGCCAAGAGTTACTTACCGACGACACGGTGCTGGCCCTCGGAGGTGGCGCTCCGATATCAGTAGATGCTCAATCTGCCCTGCGTGCGATTAAGTCTCATGTTGTATACCTTGATATTTCGTTAGCAAACGTTGCTCCTCGGATCGGTTTCAACCGAGATCGCCCACTTCTACTTAACAATCCTCGGGGACAATGGCAGACACTGATGGAAGCCCGCCGACCGATTTATGAATCTATCGCCGACACAATTGTTGATGTCAATAAGAGATCACAAAGTGAGATCGTCTCTCAAATAATGGAGGTTATTTGATGAGAACGATTGAAGTTCGCGCGGAGCGCACATATAAAGTTCTTATAGATACGCCGTATCTCGAGGCGTTAGCCCCGCACTTATCGCAGAGAGAGCGAATTGCGGTTATCTTTTCAGAGTCGATGAAATCATGCATGCCGACATTTGATTCCCAGGAAGCTGAAGTTTTCTACTTTCCCGTACCGGATTCGGAAGAGGCAAAAAATCCGAGAACTTTACTCAAGATCTGGGATTGGCTGGGATCAGCTGGATTTACTCGCTCTGATCTCATCGTTGGTATTGGCGGGGGTGCTGTGACAGATTTTGCTGGCTTCGCAGCCGCCTCTTGGTTACGAGGAATCGACTGGGTAGCAATCCCCACAACGGTTGCTGGAATGGTCGATGCGGCAGTTGGTGGAAAGACGGGGATCAATAGTGATTTTGGCAAGAATCTCATCGGTGCATTTCATTCACCAGTTGAAGTAATCATCGACACTGATTGGTTACAAACACTCTCAGATCGTGATTTCGCTGCTGGCCTCGCAGAAGTTGTTAAGTGTGGCTTTATTAGAGATGTGCAGATTCTCGATTTAGTAGAAGGTAAATCTGTTTCAGATCTTCGCTTATCTAAAGAGCTGACTATTGAGTTAATTTCTCGGGCCGTAACTGTAAAGGCGGAGGTTGTTTCAGGTGATTTCAAGGAGAGTTTCGATCGAGAGATTCTTAACTACGGTCACACTTTTGGACATGCGGTTGAATTAGAGAGCAAATATTCACTTCGACATGGTGAATGTGTTTCTATCGGAATGGTATTTATCGCACATCTTGCGTGTGCATCAGGTCTCATGAGCGAGGAAATTCTCGCCCAGCACATCAGGGTATTGCAATCGCTCGATCTTCCGGTTCGATATGCAGGGGGAGATTGGCAACGTCTTGAATCCAGCATGCGAGTTGATAAGAAATCAAGAGGGAAGCAGATTCGCTTTGTGGCAATTACCCAGATTGGCAAAACTACGAGATTAGAAGGCGTAACTGAGAGCGAACTGCTCAAGGCATATGAGATGGTTATCCAATGAAAGTTCTAGTTCTTAATGGTCCAAATCTTGGTCGACTCGATATTCGTGAGTCTTCGATCTATGGTGATATGACATATCCAGCTCTTGTTAGTCATATCGAGGGCGCAGCCAAAACACATGGATTTGATGCTGATGTAAGACAAAGTAATGATGAATCGGAGATTATTGGTTGGTTACATGAAGCAGCCGACACCAAAACACCGGTGATCATTAATCCTGCGGCCTTCACTCATTACTCCTATGCAATTCGTGACGCCGCGGAGTTGGTTAAGGCGCCACTGATTGAAGTGCACTTATCGAACCCCCTCTCTCGTGAAGAGTTCCGCCATACCTCAGTGATTTCTGGTGTGGCTAATGGAACTATCGGAGGCTTCGGGCCGAATTCTTACGAGCTCGCCTTGATAGCGCTGAAGGCGCTACTCGCATAACCGAATGAGGTAAACTTCGCAGCCTATTGCGCTTCGAAGAGCGAAGGCATGAACTGGAGCAATCGTGGCAACTACTAATGATCTAAAAAATGGAATGACGCTCGATATCGAGGGTCAGCTCTGGACTGTAGTTGAGTTCCAGCATGTAAAGCCAGGTAAGGGTCCGGCTTTCGTACGAACAAAACTCAAGCAAGTAATGAGCGGCAAGGTTGTTGATAAGACCTTCAACGCTGGCGTCAAGATTGAAATTGCTATCCTGGAAAAGCGTGAAATGAACTTCCTTTACAAGGAGGGCGATGACTTTGTATTTATGGATAATGTGAATTTCGACCAGATGACTATCTCTGCCGCAACTGTTGGGGATGCTGCAAATTACATGCTGGAAAATACTGAGGCGATTGTGGCGATTCATGAGGGAAATCCGCTTTATCTGGAGTTAGCTGCATCAGTTCCGCTAAAGATCTCTTACACAGAGCCAGGACTTCAGGGCGATCGATCCTCTGGTGGAACTAAACCGGCAACTGTTGAGACAGGTATTCAGATCCAGGTCCCGCTATTTATTAAGCAAGATGAGATTGTTCTTGTTGATACTCGCGACGGTTCATATCAGGGTCGCGCCAACTAGTGTCGGCTCGCAGTAAAGCCCGTAAACAGACCCTCGACCTTCTTTACGAGTCAGATATTCGAGGTTCTTCAGCGGCCGATTTATTGCTGCTACGAGATGTGGCCGAAAGTGGTCCAGATGCCAGACCAATCAGGGAGTTCACAAAAGTCCTGATTGCCGGCGTGACGGAGAATCGCCGCAAAATTGACGAACTGATTGCAACATATGCACAAGGTTGGGATATGGATCGGCTACCTGCGGTTGACCGTAACATTATGCGACTTGGTATCTATGAAATTGTTTGGGCCGATGATGTTGCTGATGGAATTGCGATTGATGAAGCGCTGAATTTAGCGAAAGAGTTGTCGACCGATGAATCAGCGGGTTATATTCACGGAGTTCTGGGCAGAATCTCAACAATTAAAGCGAGCATTGCCCGTTAGTTAAGATTATTCCAGAATTAGGGTCTCGGCTTTGAGCCAGCGAATCACTTTCCCTTCATCTTCAACAAAGAGAAGCGCCAAGGTCGCAATATCGCTCTGGCGGAGTGAAATTACTTCGCCATTCCAATCTTGACGCATACGTAGAATCTGTTGCAGAAATGCCATTAGGTAGCGATATCGCGAGAGTTCATGTCTACCTTCTTGTTGAGCGCGTTTATTGATTAGGCGTAAATCAAGAATAGTTTTTCTATCTATAGGACCACGTGCTTTCTCTGAACTCCCAAGAATTTCAGAGATTGGAACTTGGTAGAGAGCTGCGATCTGGAGCGCTCTTTTGATACTCAGTGATCTGGCTCCTCGTTCGTAGGATCCCAGAACCACTGCCTTAATGACCCCTTTGCTCAGTGTTTCGACGTCGGCGAGTGAGAGTGATTGTGAATGGCGGATCTCGCGCAGTTTCTTATTTATCTGGGGAATGGAAGGTTGTGTATACATTTAGTGAGCCTAGGCTGCAGGCTTAGACACTGGATTGAGATATCCACAAGTAGGGATTCTTGGTGGTATTCTTTGCGCAACATCCTTTAACGACCCGTCCTGTGAGGCGGGGAAGGAGATTTATGAGTACTGCCCTGCCCGCGCCGGATATAGCCCGCGCCATCACGCGCATAGCGCATGAAATTTGTGAACGTAACGGCGATTCGCGGCTAATTACCCTCTTAGGAATCCCAACACGAGGAGCGCATCTCGCGCTACGTCTGGCAGCCGAGATTGAATCCATTTCGGGAAATTCGGTTGAATGCGGAACTCTTGATATCACGATGCATCGTGATGATTTGCGCCTACGCGCTCCGCGAGCATTGGCGCCGACCAGCATCCCACCGTTAGGCGTTGAAGATCGCCACGTAGTTCTAGTCGATGACGTACTTTTTTCTGGCAGAACTATTCGAGCCGCACTTGATGCCCTCGGAGAGGTGGGTCGACCAAAAACTGTCCAACTGGCGGTCTTGGTAGATCGTGGGCATCGTCAGTTACCGATTAAAGCTGACTACGTTGGTAAGAATCTTCCTACTTCGCCGCAACAGATTATCAAGGTGCACCTGAGCGAACTCGATGGCGTGGACGAGGTTCTTCTGGAAGAGGTGGTTGGGTAATGCGCCACTTACTTTCAATCGCTGACCTAACGAAGAACGATGCGCTATCAATTCTTAATACAGCAGAAACGCTTTCACGAGCTTCCGATGGCCCCATGAAGAAGCTACCTACACTTCGAGGGAGAACAATCGTAAATCTCTTCGCCGAAGATTCAACAAGGACCCGAATCTCCTTTGAAGCTGCGGCTAAACGTCTATCAGCCGATGTCATCAACTTCTCTGCCAAGGGTTCGAGTTTAAGTAAAGGGGAGTCACTTAAGGACACCGCCCAAACTCTGCAAGCGATGGGAGCTGATGCAGTGATTATTCGACACAGCGCATCGGGTGCAGCGCATACTTTGGCTCAAGGGCAATGGATGTCTGGCTCTGTGATTAACGCCGGTGACGGAACACACGAGCATCCGAGCCAAGCTCTGCTAGATGCTTTTACTATCCGTAAACATTGCGCACATGGAAATGATGACCTAACCGGTTTACGGATTGCAATTGTTGGCGACATTCTGCACTCCCGAGTTGCCCGGTCGAATGTACTCCTACTGTCTATGTTAGGCGCACATGTAATTTTGGTTGCACCGCCAACTCTTCTACCAATCGGTGTTGAATCTTGGCCCGTCACTATCTCCTATGACCTTGACTCTGTTATTGAGAACGTGGACGCAGTCATAATGTTGCGCATTCAGATTGAACGTATGACTGAAATGTACCTTCCGAACGCTGGTGAGTACGCACGTTTCTTTGGTCTGAATATGGATCGGCTAGCGAGAATGAAACCCCATTCGATAGTGATGCATCCAGGTCCCATGAATCGAGGCCTTGAGATTTCTTCTGAGAGTGCTGATAGTGCCCGTTCTGTAATCGTTGAGCAGGTGAAGAACGGGGTGAGCGTAAGAATGGCGATTTTGTACCTTCTGCTGGCAGGAAATCAAGATTTGGAGATTTCATTATGAGTGAGAAGCTTTTGATAAAAAATGGCACCCTGGTCGATGGAAGTAAAGCCAATATTCGCATCTCAGATGGCGTTATTACCGCCATTGATAGCACTGATGGAGTTCTTAAGGATGAACGGGTAATTGATGCAAAGGATTGCATTCTCTTGCCTGGCTTAGTTGATTTACATACCCACTTGCGCGAACCAGGCAAAGAGAGCGCCGAAACCGTTCTCTCTGGTTCGCAGGCAGCGGCCAGGGGCGGATACGTAGCGGTGAGCGCCATGGCCAATACAACTCCGGTCGCCGATAACGCCAGTGTTGTTGAGCATGTATTCAGACTTGGACAGAAAGCTGGCTTGGTCGATGTTTTTCCAATCGGGGCGGTCACGCAAGGACTTGGCGGAGTAAATCTCGCAGATATCGGTGCAATGGCAAACTCTGAAGCGCAAGTACGAGTATTTAGCGATGATGGGCATTGCGTATCAGATGCACTGGTGATGCGTCATGCGCTCGAGTACGTAAAAGGGTTTAACGGAGTGATCGCGCAACATGCGCAAGAACCAGCACTTACTCAAGGTTCACAGATGAATGAAGGAATAGTCTCTTCTCAATTGGGTCTCAAGGGTTGGCCGGCGATTGCAGAGGAAGCAATTATCGCTCGCGACATCCTACTTGCCGATTTTCTTCAAGCACGATTACATATTTGCCATGTAACGACCGCCGGTGGAGTTGAGATTATTCGTTGGGCTAAAGCCCGCGGGATTCAGGTAACCGCTGAGGTAACTCCACACCACCTCTTACTCACCGATGAGCTAGCAAGAAGTTATGACGCCGTGTATAAAGTCAATCCTCCATTACGCACTGAGCGCGATGTGATGGCACTTCGGGAGGCTTTAGTTGAAGGAGTCATTGATATTATTGCAACAGATCACGCACCGCATGGGACAGAAAGTAAAGAGTGCGAGTGGCAAGAAGCTGCCTTTGGCATGATCGGTCTGGAAACGGCGCTTCCGATAGTCAATCAAACTATGGTTCAGACTGGCCTTATGAACTGGGAGCAGGTAGCGCTGCGAATGAGTAAGACGCCAGCTCAAATTGGGCAATATCAGCAACACGGTCGCGATCTTGAAGCTGGTTCACCGGCTCATATCACTGTGATGAATCCAACCGCGACCTACCGGGTAGATCGTGACCTGGTTGCCTCTCGCAGCCGGAATACTCCCTTTCACGGGCGCGAGTTCCCAGGGATAATCACAACAACCATTTTTGATGGCCGGGTCACATTCGAAAGGGGCAAATAATGTCGCAAGCATTCTTTGTTCTCGATGATGGACGAATTTTCGAAGGTAAATCATGGGCTGCAACTGGTAAAACATTTGGTGAAGCTGTCTTTCAGACCGGCATGACTGGATATCAAGAGACACTTACCGACCCCTCGTATCACAAGCAAGTTGTTGTCATGACTGCGCCTCATATTGGTAACACAGGTGTAAATACCTTTGATAATGAATCTAGCAAGTACTGGGTTGCAGGTTTCGTTGTTCGTAACCCTTCTACCATAACCAGTAACTGGCGAAGTGAACGTGACCTCGAATCGGAACTTACCTCGCAAGGAGTTGTTGGAATTCAAGGTGTCGACACGAGAGCGATTACTCGCCATCTTCGTGATCGAGGAGCGATGAAGGTTGGGATTTTCTCGGGCGAGAATCTGACTCGAGAAGAGATGGTGACTGAGGTTCGTAAGCAGAGCGCGATGAACGGCGCCTACCTATCTGCCGATGTGTCGACTCCAACAAGTTACGTAGTAGCTGCACAAGGTGAAAAGAAATTTACTGTTGCTGCGATAGACCTTGGAATTAAGGGTGCAACTCCTAGAGCGATGAGTGAGCGTGGAATTGAAGTGCATGTGATGCCTTATAACGTAACGCTCGAGCAAATCTTGTTGGTGAAACCGGACGGAGTATTTCTATCCAATGGTCCGGGGGACCCCGCGACGATGACAGAGACCATCGATTTAGTGCGAGATGTTCTCTTGGAAGAGATCCCAATCTTTGGTATTTGTTTTGGCCATCAAATTCTGGGAAGAGCGCTTGGTTTTGGGACATATAAGTTGCAATTTGGTCATCGTGGAATCAATCAACCAGTGCTGGATAAACGAAGCGGAAAGGTAGAAATCACCGCTCATAACCATGGTTTCGCGCTAAAGGCGCCAACTGATTCGGGATTCACTACAGTCTTTGGTCCAGGACAGGTAACCCATATTTGCCTTAATGATGGCGTAGTTGAAGGAATTGAACTACTTGAACGGGGCGCGTTTAGTGTGCAGTACCACCCAGAGGCGGCAGCAGGACCTCACGATGCTTCGTATTTGTTTGATCAGTTTGTAGAAATCATGACTCGCTACCCGAGAACGGTGGCTACCCAATAATGCCTCGCGACAATTCGATTAAAAGTGTCCTAGTAATTGGTTCTGGACCGATCGTTATCGGTCAAGCATGTGAATTCGATTATTCAGGTACTCAAGCATGCCGAGTACTACGAGCTGAAGGAATTAGAGTTATCTTGGTTAACTCTAATCCAGCGACAATCATGACCGATCCTGAATTTGCTGATGCAACATATATCGAACCAATCACTCCTGAATTCATTGAACGCATCATCGCAAAAGAGCGGCCAGATGCGGTTCTGGCAACTCTCGGCGGGCAAACCGCACTCAACGCTGCAATCGGCCTCTTTCAGGCTGGAACGCTAGCTAAGTACAACGTAAAGTTAATCGGTGCCGATGTCGCAGCGATTGAACGTGGTGAGAATCGTGAACTCTTCCGAGCTATTGTCGAAAAAATTGGTGGCGAATCAGCTCAGTCAATTATCTGTCACTCAATAGATGAAGTTATGAGCGCAGCAGCGCAGTTAAGTTATCCAGTGGTCATTCGACCATCTTTTACTATGGGCGGTCTTGGTTCAGGAATCGCTTTCGATGAACCAACTCTTCGTCAGATAGCCGGCGCGGGTCTTTTACATAGTCCAACATCTGAAGTACTAATCGAAGAGTCGATCATCGGATGGAAAGAGTATGAATTAGAGGTTATGCGCGATCGAGCAGATAACGTTGTTATCGTGTGCAGCATCGAGAACATCGACCCGATGGGCGTTCATACTGGTGATTCAATTACTGTGGCCCCAGCGTTGACCTTAACGGATGTTGAGTTACAGAAACTCCGCAATTTATCGATCGATATTATCCGAGAAGTTGGGGTTGACACGGGTGGCTGCAATATTCAATTCGCAGTGAATCCCTATTCTGGTCGAATCATCGTAATTGAGATGAATCCACGTGTTTCGCGCTCGAGCGCCTTAGCTTCGAAAGCGACCGGTTTTCCGATTGCAAAAATTGCAACCAAGCTCGCTATCGGTTTTACCCTAGATGAGATCAAGAATGACATTACTCAGGTAACACCAGCTTCCTTCGAGCCGACCCTTGATTACATAGTCGTCAAGGCGCCTAGATTTGCCTTCGAAAAGTTTCAAGATGCTGATCCGCGCCTGACAACAACGATGAAGAGCGTGGGAGAAGCCATGGCTATCGGGCGCTCCTTCCCGGAAGCCTTAATGAAGGCGTTGCGTTCACTTGAACGTAAAGAGGCGACCTTTACCTTCCCGAAGAAATTCCCAGAGACCCAGAAGAACTCACTGCTTGAATCTATGAAAGTGCCTACTGAGTATCGACTCCAACAGGTGCAACTTGCTATGTGGTGTGGAGCGAGCATTGAGGAGATTTACGCAGCTACAAAAATCGACCGATGGTTCTTGAGCCAGATCGAGTTAATTAACCGTGAAGCCTCTGCCATCGCCGAGCTCGGCGGGCTCAGCGCGGAAGTACTTCAATCAGCGAAATCTTTGGGTTTCTCAGACTTGCAGATTGCACGCCTGCGGGGTGTAAGTGAAGAGGATGTTCGGAAAGCTCGACATCATGAAAATATTCGCCCGGTATATAAGACGGTAGATACCTGCGCTGCTGAATTTGAAGCATTTACTCCGTACCACTACTCGAGTTATGAAGAAGAGACCGAAGTTCGCCCTCGTACAAAGCCTGCCGTAATCATTTTAGGTAGTGGACCTAACCGAATTGGTCAAGGAATTGAGTTTGATTATTCATGTGTGCACGCATCATTTATTCTGCGTCAGGCGGATTACGAAACAATTATGATCAATTGCAATCCTGAGACTGTTTCAACGGATTACGACACAAGTCATCGCCTTTACTTTGAACCACTTACGTTAGAAGATGTCTTAGAAGTTGTTCACGCCGAGACGCTTGCTGGCCCAGTCCTGGGAGTTATCACTCAGCTCGGGGGACAGACACCTCTGGGTCTAGCTGCCGGTCTTAAGGCTGCCGGAGTAACGATTCTCGGCACGAGTCCGGAGGCTATTAATTTAGCGGAAGAGCGTGGTGCATTCGGCCAAGTGCTAGCGGAACAAGGACTTACCGCTCCTGAATTCGGGATGGCTGCAACCGAGTTAGAAGCGCAAACGATCGCGCAACGAATCGGTTACCCAGTTCTTGTTAGGCCAAGCTTTGTGCTGGGTGGTCGCGGTATGGAGATTGTTTATGACAATGAAGCACTTGCCTCGTTCATAGCTCGCGCGACCGATATCACTCCAGACCACCCAGTTCTTGTAGATAGATTCTTGGATTCCGCAATCGAATTAGATGTAGATGCACTTTTCGATGGCGAAGAGCTTTTCTTGGGTGGCATTATGGAACATATTGAAGAGGCGGGAATTCATTCAGGTGACAGCGCCTGCGTTCTGCCAGCGATGACTATTTCGGCCGAACAGCGAACTGCGATTCGAGAAGCGACCTTGAAGATTGCGCAGGGCGTTGGTGTTCGCGGCTTAATCAATATCCAATTTGCGATGGCAGATAAAGTTTTATATGTGCTTGAAGCAAATCCTCGAGCCTCACGTACAGTCCCATTTGTTAGTAAAGCCACCGGTGTTCCATTGGCGAAAGCGGCCGCCCGTATTTCACTCGGAGCAACAATCGCCCAACTGCGATTGGAATCGCTCTTGCCGCAAACGGGAGACGCAGTTGCAAGGGGAATCAGCGTCAAAGAAGCGGTACTGCCGTGGAATCGATTTAGACGAGTCGACGGTCGAGGAGTAGACGCCGTACTGGGACCAGAGATGCGCTCTACTGGTGAAGTTATGGGTATCGCAGATAATTTTGGGGAGGCCTATGCCAAATCTCAGATCAGTTCTTTTGGCCCGCTGCCTAAATCAGGGACAGTGTTTATCTCGTTAGCAGATAAAGATAAACCAGCAGGAATTGAACCTGCTCGCAAATTGGCAGAACTTGGCTTCACCTTATTGGCAACGGATGGAACTGCTCGAGTTTTAGAAGAAGTAGGTGTGAGTGTGGTGCGGGTGCGTAAGAATTCTGAAGGCACTGGTCCGCTGGGCGAGAAGACGATTGTGGAAATGCTCAACGCCGGAACCGTGCAACTCGTGATCAATACTCCAGTCGGACGCGGAACACGCGCAGATGGATGGGCGATTCGAACTGCTTCGGTCCAACGTTCAATTCCGATCATCACAACAACTTCTGGTTTTAGCGCAGCGGTTGAAGGCGTTAAAGCGCTACGTACGGGAGACCTACCAGTTCAATCAATTCAGGAATGGCTTAAATAGCGATGGTAAGTATTAACAAAGGCGCAACTCAGCAAATTTCGACCATTATTTCCAATAAACGTGTGGGTGCCTACCATCAGATTCATATCAATGTTGGCGAAATAGTAAAAAGTTGTAGACCTGGAAACTTCGTCGCAATCAGTGTGGGTGGCGACTCTTCCAGAATGATCCTTCGAAGAGCATTTGCAATCTCGCGCGTCTCGGAGAGTTCTCAGTACGGCGGAACTATGGAGTTAATAGTTGCTCCACACGGTGCTGGCTCGAGGTGGTTATGTTCACAAATCGAAGGCGCAGAGCTCGACATAGTCGCGCCACTGGGAACATCTTTTGGAATTCCGACAGAACCTATCAACGCGCTCCTTATAGGTGGGGGTTACGGATCTGCTCCACTCTTTGGACTGGCAGATGTTCTTAAATCGCGTGCATGCAAAGTTGATATGTTGCTGGGAGCTAGTAACGGTTCAAAAATCTATGCCCCAATGGAGGGTAAGAGATCGGTTAACTCGCTTAAGATTTATACTGAAGATGGTTCAATGGGTGAAACCGGTCGTGTGACCGAGTCACTTTTAGAAATCGTTGCGAATCGAAATATTGACGTGATCTATTCATGTGGCCCGATGGGAATGTTACGGGCTATCACTGAGTTGGTAGCTAATACTGAGGTCATTCATCAATGCGCGGTCGAGGAAGCTATGGCTTGTGGCATAGGAATTTGCATGACCTGTGTACTCCCTATTCGAAATGAGGATGAATCGACATCGATGCTTCGCTCATGTATCGATGGACCCGTGATGGATGGTTCTCGTGTCCAATGGGATTTAGTTGGTCAAATACCTGAGGTTCACCAATGACGCTTCCAGTTGATATGTCGACCACGCTCGCGAACGCATGGTTTCCAACTCCAATCTTTACCGCTAGCGGCTGTGCCAGCAGCGGTAAAGAGTTAGCGCAATTTTTTCCACTGAAAGATGTGGGAGCTATTGTCACGAAATCAGTGATGACCAAGCCTCGTCATGGTCGTCCGACGCCAAGGATGGCTGAGACTCCTTCGGGAATGCTCAATTCGATTGGACTGCAAGGTCCCGGTATTGATTCCTTCTTAGCTAATGATGTGCCGTGGTTGCTGGAGCAGAAAGCGCGCGTGATCGTTTCGATAGCCGGAGAAACGATAGAAGAGTATTCCACCCTTGCTCGCAAGCTCAGATCCGTATCCGGGATCAGCGCTGTTGAAGTAAATATTTCCTGTCCGAATGTAGAGAACCGTGGCTTGGTATTTGCATGTGATCCTGATGCATCACGTCGGGTGATAGATGGGGTTCGCAAAACTATCGGCGGGGAACTACCGATCATTGCAAAATTATCACCCGATGTAACCAATCTTCCGGAGATTGCTAAGGGAGTAGTTGATGCTGGAGCAGATTCGCTTGCCTTAATAAATACAGTTTTAGGAATGGTTATTAATCTAGAGACAATGAAACCGCATCTTGGCGGGAAAACGGGCGGTTTATCCGGTCCAGCCATTCGTCCGGTCGCAGTCAGGGCCATTTACCAAGTACATGCGGCGCTCCCGCAGATTCCAATCTTGGGCATGGGCGGAGTTGCATCGGGGCGTGACGCACTTGAGTTAATACTTGCCGGTGCATCAGGAGTATCGGTAGGAACTGCAAGTTTTGGAAATCCAACTGCGCTCATATCAATCCAAAATGAATTGCGTGACCTCCTTGCAGCGCGAGGTTTTGCAACTCTGAAACAAGCGATTGGTTACGCACACCGGGATGAGAAACCATGAAGGCTCCAATAGTTCTGGCAGTCGATACCCCAGATCTGGATATTGCCCAGAAATGGATAGAGGCAACTCGCGACTACATCAGTGTCTACAAACTGGGATTGGAATTCTTTCTTACCTTTGGCCATGCAGGTGTTGAGCGGATTAGATCGGTAACCGATGCTGATATTTTTCTTGATTTAAAATTGCACGATATTCCACATACTGTGGGGGCTGCAGCTTCAGCAATTGAATCTTTAACTCCACGTTTCTTAACGGTTCACGCTTCGGGTGGTAGGGCGATGATTAGTGCGGCGGTGAGTGCAGTTCCAAAGACAGATGTCACGGCAGTAACAATCTTGACATCGTTATCGGAAGAAGAACTCTTCGAGATTGGATTTGCCAATAGCGCGCTGGAGAGCGCGGTCGCGTTAGCCACTATGGCAGTTACAGCGGGAGCGAAAGCTATTGTCTGTTCGCCGCTTGAGATATCAGCTATTCGTTCCGCCGTGGGTGATCTTCCAAAGATTATTACACCCGGTGTTAGGCCGGCAGGTAAGAGTGGCGGTGATGATCAGAAAAGAGTAATGACACCTCGCGCCGCGATCTCTGCGGGTGCTTCTTATGTTGTTATTGGTCGTCCCATCACTCAAGCGTGGAGTGACGGCGCAAAGGCTATGACCTCTGCGGCACGAATGATCTCCGAAGAGATACTCCAGTAACTTTGCAACCATGGCAGTCCCACCGCAATTAACGCCGGCCGAACGGGCTGCCGCCTTGGCCAAGGCTAAGGCTGCTCGCCAGGAGCGTGCGCAGGTTAAGTCGCAGATTAAGAGAGGCGAGATTTCTATTGCAGAAGTGGTTGCTTTAGCAGGCACCAGCAAAGCAATTGCGAAGATGCGCGTCTTAGAAATGGTTGAATCAAAGAGTGGAGTGGGTAAAATTCGCGGAAAGGCGTTGTTGGAAAAGCTCGAGATTTCTAGCACGAGAAGAATTCAAGGCCTTGGACGTTATCAACGATCAGCGCTATTAAAGGAATTTGAATTGCCAACTTCACCACAGATAGGCAAACTGATTGTTCTCTCTGGTCCCGGGGGAGTAGGTAAGAGCACTATCGCAAAGAGACTCAAAGAAGTTTCGGACTTTGTTGTTATTGTTTCGGCGACAACTAGACCGGCTCGTTTCAATGAATCAGCCGGTGTTGACTATCACTATTTAACTAATGAAGAGTTTGATCGAGCGATTGAAGATAATCACTTTCTTGAATGGGCCGAATTCGCTGGTGCGCGATACGGAACACCACGCGCGCCAGTGGATCTAGCTTTGGCCGAGGGAGATAACGTTCTATTAGAGATTGAAATTGAGGGTGCGAAACAGGTGAAAGCGAAGATTCCGCAAGCCCTTCTAGTTTTTCTCGAACCACCTAGTTGGGAAGAGTTAGTCTCTAGATTAGAAGGACGTGGCACCGATAGCATCGAGCGGCGAGCAGCCCGACTGGCTCTGGCACAGGAAGAGCTTGCGGCAGCCTCGTTTTTTGACAAGGTCCTAGTAAATGACGAGGTCGAGAAGGTGGTCGCAAGCCTGATAGAATTCGCATCTGCCTAGTTAGGCCAAGAATTGATTGTAAGGAGTACACATGAGTGCACATATGGACGGAATCACAAATCCACCTATCGACGAACTTCTCGATAAGGCCGGCTCTAAGTACTCGCTAGTTCTATATGCAGCGAAGCGAGCACGTCAGATTAACGCGTACTACTCTCAACTTGGCGAAGGCCTCCTTGAATATGTAGGTCCACTGGTCGACACGCACGTGCACGAGAAGCCGTTGTCGATTGCACTTCGCGAAATTAACGAAGGTTTACTGACAATCGAAAATCTAGAGCCGACTGCTTAATTCGCTCTGAGATAGTCATGCAAGGACACGGTCGCGAAGTAATTCTCGGCGTCGGCGGTGGAATAGCGGCGTATAAATCCTGTGACTTGTTGCGTCGCCTACAAGACTGCGGTTTCTTAGTCACGGTGGTTCCAACACCATCTAGCTTGAACTTCGTCGGTGCTGCAACATGGGAGGCGCTATCCGGTCGAACTGTCACGACCGAAGTCTTCGAAAGTGTTGAAGAGGTTCGACATGTCTCGCTAGCAAAGAAGGCAAATTTCATAGTCATCGCACCAGCTACCGCCGATCTGATTGCTCGAATAGCTGCAGGGCGTGCCGATGATTTACTCACAAATGTGATTCTCGCGGCTGACGTTCCGGTTTTGATTATCCCGGCGATGCATCCGCAGATGTGGAACGATCCGGCCACAACGAGCAATGTACGGCTCTTGCGTGAGCGTGGATTTAGCATCCTAGAACCTGAAGTAGGTGCCTTAACAAGTGGAGATATCGGTAAGGGGCGATTTCCGGATACTGCGAAGATCCTAGAAGCCTTCGCCGAGATCATCGATATTAGGTCAGATTATCTCGGCAAGAAGGTGTTGGTCACTGCAGGTGGAACTCGCGAGCAGATTGATCCCATTCGTTTCATTGGTAATCAATCTTCCGGTAAGCAAGGGTATGCCGTTGCGTTACAGGCGCTGCGCAGAGGTGCAGAAGTTGTACTGGTATCAGCGAACGCGACACTGCCAGACATTGAAGGAGTACGCACAATCCATGTAGAAAGTGCAGCACAGATGCATGAGGCCGTGCGCAATGAGTTTTCTGGTTGCGATTTACTTGTTATGGCAGCTGCAGTAGCTGATGCGCGACCCGCTACAGTCAATAGTGGCAAGATAAAGAAAGGCGATTTCTCCAGCATTGAACTCGCCGAGAACGTAGATATCTTGAAGAGCTTGAATCAAGTTAAATCCGATCAAGTTGTTGTGGCATTCGCTGCCGAGACTTCTCATGATGATGCTTCCGCGGTTGCCAAGATGCACTCCAAGGGAGCCGATATTCTCTACCTCAATGATGTCTCAGGGGGAGATATCTTCAATAGTGAGACCACATATGGCGAGATATTCCTAAAATCCGGCGAACGTGTACAAGTGGCCAAAACCACCAAAGACACGCTCGCGCAGGAACTACTCGACCACGCCTTACATCAGTTAGGTTTATCCAATGTCTAAGCGCCTATTTACCTCAGAATCAGTTACCGAAGGCCATCCAGATAAGATTGCAGATCAGATTTCTGATGCAATCCTCGATTCACTTCTGGCACAAGACCCATCAAGTCGAGTAGCTGTAGAAACTCTCATTACAACCGGTCAGGTACATGTTGCAGGTGAAGTGACGACCAATGGTTATGCAGATGTGATGGGAATAGTTCGCGACACCGTAATCGGAATCGGATATGACTCCTCGGCAAAGGGATTCGATGGAAATAGTTGCGGAGTTTCAATCTCGATCGGTCAACAATCTCCGGATATTGCACAAGGTGTAGATGACGCTTTTGAACACCGGGTTACCTTGGCGGTAGACCCGCTCGATTTGCAAGGAGCAGGCGACCAGGGACTGATGTTCGGTTATGCCTGTGATGACACGAAGGAATTGATGCCACTTCCTATCTGGTTGGCGCATGAACTGGCGCAGCAGTTATCTAAGGTGAGAAAGTCTGGTGGCCTTCCATATCTTCGCCCTGATGGTAAGACTCAGGTAACAATCGAGTATGACGGTGATAAGGCGATAACACTAGACACTGTCGTTATCTCGAGCCAGCACGCTGAGGAAGTTGATGTAGCCGGACAGCTCACATCTGAAGTCATTGCCCAGGTTATCGATCCGGTTTTAGCGAAGATTGATTTACCTCGTAAAGATATGCGAATTCTCATTAATCCAACGGGCCGCTTCGTCATTGGTGGACCTATGGGTGATGCGGGTCTTACTGGTCGCAAGATTATTGTGGATACTTACGGCGGAATGGCTCGTCACGGAGGTGGCGCTTTTTCTGGAAAAGATCCGTCAAAGGTGGATCGTTCTGCAGCTTATGCCATGCGTTGGGTCGCTAAGAATGTTGTTGCCGCTGGACTGGCACGTAGATGTGAAGTTCAAGTTGCGTATGCAATCGGTAAGGCGCAACCGGTTGGCGTATTTGTAGAAACCTTTGGAACTGAAAGCGTTCCAGTACAGAAGATTCAGGATGCGGTAACGTCGGTATTCGATCTCCGTCCGGCGGCGATTATTCGCGACTTAAACTTGAAGCGTCCAATCTATTCTCAAACTGCTGCCTATGGCCACTTCGGTCGCGAACTTCCTAATTTCACATGGGAAGCCACTAATCGCGTATCCGAATTGCAGGCAGCTGTTAAATAGGTCAACTGCAGACGTGGCACTGACAAGGCCACTGCGTCTTAAACGCGAAGTCGCCCAAACTCAACCTGGTCCTAGTACAACAGATAGACCCGTAGCGCGGGTCTGGGTTGATAACGGGGTATTTCATTTAGATCAGTCTTTCGATTACTTGGTTCCTGATGATCTCGATTCATCAATAAAAATCGGAGTTAGGGTTCAAGTTCCATTTAATGGAAGAGAGTGCGAAGCTTTAGTTCTAGGTCGTTCTGAAAAGACTTCCGGAATGAAGTTGAAGAGCATCGATAAGGTTATTTCTGCTGTACCTGTTGCATCCCAACGCTCACTTGATTTAATTGAGAGCGTTGCCAGCAGATGGGCTTGTCATCCGTTTGACGTGATCCGCTCGGCGATTCCGCCACGTGTTGCTGGTGTTGATAAAAAACAGTCGCCAACTGATGTACCCACAGTTGATTTTCCCTCATCAAGCCGGGAGTATCTTCAATTGCCCGCTTTTCAGGATCCCTTCGAGATACTCGCGAAGTTCCTGAAGAAATCAGTGAAGCAAGGTTCAGTGCTAGTCATAGTGCCGGAAGCAAAATCGATTCATCGACTTCAATCTCGGATTCCAGACGCGCTGGTTCTTGGATCAGAGCTATCGCGCAGCGAGCGATATGAAAATTTTCTTAGGGCTCGTACTGAATTCAACCAGGTAATTATCGGTACCCGCAGTGCAGTTTTCGCGGATGTTCCAGACTTGGCTGCAATGGTGATCTTCAATGAATCCTCAGAGCTTTTTTACGAAGTTCGTTCTCCAGGATGGAACGCCCGGGACGTAGCTATTCTTCGGGCTCGACAGGAGAACATCTCGCTTCATTTTTTGGGGTATAGCCCGAGTGCTGAGGTTGCGCGATTGATTGATATTGGCTGGTTTACTTATCGCGCAGCTAGAAGCAAGGTAAAGGTCCTCACTTTTCAACAAGAGTTCTCAGAACTACTTCCTGGTCGAATCATCCAGGAATTACGTTCGCTGATAAAGAATGGGCCAATTCTCTTCATCGCCCCGCGAAAGGGTTATTCGCAAGCGATTAGCTGTAGCCATTGCCGAAATATTTCAATCTGTGAATGTGGCGGTCGGCTAGAGCAGAGAAGTGCAGCAGGTCCTATCACTTGTTCGCTATGTCCGAATGTATTTTCTGATTGGGTATGTAGATTCTGTGCTGGAGTGCGACCTTTCCTGCTGAATAGGGGAAGTGAGCGTTTCGCCCAGGAGATCGGCAAAGCGCTACCTGGTGTTGTCATCACCCTTTCCGAAGGAGAGAAGTTTATTGATGATGCCCAGATTAGTTCGGGAGTAGTAATTGCTACGCCAGGGTCGGCGCCAATGGCGATTCAAGGTTATTCGGCAGTTGTTATTCTTGATGGTGAGAGTCTTTTAAATCAATCAGATCTACGAGGTCAGGAGAGGGCTCGCGAAATATTCTTCAGCAATCTTTCGCTGTTGCGAAGTACTGGTACTGCGCTGCTGGTGGTGAATCACTCTAATCCGATTGTGGGCGCTCTCTCTTCTTGGAAACCGTCGTTGATTTCGTTGCGTGAGTTGAGAGATAGGGAAGAGGCAGCGCTACCCCCTTATGTTCGCTGCGTATCACTCGACATTGATGAATCTGAGGCTTCAACACTGACTCGAGCGCTCGGTAAATCTCGGCAGGAGGGGCGACTCCCAGACTCCACGAGAATTTTGGGACCTTCTACTATGAGCAATGGGTTGGCGAGAATTCTCTTATTAACACCGCTTGTGGATGGTCAGGCTCTGATTGCACTTATTCATGAGTTTCAGAGACGGCGCAGTGCAACCAGGAAGAAGTTAGCCGCTGTACGAGTTGATCCATATTCGCTCTCCCGATAGGTAAGATTGCTACATGACGATCAAAGAAATTCGCCACTTTGGGGATCCGGTGCTCATTACTCCGGCGAGTGAAGTGGTCACCTTTGATAAGGAGCTCCGTAAGCTTGTAAAAGATTTAACCGAGACCATGTTGGATGCACCTGGGGCAGGACTTGCTGCACCGCAGATCGGAGTTCCACTAAGAGTCTTCGTGTGGGACGTTGATGAAGCGATAGGCCATCTAATAAATCCCACCCTTGATCTCAGTGAAGAGATGCAGGATGGAGATGAAGGATGCCTAAGTTTCCCTGAGCTGGTATATCCCACCCCGCGCGCATTTCGAGCAGTTGCTAAGGGATTCACTATGCATGGCGAGCCAATCACAGTTGAGGGAACAGAGCTGCTAGCTAGAGCTCTGCAGCATGAGACCGACCATCTCAACGGTGTTTTGTTTATCGATCGATTATCAGAAGAGAATCGAAAATTAGCTATGAAAGAGATTCGTGAATCTGAATGGTTCGGATTGGCAGGTGAATCTGGAGCTAACCCAACAATCAAGGTTTCACCTCACAGCCTCTTCGGTCAAGAGACCCGCGGATCTGGTTTTTAATTGCGCATCGTAATTGCAGCTACACCAGAGGTAGCAATCCCATCTCTCGATGCAATTCTTGAATCCGAACATGAACTGATATGGGTTATTACCCCTCCAGACAGACCAGCTGGTAGAGGGCTGACACTAACGGAGTCACCGGTTTCGCAATGGGCACGCAACAAGAATGTGACTACGCACAAGCCTGAGCGAGATGCTGATTTACGCCCATTTATCTCGGGCGTCGATTTACTGATCACTATTGGCTACGGTGTTATCTTGACGAAAGATGTTTTTAATACTCCGAAATTTGGTTCACTAAATCTTCACTTTTCGCTCTTACCTAGATGGCGAGGCGCAGCTCCAGTGCAGCGCGCAATAGAGGCTGGCGATTCTGTCTCGGGAGTAACAGTTTTTGCTTTAGATGAAGGAATGGATACCGGACCTATCTATACTCAAATGAGATTCGCCTTAGATTCGGATATCAATAGCGACGAACTCTTTAAGGAGCTCACTGACTTAGGAGCGCAGGCGTTGCTCCAATCCTTATCCGAGATTGAAGCAGGAAAAAAACCGACTGCACAAAAAAACACGGAAGCTACCCGGGCCCTGAAACTTAGCAAGGAAGAGGGCCGCATCGATTGGAATTCTCCAGCCGACGTCATATCGCGCAAAGTACGCGCTTTCACTTCTACACCAGGTGCATGGACCGAATTTCGTGGAACTAATGTAAAGATCGATTCTCCCATTGTGACCGAACTGGAAATCAAGCCCGGGGAGATACAGTTTGTGGATAAGAAGTTATTTGTGGGAACGACAACACGTGCGCTTGAAATTGGATATGTGACTCCGCAAGGGAGGGCTCGAATGACAGCGCCACAATGGGCTAATGGCGCTCGAATTACCGCAGGTGAAATCTTTGGTTAAGGCCCGTAGAGATAGTTTCAAATCGCCTAAGCCTGATGCGCCCAGAGTCCTAGTTTTTGATTTGTTGACTGAAGTTAATCGCAAGGGCGGGTATTCAAATCTCTTGCTCCCGCAGGCGCTGTCTGCCTCGAATTTCGAAGCGCGCGATAAGGGCTTTGTTACAGAACTACTCTACGGAACTCTTCGTATGCAAGGGCGCCACGATTACATTCTGGCGCAAGTAGCTGACAGACCACTCTCCGAGGTGGATTCTGGCATCGTAGATATTTGCAGAATGGGTGTTCACCAGCTCTTTGAGATGCGGGTGGCTACGCACGCGGCTGTGTCAGCTACGGTCGAATTGGCACGTAAGGTAATCGGAGAGTCAAAGGCTTCATTTGTTAATGCAATTTTACGTAAAGTGAGTGCAAAAACTTTATCCGAGTGGTTGCAGCCGCTGGCTACAGTTTCGGATCCAATCACACAGCTATCCGTTCAGTACTCGCACCCGGAATGGATTGTTTCTGCCTACTTCGACCTATTGAAAGATATCGAACGTGTGGAGCAAGAACTAGTAGCCAATAATGTTCCGGCGTCACCCACCTTGGTAGCGTGGCCAGGTGATTCCACTCAAGCTGATTTAGTAGAAGTTGGCGGGATAGCTACTGAGTATTCTCCTTATGGCGCTCGTTTTGAGGGAGCTCCAGGTTCATTAGAGATAATTAGACATCGCAAGGCCGGTGTTCAGGATGAAGGTTCCCAACTGGTGGCACATATTTTTGCTACAGCCGTCCATGATGCCGCCTCAATACTTGATTTATGCGCTGGCCCCGGAGGTAAGGCTGCGCTCTTGGCCCATCTTGCAAATGTGAATGGACAGGATTTCACTGCCAATGAAATTTCAGAGCCTAGGGCAAAACTGGTTAAGAATGTTATTGGCAAATTTAACTGTCAGGTTGGTGATGGAAGGGAAATTGCAAAGTTAGGAATGACGTACGATGCGATTCTTGCCGACGTACCTTGTACCGGACTCGGGGCTCTTCGCCGTCGACCTGAAGTGAGATGGCGTCGTACTGTCCAAGATTTAAGAGGATTACTGGAACTCCAGCGGGAACTATCGGATTCAGCTATCTCTGTACTTAATCCTGGGGGAGTCTTTGGGTATGCGACATGTAGTCCTCATTTTTCGGAGACCTCCGGTGAAGTTTTGAGAATTCTGAAAGATCACCCGGAGTTAGAGCAGATTGAGATAACTCAATTCCTGCCCGATAACCTATATGGTGCAGTTCGGGATAAATCGCTATCGCTATGGACCAGCCAGCATGGAACTGATTCAATGTTCTTGTCTCTATTTCGTAAGTCAAGTTAATCTATGACCATGTCACAAGATATCCGTATTACTCCTAGTATCTTGAATGCGGATTTCACCCGTTTAGATGAGGAAATATCAAAGATCTCCCGCCAGAGTGATCTTATTCATCTAGACATTATGGATGACATTTTCGTTCCAAATAGAACTTTCGATTTTGCGAGCGCATCAAAGATTATTTCTAACTGCCCGATCCCAGTCGATGCTCACCTGATGGTTGCTGATGTTGATTCAATAGCAGTTCAATATGCCGAGGCGGGCGCCGCCAGTGTGACTATCCATGTTGAAGCGGCGCATGACATCGGCGCGACCCTCAAGGAGATAAGACGTCAGGGCGCACGAGCAGCAATGGCTTTGAAGCCCGGAACTTCGATTGAGGAGTACAGCGATTATTTCGACCTCGTTGATATGGTCTTGATCATGACAGTTGAACCCGGTTTTGGTGGACAAGCCTTTATGGAGCAGATGATGCCTAAGGTTCGGGCCACAAGAAAGCTGATTGGTAATAGACCTATTTGGCTTCAAGTCGATGGCGGAATCTCTTCAACGACGATAGAGATGGCGCACGAAGCAGGTGCAGATACATTTGTGGCCGGAAGCGCCGTCTTTAAGGCAGAAGATCCTGGATTAATGGTGGAACAGTTGCGTAGGCAAGTTTCAATCGACTAATTGTGCATCCGACCTCCCGACCTCTCTAGTAAAGTAGCGCTATGAAAACCTTCGACGCGCTGTGGGATGAGTTATCACAAAAGCTTTCTAATCGAACAGAAGACTCTGGAACCGTCGCGGCAGTCGAGGCTGGGGTTCATACAATCGGGAAGAAAATAATCGAAGAGGCAGGCGAAGTATGGCTCGCTGCCGAACATGAATCTGATGAGGCACTCGCGCAGGAGATAAGTCAACTTCTCTATCATCTGCAAACTCTCATGCTTGCAAGAGGCCTTACGCCTACTGATATTTACAAATACCTTTAATACATTCGGACACAACGGGGAGATTAATGTTAAGAATCGCGGTTCCGAATAAGGGCTCACTCGCTGATGCTTCGATCGAAATATTGAAGGAGGCTGGCTATCGTCAGCGCACTGATTCCAGAGATCTAGTTCTTATTGACACAGCCAATGGCGTTGAGTTCTACTACTTGCGTCCACGAGATATCGCTATCTATGTCGGGTCGGGCGAGTTAGAGGCTGGCATTACCGGTCGCGACCTACTTATTGATTCGGGTGCAAGTGCTCGTGAAATTCTTTCATTGGATTTCGGAGCTTCAACCTTTAGATTTGCCGGTCCAGTTCAGGAAAAACTATCGCTGAATTCAATCTCTGGAAAGAGAGTAGCAACAGCATATCCAGGTCTGGTCGAGAAGCACTTGGCGGATTTAAAGATCTCTGCCGACGTGGTGCGACTCGATGGAGCAGTAGAGAGCAGTGTCCGGCTCGGAGTAGCCGATGTGATTGCGGATGTCGTGAGTACCGGAAACACACTGCGACAAGCCGGTCTTGCAGTATTTGGTGATCCCATTCTGGTTTCGGAAGCAATTCTGATTACCGGAAACTCAACCTCCATACCGGCCGAGCTGGAGATTCTAATTCGTCGATTACAGGGCGTCGTAACTGCGCGCCAATATGTTCTCCTTGACTATGACATTCCGAAAGCAAGTGTTGATAAAGCCTGTGCGATTACACCAGGTCTAGAGTCGCCAACGATTTCACCATTGCAGAAGCCCGATTGGGTTGCAGTTCGAGCTATGGTCTTGCGAAAAGATACCAACAGATTGATGGATGAACTTTGGGCCCTTGGTGCTCGAGGAATTTTGGTCACTGACATACATGCTTGCCGACTCTAATTATTTACGAGTCGCGCCAGCTTCTTCAATCTCTTCGCGGGTAATTCCCAAGAGATAGAGGACTGAATCCAAGTAGGGCGCGCTTACAGAACTATCAGCAGCAGCTTTTACGGCTGGCTTTGCGTTAAATGCTATTCCCATGCCAGCGATTGCAATCATGTCGAGATCATTTGCACCATCGCCGATTGCAATTGTTTGTTCAAGTTCTACACCTACCGCTTCTGCGAATTGACGTAAGGCGCTTGCTTTGCCAGCACGATCGATTATCTCGCCAGTGGTCTTGCCGGTAAGTACTCCATCGACAATCTCTAGCGTGTTCGCCCGGTAGTGAGCAATTCCAAGATCCAGCAAAATGGGCTCAATAACTGCAGTGAAGCCACCTGAAACAACGGCAACACTGTGACCCAACTTGTGAAGGGTTTCAATGAGTGTGCGAGCTCCAGGAGTGAGCTCAATCTGGTTCCGAACATCGTTAATTACACTTTCCGGAAGGCCCGCCAGGAGTGCGACTCGGGCGGTCAGGCTCTCTGCGAAATCTATCTCGCCACGCATCGCACGAACCGTAATCTCTTTAACCTGCTCTTCCACACCAGCATGAGCGGCAAGTAGCTCAATTACTTCCTGCTGAATGAGTGTCGAGTCAACATCTAGCACTACCAATTTTTTAGCCCATCTCATTAATCCGCCAGGAGAGACTGCGATATCAATTGAATACTCATTAGATACCGTCGCCAGCGTAGTACGAAGCGAGGTGGTGTTAGCGCCAGAGACGGTGAATTCAATTGATGTTATGGGATAGCTAGCGGTGCGGTGAATTCGCTCAATATTTCCAGACTCTTGAGATATCGCATCGGCTACTGCCGCGATAGCGCGTGGGTGTAAATCGCTAGCCAAGATAACGACATGAACAAGACCCTTTTTTACCGCGAGAATTTCCCCTTCTTGAACTCCAAAAGAAGTCGCTATATCAACGGATAAGTTATTGGCACACTCATTAAGGTCACTCTCGATCGCTTCAGCATGATCGGGATTGCATGAGATTAGAGCAGTGAGGATGAGCCGTTCTCGAATGACTACCTGCTCAATATCCAGGATTGTGATTGAAAAAGGAGCCAAAGTCTCGAAGAGCGCCTTTGTAATGCCGGGGGAGTCGACGCCAGAAACCAGAATTAGACCTGTGTAATGACTATTCGCAACGCTCACGAGGTCAGGTTATCGCGAATCACGTTCACTTCGTTCGCAATTTGCGAGTGATTTACAGATAGACGATATATCTTTTGACACCTATGAGCAGTAATCGCGTTCTCGAGCTACGTGACGTCGTTGTACGACGGGGCGATAAGAACATTCTCGGTCCACTTAATTTCGCAATATCCGCGGGCGAGCGATGGGTGGTCTTAGGACCTAACGGTGCGGGAAAATCGACTCTGCTCCAGATCCTGGCGACCAGAATGTTTCCATCCGCTGGCTCAGTTTTTCTGCTTGAAAAAGAGATGGGAAAAGTTGATGTCTGGGACTTACGGACGCGAATAGGTATTTGTGGCGCTCTGATTTCGGAAGATATTCCTTACGATGAAAAAGTTCGCGATGTTGTGTTGACCGCGGCGTATGCAATCATCGGTAGATGGAATGAAGCTTATGACCTCTGGGATGAATCGCGAGCGGTGGCACTTTTAACCACTTTTGGTGTCCGCGATCTGGCAGATCGTCAATATGGAACCCTTAGTGAAGGTGAACGGAAACGAGTTCAGATTTCCAGAGCGTTGATGGCGGATCCGGAGTTACTGCTACTAGACGAACCTGCGGCGGGACTTGATTTGGGAGGTCGGGAAGATTTACTAAAGCGATTCTCAATCTTCGCCTCTGATCCTCTCGCTCCGGCGTCAATCTTGGTTACCCATCACATCGAAGAAATTCCAGCAGGTACTACGCACGCACTGATTCTCAAAGATGGTTTGGTTGCAGTGTCAGGACCGATTTCTGAGGTGATAACTTCAGAGCACATGTCTAACATCTTTGAGCTTCCGATGGAGGTTTCTCATGACGGGTCGCGTTTCTTTGCCCGTGCACTCTAGTTGGAGGAACATCCTGGATGCGCTGTCTTTCGATATTGATAAAATACTAAATTCGGTTTCTGATCAAGAGATTGCGCCAACTGCAGATCGAATCTTTGCAGCCTGCGAATTGGATTTAGCGAAAGTTAAATGTGTCATCGTCGGCCAGGACCCATATCCAACCCGTGGAAATGCAAATGGATTGGCCTTCTCGCTTAACCCGAATATTTCGCCGCTTCCAGCCTCACTTCGGAATATTTTCACCGAACTGGTTAATGACGTGGGTGGTACTTATCCCAAGTCCGGTGATCTCAGCACCTGGCGCGACCAAGGTGTTCTCTTATTGAACCGTGTTTTGACAACGCAAGTTGGTGAAAGCAATGCACATGTAAGTATCGGCTGGCAGCAGATAACTGCTGCAATTGCGAAAGCCGCGGCTGACGTGGGCGCTATTGGGGTGCTCTGGGGTAAGAGCGCACAGGAGCTTTCCTACCTCTTCACTCACAGGATTGAAGGTGTTCATCCAAGTCCGTTAAGCGCATATCGCGGTTTCTTTGGCAGTAAGCCTTTCTCAAGAGTAAATCAAGATCTTGAGCGTCGCGGGATTGAGCCTATTGATTGGTCCCTAGATTGATTCGTTCTTGAAAAGAAACTGGGGCCCACATCTCGCGATGTGGGCCCCAGTTGGTAAGAAGTTACTTATCCAATCCAAGCATTTATTGGAGATGATAAGAAGTAGATCATGAAGAGACCGGAGACAAGGAGAAGTAACGGATGTACTTCCTTACGACGTCCTTGAACCACACGAATAACAACGTGAGTAACGAAGCCAGCGCCGATACCCACTGAGATGTTGTATGTGAATGGCATCAAGATAATAGTAAGGAATGCAGGAATACCAATTCCCAAATCATCCCATTCAATGTTCTTGACTTGCCCCATCATTAAGAAGCCGACAATGATAAGTGCCGGAGTAGCTGCCTCATAAGGGATAATGGCAATAAGAGGTGCTAGGAATGTTGTCAGCAAGAACGCAATTCCTGTAACGATTGATGCAAGACCGGTGCGGGCACCTTCTCCTACGCCAGAAGCAGATTCAATGTAGCTCGTGTTTGAAGATATTCCAGCAGCTCCACCAGCGGCAGCTGCTATTGAGTCAACGACAAGAATCCGGTTAGCTCCTTGAACATTGCCGTCCTTATCTACCAATCCGGCCTGATTTCCGATAGCAGTCATCGTTCCCATGGTGTCGAAGAAATCTGCGAGTAGAAGAGTGAAGACGAGCAAACACGCTGCTAGCGCACCTGTTTTTGGATTTGTGAATGCACCGAAGATGTCGTCAAATCCTAAACCTAGCGTGTCAAATCGCGGAGCGTCGGTGAGATTAAGCGAACCGGAAGCATCCTTTGGTAGTGCCGGAGTATTTAAACCCCAACCACGTGAATTTGATTCAGTAGGACTAATGAAACTGTTGCCAACCTTAAATTGAGTTTCAACAATGAGCGCAAGGATAGTCGAGGAGATGATCCCGATAAGAATTGATCCCTTAACCTTTTTGATCATCAAAATGATTGTGAGGAAAAGACCGAATGCGAAGACGACGATAGGCCAGCCCACAAGTGTTCCGCCATCGCCAAGTTCTAGTGGTACCGCCGAAGGTTTTGAGTTCGTGCTGCCCCACACCACATTTGGAGTACGTCGTACGAAACCGCTATCAACTAGGCCAATCAGGGCGATAAACAATCCGATACCAACAGAGATTGCGACCTTAAGCGCAGTTGGGATGGCCTTGAAGACTGCGATTCTGAAACCGGTTAGAACTAGAACCAGAATGAGAATACCTTCAATAAGAACTAGGCCCATCGCTTGCGCCCAGGTAGCATTCTTAGCAATTGATACAGCTACGAATGTATTTAGGCCAAGACCAGTCGCCAGCGCAAGAGGAAAATTGGCGACAGCGCCCATCAGAATGGTTAAAATTCCAGCGATAAGTGCTGTTCCGGCAGCGACAATGACGATTGCATTCGTTCTATCTCCGCCGCCGATGAATTCGCCAGCGCCGTCAGTTGTGGCGAGAATAAGTGGGTTTAGCGCCACGATATATGCCATCGTGAAGAAGGTGACTAGCCCGCCTCGGATTTCTTGGGCTACAGAAGAGCCACGTGCTTTGATCTTGAAATAGGAATCCAACATAAATGGACCTTTCTAATTTTTTTAACGAGGGTGTTTGCGACCTCGTGTGAAGTGATGGCTCACACGACCAAAGGGGATAGCCAAACGTTAGTAGGACTTCAGATGTACTTGTGGGTTAAACGCGCTAAAATTCCCAAAAAAATGGCTACAGATTGACCTATAAGGAGCGCAAAAAGCGCGGTTCCGAGCCCAACGGTGCCACCTAGCAACCAGCCCACGATGAGGACTGTGACTTCAATTCCCATCCGCACGCGGCCTACTCGAACTCCAGTTTTATAGTGGATTCCAGTCATCGCGCCATCACGTGGTCCGCGACCTAAACCGCAGGTGATGTAGAGCGCGGAACCGAGTCCAACTAGTGCGATTCCGATCAGATCAAAGAGTATCCCGACCGCATAGTTACTCTGCTTGGGAAAAATGAGAGTTCCAATCTGAATAAAGGAAGCGATAACTACAATATTTGCAATCGTTCCGAGACCAACACGCTCATCTAATGGAATCCAGACCAGCATGACGCAGACGCTAATGATGAATGTTGCCCAGCCGATACTGAGTCCAGTCTTAAGAGTGAGGCCCTCCGCAAATACCGTCCATGGCGCATTTCCAATTCCTCCTTGGATGAGCAGAGAATCGCCGAGGCCGAATATCGCTAAACCAAAGATGAGAATTGCGGTTCGTAGGGGAGTCAGATCCCAGAGTCCTTTGGCGGTCCACGGGGTAATCGGCACAGTCTTGTGTGGACGTAGGTTTTCAAAAATCGATGCGAACTTCACCTGCTGAGTCTATAGTGGCCGAATGTTTGTGGGCCTCGGAACTGTATTCAATTTACTAACAATCGTTATAGGTGCAGCGATTGGCATCGCCCTCGGAGGACGTCTTCCGAAGAAGTCACAGAAGATGATTACTGATGTACTCGGTCTCATCACCATTCTAGGCGCCACCTCAGCTCTCATCCCATTGTGGTCTAGCGATTTCATAGAGTCGCTTCCTGATGGTTCCCCGCTTCTTCTTATCCTCGCCTCCATGTTGTTGGGCGGCTTGATTGGAACCGCGCTCAAGATTGAGCAAAGAGTCGAAAGCTTTGGTGAGAATTTAAGGAAGCGATTTAAGGCATCCCAGGAAAGTTCTTTTGTAGAGGGATTTGTTAGCGCCTCACTTCTATTTGTTATTGGACCGCTTGCAATTCTGGGGAGCGTGAGTGATGGCATGTCACAGGGGATAGATCAGCTAATTCTTAAATCTTCACTCGACTTTTTCGCCGCGATGGCCTTCGCATCAACTCTCGGAATTGGAGTTATGGCATCAATTATCCCGGTAGGTATTTATCAGGGTTTTTGGACTCTCATCGGATTAATCGCTGGCTCAGTGTTAGAGCAGTACCAAATCCAAGCGATGACAATCTGCGGGGGTCTTATGCTGGCGGGAATCGGATTACGACTTTTAGATATAAAGAAAATTTCCGTTGCAAACCTACTGCCAGCACTAGTGATTGCGCCAGTGCTGGCAACGGCCTTACATAACTTTTAAGTTAAGAAATTTTAGAAATATGCTGCGTCAATCACGAAGCGGTACTTAACATCGCTAGCTACCGTGCGCTCGTATGCCTGATTGATGTAATCGGGCTTAATCACTTCAACGTCGCTGACAATATTGTGCTCACCACAGAAATTGAGCATCTCTTGCAACTCGGGAATTCCACCAATCATGGAACCACCAATCGAACGTCGACCGTTGAGAAGTGATCCCACTTGTAGCGCGTATGGCTTTCCTGGAAGACCAATGACGACGAGCGTGCCGTGAAGTTTCAGTAGTGAGAGATATTCGTTGATATCGATCTCGGCGCTGATTGTGTTGAGAATTACGTCGAACTCCTTCTGGTGGTCTGCAAAAGCCTTCGAATCCTTAGTTGAAACGAAGTGGTGTGCACCCATTGCTCGTGCATCTGCCTCCTTCGCAGGTGAGTGAGAAAGAACAGTTACTTCTGCTCCCATTGCGACGGCGAACTTCACGCCCATATGTCCTAAACCGCCAAGGCCCATGACAGCGACTTTCTTCCCAGGTCCAACGTTCCAATGCTTAATCGGCGAGTACAAGGTGATGCCGGCACAGAGAAGAGGGGCCACTCCTTCCAGCGGAAGATTTGCTGGGATGTGAACCGCGTAATCTTCATTAATGACGAAGTAATTTGAGTATCCACCCATTGCGATAGTTTTACCATCGCGTTCGTATCCGTTATACGTTCCAGTCATATCCTGTAGACAGTATTGCTGAAGACCAGCTTTGCAGTTCTCGCAGGTGCGGCATGAATCGACAAAGACGCCAACGCCGATGAGATCGCCAACCTTAAATCTTGTAACAGAGCTTCCAATCTTGGTAACTGTTCCGGCAATTTCATGTCCTGGAACCATTGGGAATAGCGCTGGTCCCCACTCTTCGCGGGCCTGGTGAATATCAGAATGACAAATACCGGCATAGGCAATGTCGAGTGCCACATCATGAGCACCCAGTTCGCGGCGATCGAACTCATAGGGAACAAGTGCAGCTCCGGCCGATAGTGCAGCGTAAGAACGTGTGTTCATTCTTTCCTCTTCTTCTCTCTAGTAGCTCTTGGATAGATGTTTGGCTTCTTGTCCGACTTGTTTAAAACTGACTAAAGGGCAATGGATCAGAACTTATATGACCAGCCCGTGATGCGCGAGCCGTTACTTGACGCATATGGTGACGACGACAGAGTACTTCATAGGCAATCTCATCACTTCGACCCACATCTCCCACAACGACTTGTTCACCCTGGGTGACCATGACGCCATTGATTGTCCGAGCATTATGGGTGGCACGGGATCCACACCAACAGAGCGCCTCGACCTGGAGTGTATTTACTCGGTCGCTGAGTTCGACGAGTCGGGCAGAACCGGGAAAGAGTTTCGTTCTAAAATCGGCGAGAATTCCAAATGCATATACATCGATGCCAAGTCCATCGACAATTTTCGCCAAACCATCTATCTGCTCCGGCTGGTAGAACTGAGCTTCATCACAGATGATGTAATCGATCCGATCTCCGGCAGAGAGGTGGTCCACCACAAACTTATGTATATCTAGCTCTGGGTCGACCTCGATCGCTTCCGACTGCAACCCAAGTCGTGAACTAATTACCCCAGCACCGGCCCGATCCTTGCTGGTAAAAATGAGACCAGAACGTCCGCGCGATTTGTGATTATGCGCAGTCTGAAGCGCGAGCGTGGATTTTCCAGAGTCCATCGTCCCGCAGTAGTAGATGAGTTCAGCCACGCCGGAATCCTGCCATGAAAATCCTCAATTCTCTCTACTTCAACACAATGCCCAGTGAGCCTAGCGCCTGTCCTAACGCCTGGGATAAGGACTCACTCATCCCCACGCTAATGTGGGAAGCATCTCGATATGCAACAGAACCGTTGACAAGAGCAGGGCACGAGTTTGCATTACAGAGCCATGATGTTGGATTAACTCTTAAGTATCCGGGGACAAATATTGGTTCTGATCTCACGGAGTCATTACATTGGGCTTGCCGGCTATCCGATAAGCAGCTTGGTATGTCACGACGTGGACGAGGCGTATCAGCTATAGAAATGATTCGTGGAGAATATGGCTGCAGTTCTTCAAAAGTTTTTTGCTGACCTTCTTGCCACCACTGCATCCGCGATGAGTAGTCACTTGGAATCTTGAAATACTGCATACTGCCAACAATTACCGCTTCAGGCTTGATCTGTGAAATCAAGCGGTAGACCTTTTCTCGCCAAGCGGCACATTCGGCATTTGTGTACTGAGCAACATCAATCTTTCGAACAGCTGGTCCGGGGCAGGCCGATTTGGTAAGTGAAATAAGTCCAAACTGATTCTCGGTAGCTAATTTTTCTAGCGCTGGAAACCATTGAGCTGCATGAGAGTCGCCAAAAAGAACTACTTTTCGAGTTGAATTCATATCTCCATATAAGCATTCGACTGGCGTGGTTTGGCCATTTCGTAGGTGACAGCCGTCTTTATAAATCTTAGGCTCGGCTCGCACGCTAGCTAAATCAAAAGTTTCACCGCTTTTCAAAGTGATGCGCTCCGTGCTGCTTGAGCTAATAAGCAGAGCGGCGATCAGTGAAAACAAGGTCACGAAAGTCGCGGAGAGGACAATTTTTTAGCAGAAAAATCAGATCGCCTCAACGGTTCTTCGACAAATCGATGTGTTACGCCCGCCAACAAAAGAGTAAGCGCAATACAGAATATGCGCTCAACAATTGATAGTTCGCGAGCAAGATAGACACTTGGTATAACGAGCACCGGCCAGTGCCAGAGGTATAAGGGATAGGAAATGTTTCCCAACCATTGCACGGAACGCAGTTGCGAAATTGAGCGGATTGAAGATGGCCAATACTTGACTGTAGCTAGCGCCGCTGCCGTACCTAAAACTGGAACTAGCGCAGCCGTCCCGGGGAATCGAGTAGATTCATCAAATCTTAAGGTGGAATAGGTAATCAGAATGAGAGCTACCCAGGTGTAACGATTCGAGAACTTAATTCGGGAAGGGATGAAAATAATCAACGCCCCGACAGATAACTCCCACGCTCTCGATGGCAACGAGTAAAAGGCGAATACCGGCGAGGCGCTAGTCAGATAAACCCCGAGCGAAAATGAAAGTATGGTGATGATAGAAACACCAACTTTGACTGCGCGTCGTCCACCCAATTTGAAGAGCGAGAAAATGACAATCGGCCAGAAGAGATAGAACTGCTCTTCAACTGCAAGCGACCAATAATGAATGACTACAGGCGGCACCGCGTTGAGGTTCTGGTAATCCATCTGCCAGAAGGCAAAGAAGTAGTTTGAGATATATAGCGAGGCAGCAGCAATATCTTGACCAAGATCTTTGCGCAATACAGCTGGGTAGAGCAGCCATGCAACTATCGCTGTGACAAAAAGTACGACAAAGGATGTCGGAAGTGCACGCTTTATGCGACGAAGATAGAAGATACGGAAAGAGATGCGACCTGACTTTTCGCACTCGCGCAGCAGAAGACCTGTGATGAGATAGCCCGAAATAACATAGAAGATATCTACTCCGATGAAACCCCCGGGAAGCCAATGAGGATGGTAAAAAAGAACGAGCAGTGCGGCCAGTGCCCGGAGGGCTTGGATTTCAGGAATACGCATTTACACCTGCGCTAGCGAATGAATCTGAATATCTGGATACCTGGAGGAGATTTTTGCTCGGCCCGCAAGCGCGGAAATTTCTAAAAGCACTGCAACATCCGTCACCTGAGCGCTCAAAGCATGCACTAACTCGATACCCGCAACGAGGGTTCCTCCTGTTGCTAGAACATCATCAATAAGTAGCACCCTCGCCCCAGGAGCAAGCGCATCGATATGAATATGTAACTCGTCATCGCCATACTCAAGTCCATAGGAACGTGAATGAGTTGCGAAAGGTAACTTTCCGCTCTTACGTATTGGGATAAATCCAACTCTGTTTTTGCTAGCAACAGCAGCGGCGAAGATGAATCCGCGGGCCTCGATACCAACGACATAATCAACATTCTCTGCCAGCGATGCGAAGTCCGAGACTAGGGTTTCGAACGCCGCCGGATTTGCTAACGCAGGAGTGATGTCTTGAAAAAGAATGCCATCCTTTGGAAAATTCTTTATTGGTCGGATAAAGCTAATCGCCTCGCTCAGATCCATAAATTAACCGCCATAACTGTGTCCGAACGGGGACTTGAACCCCGAATCCCTTGCGAGAACTAGCACCTCAAGCTAGCGCGTCTGCCAATTCCGCCACCCGGACGAGTACCCGCTCGCTACAAGATAAATCTTATGCGTTCAGGTCGAAATAACTAGGCAACGATATCAATCTGTCGCCAACGACGCAAAAGAGCTCTATAAACGGGCAGAATATGACCATGAATAGCGCACCTGATATTGAAAGTGAAGTCGTTTCTATCTGCCGTGATCTCATCAGAATCCCATCGGTGAACTACGGCGAAGGTAAAGGCGATGAAAAGGCCTGTGCGCAATATGTCGTTGATTCACTTCACGAAGTAGGCATTGCAGCAACAATTTATGAATCCGCTCCTAACCGCTGCAATGTGATTGCCAGAATTCCCGGGCGAGATAGTTCACGCGGGGGACTTGTAGTACATGGCCATCTTGACGTTGTACCTGCGAATGCAGATGAATGGTCGGTAGATCCATTTGCTGCTGAAATTCGCGATGAGATGATTTGGGGCCGTGGTGCGATCGACATGAAGAACATGGACGCGATGATTTTGGCGGTAGTACGTGACTGGGCACGAACTGGCTATCAGCCTGAGCGAGATATTGTTCTCGCATTTTTTGCCGATGAAGAAGCCGGAAGTTCGTATGGTTCTCGATTCATGACATCGACCCACCCAGAGGTTTTCCAAGGGTGCACTGAAGCGATCTCTGAAGTCGGTGGATTTTCCGTCACTGTTACCGGCGGCAAGCGGCTTTACTTTATCGAGTCAGCACAAAAAGGAATTCATTGGATGAAACTGACCGCACGCGGTCGTGCCGGCCATGGGTCGATGATCAATAATGAAAATCCACTGACTACGATTTCAGAAGCGGTAGCAAAGATTGGCCGCTACGAATGGCCCCAGCGATATACCAAGACGGTAAAAATTCTCTTCGAAAAGATTGCCCACGCCACAGGCAAACCACTGAATCCGGCAGATCTTCGTCCTTTACTTTCAGAGATCGGTCCGACCGCGCGCATGATCGGGGCGACACTGCAAAACACAGCTAATCCCACAATGTTAGAGGCGGGCTATAAAGAAAATGTCATCCCCGCAACTGCATCGGCAGTTATCGATGGTCGTTTCTTGCCCGGTTATGAAGATGAGCTAAATCAGACCATCAGGGAGATTATCGGACCGGATATTGAGATTGAGACCATCACGCGAGACATCTCGCTAGAAGTAGATTTCGAGGGAGATCTAGTTGCAGCAATGTGCGATGCCATTCGTGCGCATGATCCCGATGGAATTCCAGTTCCGTATCTCATGAGCGGCGGCACCGATAACAAGGCTCTCTCCGAGATAGGAATTGTCGGTTATGGCTTTAGTCCATTGCGGTTACCGCCTGATTTGGACTTTATGTCACTCTTCCATGGCGTAGATGAGCGGGTACCAATATCCGGTCTGCACTTTGGAGTTAAGGTGTTGAAAGAGTTCCTCGAAAAAGCTTAAGCCGAAATCTCATCCAGTACTTCTCGAACTATTTCAGGAAGTGACACTTCTTCTGACTTAAGAATTCCGCGTAGTTGTGCGCCAGTACGTGCTCCAACAATCGCGCTGGTTACTCCCGGAGTATCTCGAACCCATGCCAGTGCGACCTCTAACGGAGAGAAGCCAAGGCCCTCGGCTGCAACTGCAACAGCATCGACTATTCGAGCTGATCTCTCCTGCAGGTATGGTTCAACATGTTTAAGAAAATGCGGTGCAGCTGCTCGTGAGTCACTCGGAATCCCGCTTCGATACTTGCCAGTGAGAACTCCGCGACCGAGTGGCGCCCATGCAAGTAGACCGGTGTTGGTTGCCTTTGCGCAAGGGAGTACTTCGGCTTCGCCGGAACGATTGAGAAGTGAAAATTCGATTTGGTTTGTCACGATCGGGGCCTTAGCCGAATTGCTCTCCTGAATGGTAATTGCCCGAGCGCTCTGCCAGCCAGAAAAGTTTGAGATACCAACATAACGAGCCTTACCCGATGTATATGCATAATCCAAAGCAGAGAGCGTGTCTTCAAGTGGGGTGTGATTGTCCCAGACTTGAACTTGCCAAAGGTCAACGTAACTTGTTTCTAAACGAGCGAGTGATTTATCAAGTTCAGCAATGAGTGATTGACGCGAGTTATTGACTGTACGCACTCCTTCGGGATGAGTCACTCCTGCTTTCGTCGCAATAACAACATCATCACGTTGAAAGAGAGTTCCTATAAGTCCACCAATGACGCGTTCGCTATCGCCATCTCCAAAGGTGGGGGAGGTGTCGAAGAAATTTCCACCGGCTTCTATAAAAGCGCGGCACTGGTCAGCTGCCTCATGGGTATCGGTATCTCGACCCCAGGTCATCGTGCCCAAGCCCAGTCGCGAAAGAGAGAGGCCGCTATTTCCTGCTCGTCTCATCTCCATATCGCAGACCTTAGCAAGGTAGTCGAAGAAAAGTCGTGATTAGAATTTTAGCGATAACCTTCGTGTTGTGGCTCGAATAATTTTGCTCAGACATGCGCATTCCGTTGCGAATGAGTCCGGCATTCTTGCCGGACAGATTTCTGGCATATCTTTGAGCAAGAAAGGTGGGCAGCAAGCCCAGGATTTAGTGCATCGAATTGGAGCAGTTAACTTCGATTCCATCCGCATGAGTCCGATGCAACGATGCCAAGAAACGTTGGCTCCGTGGTTAGAGTCAAGAAATTCAAGTGGATTAAAGAAATTCATGCTCGATGAGAACCTGATCGAGATGAATTATGGAAGTTGGAGTGGAAGAAAACTTAGCTCGCTCGCAAAAGAACCGCTATGGAAGGTCATTCAACAGACGCCTAGTAAGGTCTCCTTTCCGCAAGGCGAACGCATGACAGCAATGCAGAAGCGTTCCGTTTCTTCGATTGAATCAGCGCTTACCGAAAAATCAAAAGGTACTCATCTATTTGTTAGTCATGGCGATGTAATCAAGGCGATGGTTGCTAGCTTGTTAAAGTTAAAACTTGATCATTTCCAATCTTTAGTCATCGATCCCGCCTCCATTACGATGCTCGATTACGATGGAAAGAACGCTCGCTTAACTCTTTTCAATGACCAAATTACTAACCTTGAAACTATTCTCAGCGTTACTCGACCTAAGCGAATTCTCCTAGGCGGTGGCGCCGGAACCGCAAAGCGGGGCAAGAAGTGAGTGCGCAAGTACTGCTCTTTGAAAATCCGGAGAGATTTACGGTTGGCACCGTCGGTCAACCTGGAGAACGTACCTTCTTTATTCAGGCTCAAGATGGGGCAAGACTGATATCTGTTTCCTTAGAAAAGACGCAGGTGCAAGTTCTCGCCGATCGCTTGTTAGATACCATCCGTGAAATTAAACAGAGTGATAACACTTTCTCAATCGTTCGTCTTCCTAGAGATGATGCCGCGTTAGCAACCCCGATAGAGGAGGAGTTCCGGGTCGGTTTAATTGGGCTCGCCTTCGATTCCGGAAAAGGTCTCATTCAGATTGATTTGCAGGCGGTCAACGAAAATCGTGACGAAGAACCAGATTTTATTGATGTCGATGATTTGAGCGGTGATCAGGATATTTTGCGAGTTTTGATTTCCCCAAGTGAAGCGGATCGATTCGCCAAACGAGCGGCTGTTGTAGTTGGAGCAGGTCGTCAACCATGTCCTTTCTGTGGGGGCCCAATAGATCTTAAAGGTCACCTCTGTCCCAGGGCTAATGGTTACCGAAGATGACCAGCGTTATTGATCATCTGCTATCTGGTGAGCTAACTGTCTCCGGACGTCTTGTGGATGCATCAAACGCAACGCTCTATGCTGAATGTAATTATCTGGATGTCGTGATGCCTGTTATCTATAAACCGGTAGCAGGCGAGCGGCCACTATGGGATTTTCCTGATGGCAACCTGGCGCAACGCGAATATGCAGCTTATTTGGTGAGTGAGATATCCGGATGGAAAGTCGTTCCTCCGACAGTTCTACGTGAGGGTCCGTTTGGTGTTGGAATGGTTCAGCAATGGATAAACCTCGATGAATCTGTGGATCTTGCGATGTACTACCGAGAGAATAATGAGAATCTTAGACGTATGGCGCTCTTTGATGCCGTTGTTAACAATACTGATCGCAAAATCGGTCACCTACTTCCAACAACTGAAGGCTTGTTATTGGGATGCGATCACGGCGTCACGTTTCACGCGGAAGATAAATTGCGAACTGTGATTTGGCAATTTGCAGATTCTCAACTCACGTCGGCTGAGCAGCAGACCCTGCAAGAACTTACATTGAACCTAAAAGCAGATCCATCGCTTCTTACTAGTCTCATCACCGAAGCTGAGTTTGACGCTTTGATTCTTCGGATTGAACGTTTACTGACAACCGGGACTTTTCCGCTGCCAAGTGAAGAGTGGCCAGCGGTGCCTTGGCCACCTTTTTAAGTTAAAGTTTAGGTATGCGCGCTTGGCCCGAGGTCTATATTCCACGGCTGTCAGAGAGGTTCGCACTCCCGCCGCTTAGCGTTCTGAATACCGCAAGTAAGCGGCTTGAGGAGTTTCCTGCCAAACCTATCTACCGAATGTACGTGTGCGGAATTACTCCATACGACGCAACTCATCTTGGCCACGCGGCTACTTACCTCACCTTCGATTTAATCCATCGGTATCTAAAGGCGACTGGTTCGGAAGTTCGTTATGTTCAAAACATCACCGATATTGATGATCCACTTCTTGAGCGTGCAGCTCGAGACGGAATTGATTGGCAAGTCTTAGCAAAGTCTCAGATTGATTTGTTTAGAGGTGATATGACAGATCTCCATATCCTTCCACCTCAGCATTACGTTGGCGTAGTTGAAGCGATGGATCTCGTTGTGAGTTCTATCGTTGCTCTGCAAGATTCGCAGACCACATACAACGTAGATAACGATCTCTACTTCAGAGTGCATTCCGATAGTGAGTTTGGCTCGCGTTCTGACTACACCGAAGCGCAGATGCTCTCAATTTTCGCGGAAAGAGGGGGAGACCCAACTCGAAAAGGGAAGGAGAATCCATTGGATGCCCTTGTCTGGCTCGCCCAGCGCGATGGTGAACCCGGTTGGGCTTCTGTTTTTGGGAAAGGTCGTCCCGGTTGGCATATCGAATGTTGCGCGATTGCACTTCACTATCTTCAGCCGGAGCACTCGGAAGAATTCGCTATCGATATCCAGGGCGGCGGAAGCGATTTAATTTTCCCTCATCATGAAATGTCGGCGGCGCAAAGTCGAATTATCGCCAAACAACGATTTTCACGTACTTATATCCACGCCGGAATGATTGGTCTTGATGGCGAGAAGATGAGTAAGTCTCGAGGAAATCTCGTCTTCGTCTCCAAACTCATTGCCCAAGGAGTTGATCCGATGGCGATTAGATGGGCGCTTATGGGCCATCAGTTCTCGGATGAACTCATGTGGAGCGCTGAACTCTTACAGGATTCCAAAGTTGAGATTGATGATCTTCGCCTGCAGCTGTCGCGAGTGGATGTTGCTCCTACGGATTTGGTTATTCAATCCATCATTAATGCGCTAGCTAATAATCTTGATACTCAAAAAGTGCAATCAATACTTCGCTCTTGGATGTCTGCAACTACTTCGGGTGAAACTGGCGGTGAGGCGGGCGAGCTTTCCAGAGCGCTGGACACCCTTTTGGGTATCGCGCTCTAGCTTCCGTTTTGTCGTCTAAGGAATCGCTCGAGTTCACGCGCAATTGATTCTCCTGTGACATCAGGAAGATCAGAAGCGTCCTTACTTTCTTCCAGCGCTTTCACATACTCGGCAACATCTGAATCTTCCTTAGCCATTTCGGAGACTTCAATTTCCCAAGCACTAGATTCATCAGGCAACACTCCTTGCGGAATAGAGATCTCCAGAAAATCTTCGAGTGCATTTATGAGCGCAAGAGTTGCCTTGGGTGAAGGTGAATTCGATGCATAGTGTGGAACGGCCGCCCATAGCGAAACCGCATCGACTCCGCGACGCACACACCCATCTTGGATAACTCCAAGAATTCCAGTGGGTCCTTCATATTTGCTGATCTCAACCCCAAGTCGTTGCGCGATATCTGGATGAGCGCCGCTGCCGCTTACCGTAATTGGTCTGGTGTGAGGTGCATCAGCGAGCATTGAACCTAGCGTGATAACTAAATCAACTTCTAGATCATCAGCTAAATCCAAGAGGTCGGCAGTAAAGGTTTTCCATTTCATCGATGGTTCAACACCACGTACCACTACAAAATCATGTTCAAGATTTGGGGTTTTTAAAGCAAAGATTTGAGTGCCCGGCCAAGTAAGTGCTCGAACACTAGATTCATCGATTTCAACCATTGGACGATTAACTTGGAAATCATAGAAATCTTCAGGGTCAACATCTGCAACGAGTTCAGGCACAACATCAAATACGGGACCGGTCCATGAAGCTAATAAGTGAGAAAGCGCACCTGTTGCAGCCTCGGCAGCGTCATTCCAGCCAGAGAAGGCGATCACCATGACCGGTGAACGCAATGACGGAATTTGATGAATTTCCACATCGACACCTTAAGGTAATCTCTGCGCTGTGACGAGCGATAAAACACCTCAGAAAGCGCCCGATGGTTTTCTCCGGCGTGCACTAGCAGAGGGAACTGTCATTGCAGATGGCGCAATGGGAACGATGATCCAGGTGGCCGACCCTTCACTTGAGGACTTTCAGGGTTTAGAGGGATGTAATGAGATTCTCAACGTCACTCGCCCTGATTTGATCCGTTCGGTTCATGATGCCTATCTAGCTGTTGGAGTCGATGCAGTTGAGACCAATACCTTCGGAGCCAACTGGGCGAACTTGGCTGAGTATGGAATTGAGGATCGAATTTACGAACTGGCTTATGCCGGGGGAGTAATTGCACGACAAGCTGCCGATTCATTTTCCACCGCAGATAAACCCAGATTCGTTCTGGGCTCACTCGGTCCGGGAACGAAACTTCCAAGCCTTGGGCATACAACGTATGAGAAATTAAAGGATGCATACTATTTGGCTTCAAAAGGCTTGGTAGATTCTGGGTCAGATGCGCTACTGATTGAAACGACTCAAGATTTACTACAAGCAAAAGCTGCGGTAAATGGCGCGCGCAAGGCAATTGATGAATTAGAACGTGATGTCGTATTAATTGCGCAAGTAACTGTTGAGACCACCGGCACAATGCTGCTGGGTTCTGAAATTGGTGCAGCTCTCAATGCGCTAGAACCGCTCGATATCGATCTCATCGGTTTGAACTGCGCAACTGGACCTACGGAGATGTCCGAGCATTTGCGATACCTATCAAAGAATTCACGTGTCGGTATCTCGGTGATGCCTAATGCTGGATTGCCAATTTTGGGTAAGAACGGCGCCGAATACCCACTCGGTCCGGAAGAACTAGCCGTGGCCCTGGAAACTTTTGTAAATGATTATGGAATCACTCTCATTGGAGGTTGTTGCGGTACCACTCCAGCGCACATGGCGGCGGTGGTTGGAAAGCTCTCATCGACCAAGGTTGATTCGCGCACCATCACCATCGAACCTGGCGCTTCCTCTATCTATCAATATGTGCAATTTAGACAAGATAAGACCTACCTCGCAATCGGAGAGCGCACCAATGCAAATGGATCGCGCGCATTTAGAGATGCACTCATCGCTGAAGATTGGGCGACTTGTGTTGAAATCGCACGCGATCAGATTCGCGACGGGGCGCATATGCTCGATCTATCAGTTGACTATGTTGGTCGTGATGGTGTTCGCGATATGACTGAGATCGCTTCTCGTTTTGCAACATCGTCAACACTTCCTATTGTTCTAGATTCAACCGAACCAGCGGTACTTAAGGCTGGGCTTGAATCACTTGGTGGACGTAGCGTTATCAACTCAGTCAATTACGAGGATGGCGATGGACCGACATCGCGCTTTGCAAAAATCATGCCGCTTGTGAAAGAACATGGCGCTTCAGTAGTTGCGCTCACTATCGATGAAGAGGGGCAAGCTCGTACCGCTGAATGGAAGATGCGCGTTGCTAGACGTTTGATAACCGACCTCACCGAGAACTGGTCGATGAATGTCGGGGATATTCTGATTGACACTCTCACATTTCCGATAGCAACTGGCCAAGAAGAGACCCGACGAGATGGCCTTGAAACCATCAGCGCTATCCGTACTTTAAAATCTGAATTCCCTGAAGTTCAAACAACGCTCGGCGTCAGCAATGTCTCATTCGGATTGAATCCGGCAGCTCGCGTTGTTCTCAACTCCGTCTTCTTATCTGAATGTGTGGAAGCTGGCTTGGACTCGGCGATTGTGCACCCTTCAAAGATTATGCCGATGGCTCGAATAGAGCCACGACAGAAAGAAGTGGCGCTGGACTTGATCTATGACCGCCGAACTTTTGACGGCGAGAATTGCACATATGACCCACTTCAGGAGTTCCTACAGTTATTCGAAGGCGTCGAACTGGCTGCTTCTCGAAACATCAGAGCTTCCGAGTTGGCAGCACTTCCACTTCGCGAGCGGTTAGAGCGTCGAATAATTGATGGTGAGAAAGTTGGCCTTACCGAAGATCTTGATACTGCAATGCAAGAAGGGGTCGCTCCGCTTCAGATAATCAATGACCATCTCCTCGAAGGCATGAAGGTAGTGGGCGAGCTCTTTGGCAAGGGCGAGATGCAGCTTCCCTTCGTCTTACAGAGCGCCGAGGTTATGAAATCAGCCGTGGCTTATCTAGAACCACATATGGAGAAGACGAGTGATGGAGGCCGTGGCCGAATGCTTCTAGCTACCGTGAAAGGCGATGTGCACGATATCGGTAAAAATTTGGTCGATATCATCCTTTCCAATAACGGTTACCAGGTTGTGAATATTGGAATTAAACAGACCATCAATCAGATTATCGATGCTGCAGTAGAGAACGATGTTGATGCCGTCGGTATGTCAGGACTCTTGGTTAAGTCAACCGTGATTATGCGTGAGAACCTGGAAGAGATCACTAGCCGTGGACTAGATCAGAAATGGCCGATTGTTCTTGGTGGGGCCGCACTTACGCGCGCCTACGTCGAACAAGATTTGGCAGCAGTTTTTCCCGGAGAAGTCAGATATGCCCGCGATGCCTTTGAAGGACTTCGACTTATGGATGCAATCATGGCGGTTAAACGTGGCGAGCCTGGGGCTGCCTTACCTGCGCTTCGTGAGCGAAAAGTTAAAGCGGTAGCGAAATCCGCGCAAGGAACCGTGATAGACACCGCTCGAAGTGATGTTGCAGTAGATGTAGATATTCCGGACGTTCCATTTTTTGGTTCACGAATTGTTAAAGGAATTCCACTTGCAGATTATGTGGGAATGCTCGATGAGCGTGCCCTCTTTGTTGGCCAGTGGGGACTCAAGGGCTCGCGCGGCGAGTTTGAACAGATGGCTGAATCTGAGGGTCGTCCCCGATTGCGAAAACTTCTGAACGAGGTTCAATCAAACGGGTGGTTAGAAGCTGCCGTTGTCTACGGATATTTCCCGTGCTTCTCAGATGGAAATGATTTAGTTGTCCTGCATCACGAAGGTCCGCTGAAAGGCGAAGAGCGCACTCGGTTCGCATTCCCTCGACAGTCACGAGATCGTCGCTTATGCCTCGCCGACTTCTTTGCAAGTAAAGATTCTGGCAAAACCGATGTCGTTGCTTTCCACGTTGTGACAATGGGCAATACAGTTAGTAAAGCAGCCAATGAACTCTTCGCCGCCGATAAGTACCGTGAGTATCTCGAACTCCATGGGCTCTCAGTGCAATTGACTGAAGCTCTTGCCGAGCATTGGCACGCTCGAATACGAGAAGAGATGTCGGTTCGAAACCTCGATGCGCCAGATTTACAAGGAATCCTTGATCAGGGCTACCGTGGGTCTAGATACTCATTTGGTTATCCAGCTTGTCCTGATATTGAACAACAAACTCAACTCTGTGAACTACTTGAGCCTGCACGAATCGGAGTCGAACTTTCAGAGGAGTTCCAGCTTCACCCGGAGCAAAGTACTTCGGCGATCATTGTTCATCATCCAGAGGCTAAGTACTTTAACGCGAACTAATCTTCACTTTACGTGGGCGGGACAGATAGCTTTAAAGAAGCACCAATCACAGAGTTTTGATTTTCTCGTGGGAAATTCGTTACTGTCTATGGCACTAAGAATTTCGGCGCCAATATTCGCTAACTTCTTCTCAGTTGAAAGTAATTGCGCCTCGGTCGGTTGACTCTCAATTGTTTTCACGTCGCCCAGGTAGATCAGTTTGAGCATGCGGGGGAGCACTCCATGGTTCTTCCAGTACAGAAGAGCATAGACACGCAATTGAAAAAGCGCTTTCTCCTCCCAGCCAGATTTAGGCGATTTACCGCTTTTATAATCCACGATCCGAACTTCTCCGGTGGGTGCGACATCAAGTCGGTCTACATACCCATGCAGATAAATTTCATCTGAGATATCCCTTTCAAGATGAAGTTCTCGATAGGTAGATTCAAAGGTGGTTGGGTTTTCTAAGGAGAAGTAGTTACTCAGAAGCGAATGAGCTCGGTCAATCCACTCCTTCTCATCAAGTACAAGAGAAGCCAGTTCGGGAGTCTTTTCCAGTTGCTCCGCCCACGCAGGTGGCAGTAAATCAATGACACTCGCCAGCGTGCGATCTGGTGCTGGGAGTTCAAAGATATCTTCTAGCACCGAGTGAATGAGTTTGCCTCGTTCGGCATCGATGCTTGGGGGCTCCGGTAGCAGATCTATCGCTCGGTATTTGTAGAGCTGTGGACAGTTAGTGAAGTCGTTTATTCTGCTAGGGGAAAGGCGTAACTGCTCCATGGTTGGCGACGATACAGCTAACTGAGCACAGGAGGTGAAACCTCGCCTAGTATTCGCGTGTGTCTGAACAGGGGTATTTCAAAGCGGGAGATCGGGTTCAATTAACCGATCCTAAGGGCAAGTTGTACACCTTCACGATTACGCCAGGAAAAGAATGGCATACACATAAGGGTTGGATAACCCACGACGATCTCATCGGGTTACCAGAAGGCTCAGTAGTCAGCACGACCGCCGGATTAAAATTCACAGCTTTCATACCGCTTTTGGCTGATTATGTTCTATCTATGCCGCGTGGAGCAACCATTGTATATCCGAAAGATGCGGCGATGATTGTTGGTGTTGCAGATATTTATCCTGGCTCGCGCGTACTTGAAGCTGGTGTTGGAAGCGGGGCGCTCACCCTCTCTTTGTTGCGTGCAGTTGGCGAAAAAGGTTTCCTCCACTCCGTAGAGCGTCGCCAAGATTTCGCTGAGAATGCAAGAGCCAATATTGAGAACTACTTTGGAGTGGTGCCAAAGAACTGGAAGTTAGATGTTGGTTCGGTGCAGGAAGAAAAATTTAATGAGAAATTCGACCGCGTCATCTTAGACATGCTCGCTCCATGGGAGTGCGTGGCAATGGCTGCGGAAGTACTCCGACCAGGGGGAGTGTTCCTGGCATATGTAGCAACCACTACTCAGCTTTCAGCTACGGCAGAAGCGCTTAAGTCAGATGGTCACTTCACTGAACCGGAGAGCTCGGAGACAATAGTTCGAGGCTGGCACCACGAGGGGCTCGCTGTGCGACCGCAACAGCGAATGATCGGACATACGGGTTTCCTGATTCAAAGTCGACGAATGGCTCCAGGTGTAGAAGTTCTCGCTCGCCGCAGACGACCAGCTAAAGGTGCCTACGGTGTCGCGGAAGAGTGAGCGACTAGTTAATTTAACTATCGCCCTTCTAGCAACCCGTCGTTGGTTAACAAAATCTGAGATCTTTAGGACTGTTGAAGGGTACGAAGGAAGTACCGAGTCTAAAGATCGAATGTTCGAGCGAGATAAAGATGATTTGCGCTCTCTTGGCATAGAGATAGAAGTTGGTTCCTTCGATCCGCTCTTTAATGATGAAGCCGGTTATCGCATCAGGCAGGAGAGATACCAACTAGATCTTGGCGATATAACGCCTCTTGAAATATCTCTATTGTCCTTAGCTGCTCAGGCATGGCAAGGAGCTTCGCTGGATGATGCTGCGCAGCGGGCTCTGGTTAAGTTGAGTTCACTTGGAATAGCTATTGATGAAGCGAGTTTGCCGCACGCCGTCCCATTCTTCTCCGATGAGGGGTTAGATCTTCCCAAGATCACGCGCGCTATTGCAGAGCACCAAATTCTTGAATTTACTTACCGAAACTATGACTTGTCGATGGAGAATAGACGCGTTGTTCCGATAGGTCTATCAACTCGCTCAGGCTATTGGTATTTGACCGGAGTAGACCAGAGCATCGGGGAGGTTCGGACCTTTCGGTTTGATCGAGTAGTCGGCTCCTTTACTATGAAGAAAGGGCCTAAAGAGTTCGAAACTCCGGAAAACTTTGATTCTCAAAAACTATTCGAAAGAGAGAAGGACATTGACGCAGTAGTTGATGTTCGTCGCGGAAAAGGTACCTCACTTCGCGCTCTCGCATCATCGACGAAGTCGTTGGGTGAATGGGATCAGTTACAGATTCCAGTCCTTGATCTGAAGACTCTTTCTGCCTTAATCCTCTGGCACGAAGATGATGTCTATGTTCATTCACCAAAGGAGCTACGCGAGATCATCATTTCAAGTCTCAAGGATGTATTGGAGTCACATGGCTGAGAATGAACAGAAGAGCGCCGTGAACCCGCTGGAGCGCACCTCTCGATTGTTAGATCTCGTTCCGTATATCAATGCGCATCAAGGAATCTCCCTCGTTGATTTGGCCAAAGTGTTTGGCATCTCCACCAAAGAAATGATCAGCGATTTGACAACACTATGGATGTGCGGTCTTCCCGGCTACACGCCGCTAGAACTCATGGATTTAGATTTCGAATCTGGATATGTCACCATCAGGAATGCACCAACCCTGGCAAAACCTCGATCCATCACACATGAAGAGGGTGTAGCGCTCGTTCTTGGTTTGGATCTCCTGCAATCTGGAATTTCGACCGAAAGAACAGATCTGACTGAAGCAATTGGTTCACTTTCAACACGTATCGCCCGACTTATCAATCTTCCGTCAGCGCTCTCCGCATCCAGCGATATTAGCCAAGAAGTAACAACTTCAGTGAAGGATGCGATAGCTCATCGGAGTGGTCTTCAGATCTCATATCACTCGCTCTATCGGGATGAAGTATCTACAAGAGTAGTACTTCCGCTAGAGATGTTTGATAGACAGGGTTATTTGTACCTGCACGCGTACTGCTTCACAGCGCTAGATTTCAGACATTTTCGGCTAGATAGAATTCAAGCAGCCAATCCAGTGGAGGTAGAGAAACCTTCGACAGTACCACCCCAAGATCCGGAGAGAATTGGATTTATGGTAAAGGTGGTAAGGCCAACAAGAGATGTTGCCGAACGCTTCAATCAATCTCACTTGGACGCTGGAACCATTTTCAAGAGTTCTTCGTTTTCACAACAGTGGATTTCAAGGTCTGTGTTGGCATCTGCAGGCACCATCGAACTTCTCTCACCAGCAGAGATTCGGAGTGAACTCGCCGAAAAAGCCAAAGCAATACTGAGCCGTTATGAGGGATAATTTCGTCACCTATCCATTCAAAGATTCCTGGTGTAATCTATGGTTAAGTCTCACGCAACGGAGTTCACAATATGAACCTAGGTCCAAAAGAAGTCGTCATTCTGCTTATTGTTGTTCTGGTCCTCTTCGGCGCAAAGCGTCTTCCTGATTCTGCTCGCTCTCTCGGTCGCTCGATGCGAATCTTCAAGAGTGAGCTGAAAGAGATGAAAGCTGACGATTCGGTTATTGACGAAGACGGCAAAAAAGAGAAATAAGCTGATGGCATCCAGACCACAAGGGCAGATGCCGCTCATAGACCACCTGAGAGAACTCAGAAAACGAGTTCTAAGTTCAGCAATCGCAATAGTCACGGCATTCGCTGGGGCCTGGTATTTCTACAATTCAATCATCGTTAACTTAGCGAAACCTGTATGCGATTTGCGATCAGCTCAAATTTCAGGAGCAACAAGCTGTGGGCCTCTCTATATCAGTGGTGTCTTAGGGCCGCTAGATTTGCAGATCAAGGTCGCGCTAATGACTGCAGTTATAGTCTCCGCCCCATTCTGGCTCTACCAACTATGGGCGTTCATTGCCCCTGCACTTCATAGAAAAGAGAAGCGCAATAGCGTTCTCTTTGTCACAGCCGCGGTCCCTTTCTTTATGATGGGAGCAGCTCTTGGTTACTTGATTCTCCCCATAGCTATTCAAGCACTTTTCGGCTTCACTCCAGATGCGGTCAGCAACTTGGTGCGCTTTGATGATTACTTAGATTTCGTTCTACGCATTATTTTGTTCGTAGGTCTCGCCTTTGAACTACCAATATTCTTATTAACCTTTAACCTCATTGGATTCTTAAGAGGGCGCACCATCCTTAAACCCTGGCGCGCATGGATATTCTCTATCTGTCTTGCCGTCGCAGCTCTATCACCAACAGGGGACCCATTGAGTATGGCGCTACTGTCTGCGCCTTTAATTCTCTTCTACTTTATTGCAGGTGGAATTGCTCTGCTTGTAGATAAGAAGCGAGATAGTAAAGATGAAAGCATGGAAAATGGAAGTACCAGGATTGCGGCGCCAACCCCAATTACCGAATAGCCGATAGGGTCGTCTCATGTGGGCGCTAGCCATCAATCCAACGTCTGGACATGGCAAGGGCGCGCTAGCTGGTGAGAGAGTTACGGATTACTTTGCCCAGCGAGATTTGAAGTATCAAGTTTTCTCATCGCGCTCAGCCAAGGAACTCAAGGCAGCGCTCGAACTCTTTTTAGAGACCCACCCATGCGAAGGCGTGATTTCAATCGGTGGAGATGGATTAGCTCACTTAGTCCTTCAAATCGTAGTACCAAGAAATATCCCATTTGCAGTTATCCCTGCTGGAACTGGTAACGACATTGTTCGCTCACTTGGGTGGTCACTCGATGACTCAACTTATTACTTAGATCAAGTGACCGGAACTGAACCGCAACTAATCGATTTGGGAAATGTTGACTCGGAATGGTTTGCCGCGATTTTATCCACCGGATTCGATTCAGTAGTCAATGAGAAGGCAAACTCACTCGCATGGCCGCGCGGAGCACAAAGATACAATCTAGCAATCGCTATGGAATTTCCGCGTTTCACTCCGATTGCATATGAGATCACCACAGATACTCGAACGTTCACAACCGAAGCAATGCTGATTGCAATCGGAAATGGGCGCTCTTACGGCGGCGGCATGTTGGTTTGCCCGCATGCGAAAATCGATGACGGTTTATTTGATGTCATGATTTTGAAGCCGGTAAGTAAGATTGAATTTATCAAGGTTTTCCCAAAGGTCTTCTCTGGTTCGCACATCACACATCCTGCAGTTGAGATATTTCGCACAAAGAGAATCTCACTTAACGCCGATGCGATTGCATATGCCGATGGTGAGCGTGTTGGCCCAGCCCCGGTGTCGGCTGAATGTATAGCCGGCGCTGGACTAACATGGCGTCTATGACCACTCCGGCGCAGCAATATGCAGCTGCCAAGAAGAGAGGTCAGCATCCACTTACGACACAGTTCATCGAACAATTCGATTTTGGATTCGATGAATTCCAAATCACCGCTTGCCAAGCAGTAGAAGATGGCAAAGGCGTTCTAGTTGCGGCGCCAACAGGTGCGGGTAAGACAGTTGTAGGTGAGTTCGCTGCTTTTAGCGCGCTAGCGCGAGGCAAGAAGTGCTTCTATACGACTCCAATTAAGGCGCTTTCTAATCAGAAGTTTGCTGAATTTCAAGAGCGCTTCGGTGAAGACCGAGTCGGTCTGCTCACAGGTGATACAAATATAAATTCCGAAGCTGATGTTCTCGTTATGACGACCGAGGTCCTACGCAATATGTTGTATGCAAACTCTTCGACGCTGACAAATCTTGGCTCAGTGGTGATGGACGAAGTGCACTACCTCGCTGATAAATTTCGAGGAGCAGTTTGGGAAGAAGTTCTTATTCATTTAATGGAGAGCGTGCAGGTGATTTCGCTCTCCGCGACCGTTTCTAACGCCGAAGAATTTGGCGAATGGCTCGGTGAAGTTCGCGGCGCAACTGAGGTCATTGTCAGTGAAATCAGACCTATCCCTTTATACCAACATGTCCTCATCGGTGATCGGATGATTGATCTGTTTTCCGATCCTGGAAAAATTAATCCGGAAATCTTAGGACTGGAACGGGAAGCGCTCCGACGTGTAAAAGCTCCGAGAGGACGTCGAGACCGTTACAACGATAATGAGAATCGGCTCTCTCGTGCTGAGATTATCGAGAAGTTGCAGCGTGAGAATCTACTACCTGCGATCACCTTTATCTTCTCCCGTGCTGGTTGTGATGCCGCTGTGAAGCAATGCCTCAATGAGGGTGTGAAACTTACAACTACTGAAGAGCGAATAGAGATTGTTGAAACAGCTCAGCGATACACCCAGAACTTAGCTGAAGAAGATTTAGAAGTGCTTGGCTATCGTGATTGGCTCACTGCTCTGGAACGCGGAATAGCAGCTCACCATGCAGGACTGCTTCCTAGTTTTAAAGGTGCTGTGGAAGATCTCTTTAAGCGCGGACTAGTGAAGGCGGTCTTTGCTACCGAAACTTTGGCACTTGGAATTAACATGCCCGCGCGTACCGTGGTGCTCGAGAAGTTAACAAAATGGAATGGTGAAGCTCACGTTTCAATTACACCAGGGGAGTACACGCAATTAACAGGTCGGGCTGGTCGCCGAGGTATCGATATTGAAGGTAACGCCGTTGTGCAATGGTCACCAACGGTCGATTCGGCAACAGCCGCTGGCCTAGCTTCCACTCGTACCTACCCACTGCGCTCTTCATTTACTCCGACCTACAACATGTCGATCAATCTCATTGCTCGCTTCGGCCGTGAGCGAGCTAGAGGTAGTTTGGAATCTTCATTTGCCCAGTTCCAAGCGGACCGAGCAGTTGTCGGGCTGGTCCGACAGATACGCAAGAATGATTCAGCGGCGGCAGAGCAGGATGAATCGGCGCAATGCCATCTTGGAAACTTCACTGAGTATGCACGAATTCGTATAGATATCAAAGAGTTAGAACGGCTATTAAGCAAGCGCGATGGTCGTCGCACCTTTGACCAGCGACAGAGAGTAAAGATGGAGAACGAGCTCGATATAAGGAGACGTGCGCTAAGAAGTCATCCATGTCACTCCTGTAGTGATAGAGAAACTCACGCCCGCTTTGCTGAACGAGCAGATCGCCTACATCGCGAATCGGAAGGTCTACGTTCTCGAGTAGAGAATAGAACAAATGTGATTGCCAAGACCTTTGATCGAATCTGCAATGTGTTAACGCATCTTGGTTATATCGAAGGAGAGAAACCGCTTGAGCAAGGAAAAATTCTTGCAAAAATCTACGCTGAATCAGATCTTCTTCTCACCGAATCTATCCGAAGGGGAGTCTTCGATAATCTGACCCCGGTCGAATTACTTTCAGTGGCGTCAGCCATGATTTATGAGAGTCGAAGCGTGGAGAACTATGCCCCCAAGATGCCGCATCAGAACGTTGCAATTGCGCTGGCATCGGTGGCGAAAATCTGGGTCGAGCTCGAAGATATCGAAGATCAGTTTGAAGTTAAGACGCAGCGTGAGCCGGATTTTGGTTTCTGTTATGCCGCTTACCGATGGGCTAATGGACATTCACTCAGTAGCGTAATCAAGGGCACTGAGATGACCGTTGGTGATTTTGTCCGAAGTATTAAACAGTTGATTGATTTATTGACGCAGATTGGTGGCGCCTCTGAAGCGTTACGCCCCGCTTGCCGAGAGGGTGTCAAACGGTTAGACCGTGGGGTTGTCTCGTATATGTTGGGTGAAGTATGACGCTGATGCTCTTAGATAGCGCCTCACTTTGGTATCGCGCGTATTACGGAATGCCCGACACATTGCTCTCACCAAGTGGCATGCCGGTAAATGCAATTAGAGGTTATCTCGACATGACGGCGCGACTCATTGGAATGTATTCGCCAGATCGAATCGTTGCCTGCATTGAAGGAGATTGGCGGCCATCCTGGCGCGTTGATCTCTTTCCGGCCTATAAAGCGAATCGCCTTGAGGATGAGAGCGATGTGGAGGAAGAGCCAGAAACGCTCACACCCCAGATTCCAGTGCTACTTGATTTACTGGATGCCTTTGGGATTCCAATGGTTGGTGTCGATGATTATGAAGCTGACGATGTGATGGCCACCTACGCTGTCAAAGAGAAGGGCCCAATTCGAATAGTTACCGGCGATCGCGATCTTTTTCAGTTGGTAGACGACAAAGCAGATATAAAGGTTGTGTACCTTGCACGAGGGATATCTGCTCATGACTTAGTAGATATCGCTTGGGTCGCCAATAAATACTCAATACCTGGGGATAGATATGCGCTCTTCGCCATGTTCAGAGGAGATCCGTCAGATGGATTACCTGGTGTAAAAGGAATCGGAGAAAAGGGAGCTGCCCTGATTGCCAATAACTTCGCATCAGTTGCAGAAGCCATAGCCGGGGCGAAATCTGCACACCCAGCGCTCAGCGCCTCCCTAGCTAAGAAGATAATTGACGGCATGGATTATTTAAAGATTGCACCGACCTTAGTTAATTGTGCTCGGGATGTTGCTATTCCTGAGATGAAGATCGATATGCCAACCAAGCCGTCAGATTTATCAGATATCTACGCAATGAAAGAGGAGTACGGGTTAGGGGCTAGCGTCGATCGATTGATATCAGCACTCCAATGGTAAGAATTGTCTTAGCGGCGCTCCTTGCCAGCGCCGCCTTTGAACCGATCGGTATCTGGTATTTAGCAATTCTTGGTTTTGCAATTTTCCTCCGAACCTTACGCGTTAATACGAGACCAATTCTCCATAGCGTTGCCTTCGGTTTCATTCTCAATTCGATAGTTCTCTACTGGAGTGGAAAATATGTAGGAGCACTCCCATGGTTGGCGCTCTCAGCGTTGCAATCACTCTTCTATCTTCCAGTTGGTTGGATTTTCCGGCGTACTCATTCTTTGATTTGGAGCGCCTTCATGCTCCTTCTGATGGAGGAGTTCCGGGCGCGCTTTCCATTCGGCGGATTTGGCTGGACTCGCATCGCTTTCAGTCAGGTGGAGTCTCCGGCACTTCCAATCGTTGCCATTGGAGGAGTGCTTGCACTCTCAGCATTTACCTTGCTTATTTCACTTCTTTTAACTCGAATACGTATAAGGAACTTTGCAGCGGTTCTTGCACTTTTCATTCTTGCGCTGCTCTTGCCGATGAATCCGAAGGGGAGTGGTGAGATCAAGCTCATCGGCATCCAAGGAAACACGCCGCAAGTGGGCCTAGAGTTCAATTCGAGAGCAAAGGCGGTCTTTGAATTACATCGCGATGCCACAAAAAATGTCACTCCGTCAACATATGACGCGATAGTTTGGCCTGAAAATGCCATTGATATAGACCCGCGATTGCATGCAGATGTTCGGACGGATATCTCGAATCTCACCAACAGTTTGCAAACACCCATTGTCGCCGGGGTTGTGCAACAAGATACCAAGGGGCCGCAGAACGCCTCTATTATGTATAGCGGGGAAGGAGCTCCCGAAAGCACATATATCAAGCGTGGATTGACCCCTTTTGGTGAATACATTCCACTGCGAGAGATTAGTCAACAGTTAAGCCCACTTGCGAAGTCCGTTAACGATTTCATTGCCGGCGATAAACGCGTAACTCATAGCATTGCTGGTTTTTCAGTCGGACCGATAATCTGTTATGAAATCATTCTCGATGACTTAGTACGCGACATGGCTACCAATTCGCAAGCACTCATTATCCAGACAAATAGCGCCACCTTTGCTGGTACACCCGAGAGCGCTCAGCAATTAGCAATTACACGTATCCGAGCGATGGAGCACTCTCGGTACATTTTGAGCGTTTCCACAGTCGGAATTTCGGCCTTTATAGACAATAATGGGCGAGTGTTAAGCAGAACTGGTGAGAATACGCAAGAGTCAATTTCTGGGGTATTGGTCCCTAATAAATATCAGACTTATATTAATCGGTTGCTCTCATGACTAAATTTGTGATCCTGGTACCTACCTACAATGAATCAATATCAATCGTTGAGTTGTTGGAAAAGCTCGTGCCTGTACAAGAAGAATACCGTTTCGATCTCTTCGTCTTAGATGATAACTCTCCCGACAAGACCGCGGACATTGTTGATCAATTAGGATATTCATGGGTCTCTGTCGTTCGTCGACCAGGTAAGGCAGGCCTTGGTGCTGCTTATCGGGCCGGATTTGAGAAAGTTTTAGCACTGGATACTTACACACATGTAGTTACTATGGATGCAGATGGTTCACATCGCGTGGAAGATCTCCCGAAGATGCTTGGCGCCGCTGCAAATTTACCTTCTCAAAGCAAGGTAATTGTCCTTGGAACCAGATGGATGCCTGGTGGCTCTGTTGTGAACTGGCCCAAGAGTCGACAATTATTATCTCAATCAGGAACTCGATATGCGCAGCTAGTTCTTGGAATCCCGTTACGAGATCTCACTGGCGGGTTTCGAATTTATAGCACTTCACTTCTTCACTCTCTGAAATTAGAAGATATGACTGCCACTGGATATTGCTTTCAGATTGAGATGGCGATGGCCAGTGATTTAGCTGGCGCTCAAAAGATTGAAGTGCCAATAACATTTGTGGAACGCGTTAATGGGGTCTCTAAGATGAGCAAGGTGATAGTTATCGAGGCGCTTTGGCAGACGAGCTTGTGGGGCGTATTTCGCAGGCTTAGACCTAACGCCGATAAGTTACATTATGTAAAGTAAATAAGAAGTTAAGCAAAAGATTCGATTGGCGGGCAAGAGCAGACCAGGTTCCTATCCCCATACGCTCCATCTATCCGCCCTGTTGTGGGCCAGTATTTGCCCTTCATACCGATTAATTCACCAGGAATCAGTCCAGTGAAGGTCGACGGAAAAGCTCCGCGTTCACGGCTATAGCCGCGTTCCCAGGTCGTCGAAGTGATTGCACCAACGGTATGAGGCGCATGACGTAGTGCAGAATCTTCAACGGCAATCTTTCCCTCGACGATCTCATCAATTTCGTACTTAATAGCAATCATGGCATCGATAAAACGGTTCATTTCGAGAATATCTTCAGATTCTGTAGGTTCAATCATCAGAGTTCCAGGTACCGGAAAAGACATGGTTGGTGCGTGGAAACCAAAGTCCATCAAACGTTTTGCAATGTCATCAACGCTAACACCGCTTACTTTCGTTATCTCGCGCACATCGAGAATGCACTCGTGCGCAATTAAGCCCTTTTCACCAGTGTATAGAATTGGGTAGTAATTTTTTAGTCGAGCAGCCATGTAGTTGGCGCTCAAAATTGCTACCTCGGTAGCGTGAGTGAGACCCGCTCCCCCCATTAGGCGAATATATGCCCACGAGATTGGCAAGATGCTTGCTGAACCAAAGGGAGCACCCGATATCGGACCCGGGCCGGTGGTAGGACCCGCAGTTGCATCGAGTGGATGATTTGGTAGGAACGGAGCTAGATGTGCACGGGAGATTACCGGCCCAACGCCTGGTCCCCCACCACCATGAGGAATGCAGAAAGTTTTATGCAAATTTAGGTGCGATACATCGGCACCAAATTTTCCAGGCTGCGCTAAACCAACTAGCGCATTGAGGTTTGCTCCATCTACATATACCTGACCACCGGCGTCATGAACAAGAACACAGATTTCAGAGATTGCAGATTCGAATACTCCGTGCGTCGAAGGATAGGTAACCATCAACGCTGCCAATTTTCCAGCATGCTCTGCAATTTTCATTCGAAGATCATCAAGGCTCACATTTCCGGCCTCATCACATGAAATTACAACAACTTTCATGCCCGCCATTACTGCACTGGCAGCATTTGTTCCATGTGCACTAGAGGGAATAAGGCAGATATCGCGTTCACGGTCCCCACGAGAATCGTGGTAGTTACGGATTGCCAGCAAACCAGCGAATTCCCCTTGACTTCCGGCATTTGGTTGCAGCGAGACAGCGTCATAACCGGTGATTTCAACTAACCACTTCGATAACTGTGCAATTAACTTTCGGCTACCAACGCTCTGCGCAGCTGGAGCGAACGGGTGCAACGAAGAGAATTCTGGCCAAGTAACTGCTTCCATCTCCGTGACCGAGTTCAACTTCATGGTGCATGAACCCAAGGGAATCATTGTTCTATCCAGTGCTAAATCACGATCTGAAAGTGTCCGCAGATAGCGCATCATGGAAGTCTCAGAGTGATAGGTATTAAATACTGGATGTTGCAAGAAGAGTGAAGTTCGCTTGATTGCAGGAGAGATGCCACTTCCCTGGGCTGGCACAACTTTAGCTTCAAAGATTCCGACGAGTTGCGCAAATCTAGAATCAGTCACGGTCTCATCTAGCGAAATGCGAACGTGATGCGAGTCAACAACTCCTAAATTAATTTTCAGCGCTACTGCCCGTTGATGAATGGCATCTGCACTCTCAACTTTAATCGTGAGGGTGTCAAAATAACTCTTGTTCACACTAGTTACGACAGTAGCCAGAGCGGCGGTGTAACCATGGATACGCTCTGCAATTTCGATAAGACCCTTGGGACCGTGCCACATCGAATAAAAAGCGCTCATATTTGCGAGTAGTACCTGGGCGGTGCAGATATTGCTGGTCGCTTTATCGCGACGAATATGTTGTTCGCGCGTTTGCAACGCTAAGCGAAATGCTGGATTGCCATGGGCATCAACGCTCTGTCCGATTAAACGCCCAGGAAGAGCGCGTTCCAGTCCCGCGCGGACCGCCATAAATCCAGCATGCGGACCACCGAAGCCCATGGGAACACCAAAACGCTGCGCTGAACCAACAGCGATATCAGCTCCCCACTCCCCTGGTGCCGTAATCAGAGTCAGTGCAAGCAGATCAGTGGCTGCGATTACCAACGCATCTTTAGCATGGGCATCGAGAGCCAATTGATGAAAATCAGTAATCGCGCCAGTGGTATCCGGATACTGCACCAGAATTCCAAAGTAATTAATGGTTGAATCAAATGAGAGCGCATCGACTTCGAGTACCTCGATGCCAAGTGGCTTAGCTCGGGTAATTACTACCGCTTTGGTCTGTGGATGCAGATTGCGATCGATGAGAAATACTGCGTCATCACTGGTCTTAGAGGAACGTCTGGCCAGCGTCATAGCCTCAGCTGCCGCCGTTGATTCATCAAGCATCGAGGCATTTGAAATGGCAAGTGCTGTCATATCGGTGATCACCGTTTGAAAGGCGAAGAGCGCTTCTAGTCGACCTTGCGAAATCTCAGGTTGGTAAGGAGTGTAGGCGGTGTACCAAGCTGGATTCTCTAGAACATTTCGCTTGATAACAGGTGGAGTGATCGTGCCATAGTAACCGGTACCAATTAGTGATGTGAAGATCTGATTCTCTGACGCTAGAGCGCGTAACTCCTCGATAACTTCGACTTCACTCTTAGCAAGATCGAGAACTTCGGAGAGTTTCTTTTCGATAACGATATTCTCGGGTACTACATCCGAAATGAAATCCTTAATTGTTGAGTAGCCCAAGACCGAGAGCATCTCGGCTTCTTGTGCAGAAGACGGCCCAATGTGGCGCTCTTGAAAACCCTTAGCGGAGCTCATCTACCCATCCATTTCGCTCAACGAAAAAAACCTAGCCGGTAATTAGATGAGCGAAATATATGAGGGTTAGGCGCCTTTCGCCTTCCGACGCAGTGAGAGTTCGTCATTATTTTCAGCAACAACGGACTCGCCATTTATCTCGCCTGCAAGTGTGGCAAGTGAACCCTCTACTTCAGACCAGACTTTGCCAACTGCAATCCCAAAGACTCCTTGGCCACCAGCCAGCAAGTCAATGATTTCATCAGGACTTGCACACTCATAGATAGAGGCCCCGTCGCTCATGAGGGTTATGCGCTCAAGTTCAGTAACGCCTCGATCGCGTAAATGATTTACCGCGATACGAATGTTCTGCAGTGATACACCGGCATCAAGTAGACGTTTAACAATTTTAAGAACGAGAATGTCGCGAAAACCGTAAAGGCGCGCGCTACCTGAACCCGACGCGGTTCGGATAGATGGCTCAACTAGTCCGGTACGAGCCCAGTAATCTAATTGACGATATGAAATACCAGCCGCAGAGCATGCAGTAGCTCCGCGATATCCGATTTCAAATTCTTGTTCTGTCACGAGAGGGGGCTCGCTTTCACGTAGTGGGGTTGAAGAAAGGGTACGCCCGCCTCTGGTCAAAAGGGAGTACCGACACGAATAGAACCTTTACTTGAGGTTGAGACTTTCGAGCTAGCCCGCGAAATCCTCAGGGTTAATCTGGTCGAGAAACTCACGGAAAGCCTCGAGCTCCTGGTCCCCCGCCGCTGAAACCTCAGAGGCGACCTGCTCTGGAATATCGATTCCAACTTGGTCCAGCAGATCGTTATCGACCAAAATATTTGATCTCGTCCGCAGCGCTATCGCTATCGCATCCGATGGCCGAGCCGACAAGGCTGGCAAGGCGCTAGCGGCATCTCTGAGATTGAGCTCTGCGAAGAAGACGCCTTCAACGATCGATGTGATGTGGACAGAAGTCAGCGTGATGTCAACCCGGTCCAATAAGTCACGGATCAAGTCATGCGTTAATGGACGAGTTGCTGCTAAACCCTGTTGCGCAAATGCAATGGCGGTTGCTTCCACAGCACCCACCCAGATTGGCAGGAAGCGAGTTCCCTCAATCTCCTTAAGCAGAACGATTGGTTGATTCGAAGGCATCTCGATTCGAACACCCACAACCTCTACTGGAATAAACATGGGTCACTCACTCCAAGAATTTAACGAGGACGATTCAGGCCGCCGCGTACCAAGGCAGCATGTAGCCGTACCGAAAGCGAGGCAATCTCTTTCTGAACTTCCTCGGCGCGAGCTTTCGCTTCAGTGCTCTTCTGTCGGGTAAATGGTGTGATCACTTGTTCAATCAAACCAATCTCTCGATCAGCAGCAGATTTAAAAGAACGAAGGTGGCGCGGTTCGATACCGAAGCCAGCCATCTCGGCTACCGCACGCGCAACTGCAAGAGCATCTCCATCGTAATGACGACCACGGATTTGAATCAGACCAAAAGATTCGAGTTCTACCAATTGTGATTCCTCGAGTGAAGATGCCTTGAGCAACTCCTCGCGCGACAAGCGCATCTCAGATGCCTCAGCAAAAGTAGAAGGAGCGAACTCGCCATCAATCGTGGCTAGACCAAGTGTCGGACGTGGGGCCGCAGTTCCTCCGGCGGGTGCTGGTTGTAGACCGCGGTCGAGGGCATCTAGATTCTCTTTGATAACTTTCAAAGGCAGGTACTGATCACGCTGGGCTAGGAGAACATAGCGAAGTCGCTCCAAGTCTGCGGTAGTGAATTTGCGATAGCCAGATGGGGTGCGTTGCGGTTCAATCAAGCCTTCAGATTCTAGAAAGCGAATCTTTGAGATTGTTATGTCGGAGAAATCTCCGCGGAGCTTTGTGAGAACCTCACCAATACTTAAGTAAGCACGTGCTGGAACGCTCAACTGACTTCTCCCCTGCTAGCCAAAGAAACGATTATTTGTTTTTAGACGATGTTGCTGAAATAAATAGAAGATGGAACTTGCCTATTTGGATCTCGTCTCCAACTAGAAGCTGATGCTCGGTTGTCGGGACGTTATTGATGTAAGAGCCATTGAGGCTTCCTAGATCAGTGAAGGTATAGCCAGTTTCCGACTTCGCAATCGAGGCATGCTTTCTCGAGACTGTGACATCATCGAGGAATATTGCGCTCGATGGTGAGCGGCCAATACTCGCACCTTCGGCAGTGACAAGAAAACGGGCCCCTTTTCCAGGACCTCGATGAATCAGAACCATGGCCGAATTGCTATCGGCGGATAGCGCCGATTGGAGTACCTGGCGCTCTTCCTCCGTCGAAGTTGCTAGATAATCAGCGATCAGATCAGCTGGGGAATTGCCAACTAAAGAACGAAGACCAAGGTGAAGGGTGCTTGTTAACTCTGGCTTTGACTCTGCCTCTGCCTCTGCCTCTGCCTCTGCCATGAACTCACCCCCTTCGACGTCAACTTAAGGGTGACAGTAGAGAGTTGGCGCAGAGAAATCAAGCGGGAATCTAGGCGGTAATCGCTCCATACTCCGCCGAAGAAAGCAAGCCCACTGGCTCCGAAGCCACTTCAATATCGACCAACCAACCCGTTCCGTAAGGATCTGAGTTGATTACCTCAGGTGTCGCAACAAGTGTTTCATTAACAGCAACCACGACACCTGTCAGTGGCGCGAAGATCTCCGAAACGCTCTTAGTTGACTCAACTTCGCCGCAGACAGCATCAGCAGTAACTTTATCTCCCACCTTAGGCATCTGCACATAAACAATGTCGCCCAAAGCCGCCTGTGCGAAATCTGTAATACCGATGCGAAAACGAAGCGCGGTCTGAGTAGGTGCTACCCATTCGTGCTCTTTCGTGTAGTGCAAATCTGCGGGGATCAATGACATCTTCTGCTCCTACTAACTCTTGCTTTTCTCTGGCGGGACTCTAATGCTATCTATCCCGGATCGGAAATACCCAATCGCGGTAGCTACGTAAAGGGCAACTCCCCAGCCGGTAAATGCCCAACCAAAGATGAATGCCACGGTTCCATACCACTGTGTATTCAGGGCCAAAAGTAGGAACGGAAACGCGTAGAGCAGATTAAATGTGGCGGCTTTCCCAAGGTAGGTTACCTCGAGCATAGGACAACCACGCAATTGAATGACTAGAGCGAGTAACGCCATTGCAACATCGCGCACTACCAGAATGATGATCACCCACAATGGAATCGCGTCCCGGATATAAAGCACAATGATTGTGGCGGCGATATATAGTCGATCGATTGTCGGATCGGCGATCTCTCCAAATCGAGATTCTTGATTTAGGGCTCGAGCTAACTTTCCATCAAAGTAGTCAGTCGCACCGCCAATCATTAAGACAATGATTGCCCAACCATCAGCCTGCAGATCAAGTGCTAACCAGATAAAAAGCGGGATTCCTAGAAACCGTAGAAAGGTAAGTGCATTAGGAATCGTAAGCATCCTTACTGCTCCTTATCTCGTTCCTTGACGCGAATTGCTACCTGAACTGGAGTTCCAGGGAATCTGAACTCTTCTCGCAGGCGACGCTCGATAAATCTACGATACGAGGCTTCGATCCATCCGGAAGAGAAGACTACAAATTTCGGTGGCGCGATTCCGGCCTGGGTTGCGTAGTAGACCTTTGGCTGCTTGCCGCCGCGAACGGGTGGTGGCGTGGCACCGATAAGAGCGCCTAAGAAAGAGTTCAACTTCGAAGTAGGTACTCGACGTTCCCACGAATCAATTGCAGTTCTCAGAGCCGGTGCTAATCGGTCTCGGTGCCAACCAGTCTTGGCCGCGACGTTAACTATCTGTGCCCATTCCACCTGATCTAAATGCCGTTCAATTTCCTTATCAAGCTGTGTTCGCCGGTCGTCATCAACGAGATCCCACTTATTCATAACGATGACCATTGCCTTACCCGCTTCTTCAACCATGGTAATTACGCGGAGATCTTGTTCGGAGATTGGAACTGAAGCGTCGAGTACAACTACGGCACATTCACAACGTTCGAGCGCGGTCTGAGTTCGAAGCGTCGCGTAATAGTCAGTTCCACTGGCTTGATTCGCGCGCTTTTTCAAACCCGCAGTGTCTACAAATCTCCAGATACTGCCGCCGAACTCAATAAGCTCATCAACCGGATCTCGAGTGGTGCCTGGAACATCGTCAACGATGGAACGGCTCTCCCCCGCAAGTGCGTTAAGCAAACTCGATTTTCCGACATTGGGACGACCTATTAGAGCGATACGTCGATAACCATCTTGAACCTGAGCCGCTCCGACTTCTGGAAGCAGCTTAGTAATTGAGTCCAACAAATCTCCACTGCCGCGTCCATGTAAAGCAGATACAAAATGTGGTTCACCTAGTCCAATATTCCAGAGCGCGTGCGCATCAGACTCATCATTATCACCGTCAACTTTATTTGCAACAAGAATTATTGGCTTCTTCGCTTTTCGCAACTCTTGCACCAAAACATCATCTTCGTCGAGCGCGCCAACTTGGGCATCGACAACGAAACAAAGTACATCGGCTTCTTGCATTGCCAGCTCGGCGCTGGCACTCACCTGAACTGAAATACCATCGGGTTTAGATTCCCAACCACCGGTATCCATGACGATAAAACGTCGACCGCCCCATTCGCATTCATATTGGATGCGATCGCGCGTTACCCCCGGCGTATCCTCGACAATCGCGTCGCGCCGACCAATGAAGCGATTTATCAGTGTGGATTTACCAACGTTTGGTCGGCCCAGAATTGCAACGATAGGAAGGCCAAGAAGTGAACGCTGAGACAAAAGCTCCCAGATGCGTTCGACAGTCTCATCCAGAGTAATTTCCGTGGAGTCGATAAGGACCGCATCTGAAGCCATCGCTAACGGTGAGATAGTCCGATTGGAATCAATCTCATCCCGAGTCGATAATGATTGTGCCACCGCGTCTACGCCACCGGCGTTTCCAGCTTGCTCTGCATCACGTCGAGCAGCTCTGGCAGAGATATCTGCCGTTAAATAAATCTTGAGCGCTGCCTCTGGACAGACAACGGTTCCAATATCTCTCCCTTCAACAACTATTCCACGTTCGGCTTTAGCAATTATCGATCGTTGCAGAGTCAGAAGCTCGGCACGAATTTGCGGAAGGGCACTGATTATAGAAACTTTCTCAGTTACTTCATTACTACGAATTTCTTCGCTCACATTTTTTGATCCCACAAAAACTTGAGGATCGCGCGGGTTGGAATTAAATGTAATGGGCGAATCGATGACAGCAGCAATAATGTCATCTGGTTTATCACTCTTTATCGATAAAGCAATGAAAGTGATTGCGCGATAAAGTGCACCTGTATCTAGATAACTCCAACCAGCTCTAATCGCAATGTTTTTAGATGTGCTGGATTTGCCAGAGCCACTTGGGCCATCTAGTGCAACAACAATCATCTTCACAGCCCATCTATAAGTTATTACATTCTAAGGCGCTTATGCCTATTACAGTGAATTACGAACGCGGCGAATGCACATCCCAACCTTGACTAACCAGATGTTCTCTAAGTTTTACCGAATCTGATGCAGAAACGGCCAATGTGATGAGTCCAGTTTCTTGACCAGGAGAATGTTCGATTGCGAGATCCTCGATATTGACTGAAACCTTTGCGCATTCATCGAAAATCGCTGCCAACTGCCCCGGTTTATCTTCGATAACAATCGGCAAAAATGTGTATTCGCGAGCTTTGCCTCCATGTTTTCCAGGAATTGATGCTCGACCAACTTGACCTTTAGAGATGAATTCAGAGATGTGATTCTCATCTGTAAGGTTCAGGATCAGCGCATTGAGGTCGCTCGAAAGCTTCTGAAGTAATGGAGCAATCGCAGCGCTATTTGCGGAAATGATCTCTTTCCAGAGCCCCGGATCTGAAGCCGCTATCCGAGTCGTATCTCGCAAACCGGCACCTGCTAACCCGAGCCACTCTTCGGGCTTGCCCGCCAACTGTCTGGCAAGGAGTGATGAAACCAGTTGAGGAAGATGAGATACCAAAGCAATCGCCTGATCATGGGCAGCGGCGGGAATATCAATTACATACGCCCCTAATGCCTCAATAAGGGCAACTCCGGAAGACTTGGCCTCTAAATTAGAGTCACTAGAGTCGATAATCCATGGGCGTCCCTCGAATAGATCGGCGCGAGCTGACTCGGCTCCACCAACTTCACGTCCCGCCATAGGATGAGTTGGCAAGAAGTTTGCTCTCTCGAGCTGTGATGCTAATACCTCTAGAACAGGTTTAGTCTTTACGGATGCAACATCTATAAATACTCCAACGAAGGTTGACTCTTGCAGGAGCTTTATGACCGAGGAGAAAGCGGATAGCGGAACTGCAGAGATGACCAACTCTGATTCTGAAATCTCATGGGTTTGCGTACCGACTAGAGCTTGGGCTATTCCTTGAGCTCGAGCGTCCTGATCGCGCATGCTCACTTCCAGGCCAAGCCGCGAAAGAGCGAGGCCTATTGATGTTCCGATCAGGCCGGAACCAATGATTGTTACGCGAGAAAAGGGAAGATCTACGCTCATGCCCGCCTCAGAACTACTGCGCGATATCTCGACGCAAGGATTTTGCGCCATGAAGATAGATGTGTGAAATCGAATCAGCACTAGCTTGGGTCTCTACATGGGCCATAACTCGGATTGTGCGCTCAATCGCCCCTGGGACATCAATCTCTACAGCGCAAATGAGAGGAACCGCGGCAAAACCAACTTCACGAGCTCCAGCTGCGGGAAAAGCCGCGTTGAGATCTGGAGAGGATGTGAAGAGTACCGAGATAACGTTATCGGCCGAGAGGCTGTTCGCTTTGAGAATCTCCAGCAACAACTCAGCTACGCCAGCGTAGATACTTTCCGCCGTATTGGCCTCTACCTGGGTCGCTCCCCTGATTGCTCTGACTGACATTCGCCAAGTGTACCTGCAGTCGTACGCCCACGTGATTAATTGCTAATTATTTAACTTATTAAAACTTTTGTCGATTAAATGCTTTTATGGCGCCTAAAAGAATTGATCCTAGAGCCTCAGTAAAAATGACTACCGAAAAAATATGGTTTTATCGATATTTGATGCATCAATTTGTGCTGGTATTTGTCGATAAAGCCATCTTAAGAATTTGAGAGAATTCGATAACGATTTATAGATAAACCGTTAAAGCAGTTGAGACTAGATTTACTGTTTTATATGTAAAGCGGTTTGTAGGCTAATTAATTCGCCATCATTTAAATCTCGCCATCGTCCCTCAAGCGTCTCCCCAAGAGAGATCGGTCCGAACTTTGTTCTAATCAATCTCAGGACCTCGACACCGACGGCTTCCATCAGGCGGCGGATGATGTGATATCTGCCCTCATGGATAACTACCTCAATCCATTGTGGAGAAAGATGGCTAAAGCTCAGAACTCGCCCCATGCCATCTTCAAGCTCTACCCCTTTTAATAGCGTCTTCTCGATACCCACTGGGAGCTTGCCATCAAATTCAATGATGTATGTCTTCTCCAGGCCATATGAAGGATGGGTAGCCCTAAAGGTCAAATCTCCGTCATTTGTGAGCAAAATCAGTCCTTCTGACTCCTTATCCAACCGACCAACATGGAATAACCGTTCAGTTCTGAGATTGATAAAGTCCGCCAAAGATGGACGACCTTCTGGGTCATACATCGTTGACAACACTCCCCTAGGTTTATAAAGTCCAAGATAAGTCTTAGACAAAGACCGTGTTATTGTCTCGCCATCAACCTCTACTTTGACCTTTTCAGGATCGAACTTAGCTCCGAGCTCTCTCACCTGACGGCCATCAACGGTGACCCGACCATCCATGATGAGTTCATCAGCTCCTCGACGGCTCGTGATTCCAGCGTCGGCAATAATCTTATTAAGGCGCATATCGGCCATGTGGCTATCCATTCTCGACAGTCAACTCCCCGCAAAGTCAGTCGAAGTCGACTGGTGTGGCAAGGGGTGGAACGAGAAGTGTAAGGCGTTACCTAGTCTGTAAGCGAATCGAGGATCTCATCCAACGCGTCAATATCCGGTAGGTGCGGCGCCAAGGGTGGCAGATCCGTCAGGGCGTTGAGACCAAGGCGCTCAAGAAAGTAGCTAGTGGTCTTGTAAAGAATCGCTCCAGTCTCGTTCTCGATTCCGTATTCCTCGACCAAGCCACGAGTAATCAAGGTTTTCATGACCGCCTCCACATTTACTCCACGAATAGCTGAGACGCGGGCCCTAGAGACTGGTTGGCGGTAGGCGATAACGGCTAGCGTCTCAAGGGCGGCCTGAGTAAGTCGGTTCTGCTGGCCATCGAGTACAAACTTCTCCACCGCTAAGCTGAAATCTGGATGGCTATAGAAGCGCCATCCCCCATTGATTGATTTAAGCGAGAAGCCGCGATCTGCATAGCTCGGAACCAGCGCCTCTAACGCTTCCACCACCTGATCTACGGGAACTTCCAAGACTGTCGCAAGGGTCAACTCAGTCACTGGCTCATCTACCACCATCAAAATGGCTTCAATTGCTCGGGATAGCTCGTGTCCTTGCACCTCGGGATTAGACATTTTCACTCTCTTCTGTCTGATTTTCAGCTACTAGCGGTATATCGAACTCATTTGTCGCAAGAACTTCTCCCTCATCCGAGCCCACCCAGGTCACTTGAAGCTCCCCAAGCGCTATTACTTGCTCAAATCGCAGAGCTCCTTGGCGATATAGATCGAGCAAGGCCAGGAATCGGGCGACGACTACCAAGGTGGAGTCAGCCCCTTGAATGAGATTTCTAAATGAGAGTGTCCGAGATTTACGTAGGGCTTCCACTACCGAACGAGACTCCTCAGCCACGCTCACCAGAGCGCTGTGCAGGTGCTCTACCGCCACTACAGGCGGAGATTTAGGGGTTAAGACGCGCTCGGCAATTGCAGCAAATCGCTCGGCTCCCACGCCGATGAGGACCTCTGGAAGAAGCGAGGCCAGTGCTGGATCCAGCGCAACAACGCGGGGAAATGACTTGTCGGCGGCCAGAATTGCATCTTGGAATGAAGAGGCTATCTCCTTAAATGCCCGATATTGAAGTAATCGAGCGAAGAGGATATCCCTAGCTTCCAGGATTGCCAGATCTTCCTCATCTTCAATCTCACCACTAGGAAGGAGTCGGGCCGCCTTAAGATCGAGCAAGGTGGCGGCTATCACGAGAAACTCGGTCGCCTGGTCGAGCTGCCAGCCTTCCCCAGACTCCTCAAGCTTGCGGATAAAGGAGATGAATTCGTCAGTGACCAGGCTGAGTGAGACCTCAGTGATATCCAACTTATGGCGCGAAATCAGCTGGAGCAGCAAATCAAATGGTCCGTCAAAGTTACTTAGATGAACGCTAAAACCCGTCTCAGCAGGGGTTTCCTCCGGCGTTGGAACTGGAGCGAGCGTATTTTCCACCTGCGAAGAGTACTTCTTTACTTGCTTATCACTGCGCATTACGCGTAGAGTCGGAAGCAACTGAAAAGAGGTTTCTCGCTTGAACGCTAAATCGACATTCGACGATGATGTGGCAACTACCGCCACCCTTCTTGGACGTGAACCACAGAACTTCACAATTCCAGCGCCACTAACTGAACATGGCGGAGCGAAGATCATCTCAATCTTTAATCAAAAAGGCGGCGTAGGAAAGACAACCTCAACTATTAATTTGGGTGCAGCGCTCGCTGAACTCGGTCGTCGAGTTCTTCTTGTGGACTTCGACCCGCAAGGCGGACTTTCACTTGGTCTGGGAGTCAACGCTCATAGCCTGCCGCTTGAGAACACTGTCTACTACGCACTGATGACACCGGATGCGAATATTGATGAGATTGTTCTCAAATCTTCCGTTGCAAATCTTGATTTCTTACCCGCTAACCGAGATCTCGGAACCGCTGAAACAACACTTGGGGCTGAAATCGGCGGGCAGCAATATCTCAAGCGCGCACTTGCGCGACTAGCTTCCGAATACGATGTCATCCTGATTGATTGTCAACCAACGATGGGACAACTCACCATTAACGCCCTTGTTGCATCTGACGAGGTAATCGTTCCACTGCAATGTGAATATTTTGCTCTCCATGGTTTCATTGAACTTAAGGGAAATATCGACAAGGTTCGTAGCTTCCTCAACCCAAATTTGAAGTTGATTGGAATCTTGGCAACTATGTACGATCGCAAGACTCTTCATAATCGCGAAGTTTTAACAGCCATCCTGGAAAAGTATCCGGAAGATGTCTTTGAAACTATTATCGCCAAAACAATTCGATTCTCCGAAACCACAGTTGCCGGTGAGCCAATCACTGCATATGCATCATCTTCTGGCGGCGCACAGTCCTATCGCCGCTTGGCCCGTGAACTAATTGCCCGAGGAGGCGCCCGATGACACGTAGAGCTAGTTTGCCTGGAGCAGATGAGTTATTCCGAGCCAATACACCGGCGTTGAGCGCAGTTCGCCAAGTTGCTGAAGCGAGCACAGCTGCCCCTGTTGCCCCGCAACCTGTTGGTGTTGCTCAACCAAAGACCAAGAAAGGTGTTCGCACCATTTCACGTAGACGTGTTACGGCTGCTGAAAAATCTCCTTCAGGTCGTGAACTTCACGAAGAGAAGATCACCGTTTATTTATCAACCGATGAACTATTTGATTTAGACCAAGCACGTTTGATGCTCCGCGGAGATTTAGGACTAGCTGTCGATCGCGGACGTATCGTTCGTGAATCAATAGCAGTCATCATCGCTGACCTTGAAGCCAAGGGCGATCAAAGTATTCTTGCGCGTCGTCTTCGCGGAATCTAATTACTTCGCTCGCGGGTGCGCTGAGGAATAACTTTCTCGTACCTTATCGATGGTGATCAAGGTATAAATCTGCGTCGTTGTTACTGACGAATGCCCCAATAACTCTTGGACTACCCGAATATCTGCGCCCCCATCGAGTAAATGCGTCGCGTAAGAATGTCGAAAGACGTGGGGCGAAACTTTTCCAGTAAGCCCGGAGGCAGCTGCAGCACTGAGCACTATCTGCCAAGCGCTCTGGCGGGAAAGTCGTTTACCGCGGGAGTTAAGAAATAGCGCTGGATCGCCTTGGGAGTTTCTTGCCGAAAGATCGGGTCTAGTACGAACTAAATACTCTTCTAGCGCTGAGAATGCGAATTTTCCCAACGGCACGATTCGCTCCTTGGATCCCTTGCCCCGTAACTTCACTACTGAAACCTTTTCTCCTGCTACATCTTGAGTTGCAATATCACTATGGTTCATTGCGATTACTTCACTGACTCGCGCGCCAGTTGAATACAAGATCTCCAAGATTGCGTAGTCTCGAAGGGAGATGGGGTCGCCTTCACGCTTAGCTGATTCGATGAGACTAGAAATTTCTGCCACTGAAAGTGCCTTGGGTAATCGCCGGGGTGTTTTTAGTGTTACGGACTCAGTTGTGGGATTTGAGATCTCATATTCAACTGCACAATATTTGTAGAAACCTTTCAACGCGGATAACGCTCGATTTATGCTGGAAGCGCCAATCTTGGAACCCTTAAGAAAAACTTCGAAACCTGTGATATCAGATGCTTCTAGCTCAGAGAACTTCTTCCCTGCTGCGCTGAGATAATCTGCAAACTTCGTTAAATCTCGTTGATATGACGAAATCGTGTTCTGCGCCAACGCACGCTCTATCCGGAGATGGTTGAGATAATTGGTGCTTGCGGATTCAAAGTTCATCTATCCCCCGCGTAAAACCTACTTCTTGCGCGCAAGAGCTGCAGCGATAAGTCCTACAAAGAGCGGGTGCGGTCTGGTCGGACGCGAACGTAACTCAGGGTGTGCTTGTGTTCCAACATAATAAGGATGCACTTCGCGCGGCAACTCAACGAATTCCACCAGATCACGATCTTTAAACATTCCGGAAAAGACTAATCCCGCCGCTGCTATCTGCTCACGATATTTATTGTTCACTTCATATCTATGGCGATGTCGTTCTGAAATCTCATTGCTTCCATAAACGCCAGCAACAATCGAACCTGGTGTGAGAGTTGCCCTGTAGAGACCTAGTCTCATGGAGCCACCCATATCTGCCTGTCCAGCAACAATGTTCTTCTGATCATCCATAGTTGCAATAACGTGTGTTCCACTTTCTGGAGTGAACTCAGCAGAGTTCGCATCGGCTATACCAGCAAGATTTCGAGCTGCTTCAATCACCATGCACTGTAAGCCTAGACAGAGACCCAGTGTTGGAATCTTCTCTTCCCGGGCAAATTTCAGTGCACCGAGTTTTCCTTCAATTCCACGAATCCCAAATCCACCAGGGACGCAGATTGCATCTACTCCGGCCAAGGCCTTTTCTGCACCGGCGCGAGTTTCACATTCATCACTTGGTACCCAGATCAACTCAACCTTTGCATTATTTGCAAATCCACCAGCGCGTAGCGCCTCGGAGACCGACAAATACGCATCTGGTAAATCAATGTATTTACCGACAAGTGCGACTTTTACCGAGTGAGCTGGATTGTGAACTTTCTGTAGCAAAGCATCCCACTCACCCCACTCAACTTCATGGCCACCTAGAGCTAATCGGCGCACGATATATGAATCAAGTCCTTCACTGAAAAGAACCTTAGGGATGTCATAAATTGAGGGAGCATCCACCGCAGCGACCACAGCTTCTACATCAACATCGCACATCAACGAGATCTTCATCTTAATTCCTTCTGGAACCGGCCGATCGCAACGCAGGACGACCGCATCCGCTGCGATACCAATACTGCGAAGGGCCGCGATGCTGTGCTGGGTCGGCTTAGTCTTAAGCTCCCCCGATGGTCCAATATATGGGACCAAAGAAATGTGGAGATAGAAAACGTTGTCTCGCCCAACTTCTTGGCGAAGTTGACGGGCAGCTTCCAGAAACGGCTGGGATTCAATATCGCCAACTGTGCCACCAATTTCAGTGATTACAACATCAACATCCGTCGAATCATTGGCCAACATACGTTCTTTAATTTCATTTGTGATGTGCGGGATTACTTGCACTGTCTCGCCTAAGTACTCCCCGCGACGCTCGCGCGCGATAACGCGCGAATACACCTGACCGGTAGTGACATTGGCAGAGCCTTCAAGATTGCGATCGAGGAATCGTTCGTAATGACCGATATCCAAATCCGTCTCTGCTCCATCGTCGGTGATGAAGACTTCACCATGCTGGAAAGGATTCATAGTGCCTGGATCAACATTGAGGTAAGGATCGAGCTTTTGCATTGTGACCCGAATGCCACGAGCAACTAGTAGGCGGCCGAGTGAGGATGCAGTGAGACCTTTACCAAGACTTGAGGCAACTCCGCCGGTTACGAAAATATGTTTAGTCACATGCGGCTGGCTCATGGAAGCCCAACCTATCATCGATTTCTGAGTTAGCCGCGCAGCGCAAGCAGTTCGGCAGCGTGTTCGCGAGCACTGGTTGATTCCTCGAGTCCGGCCAGCATTCGAGCTATCTCTTCTACCCGATCTGAATCCTCCACCTTAGCTACACCCGAAGCCACCACAGAGCCATCGTTGCTCTTCTTCACGACAAAATGCGTATCGGCCCACGCCGCTACCTGTGGCAAGTGAGTAACCACAATTACCTGAGCCTGCTTTGATAATTGATGTAACCGTTTACCTACTTCTATCGCAGCCTTACCGCCCACACCGGCATCTACCTCATCAAAGATATACGTTCCGACCGGATGTGTCTGTGCGATGACTACTTCAAGACCCAACATAATGCGTGACATCTCACCCCCGCTTGCGCCCTTGCCCAACGCAACTTTTGGGCCATCTGCATGCGCCCGAATCAGCATCGAAATCTCGTCACAACCTAATTGCGTGAAATCCGATTCCTTAAGCGATGCGGTGTAGTCCGGGGAAGTTACTTCTACGAAAAAGTGTGTATGCGGCATCGATAACGCCTGAATCTCAATTGTTACTAGATCTGAAAGTCTCTTCGCATGGATCAGGCGAGTATCGGTAAGCACCTTGGCGCTTTTCAGCAACTCCTTCTTGGCTTGCAGTAGTGCGCCTTCCAACTCGGCGATTCGATCATCGCCCCCTTCGAGATCAGCAATTACCTCTTTTCCGCTCTTCGCTTTCGCTGCGAGCAAGACCAGTTCTTCATCTCTACTTGCTCCACCACCCCAGCGCTTGATGAAAGTAAGTAGCTGCGATTTACGATCATTGAGAATATCAAGTCGTTGCGGGTCAGCTTCAAGTCCTGTCGCGTAAGAGGCGAGAGCGGTTGCAGCATCATCGAGAATGAATACTGCCTCGCTCACTCGTTCGGCGATCGACTCGAGCCGAGAATCTTTCGATTTCACCGAATCCAGCGCACGTCTCGCCGAATGCAGGAGTGTTAAGGCGCCAGCGTCCTCGCCCTCAAGAGCGCTCTTTGCGCCTTCGCTTGCAATCCGTAAATCTTCAACGCTCGATAACCTATTGATCTCATCTTCGGTTGCGCTACATTCATTACGAACCGCTTTCAGCGAAGACCAAGCCGCAATGAACTCTCTAATCTCTGCGATATCCGCATCCCGCTTATTCGCCGAACTCTTTAAATCCTTTAATCGCGATTTCAAATCAGAGTAAGTATCGAAGCACTTTTGATAGCCCGTGAGCGCCACACTTAACTCTGCACCAGCAAAACGATCTAACAACTCACGCTGAATCGCGCTTTTAGTTATCTGAGAGTTCGCAGACTGGCCATGAATTTCAATCAAGTTCTCTGAAATCATCGCCAAAGTTCCAGCTGGAACAGTGACTCCCCCGCAGACTGCTTTACTTTTTCCATCGGCATTTACGGTGCGAGAGATGATTAGTGAGTTGGAATCTAACTCTGCGCCCAATTCTTCCAATTGGGAAATCTGAGAAGGAGCCACCGAGAAGGTTGCAGATGCTGATAAACGATCAGAGCCATATCGAACAAGTGAACTATCGCTCTTGCCTCCCAGTACGAGTGAGAGAGCGGTAAGGATCATTGTTTTCCCGGCACCAGTTTCACCGGTAAGCACGTTGAGTCCTGGCCCTAACTCGAGCTCCGATTGTTCAATGATTCCAAGATTGCGGATCGAAATATCTTCTAGAAATGAACGTTCACTCACCGCGCCAACCTTCAATGGGAAGCTTGAACTTTGCTACGAGCCGATCTGTAAAAAGCGTTGCAGATACATGAGATAGCTTTATTGTTCGATCATCTCGGGTGATGATTACCCGATCACCTAATTGCAGTGGAATCTTTCGAAGAGCGTCGGCTGATAGCAGAGCGGTAGTTGATTCCACCGTGATGATAATTTCCGATTTAGGCGAGACCACCATTGGTCTAGCGAAGAGCGCGTGAGCCGAAATCGGTAGTAGGACCAACGCTTCAATTTCTGGCCATAGCACTGGCCCACCAGCGCTAAATGCATATGCGGTAGAACCGGTTGGCGTAGAACAGATAACCCCATCGCAGCCCCAATGTGAAAGCGGTCGTCGATCAATTTCGACAAAAAGTTCGACCATAGTTGTGGCTGCACGTTCAACGGTCACTTCGTTCAGTGCCCATCCAGATGAAACAATCTTGCCATCGCGTTCGACATCAAATGAAAGAACCATGCGGTTCTCACTGACATAGCTCTTATCGATAATGCTCTGTGCAATCGCTGCAATCGTTGGTCGATCTACCTCCGCAAGAAAACCAACGTGACCCAGATTGATACCCAGAAGCGGAATTCTCCGCGCCAAGGTAATTTCTGCGGCGCGAAGAATAGTTCCATCGCCACCGAGAACCACCGCAACCTCGATCTCGGGCAGATCTGCTGCCGAGACAAATGTGACTCCGGAAAGGGAGACATCAGAAATTGTGTAGAACGAGAATCCGGCCGATGCTAATAATGGGATTAACTCGGATGCAGCAGCGATGGCTTCCGGACGCGAAGGATTTACAAGCAGGGCCAGGTTACGTCTACTCATTATTCGGGACCTGCCGCTATCGCTGCATCAAGAGCTTGCTCATCAATTTCTGGAACACCTCGGCGCAACCATAAGAAGTACTCCACATTTCCGGCCGGCCCAGGAAGCGGACTCGCTGCAATTCCGAGAGTTCCAAGACCGACATCGTAAGCAGATTGGGCAACGTCTAACACTGCAGACCTACGAAGAGCTGGGTCGCGCACAACACCACCTGCTCCCAATTTTTCACGGCCAACTTCAAATTGCGGTTTAACCATCAGAACAAAATCTGCATCTGGACGAGATACAGCCGCTAAAGCCGGAAGCACTAGTGAGAGTGAAATAAAAGAGAGATCGGCAACGACTAGATCAATCTCTTCCGCGACTTGTTCACCAGTTAAGTGCCGGATATTAGTTCGATCTAGAATCTTTACTCGTGGGTCCTGACGAAGCCCCCAAGCCAACTGTCCGTAGCCCACATCGACTGCTACAACTAACTTCGCATCACGCCTTAAAAGGACGTCGGTAAATCCACCGGTGGAGGCTCCGGCATCAAGACAAGTTCTTCCTTCAACCTGTACTCCCGTGAAAACATCAAGGGCCCCGGCCAATTTATGGCCACCTCTAGAAACGAAATCATCACGATCGCCTTGTAGCACTATCGAAGTTTCAGCATCTACTTGGGAAGCGGGCTTAGTTGCTGGGATTCCATTTACCAGGATTGAACGTGACTCGATTAAATCAGCAGCATGCTCACGAGAACGTGCCAACTCACGACGAACTAGCTCAGCATCCAGGCGGGTCTTCATGGCAAGTATCTATCGAGATCTTTAAAGATTATCGATTGATTTGAGGGATTCTTGCAGCTTTTCGTGGAGCGCTTCAAAGCGCGCAGAGTGTTCTGAGATATCACTTACTACAATCTCTTCTAGCTCCTCGCGCACTTTCTGAACTAGATCAATCTCTTCATTGTTCATTTCTTGGCTACCTTCTTCTTTGTGGCAGATTTAACGGAAGTTTTTTTGACGGAAGATTGTTTGGGAGATGATTTCTTCAGTCGTTTAACTTCGGCAACAAGTGCGTCAAATTCTTCCCGCTTCACAAAACCCATTTTTTCAACAGCAGACTCAACTTCGTCATGGATACGACCTTTTACTGACTCCGCGCTCTCCTTAGCCCAATCATTGAGCGCAACAGCTACTTCAGCTGGGGTGCGTTCTCCGTCTGAGAGTTTTTGTGCATAACTCTTGAGCGTAGAAAATATCTCGGAAGCCTGGGTTTTCGCCATAGCCCTAGCGTAGCGATTCTGAGACTTTTACGCGGTGAAGCTAGAGGCGCACAATCTCTTCCGCAGCAATCTGCCATCGACTGGCTACCCCAGTTGGACTCTGCCAGAAACGCCTAGTAATTGAACCTGAAATCTCTATCCATTCGTCAGGCTTTAGCGACAGGGCTGTCTTTCGACACTTTGCACTCCACGCCGCGATATCCAGGGTGTCGACACCCTCTCGTTCGGAGCGGGTCACGATAACCCTGAACTCAACAACTTTATCCCCGCTCGGCAACTCCTTACTCGTGGCAGGTGCGGAGACGCGCCCGCGAAGCAGCAAATCATTAAGGGAATGATCAATTTCTATAACTGGCGAATCTGTGTTCTTACTGATTTTTTTCTTTACAACGCGCTTTACTGCTGGTGTCATCGTGGCCCCTTTATTTACGCAATAGGTACGAATGAGTTCGTACGAAATCGCGATAATGCGCTAGCGGGCTGACAAGGTAAACGTTAACGCTGAGGGGTGTGGATAGTTAATTTGATGCGCGTTCTTGTGCATCAGTGATTTCCTCATGATCGAGTAAAGCGCACTTAGCAAACCATTCGGTTGCCTCTTCTTTTCGTCCAGCGGCTGCTAGCGCGTCGGCATAGGCATAACGAAGACGAACTGCCCACTCATCGGTTTCATTCTTCAATTCCTTACATTGCAGCGTAACAACTGCCGCATCTAATTCACCTAAATCTCTGCGGGCACCCGATGCCACTATTCGCATCTCTATCTCTTCTGCCTTATCAAGTCGTTTGACTTCTGGCGAACCAGCTAAATTCAGCGCTTTTAGCGGATTTCCCAGACCACGTTCGCAATCAGCCATAACTGGCCACATGGTGACCTCTCCAGAAATTCTGTTTGCGGCTCGCAATTCTTTAAGGGCGATCTCATAATGTCCTGCGCGATATGCCGCATATCCTGCAGTTTCGCGAACAACTGCTAACCGTCCGGCGTGATGGGCGGCAGCAACCGCATGTTTATGAGCTAGCTCGGGATCTGAATCCATATGTAGATTGACGCAGACCATATGGCGTGCAACAACTTTTGCATTCTCAGCTGACAGACTCAACAACTCAGCTCGAACACTTTTCTCTAACTCTTCACCCGTGACATCATCAGGGATATCCGGTTCAAAGATTCGTGGACGAATACGCGATTGATCACGTTCTTGCGGAGCGGGGCGAAACCCGCGTGGATCACTGACTTCGCGACCTTCCGAAACTTTTCTTGGTGCACCTGCACGATCGCTACGCCCCCCACGATCAGGTCTATCCGATGACGGACGACCAGATGACGGACGACCAGATGACGGACGACCAGATCTACTTGGTGGACGCTGATCGCTCATGTGATCTCCTTATCTCTCTACTAAAACAATTTTAACTTCAATACAAAAAATATTTGGGAAATAAAAAAGGGGCGCTTACGAATAAGCGCCCCTTTTTATAAAAGAAGTCCGGCAACGTTCTACTCTCCCACAAGGTCACCCGTGCAGTACCATCGACGCTGTGAGGCTTAACTTCCGGGTTCGGAATGGGACCGGGTGTTTCCCTCACGCTATGGTTGCCGAAACGCTATTGAGTTTTGGAGATGAACTCACAACTAAGAAGTCTGATCTTCATTAAAGAAGATCTCCTTATTTGTGGTTCTCGACCGTATCTCGAGAACCACACAGTGGACGCGTAGCAACTTTGTAGTTAAATCCTCGGCCTATTAGTAGTGGTCAGCTCCAAGCCTTGCGGCTCTTCCACTTCCACCCTATCAACCCAGTAGTCTCCTGGGGGCCTTACTTGGTAAACCAATGAGAAACCTAATCTTGAAGCGAGCTTCCCGCTTAGATGCTTTCAGCGGTTATCCCTTCCGAACGTAGCTAATCGGCGGTGCTCCTGGCGGAACAACCGACACACCAGAGGTTCGTCCGACCCGGTCCTCTCGTACTAGGGTCAGCCCTTCTCAAGTTTCTTACGCGCACAGAAGATAGGGACCGAACTGTCTCACGACGTTCTGAACCCAGCTCGCGTGCCTCTTTAATGGGCGAACAGCCCAACCCTTGGGACCTACTCCAGCCCCAG
>Ga0247833_1000072_pt1 | contig 155918 bp, 150 predicted proteins | sample LaCruzMarch2015__7_FD_187117 | JGI IMG/M metagenome (GOLD analysis project Ga0247833, IMG submission 187117) | Freshwater microbial communities from meromictic Lake La Cruz, Castile-La Mancha, Spain - LaCruzMarch2015_8m | ecosystem: Environmental > Aquatic > Freshwater > Lake | place: Spain...
GCTCCCACCCAGGTGCTCGACCGCTCTGATGGGCGGTCGAGCACCTGGGTGGCTCGGAGCCGGCCGCGCGACCTCACCAACGCAGAAAAAAGCCGCTGGAACGGCTTGACGATCTATAGGAGCATCCTTTGTCAGCTGAACAACGTTGTGGGACTACACACCTAGGGCCAGGCCCAACCGCAGTCGTCGTTCAGTGGCCATCGTCAGCACCCATTCAGGCTCCGCTCCAGCAACTGGATCGGGTGCAGCACCTCGATCGGACGGTTCGTGCTGCCCATGTGTTGGCGGATCTGCAGACTGCAACCGATGTTGGCGCTCACCGCCAGATCGGCACCCGTGCCGCTGAGATCGGCCGCCTTGATCCGCCCCAGTTCGGCCGCCTCCTGGGGCTGCACCAGGTTGTAGATGCCGGCGCTGCCGCAGCACACCCCCGCCTCCACCGCCTCCTTGAGCTCCACATGGGGGATCTGGCGCAGCAGGGCCCGGGGCGGCTCGGCCAGCCCCTGGCCGTGGAGCATGTGGCAGGCGTCGTGGTAGGCCAGCCGCAGGGGCCGCTCGGCGCTGGCGGTAGTGCCATCGGCGTGGGTGAGGGGTTGAAGCGCCCCCTGGGCCGCCTCCCCCAGGCCCATCCGGTGCAGAAACTCCTGGATGTCGGCCACCTGGCCGGCGAAGGCGCTGCCCCGGGCGGCCCAGGCCTGTTCGCTCGCCAGGATGGCGTCGTAGGCCTTCAGGGTGTGGCCGCAACCGGAGGCCGCCACCAGCACCGCATCGAGCGGTTCTGGCCCCGCCGCTTTGCCGGGGCCGATCACGGCGGCGAAGGCGTCGATCAGGCTGCCCGCCAGCTCTTTGGTCTGCTCCAGTTCCCCCTGGTGGTGGGTCATGGCACCGCAGCAGCCCTGGGCAGGCGGGATCACCACCTCGATGCCGCAGGCGCTCAGCACATTCACCGCCGCCCGGTTCACCTGTGGATCAAACAGCCGCTGCACGCAGCCCAGCACCAGCCCCACCCGGTAGCGCCGCTGCCCCTGGGCCGGCACCACCACCGGGAGGCAATCCGCGAAAGCCTCAGGCGCCAGGGGCGGCAGCAGCCGCTCCATCGCTTCGAGCTGCGGGCCGAACAGGCGGGTGAGGCCGCTGCGGCGGGCCAGGCGCTGCAGCGGCGTTCCGGCGTAGAGCCGCAGCGGCTGCAGCACGGCCCGTAACCGGCCGGGGTAGGGCAGCAGACGGAACAACAGGGCCCGCAAGCTCCGTTGCCAGGGGCTGCGCAACTCGGGTGCATTCAGCTTCGGGCGGGTGGCCTCGATCAGTTCGTCGTAGCGCACGCCCGAGGGGCAGGCGGTGACGCAGGCCAGGCAGCCCAGGCAGGAATCGAAATGGCCCGCCACCGTGGAATCCAGCTCCAGCGCACCGGCCTCGATCGCCTTGAGCATGTGGATCCGCCCCCGGGGCGAATCCATCTCCGTCCCCAGCACCCGGTAGCTGGCACAGCTCGGCAGGCAGAAGCCGCAGTGGATGCAGGGATCGGAGGCGCTGATCGAGCCGATGAACGGCGCCGGTGGTTGGGTGGTGTTCATCTTGGCTGGCGTGTGGATCAGCCGCCGAAGTGGCGCACCACCGCTTCGGCGAAGCCGGAGCAGCTCACCGGCTCCACCCGAGGCTCCATCAGTCTGGCCAGGTCGTAGGTGACCTCGCCGTTGGCGATCGCGGCGCTCAGGCCGCTGGTGATCAGGTCGGCCGCCTCCTGCCAACCCATGAACTCCAGCATCATCACGCCACTGAGGATCACCGAGCCGGGATTGATGCGATCCAGGCCAGCGTGCTTCGGCGCCGTGCCGTGGGTGGCCTCGAAGATGGCCGCCTTGTCGCCGATGTTCGCCCCCGGCGCCATCCCCAGACCCCCCACCACGGCGGCGGCCGCATCACTCACATAGTCGCCGTTGAGGTTGAGGGTGCAGAGCACCGAGTACTCCTGGGGCCGGGTCTGGATCTGCTGGAAGATGCTGTCGGCGATGCGGTCGTCGACCAGCACCAGGCTCTTCCACTTGCCGTAGCCGTGGCTCTCGCCGATGGCCGCCAGCACCCCCCGCACCTCGTCGTCCACCGCCTCCTTCTTCTCAGGTGTGAGGCTGTCGTAGCCGGGCTCGATCAGGCGGGCGTTGTCCTCGATGCTGAGGCCGTGGTTGCGCTCCAGGTTGCCCAGGATCCAGCTCTCCCGCTCGGTGACGCACGAGTCACGGAACTCGGTGGTGGCCAGCTCGTAGCCCCAGTCGCGGAAGGCCCCCTCCGTGAACTTCATGATGTTGCCCTTGTGCACCAGGGTCACGTGGCGCTTGGCCCCCTCCAGCTGGAGGGCGCGCTGGATCGCCTTGCGCACGTGCCGCTGGGTGCCGAACTTGCTGACCGGCTTGATGCCGATGCCGGAACCCTCGGGGATGCGGCGGCCCTTGAGCTTGCCGTTGGCCGGGATCACCGTGTCGTTGAGATAGGCGATCAGCTCGATCCCCACCGGGTCATCGGCCGCCCACTCGATCCCCATGTAAATGTCTTCGGTGTTCTCCCGGTAGACGATCACGTCCAGGTCCTGGGGGCGCTTGTGGGGACTGGGGGTGCCCTCGTAGTAGCGACAGGGGCGCACGCAGCAGTACAGATCGAAGATCTGGCGCAGGGCCACATTGAGCGAGCGGATGCCGCCACCGATCGGGGTGGTGAGCGGCCCCTTGATCGCCACGCCGTACTCCTGGATGGCCGTGAGCGTGTCCTGGGGCAGGTACTGATAGGTGCCGTAGAGCTCGCAGGCCTCATCGCCGGCATACACCTTGAACCACTCGATCCGCCGCTCGCCGCCGTAGGCCTTGGCCACCGCCGCATCGAGCACCCGCTGGGTGGCGGGCCAGATGTCTACGCCGGTGCCGTCGCCGCGGATGAACGGGATGATCGGGTCGTTGGGGACCACCGGCAGGCCGTTCTCGAAGCGGATGGCGGTGCCGCTGCTCGGGGCGGTGAGCTTGTCGTAGGAAGCGGTGGGGGCGATCACCATCGGGGCGTTCAAGCGGGGGTGAAGGGGCTGCAACCGGTGGTGTTCCTGGTTGGGGCCGGCCAGGCTCGCAGCGGCCGTTGGGACCCTGCAGCATGGTTGGCCGGGTGAGCCTAGGTTCAGCCCGATCCGCCGTTCTGCTCAGGGGAAACGCCATGAATGCGGCAGACCTGGCCCGCAGCCCGGAGATGGCCCGGGCCATCGCCTCGGCGGCGGGCCTGGTCCGCCGTCATTTCCCCGATGCCCGCGCCAACCTCACTCCCTGGCGCGACGATCCGCTCACCCGAGCCTTCACGGAGGAGGAGTCGGTCGATCTGGCCTTTCACTTCCCGGGCTGGAGCCCCCGCCTGCAGTGCCGCAGCCTGCTGATCCAGCTGCGCCTGAGCGAAGCGCCTGGCCAGGGGAATGCCGCGGGGCCACCACGCCTGCTGGGGGTGCTGATCAGTGGCATGACCTTCCAGGGGGAGCAGTGGCGCCTCGCCACCGTTGGTGGCTGGGAGCCCAGCGGGCCGAACCTGCCCCAACCCGAGGTGGTGACGACCCTGCAGCAGATGTGCCGCGACCTGTTCGCCCTGCTGGCCCGCGATCCCGACCACCGGCAGGAACCCGGCGAACCCGGCCTGGCCGCGTAACCCTTCGCAACCTTCAGACCACCCAGCCGCCAGGCCAGAACTAGCTTGTTCGTTCTTCCTACGGCTCCCAGCACAATGGCTGTCGCCCTTGCCACCCAGTTGCGTGAAGGCACCAAGAAGGCCCACACGATGGCCGAGAACACCGGTTTCGTGACCTGCTTCCTCAAGGGGGTCGTCGACAAGATCAGCTACCGCAAGTTGGTGGCCGATCTCTACTTCGTGTACAGCGCCATGGAAGAGGAGATCGGCAAGCTCAAGGCCCACCCGGTGGTGGGGCCGATCGCCAGCGACGCCCTCAACCGCCGCGCCACCCTGGAGGCCGACCTGGCCTTCTATTTCGGTGCCGACTGGCGCCAGCAGATTCAGGCCACCCCCGGCGCCCAGCAGTACGTGGCCCGGCTGCATCAGGTGGCCCAGGAATCCCCTGAGCTGCTGGTGGGCCACCACTACACCCGCTACATCGGCGATCTCTCCGGCGGCCAGATCCTCAAGAACATCGCCCAGAAGGCGATGAACCTGGGCGAGCACGACGGCCTGCGCTTCTACGAGTTCGACGCCATCCCCGATGAGAAGGCCTTCAAGGCCACCTACCGCGAAACCCTCGACCGGCTGCCGATCGACCAGGCCACGGCCGATCGAATCGTGGCCGAGGCCAACCACGCCTTCCATCTCAACATGACCATGTTCCAGGAGCTGGAGGGGAACCTGGTGGCCGCCATCGGCAAGCTGCTGTTCGGCTTCCTCACCCGCCGCCAGCGCACCGGCAGCACCGAGGTGGTGGCGGCCTGAGCTTGCGCCCACTTCGGTTTCTGGTTCCCGGCACCGGGGCCCGGTTTCGCTGTGGTGGCCTGCAGGTGGAACTGCAGACCGCGGGTCTTGCCTCGGCCCTGGCCCCCACCGAGATCGTCACCTACCGGGTTCGGGAAAGCGGCCATCCCTTTCTGGCCGATCTGGTGGGCGCTGAGCCCTGCCCCGGGCCTGCCCTCTGGATCGTGAGTTGGGGCTTCGACGTGCCCCGTCAGTTGCGCCAACTGCGCGGCCGGCCGTTGGCTTACCACGCCCACAGCGGCGGCTATAGCTTCGACCTGCCGGCCGGCGTGCCGGTGCTGGCGGTGAGCCGCAACACCCTGGGCTACTGGGGGGACCGGGCGCCGCGCAATCCCCTCTTTCTGGTGCCCAACGCCCTCGCCCCCCAGTGGTGTGACCGCGGCCTGGAGCGGGACATCGACGTGCTGGTGCAGGCCCGCAAAACCAGTGCCTACGTGCTCAACCAACTGGTGCCTGCCCTGAGGCACGCCGGTCTGCGGGTGGAGGTGCAGAGCGGCTGGGTCGACGACCTGGTCGGCCTGTTCAACCGCAGCCGCGTCTTCCTCTATGACTCCGCCGACTACTGGCGCGGCCGCGGCGTCAGCGAGGGGTTCGGCCTGCCGCCCCTGGAGGCGCTGGCGAGTGGTTGCGTGGTGTTCAGCAGCCTCAACCACGCCCTAGCCGACACGATCGACCCCGGCCGGCTCGGCCATCAGATCGGCGCCGGCACCTTGGGCGCCGATCTGCAGCGCATCGGCTCCGCCGCCCACGATCCCGCCCCCTGGCGAGCGGATCCCCAGGCCCTGGCGCGGTTGCTGGCCGAGTGCGGCGAAGCCCGGCTGCAGCAGCGCTGGGGCGAGGCGCTGGCGGCGATCAACGTTCACTGGGATCGGCTGCTGGGGGTGGAGGGGGCGGGGGCTGTGGTGCCGCCGGAGCCCCCACTGCGGGCCCCGCCGCCGTGGCAACTGCGCTGGCGAGGACGGGTGGGGCGCTTGAAAGGCTGGCTGGCCCGCTGAACCTTTTGCGGACCCTTCACATACCTTTGGTGTCGTTGGGCTCAGAAACGCTGCGATCTCCGCGCCGATCGATGCCGCCGCTCGCTGGTATCTTCCACAGCCGCACCGTGGTTCAGCTGCGGCGACTGCTGGGCTACCTGCCCCCGGAGCGGTTCCGTTCCCTGCTGGTGCTGCTGCCCCTTTCGATCCTTCCCGGCCTCATCGACCTGATCACCGTGGCCATGGTGAGCAGGTTGATGGGGGCCCTGGTGGGCAGCAAGCTGCCGAACACCCTGCCGGGGGTGAAAGTGTTCGGCGGCAATGCCATCGATCAGAGCCTCTGGCTGATCCTGCTGCTGATCACCCTCTCCTGGTTGGGTTCGTTTGCCAAGCTGGGTCTTCAGTTCTTTCAGCAGCGGCTTTCTGCCCGGATCTGGATCGATCTGTGCAACCTGGTCCACTCTCGTGTCTTGGCCCAGGACTACGAATATCACCTGGCCGGCAGCACCTCCAAGCTCTCCACCCTGCTGCTGAGTCACATCAAGAAGACCTCCAACTCGGTGGTCAGTCCGCTGTTGCGCATGGTGGGCAGCATCTTCTCGATCGTGCTGCTCTCGGTTGGGGTGTTGGTGGTGGGCCGCTGGCTGGCGGTGGCGCTGATTTCGGCACTGGTGGGGGCCTACCTCGGTCTTTCGATGCTGATCACCCCCTACCTGCGCCACGCTTCCCGCCAGAAACTGCGGCTGGAATCGCGCTCTGCCCACATCCTGGTGGAATCACTCGGGTCGATCCGCGACATCCGTCTCACCGGCTCGGAGAATCACTTCCGCGATGCCTTCGTGTCCACCGGCGAACGGGCCAAGCAGTATTCCTGGGCCTCCGAGCTGTTGCCGAACATGCCCCGGATGCTGATCGAGCCCCTCGGCATCACGATGATCTTCGCGGTGGGCGCGGTGCCGGCCCTGCTGAGCGGCGAACGCCAGGAGATCCTTCACATCATTCCCTTTCTCACCACCCTGGCGGTGGTGGCCCTGCGGCTGACGCCCCCCCTGCAGGATTTCTTCTCCGCCATCACCCAGCTGCGCGGCAGCCTGCCGGTGGTCGACAAGACGCTCGAACTTCTGGAACTTCCCAGCAGTCGTCCGACTCTCTCCACCCCCGGAGTGCCCACCCCCGAGGGCATCTTCCCCACCCGCACCATCCGCCTCAAGGACGCCTGGTACAGGTATCCAGGCAGCGGGCAGCCGGTGCTCAAGGGGGTGAGCCTATCGATCCCGGTGGGCTCCCGCATTGCCTTGGTGGGCTCCACAGGCAGCGGCAAGACCACCACCGCCCACCTGCTCCTGGGCCTGCTGATCCCCCAGCAGGGCGGGCTTGAGCTCGACGGCATCCCCGTGAACGGGCTGGATGTACCCGCCTGGCAGGCCTGTTGTGCCCAGGTCCCCCAGTTCATCAACCTGCTTGACGCCAGCATTCTTGAGAACGTCGCCTTCGGCCAGTCGCTAGACGCCATCGACCACGACGAGGTCTGGGAGGCGCTTGATGCCGCCCAGCTGGCGGAATTCGTTTCCGAGATGCCCTATGGCCTGCACACACCGGTGGGAGAGAACGGGCTGCAGCTCTCCGGCGGCCAGCGCCAGCGCCTGGCCCTGGCCCGCGCCTTCTACCGCCGCGCCCGCTTCCTGCTGCTTGATGAGGCCACCAGCGCCCTTGACAACCGCACCGAGAGCGACGTGATCGAGGCCCTGGAGGTGGTGGGGCGCCGCTGCACCACCGTGGTGATCGCCCACCGGCTCAGCACGGTGATGCGCTGTGATCGCATCTATGAGTTCGACGATGGCCGGATCAAGGCTTCCGGTACGTTCGAGGAGCTCCAGTACCGCTCCGACTCCTTCCGCGACCTGGCCTCACTGGAGCGCAAGCTGGTGAGCTGAATATTCGTTCGCCCTCCCGATCCCCGCTTCCATGAGCTTCACCCTGATCGCCGGACCCTGCGTGATCGAGTCCCCGGAGCTTGTGTTCGGCATCGCCGAACGGGTGAAGCAGATCACCGAGCGGCTGGGCATCACCTACGTGTTCAAGGCCAGCTTCGACAAAGCGAACCGCAGCTCCGGTGGCTCCTTCCGCGGCCCCGGTGTGGCCGAGGGTCTGGCCGTGCTGGCGGAGGTGAAGGCCCGCTTCGGGCTGTCGCTGCTCACCGACATCCACGAGAGCCACCAGGCCGCCGAAGTGGCGGCGGTGGTGGACGTGCTGCAAATCCCCGCCTACCTCTGCCGCCAGACCGACCTGCTGCTGGCCGCCGCCGAGGCCGTGCGGGGCACCGACAAGACGATCAACGTGAAGAAAGGCCAGTTCCTGGCCCCCTGGGACATGGCCCAGGTGGTGACCAAGCTGCGGGAGGCTGGCGTCGAGAAGCTCTGGCTCACCGAGCGGGGCTCCAGCTTCGGCTACAACACCCTGGTGGTGGATTACCGCAGCCTGCCCCAGCTGAAGGCCCTCGGCTGCCCGGTGATCTTCGATGCCACCCACTCGGTGCAGCAACCGGGCGGCCGCGGCAGCAGCAGCGGCGGACAGAGAGAGTTTGTGGCGCCGCTGGCCCGGGCGGCCGTGGCGGTGGGTGTGGACGGCCTCTTCCTCGAGGTGCACCCCGATCCCGAGAACGCCCTCAGCGATGGGCCCAACATGGTGCCCCTGCACCGGCTGGAGCCGTTGCTGGAGCAACTGATGGCGATCCGGACGCCATTGCTGGCCGGCACCGAGGCCGTCAGCACGCTGTGAGTGCCGGCCGCCGCCAGTTGCGCGGCCGCCTGGCTGCCGTTCAGTTGCTGGTGCTGGATGTGGATGGGGTGCTCACCGATGGCGGCCTGTTCACCACCGAATCCGGTGAGGTGATCAAGCGCTTCGATGTGCGCGACGGCCTCGGCATCCGTCTGTTGCAGCAGGTTGGCCTGGAGGTAGCCCTGCTCAGCGGCGGCAAGGGGGGCGCCACCAACCAGCGGGCCCGCACGCTCGGCATCCACCACTGCCTTACTGGTGTGAAAGACAAACCGGCGGCCCTCGCGGGTCTGCAGCACACCCTCGGCGTGCCGCCAGAGCGCACCGCCTACGTGGGCGACGACCTCAACGACCTGGTGGTGCGACCCCTGGCGGGGCTGCTGCTCTGCCCGGCCGATGCGGCGGCGCCGCTGCGGCGCCAGGCCGACTGGGTGCTGGGCCGCCCCGGCGGAGGGGGGGCTGTGCGGCTGTTGGCCGAGGCGATCCTGCGCTCCCGCGGCGACTGGCGCGCGCTGGCACGCCACGGCTGGCTCGACCGCAACGACCGCTGATGAAGCGGCGCGCGCCATGGACCTGAAGCAGCGGCTGCGACAGCGGCTCCAGGCAGCCCTGCGGGCCGGTCGGCTGGGTCCCCTGGACCGGCTGCAGCGACTGGACCGTGACCAATGGCAGGCTCTGGCCGCCTTCCGCGGGTTGGTGCATCAGGCCTTCGCAGCCCGCCCCTTCGCCCCCCAGGTCTGTTCCGACCTCTGGGACCAGGGCAGCTTTCGATCCTCGTCGGGGCTGAAGCCCTTCTTCAGCCCAGCCCGCCGTGAACGAGAAAACGCCTCCCACCATTACGGCCACGACATCCAACTCAAGCGCCACGCCGGCCTGCCCCTGATCGGCGCGCCTCTGCCGTTCCTGCTGGAGCACGGCCTCAAGGTGTCCGAGGGGGCCACCTTCGAGACTCCCCGGCCCTGGGCGCAGGGCTATCTCTGCATGGGACCGCTCCGGGCCGGCTGGATCACCGGGCGCTTCGGCCTGCCGGCCACCCCGATCGGCCCCTGGATCGCCTACGCGCGGCCCGTGCTCGATCCTGAAGCTCTCGCGGAGTTGCGCGCCCAGCTTGGTCCTGCCCTGCTGGTGGTGCTGGCTCACAGCTGGGACCAGGTGGAGCGCTCGAACGACCTCATGGCCTGCATTGATGAGGTGGAGCAACGGGTCCGCACAAGTGGCTACCGCAGCGTGATCTGGCTGCGGCACTGGAAGGACCCGCACCTGGAGGGTCTGCCACCTGGCTGGATCCTGGCCTGCAACGGCCATCGCTCCAACCCCTGGTTCCTCGATGGGATGCGCACCCTGCTGGAGCTCAGCGACGGCCTGGCCAGCAACGCCTTCGGCACCCATCTGGGCTATGGCGTGGCCCTGGGCAAGCGGCTGCACTGGATCGATGGGGAAGCCGAGCAGGATCTCTCCGGCCTCGAGGCGGCCAAGGCACAGGAAGAAAGCCGAGAGTGGGCCGAGCGGCGGCGGCTCAGCGTCGCCCTCCGGGGGCTGCTGGCCCATGGGGCCGGCAGTGAATCCGGTGGACCCGTCTGGAGCCTGCTGGATCCGTTCTGGGGCTTCGGGCGGTTCCGGGGACAGGAGGAGCTGGGCCAGATCCTCCACCCCTGAGGCCCCACCAAGATCAGCCACGACCTTGAGCATTCCCTCAGCTTCAGCATCAACCGCGAACCGGTCCGGGGCAATTCGGGAGGGGTGACTCTGGGAATTGTGGCTAGCATCCTAAGCTTCGTTCGAGTCAACCCGATCGGCCTCGGCATCGTTCCTCTCATGGAGGTTGTGATTGCACAGATGCCAAGCTCAACGGCTGCCATCGATGACCCTTTCCATGAACTCTGACCTCAATTCCAGCCAGATCAAGTAGATTCTCAACCGGGCAACTGCATAGCTGAAATCAGTTTAGTCTAGTCACACAAGTTCTCAGGATCAAGCCCCTGAGGGCGTAGGTGCTCCTATTCCGCGTTTTGGCAAAGCCATCTGCCAAGGGACGACGACTGTGGTGGCTTCGGCACAGGTCTTCTTCATTCCCAGTACGCGTCACTCCCAGAACGACAAACCGTTCCAACGAGTCCTTGCCGCTGCGGTTGCTGAAATCAGCATCTAGAAGAATCCTGAAGATTTCTGCGGGAAATCGCCTAAGATAAGGCACCAGCAACGGCGCATTCTGCTGAGGTTCATGAATAAACTTCTCTTCATTTTAGAATCGTTCTCGTCCTATTCAGCCATCCAGTCTTGGGTGAAGTTGATCGTCTTGTTGGCGCAGCGTCAGGGGCGTCATTGATGTTTCGAGATGGGATGAAGTGTAAGCTGCCATTCGTTGTCAATGAGGACGCCATCAAGTTGTGAGGTTGAACAACCCTGGTGTCAGCATCGTCACGGTCTGCATGAACCGCAGCGGCCATCTCCTGCAATCGGCGGCGGCGGTGGCGGCCTGGCCCCATCACGCTGAGCACCTGGTGGTCGACTGGAGCAGCACAGAGCCATTGCGCCGCGCCGATCTTCCCGGCGATCCCCGGCTGCGGTTGCTGCGGGTGGAGGGTGAGGAGCGCTGGAACCTCTGTCGGGCCTACAACTTTGCGGTGGGGCAGGCCTGCGGCGCAGTGATTCTCAAGCTGGACGCCGACGCATGGCCCAGCCAGGGGTTCGACCCATCTGCCCCAGGGCTGCGGATGGGGGACAGAGGAAGAGTCTGCGCGTTCGGGAGCGGCCTGGATGGACGGAAGGGACAACTGCTGATCGAACGGAGAATGTTCGAGGACGTGGGCGGCTTCAATGAACTGATGATGGGGTACGGCTTCGATGACAAGGATTTGCGGGTTCGGCTGCGGCTGCTGAGCGGCCAGGAGCCGGCGGTGATTCCAGCCGATTGGCTGGAGGTGATCGCCCACTCTGACGAAGAGCGGGCCGAACAGGGCAGGGCCGGCCACGGGCATTGGCTGAAGGCTTGCCAGGGCCAGGCTGCGATGCGGGCCACTCAGATGGCCAACCGACTCGTCGCTGCCTACTGTCCCTGGAGTGCTCGCATGGCCGCCTCCTGCTACGACGAGTGCTCCGAAGCGACATGGCGTGTGAGGACTGCCTCTATTCCCCGCCGCCCGGGGAGCATCGTCGCCGAACTTGACCATGTCGGGCGCATGACCTTCTGGGGTACCTTTCTGGCGGTCCCGGAAGTGTTCTTAGAGACGCTGCCCTTCAGCCTGTTCCCACCGGCCCAAGACGGACGGTGGGACGTGCGTTGGTGGCACCGATTGTGGTGGTGGACAGGACGCCAGCTGTTGCATCTGCCGGTGCTCGCCCTCGTGGGGGGTCGTGCCGCGATCGCGCCCCTGCTCGGCCGCCGCCAGCGGAGCGGCAAGCCAAACTGACCACAAAATCAGTTGTTGCGTAGGACGCATTGCATTTCTATCGCTGACGTCCGCATAATCTAGCGAGAACGCATATCTAGATACTCGTTAGATCTGTATATAATTTTTCATCGGCAACGCCAAGATGCAAGGAGGTGCGGAGAAATCGAAAGTCGTCGTTGTACAGCTCTCTAACCATTCCTTTCAGTCTATCATTAAAAAAGTTTTGATAGTGTGGAATCTTCTTCTGTTGAATTAACTCCAGCAAAGCCTCTCGCTCGAGCCTCCAGGCATTCTCGGGACAAGGCGCACCATCTGAGATAGTTTCGCCAGATTTCCCATCTTTAGGGCCGTACTTATTAACTCTAAATGGCATTTCAATGTTCGTTTCGAACATGCTATTGATGTGGCTTTCCAGGGGCTTTAGATGATCTGAATCATAGATAGCATCGAAGGATACCCACCTATGCTTGGATATCTGTGGCATAAAGTGCAGCTTGTCAATATACCTATAGTTGCTTCGATAAAGTTCTTCCAGAAAATCCTGAAAGGTAGAAAGATTAATCTGGGGATTTCTACGTCTAGAAGCTTCAAGATAGTTTTTATGCTCAACATACTTGTTTAAAAAGCCGCTGATCACACGTTTGTATGGGTTTCTGAAGACGATGATATTTGATCTGATTGGACATCTAATTTGCTTGGACTGAGCGACTTCCCAGGCAAAGTCACTGACACTTCTGCATGAGCATTTTGGAGATGTGCGGATCCAGACCCTGTCAATTCTGTTGAAAAATGTCCTTGGTGCCACTGAGTCGTCATGGCCGACAACGTTTTACCTTAGCATCCATAGGCATTGGCGACGACCACGGGGAACGTTGATTCAGGTAATCTGGGTTTCGGAACCATGGCCATCGTCGATCTGTGAGTCAGGGCTCTACCCCTAAGAAACCCCACACTCAATGTTATGAATTCAAAGCCCTAGCAATGTCAGAGGATGGAACTGCCCAGTAAATGCCATCCACCTCACGGGACTCTCTACACGATCGTGCTGCTTTGCATGGGTTTCTATTTCTGCAGAGAACGTCCGAACAAGTGATAAAAGACTGCGATGCGTGGATCTCTATCGATCACTTGATGGTCTGGCCAATTCTATCATCGCCTGCAATATTTACAGGTTGCGGATCATAGCTGATGTACGCGGCCGAGCCTGTTGCTTTAGCTGGTAATCCCTTCAGCATGGCGATCCTGCTCCATCAGCCTTTGCTGAGTATTCTGATTTAAGCTCTGTACAATAGCTGCTATCCTAGTCGCCCAGAGTTGCGATCCAGATGACAGCGCTCTCCTTCTAGCTTGGGCCAGCGAATGGCCAGCTTGCATGGCCATCTATACATGCAGGAGCCATTCTGCCATTCTTTATCTGAGGGAGCCAATGCGTCAAGAGGGCCTACGCAACATCATGCAGGCCTACGCTCAGGGTTAGCAAAGGCCTGTCAACATGTTCCCTACCGAAAGCCCCTATCGCATCGACCAAGTCGTTGCCGCGCCAGGGTGGATGGCGGCCTTGTTCCTTGCTCAGGTGATGATGGCATCCCTGATGAGTGGCGCTGTCGTTTGGAAACAACAGCGGATCTGGGCTGGTGCAGCAATGCTGCTATTGGCGCAGGTGGCCTTGTTCTTTACCCTGGCTAGCTGGGGCACCAGCGATCCCACCAAGCTCAGCCACGACTTTGAGCACTACCTCGGCTTCGGCGTCAACGGAGAGCCACTCTGGTGGGGCCTCGGTCCTGTCGTACGGCTGCTGCCCTATCGGATGGCGGCGGTGCAGGGGATGGTGGCGGCCGGTTTCGCCGCCGCCCCGCTGCTGCTGGCCCGCCGCTGGGGCGTGCCTGCCTGGGGGGGCTGGTGGAGCCTGCTGATCGTCTGCAGCCCTCTCTTGCGGGGATTCCTCCAGAACAGCCACACCCGCCAGGCACTGGCGGTGCTGCTGCTGCTTCCTGTGTTCCTGTGGGCGGCACAGCTGGCTCGCTTCGAGCGCCTGCGGGGGGGATTGGCGTTGCTTCTCTCCGCCCTGGCGCACACCACCTTCCCGCTCAATCTCGGCATCAGCCTGGCTCCCTTGCTGGTTCGGGCGCCGGGGCGGGGCGGCTGCGGGGGCGAGCGCTGGAGAGCCCTGGCTCAGTGGCACCTGCGGACCCGGCTGCTGGTGCTGCTCGCAGCCCTGGTGCTATTGCTGCTGGCCGGCCTGTTGGGGCCGATCCTGATGCAGAAGTTTTTCTTGTACCGCAGCCAGGACTATTTCAACACCTATTCCCTGCGCAAGGTGGTGGGAAGGTTGCAGTGGGCCATCGCTGGTGGTGTGGTGCTGGCTGCCCTGCAGAAACGGCTCAATCCACGCCAGCTGCTGGGGTGCCAGCGGACCCGGCTGCTGATGCTCTTCGGCCTGCTTTACATCGCCGTGCAGGCCTCGATCCAATGGGAATGGCTACCCCAGGCGACCAGTCGCCTGGCGGATGCTGTGGGCTTCTTTCTGCTGATCAGTTTGATCGCCTGGCTACACTATTATCAGGCCAACTGGTATGTGTTGCCGGCCTTGATCGTCACCCTGATCTATTGGTTTGACGATCGCATCCTGGCCTCCGCCAATCTGGTCTGTGGACGCAACGATAGCTTTCTCTGTGTGCCCGATCGCTGGCCGTGGCTGATGCGTTACTGAGGCGGCGGCCCGATGGGTTGAGCCTCACCGGTCGGGTCTCACCAGCGCTCCCTGCATGTTCAGGCTGTGGGCCGAGCGCGGCGAAACGTCGGCCAGGGCCAGTCCGCAAACACGGTCTGCAACCGGCGGCGGCTGCCCGGCTCCAGATCCATCCCCAGGCGGGCGCCGTAACGGGCAGGGAGGCGGCCAGCGGATCCTCATCGCTCGCTCCATCGGGATGGAAAACGGCTCCACCACCATCACCTTCCGCCAGCTAGCGGTGGCAGGGACTCGCGGCAGAGCAGGGCCATGCGGCGCACCCGAAGCCAGCGGTGCAGGAACTCCTGGGGCCTGCGCCGGTAGTTCGGATTGGCGCGCCACAGGGGAGCCAGCGCCAGCCAGCGCACCTCCGCCCCTGTGAGGCGCCGCACCCCCACCAGGGCGGAGGTCATGCCGGCCACGATCAGCGGCCGCTGCGGTGCCGCCTGCTGCCAGCGGCGCACCAATAGCTCCAGGGGCAGGGCCGAGCGGATCGGACCGGCCACCGCCGCCGGCAGGTCTGGTCCGAAGCTGCCCCCCGGCGGCGCCTTGGGGTGATCGATCAACAGCAGCCGGTCGCGGCGGCGCTCGAAGCCCTCGAGCTGATCGAGCCAGGCCTCCAACACGACCACCGGCAGCCGCTGGCCAGGAAACTGGTGGGCCAGGTTGGGCACTGAGCAGAGCCACAGCGGCCCCCCGGGCGAACTCAGGGCCAGCACGGCCTCCACGCCAGCGTCGGTCGACGGGCCCAGGCTTGCCACCAAGCTGTCGAATAGGTGGGCGCGCTCACTCAGCGGCATCGGCTCCACCGGGCCTGCTGGTCGGTGCCACAGGGGCTGGCGGCCTTCGAGAAACCGCCGCACTCGCCGATCCGGTTCCAACACCGGCAGTCCCAGCAGGCTCGGGAGAAGCGCTCGAAGCTCCCGCCCGCAGCGGTAGTAGATCCCCACGGCGTCCCCACAGTCGAGCACCAAGGGGATACCGAGCCGCTCCAACGGCTGCCGTTGACACCTTTGCCAGAGGTTATTGAGGCAGGCGATCTCCCATTCATCTGGAAGCAACCGGACCGAATCGCGCACCAGCCGCAGCCCGGCGCAGGCCGCGGGCCACTCCCGGCGCAGGGCGCCGAACCAGTGCTCCAGATGGTGGTGCAGGGCCTCAAGGCCAGCGGAGTCCTGCCGCAGTCCGCCGGTCACCAGCACCGCCAGATCGCGCGCACACCAGCCTTCCCGCTCCCCCAGGCCGATCACCACCGCCAGCTGGTTCACGAGATGCACCAGGCCGCCGCTCAGTACCAGCACCCGGGGGCCACCCGGTGTGGTGGCAAGAGTCAAAGCGGCTCGATCGGCGCCAGGCGCGGATCGAGAATCTTCGGACCCATACCCTCGAACTTCACGGCGATCGAGATCTTCTCGCCACTGCCGAACAGGTGGGTGATCGTGCCGTCGCCGAAGTTGGCGTGGTGCAGCTGGTCGCCCACTGCCCAGGGCCACGCCTGGGCCAGGCGCCGCACCGCATTGGCCGGGGCCGCGGCGCTGCCGCCAGCGGCCACCCGCTGGCTTTCCTCGCGATCCACGCGCGTGAGCCGATCCAGCCGCTGCTCCCGCCGCAGGGCCGCGCCGCCGCTGCGGGGCACATCCCCCTGCACCAGCTCCGGCGGCAGCTCCGAGAGGAACACAGAGGGCACGGCCGGCTCGCGCATGCCGCCCCACAGACGCCGCTCACTGGCATGGGAGAGGAACAGCCGCTCCTTGGCACGGGTGATGCCCACGTAGCAAAGGCGCCGCTCCTCCTCCAGGGCGGCGGGATCCTCCAGGGAGCGGTAGCTGGGGAACAGGCCCTGCTCCAGCCCCACCAGGCACACCACGGGGAACTCCAGCCCCTTGCTGGCGTGCAGGGTCATCAGGGTGACCCGGTCGGCGGCGGTGTCCTTGCTGTCGGCGTCGCTGGCCAGGGCGGCGGAGGCCAGGAATCCCTCCAGCGACCCCTCCTCGTTCTCCTCCTGGTACTGCAGGGCGGCGTTCACCAGCTCCTGCAGATTGCGCCGCCGTTCCTCGGACTCATCGGTGCCCTCGGTGATCAGTTCCGCCAGGTATCCGCTCTGCTCCATCACCCGCTGCACCAGTTCGGAGGGCGGGGCATCCTGCAGCCGCTGGGCCAGGTCGGTGATCAGCTCGCCGAACTGCAGGAGGCCCCGGGCGGAGCGGCCCGCCAGGGACCGCACCGCCTCCGGATCGTTCACCACCTCCCAAAGGGGAAGGCCCAGCTGGTTGGCGGCATCGGTGAGCCGCTGCACGGTGGTCTTGCCAATGCCGCGCCTGGGCACGTTCAGCACCCGAAGCAGGCTGACGGTATCGGCGGGGTTGACCAGCAGGCGCAGATAGGCGAGCACGTCCTTGATCTCACGCCGGTCGTAGAAGCGCAGACCGCCCACCACGATGTAGGGGATGCCCCAGCGCACCAGCGATTCCTCCATCGCCCTCGACTGGGCATTGGTGCGGTAAAGCACGGCCATGCCGCCCCAGCGCAGTTCCGGATGAACCGCTTCCAGCTGCCGCAGCCGGTGCACCACCGCTTCGGCCTCGGCGATTTCGTCGTCGCAGCGGGTGACGGTGATCCGCTCGCCCTCGCCGCGGGTGGCCCGCAGCACCTTGTCGATGCGCTCCGTGTTGTGGGCAATCAGGGCGTTGGCCGCCTCCAGGATCGTGGCGGTGGAGCGGTAGTTTTCCTCCAGCTTCACCATCGTGCGGGTGGCCTCGTCGCTGGCCCGATCGCCGAAGTCGTCCTGGAAGCCCATCAGGATGGTGAAATCGGCGGCGCGGAAGCTGTAGATGCTCTGGTCGGCATCGCCGACCACGAAGACCGAGCGCTGGCCCCAGTCGTCGAAGGTCTCGGGATCGCGGCCACCCGTTACCAGCAGCTTGATCAGGTCGTACTGGGTGCGGTTGGTGTCCTGGTATTCATCCACCAGCACGTGGCGGAAGCGACCGTGCCAGTAGTGGCGCACCTGCTCGTTGCTCTGCAACAGCTGGACCGGCAGCAGCAGCAGGTCGTCGAAGTCGAGGGCGTTGTTGGCGGCCAGGGCGCGGCGGTAGAGCCGGTAGGCCTCGGCCTCCTTGCGGCCGCGCATCCCCTCGGCCTTCGCCTCCATCACATCCGGCAGCCAGCCCTGGTTCTTGGCGTTGCTGATCGCCCAGCGCACCTTTTTGGGCTCGAAGCGCTTGGGGTCGAGGCCAAGCTCCTGGGTGACGATCTCCTTGACCAGGGTCTGGGCGTCGGATTCGTCGTAGATCGAGAACTGGCGGGTCCAGGTGAGCCCTTCCGGGTCCTTGTACTTGTCGATGTCGAAGCGCAGCAGCCGCGCGAACAGGGCGTGGAAGGTGCCAATCCAGAGCTCCTTGGTGACCTCCCGATAGATGCGGTTGCGCAGTTGCCGCTGCTGCTGGGGCGACAGGATGCTGAAGGGCTGGCCGAACTGGCTCTGGGCCAGTTTCTGGGCGAGCAGCAGCTCCAGCCGCTCCTTCATCTCCCGGGCCGCCTTGTTGGTGAAGGTGACAGCAAGCAGCTGGCCAGGATCGACGCCGTGGTGACCGATCAGGTGGGCGATCCGATGGGTGAGGGCGCGGGTCTTGCCGCTCCCCGCTCCCGCCACCACCAGCATCGGGCCGTTGTGGTGATCCACCGCCCGGCGCTGGGCGTCGTTGAGGCCGACGAGAAAGCTCATTGATCCCACTCTATCGACGCCGTCTCAACTGCCTGCCTCGAGGGTCCAGCCGGCTTTGGCTGCCGCGGCCGTGGTGGGATGTCGGTCACGGAAGGCTGGGTACGATTCCACCCAAACTCGACCGAAATCACACAGATCAATGCGCGTTCGTCAATGCGGAATCGACTGGATGCGTGGTCTCTCGATCCTCTTCATCGTGGGGTACTGGCATTTGCTTGGCTATGCCCATGGGATCGATCATTACAAGAATGGGTTCACTGGCCGCCTCACCTTGGTGGTGCTTGGGTTGTTCATCTTCCTCTCTGGCCACCTAGTCAGCCGCTCCTTTGGCCCGCTGTTTCGACGAACCGATGTGCTGCCGTTCTACCGCCGGCGCCTGTGTTGACCGGTGCAGCCTTGCTGGTGTCCGCCCTCACCGGCAACACACCCCACACCCTCTGGTACATCACGGTGTTGATGGTATACATCGCCCTGGCCCCCGCCTGTTCCTCTATCTCCCCTCCTTCGTGGCCGGCATGCTCAGCCCCGGCCCCATCCGTGGGGTGTCCGGCGGTGTCCCATGGATGCTGGTGGTGGGGGTGACGGTGGGCGCTGTGGTGGGGCTGCCGTTGTCCTTCCTCCCATCCGAGTTGGATGAGCGGAACCTGTTGTTCATGCCGCTGGTCCTGTTCGGCTCCTGGTTGGTGTTTCTGCTGGTCAGCAGGGTTGAGCGGCGCTTGAGCCAACCCTGGTGGATCCTCCAACTCAGCGCCGCCAGTTACTTTCTCTATCTCTTCCATCGCCCCCTGTTCAAGCTGGCCACCACCTGGTCCAGCAGCACTGCGGTGGTGCCGGAGCTGGCCTACCTGCTGCTGGCCTGTCTGCCCCTGATCATCCTCACGGCCTGGTGGGGACAGCGGCTCTACGACGCAGGCCTGGCCGCCATCGGCGGCAGCCGCTGACCCAGCGGGCCCTCACCTGGGTCCGGGGAAGACTTTGGAACCCATCCGTCAACGCGTTTAGATTCCCCAACACCTGACTCAGGCCGATGGCCAAGGGAGCGGTCGACCGCTTGACCACCACCAACACATGAATCTCAACCGATGGAGATGACCTGGTCAGAACATCTTCAGGGTGCTGAGGTTCATCGCGATCCTTTTCCCCATCTGATCATCGATGATTTTCTGCCTGAGGTTCTCCTGGAGACAGCCATCCGGAGCTTCCCGGATCTTGCCCTGATCGGCGATCTGGCCTCCAGATCAGAGGATCTCCCAGCCAATGCAAGGGCCAGCCTGGATCTGGCCACGGTCCATGGCTGTGGCGATCGCAGGCTTGAGGATCTGAAGGCCTTCTACCAGGTCCTCCAGGTCGAGAAACTCGTCCGCTTGCTGTTCGCAAGGCTGCGCCCCTTCCTGGAAGATCCGCTCGACGCCGAGGCCGAGCACCTTCCTTTTCTGCCCCGGATGTCGCTGGCCGACCGGCAAAACTGGCTGCAGGGGAGGCCATCCCTCTCTTTCGACATCCAGCCGGGAATCAACCCACCGCAATTTGCCGGACTGGAGCCCCATCTTGACGACAAATACGAACTATTTGCTGGCTTATTGTATATCTATCCAGCAGAAATACCTCCTGTGGGTGGTGACCTCATCCTCTACGAACGCCGCCCGGATCAGGTGTTCGATGGAACCAGACTGAAGGGAAACACCTACGGGGCCAAGCCGGTCAAGAGAATCGCCTACCGGCACAACCGGTTCGTGGCTCTGCTCAATGGCAATTCGGCGTTGCATGGGGTCACGCCCTACCTGGAAAGCGACAATCAACTCCCGCGAAGACTTTACAACATCATCGTTGAAGCCTATAATCTTCCCTACAAGAGTTATGATTACTGGGATTTACCCCGAGGCAATAGAATCACCAACCTCAAACATGCGGTCAAGGGTGCCATCATGCTGCTGCAGCATGGGCTCACAAAGGCGGTGTCCCCATCCAAAATCATGGATCAACTTGTCCATTCCACCCCCGGTGAGGTGATGGATCGCTGGGAGTTCTGGGCCTGAAGGGCCCAGCCGGTTCTTCAGGCCATGATCCGAACGGTACATTGGCCCCCTTGGCCCGGGTGGCTGCCTTCCTGGCGCTCGGCGGCACCGACATCACCATGACAGCCCCTTTCGGAGCCATCCCCATTTTCATTGGCTATGACCCGCGCGAGCGGGCCGCCACCACGGTGCTGATCGACAGCCTCTATCAGCACAGCAGCGCGCCGCTGGCCATCACGCCGCTGGTGACCCCCCAACTGGAGCGTCAGGGCCTCTACCGACGGGAGCGCGACCCGAAGCAGAGCACCGCCTTCTCCTTTACCCGCTTCCTGGTGCCCCACCTGATGGGCTACCAGGGTTGGGCTGTTTTCTTGGACTGCGACATCCTTTGCCGCGCCGACATTGCCGAGCTTTGGGCCCTGCGTGATGAGCGCCATGCGCTGATGGTGGTGCAGCACGATCACGTGCCCACCGAATCCACCAAATTCCTCGGCGAGCTGCAGAGCGCCTATCCCAAAAAGAACTGGAGTTCGGTGATGCTGTTCAACTGCGCACATTGCACTGCCCTCACCCCTGAGTATGTGAACAGGGCAACCGGACTCGATCTGCACCGCTTCCACTGGCTCGAGGGTGACCACCAGATCGGCGCTCTGCCGGAACGGTGGAACCATCTGGTCGCTGTGCAGGAACCTCCTCAGACGGGCGCGGCCGATGGGGGGCCGGCCCTGCTGCACTGGACTCTGGGTGGCCCCTGGTTTCGGGACATGCGCACCATGGGCGGGCCCCTGGCAGCCGAATGGTTTTCCGCCCGCGACGACGCCCTGCGGCTTTGGGACTGAGCATCGTCACGGTCTGCAGGAACCGCCGCGATCATCTGCTGCGATCAGCTGCCGCGGTGGCCCGCTGGCCCCACCACGCGGAACACCTGGTGGTCGACTGGAGCAGCAGCGAGCCTTTGCGCCGCGCCGACCTGCCAGACGATCCGCGGTTGCGGCTGCTGCGGGTGGATGGGGAGCGGGGCTGGAATCTCTGCCGTGCCTACAACTTCGCCATCGCCCGGGCCAGCCATCACCTGATCTTCAAACTCGACGCTGACTGCTGGCCATTGGAGCCCTTCGATCTGCAGGCCCTGCTGGGCCAGGGGCCGGCATCGGTCTGTGCCTTCGGCACGGGGTTCGAGGGCGGCAAGGGGCAGTTCCTGATCGAGCGGGGCCTGTTCGAGGCGGTAGGGGGATTCAATGAATATCTGATTGACTACGGCTTCGACGACAAGGACCTGAGGGCACGGCTTCGGATGCTGCGTGGCCGCGACCCCGACGACATTCCGCTGAACTGGCTCCAGGTGATCCCCCACTCCGACGCCGACCGGGCCGAGCTGCGCCGGGGACTCCGGCTGACCCCGTTGGAGCAGTCGCTGGCGCTGGCGCGGATGCGCTCCTCGCGACTGGCGAACCGGTTGCTGGCGGCCCACTACCCCTGGAGCAACCGTGCCGCCGCCAGCCAATACATGGAAAGCCGGGCCCAATGCTGGCAGGTGCAGCGCGGCACCGTCCCCGTGCCGGCTGGCGATGCCGCCGAAGAGCTGGAGCATGCCCGGCGGATGGTCTTCTGGGGCACCTTTTTGGCGATTCCGGAGATCTTCCTGGGGTTGCTGCCGTTCAAGCTGTTCCCGCCTGCCCGCGAGGGGCACTGGCCGGTGCGTTGGTGGCATCGGGCCTACTGGCACACTGGGCGGCGTCTTCTGGAGGTGCCTGTCGCCCTGCTGTCCTGCACCCGGGGCACACTGCAGAAGACCCTCACCCTGCTGGGCCGGGGCTGATGGCCACCGTGCGGGGTTGCCCGTGAGGAACATCAGCCTCTACCTCTGCTTCAACCAGGTGAACTACCTGGCGGCCTGGCGCCAGCGTTGCCTGGAGAGGCCCCATGACCTCAGCCTGCTGCTGGTGGAATCCAGCCGCTTCCGTCTCGATGCCAGCAAGCCCTGGCCCGGTGTTGGCGGCTATCTGCGCTGCCGCAGTGGGCCCTGGACCATGGCGGGCCTGGTGCTTCTGGCACTGCTGGGACTGATTGGACGCGTCTACATCCCCCACCGGCGCGAGGCGGGACGGGCCCTGGGCTTTGTGCTCTCCCGTTGCCACACCGTCCACCTGCTCGATGACGGCCTCGACCAATACCGCGCCCAGCCCCGTGCCCTCACCCCCGGCCAGTTCCCCGCCGGCACGCCGCTCTATCTGTTCTCCGAGGCGGTGCCGTTCCGGGCCCCCTGGTGTGCCCGCTTCAACTGCCGGGAGCTGGGGGCATTTCCGTTGCCGGCGCGCGATCCCGCCGGCGAGGCCCTGCTTGCCTCTCCCCAGGCCCCGGCAAGCCTGGTGGTGGATGCCCCGGGGCTGGAGAGGCTGCCGCCAATGGAGGCCGAGCTGCCGACGCCGCGGCTGGTGCTGCCCCATCCGGCCCCAGGCAAACGCAGCTGGACGGCGCCCGATTCAGTGGGGCGGCACTCTGCGGTCGCGGCTGGGGCCCAACCCCCGCCCAACCCCGACTGGCTCGTTCTCCACGTGGCCGGGCCGGTGCTGATCGGCGAGAGCCACCTGCTGGTGATGGCGCTGGTGCACCGCGCCCCCGACTGGCCCCTGCTGGTGGCCCTGCCCCAAACAGTGGACCCCCACCTGCAGGCCATGGTGGAGAGCCTCTGCGAGCGGCGACCAGCCACCCGGCTGCTCACCCCGTCCTCCTGCTGAAGCGGTCCCGATGCAGCCACTCCCCGTCTCCGTCACGGTGGTGATCAACACCCTCAACGAGGAGGCCAACCTCCCCTACGCCCTGCGCTCGGTGCAGGGCTGGGCGGCGGAGATCGTGGTCTGCGACATGCACAGCGACGACGCCACCGTGGCCATCGCCCGCTCCTACGGCGCCCGGGTGTGCCTGCATGAGCGGCTGGGCTTTGCCGACCCCGCCCGGGCCTTCGCCCTTGCCCAGGCCCGTCACGACTGGGTACTGGTGCTTGACGCCGACGAGCTGATCCCGCCGGCCCTGGCGCGGCGGCTGGCGGCGGTTGTGGCCGAGGCGAGCTGCGACATCTGCTGGATTCCGCGGCTGAACTACCTGCTGGGGGCAGTGCTGCCGGGCATGGGCTGGGGTCCGGACGAAGACGCCCAGATGCGGCTGTTCCGGCGGTCGGCGGTGGAAGTGACCGGCCAGATCCACCACTTCTTCCAGGCGCGCCCCGGGGCCCGCCAGCGGTGGCTGCGCTACGTCGATGACGGCGGCATCGTCCACTTCAACTACGTTGACCTCTCCCATTTCCTCGCCAAGCTCAACACCTACACCACGATCGAGGCGGTCGAGGCGCGCCAGCGGGGCCGGCGTTCGTCGCTGCCGTGGGCCCTGCTGGTGTCCATGCGGCGGGAGTGGTGGGGGCGCTGGCTGCGGGGAGGCGGCTTTCGCCTGGGCTGGCGCGGTCTGCAGCTCACCGTGATGATGACGATCTACCGCTTCATGGTGCAGGCCAAGTTGGCTGAGCTGCAGGCGGGGATCAGCGCCGAAGGTGTGCGGCGCTCCTACCGACAGGAGGCCGAACGGTGGCTGGCGGACTGACCCCAGCGATCCTGCAGAGAAAGCCGCAGTGCATTTCGTCACATTGAAATGTATCCGTGAATGCAACCAGGGGAGTGGCTGTTAGCGACATAGCTTACCCAAGCAGTTTACTGTCTTAAGATGCTGATTCGGAGACTGGAAACTCATCTGCGCTGGGCGCCTCTTTTTCTTGTCATTTTTCTGGCAATTCATTGGCAGGAAGTTTCCTCTCCCACCTGGAATGTGGATGACTGGGCACTGCTTGGCCAGCCAATTCATCAAGCCAGCCAGAGCCGGCCAGGCTGGGACATTGTTTATACTCTTCTGTTCCAGAATTCCTTCTCGCCATTCTTTGGCTGGCTGATTGCCGGCCTTTCCATCTATGGGCTGGCAGCCGTCACAACGGTGTTCTCGCCACTGATCACGCCGGCCTGGGTGTGCCTGCTGGCTCTACTGATCGCCGCCCATGCCTACCTGCTCGATCTGTTCAACTTCAGCTTTGCCATTGGGCTCTACCTGCTGCCCGCCACACTCTCGGTGTGGGGCGCGGTGTTGATGGGGTATGCCACCCACCGGCACCGGCTGAGCTGGCTGGCGGGTGTTTTGTTGGTGGCGCTGGCCATGGGGATTTACCAACCGACGGGCTATCTCGGCATCGGAGTGCTTGGCCTGGAGGCCCTGGCCCGGGCCCTGGATCTGCGTCCTTTCCCAGCCAGGGCCTGGCTGAGGGTTGCGGTCGGCGTTCTGACCGGCAGCCTCCTCTATTACCTGATTTCCCTCCTCGCCATGGCAACGGAGGTGGAAAACGAGCGCACCGGCTTCGCCACCCTGACAATCTTCTGGGAAAAGCTCACCAGCATCAAGGTTTACCGGGAGATCTACAACACCAATGTGTCGTTGATGTCCACGGCGCCGCAGTTCATCTTCTCGATGATCTTTCTGATCCTTCTGCTGATTGCCACCGTCTGGATCACGCGCCGGGTGAGCCGCCGCCGCGAACGGATCCGCAGACTGGGTCTGCTTTGGTTCGCCGCAGGATTCCTCACACTCCTGCCCATGTTTCTGTACTTCGTGCTGCGCGTGGGGTTCCCCTCCCGGTCCTTCTGCCTGGGCAACTTCGGGATCGCCAGCTTCAACGTGATGGTGCTGGCGAGTGTCCAGCCCGTTCGCCCCTTCCTGAGCCGTGCCCTGGTGGGGCTGCTGATCGTGGCCTATCTTGTCCCCCAGGCTGCCTTCGCCTCCAAGGTGTGGGATCTTGCCCAGCTCCTGGAGCGCCGGGACATGGCCCTGGCCCAGTCGATCCGCACCGATGTGACGATCGAGGCCCGCCGCACCGGCCTGCCGGCCGAACCCTTCCGGCTGTTCGGCACGACGGAACGCAACGAGCTCTTCCCCCATTGGAGCAGCGTGGGTCAATCCGCCTTCCGCACCGAATGGAGCATCCCGGCGATCTTCAAGCAACTCTTCGGGGTAGAGGTCAGGCACATCGCCTACAGGAGGAGTACCGAGGCGAACGTGCGCCGCGGCCTTCCCGCTTGTGCGGCCTACCCGCAGCCCGGGTCGATCGTGCCCTACCGGCGCGAGCTGCTGGTGTGCCTGGAGGCCAATCCTGCGGTGGCTTCGGGCGGCTGAGGGCGAAAACTGTGGCGGGTCAGCAGGAAGGAGGTGCCCGACCAGATCACCAGGGTGAGCATCGCCACAGCCCAGGCGTTGGTGCCAAACCGCTCCAGTCCCCAGCCCGCCAGCAGGCTCAACAGAAGGCAAAGCAGTTGGATCATCGTGTAGCGCAACAGCAGTGCCGGATGGAATCGAACCCGGAAGCTGATCCGGGCGTGCAGCACCGCGTTGAGCACCAGGCAGATCCCACCGGCGATGGCGATGGCCGTGGTGACCCGGCCGCTGGCCCGCCACACCAGGCCATAGAGGGCGAGATAGAGGGCTTCGCCGAAGCCGCCCACGAGCAGGAACCGCACCAGGCTGCTCTCCAGTGCATCATTCAACTTCCGCTGCAGAGTTACCCTCATGGTTCAGGAGGGAGTCCAGCGGCTGAGGACGCTCCGATCGTTTCCAGGCTGCGCACGAAGGACTGGGGTTTACCGCTCACGGTCAGGAAGATGCGGCCCAGGTATTCCCCCATAACGCCGATCAGCAGGGATTGGAGTCCCCCGAACAACAGGATCGTGGAGATGATCGACAGCCATCCCTCCACCCTGATGCCGTAGACCATGGTCTGGATCACCAGCACCAGGATCGACACCAGGCCAGCGGCGGCGATCACCAGGCCCAGCAGGGAAGCCAGCCGCAGGGGCATGATCGAGAAGCTGGTGAAGATGTTGAGCCACAGCCGGATCAGCCGACGCAGGTTGTAGCCGCTCTCGCCGATCCGGCGAACCTCGTGGCGCACCTGGAGGCTGCCGATCGCCCGGGTGTACTGGGAGAGAAGTCCGTCGATGTAGGGATAGGGGCCCCGATAAAGCGCGGCTTGTTGCGCAACCTCGGCTGACACGCATCGGAAGCTGGAGAGGTAGAACTGCCCCGGCAAATCCAGCAGCCAGTGGGCGGTGCCGTTGGCGAAAGCGCTGCCGAGGTTGCGCCAGCCGGCATGACGCTTGTCCCGGTAGTCGCCGTAGACCACATCGAGACCCCGCTCAATCGCCGAACGCCACAGCCTCATGCCCTCCTCAGGCGGGTTCTGCAGATCGTCGTCAAGATTCAGGATGTAGGCGCCTCGGGCATGGCGGTAGCCGGTGAGCACCGCCTGGTGTTCGCCGAAGTTGCGTCCGTGGCGGATCAGCTGGCCCCGCAAGGAGCTTCCCTGCAGGCGTCGGCGCAGCCTCGCCACCGTGTCATCGGGGCTGCCGTCGTCGACAAAGACCACCTCCCAGCGACAGAGCGGGTCGAGACGTTCCAGGCGCTCGACCAGGGCATCCACGCTGCCCTCACTGCGGTACAGAGGGATCACCAGGCTCAGATCCAGGGCTTCGCTCGCCATCTCAGCGACGTGCCAGCGTTGGTTCTCGCCGTGCCTTCAGGAACAGGGAACTCCCCCAGGGAAGAGGCAGCCAGGGGGCCAGCAGCTCCTCCAGCCGCAGCAGCAGCAGCAAGAGGCGGTTCAGAACGGGTGGGGGCAGGGCCACCTCGGAGGTTGCACGATCTTCCTTCCTCATGCTTTCGCGTGGGGCCAGCCGCCACCGTCTCAGCTGAAGCTTGACCCAAAGCAGGGGTGTGAGCCAGGCGTTCCAGTAGTGGAGACTCTCCGGGCGCAGCCCCGCCCCTTCCACCAGCCGGCGCAGCGGGCGGGGCCGGAAGCGCCGGACCCCCATCACCCGTCCGTCATGCGGGCGGCGCAGGCAAGGCATGGCGGCCACGTTCAGCAGCAAGAGGCCGCCCGGCCTGAGCAGCTGGGCCATCCCCCGCAGGGCGACCGCCGGTTTCACCCCCTGGTGATAAAGCACATCCATCGAGAGCACCACGTCGTAGCGGTGTGGGCAGCGATCGAGGGCGTTCACCGAGAGGGACTCCACCGGCAGGCCCCGTTGATGGCAGTAGGCCAGGGCCACTGGATCGAGCTCGCAGCCGGCGGCGCCAGCGAGGAACGGCTGGTGCTTTAGCTCCTGCAACAGGCCCCCTGTGCCGCAACCGGCATCGAACACCACGAGCGGGCGTCCTAGCCGCCGAGCCTCCTGGCGCAGGAGCCTGAGCACGCGGCGGTGCAGGCTGCGGTACCACCAGTGGCGATGCTCCACGGCGGCCAGGGCATGGACCTCCCGTTCCTGCATCAGGCCGTCTCGGAGAGGAGAGGAATAAGCCGTGCGCAGACGTCCAGGATCCGCTCCTCCTCCAGGTAGGGGTGCAAGGGAAGGCTGAGCACCTCCCTCACCCGCCTCTCAGTTTCAGGCAGGGACTGGGGACCAAAGCGGTCGATCACGTAGGGATGCTGGTGGCAGGCAAGGGGGTAATGCACCCCCAGGGGAAGGCCCTCGCGGGAGGCCTCCTGCAGCAGGCGTTCGCGCTGCGCGCCGGGCAGGCGCACCACGTGCAGGTGATAGCTGTGACGCCAGTCCACTCCATCTCCGGGGAGCGCCACCAAGCCGTACAGCCGCTGCGCGTACCAGCCGGCCACGCGGCGTCTCTGGCCGATCCTCTCCGGCAGATCAGCCAGCTTGCCGAGCAGAACCCAGGCCTGCAGTTCATCCAGGCGACTGTTGACGCCAGCCTGAACGGCCCGGCGCTCCTCGTCCCAACCGTAGAAGCGGAGACGCCGGGTGGCCTGGCGGTCCTGGGGGTGGTTGGCCACCAGCGCCCCGCCGTCTCCGAAGGCCGCCAGATTCTTGGTGGGATAGAAGCTGAAGGCAGCAAAACGCCCCCAGGTGCCCACCGACCGTCGCTGAACGGTGGTGCCGCAGGCCTGGGCGCAGTCCTCGATCAGGGCGACGCCATGGTGCGCGCAGAGGGCTTCAATCGCCCCCAGATCGCAGGCTTCGCCATAGAGGTGCACAGCGATCACGGCCTTGGGAGGTGCCTCCCCCAGCGCCGCCGCCCCCTCCAGCAGCTCCTGCAGGTGCATTGGTGAAAGCACCGAGCGTTCCAGCTCCAGATCCACGAAAACCGGCCGAGCCTCCAGCCGCAGCACGGCCGCCAGGGTGGCGTAGGCGGTGTGGGACGGCAGCAGGACGGCATCCCCGGGCCCAACCCCGCTGCCCCGCAGGGCCAGCTCAAGCGCCTCGGTGCCGTTGGCCACCCCGATCACCGCCTCCGGTGTCAGAGCAGGATCGAGCCAGCGGGCGAAGGCGGCTTCAAAGGCCCGCACCCCATCCCCAAGGATCAGCTGTCCGGAGGTCTGGAGGCGGATCAGGGCATCCTGCAGCAGGGGGCCGTAACGAATGGCCTCCTGCTGAGGGAAGTTGAACGGATCTGAGACCACAGAGGAGGCGGGTCCGCAGAGGGTGGCTGGCCCCTCGTTCACACGTAGGCTGCCAGATGACGGCGATAGTAGTGGAGAGTGCGCTCGAGGGTGTCATCGAGGCGGCGGCGTGGCTGCCAGCCGGTGGCCACTTGAAAGCGTTCATAACAGGAGTAGTAGTCGCCGATGTCGATCTTCCTGCGCTCGGCAGGATAGGGAACGATCCGCAGGTCACCCCTGCCATTGAGACGGATCAGCCGTTCGGCCAGCTCCCGCAGGGAGACCTTCTCATGGCTTCCCAGGTTGTAGGGGCCGGGCGGCAGGGCAGGATCAGCGGCCGCAAGCAGCAAGGCCTCCACCACATCGTCCACGTCGTTGAAATCGCGGAGCTGATCGCCGCCCCACACCTCGATCGGCTGCTTCTCCAGCAGCCGTCGCACCCAGATGCCCACGAAGGTCTGGCGGGCATCCTTGATGCGCATCCGCGGTCCGATCGTGTTGGTGAGCCGCAGCACGCAGCTGCTCAACCCATACACATCAGCATAAAGACGGTGATAAAGCTCTGCGGAGAGTTTGTTGATGCCGTTCACGTCCACCGGTTCGACCGGATGGTCCTCGTTCACCGGCAGATAGCGGGGTCGTCCGTAGAGCTGACGCGTACTGGCAAAGACGATCCGGACCCCCGGATTCACCCTGCGGCATAGTTCCAGCAGGCTGAGCTGGGCCGTGCCGTTGATCGCCAGATCCGTCTCCGGATCGCGCATCGAGTCCAGGTGGCTCGTCTGGCCGGCCAGATTGAAAACCACCTCCTGGTCCTGCAGGAGGACCTCCAGGGAGTAGCGGTCGCGGATGTCGGAGAGATTGATGCGAAGCGCCTGCTCGTGGCCCTCGAGGTTGAACAGGTTTCCCCCGTACTGGGGGATCAGGCTGTCCACCACCGTGACCCGGGCACCTAGCTCAACGAGGCGGATGGCCAGGGTGGAGCCAATGAAGCCCAGTCCGCCGGTGATGAGAACACTCCGCTCGCTCCAGCGCTGGTCCAGGTCGACGGACTCCTGATCCTGCAAACGAAGCCAGCGACGCGTTCGCTGAACGTAGTCAGGGGTGCAGCTCCTCTGGGTGTTCTGAATCACACCCAGCTCAGGCGAGATCGCGCAGCAACCCCTCCACCTGCCGGGCGGTGTCGACCCAGCTAAAGCACCTGGCCTGGAGAAGGCCCGCCACCGACAACCGGTCCCCGAGCAACGGCTGGTGGATCAGATCGGTCATGGCGGCCGTGATTGCGCCCGGAGAGAGCGGATCCACCAGCAGAGCCGCCTCCCCCACCACCTCCGGCAGGGCGCCTGCAGTGGAGGCGATCACCGGCGCGCCGCAGGCCATGGCTTCCAGGGCGGGCAGCCCGAACCCCTCCCAAAGGCTGGCCAGGATCAGGCCGCGGCAGCGGTTGAGCAACTCCAGGCGCTGTTGGTCGCTCACCCAGGCAATCCAGTCGCAGCGTGCATCAATGCCCAGCTCCTCGGCCAGGCGGCGCAAACGGGGGGTGTACCGCCGATCCTGGGGCCCGACAAGCTTGAGGCGGTGCTCCCGCTCCCCCAGGGCGGCGAAGGCGCGCAGCACCCGCTCCAGATTCTTGTGGGGATCGTGGCGGCCCAGCACCAGAAAGAAGGGCCGGCGCTCCAGGCCCAGGGGCCGCAGCTGGCCGGGGTTGAAGCCCAGCCGGATCGGTATCAGCCTCTGGGCCGGCACCCGCAGGCGCCTATGCACCTCCCGTGCCGTGGCCTCGGAGTTGCAGAGCACCCGCCAGGCTCGGTGCAGCACCAGCGGCACATAGGCCAGGTGGTACGCCAGCAGAGGCGTGGGCCGGGGGTGGCGCAGGGGGAGCAGATCATGGGCCAGCACCACGCTGCGCACCCCCTGGCCCAGGGGTGCCTCCGGCAGGGGGGAGAGCAGAAGCGGGGCTCCGCTGGCCCGCAGGAGCCTTGGCAGCTCCTGCTGGGTCCAGACGAGACGGCGCCAGTGGCCGGAGCGGCCATGCTCCGGTGAAAGGTCGTTGGGGATCGGCAGGCTGCCGGGGCGGTCACCGGCGAGGGGGTCGAGCAGGGGCACCAGGTAAGGATCCAGGGCCGCCGCCAGATCCCGGGCCACCACACCGATGCCGGTGGGGCGCCGCCCCAGGTAGCTGCCGTTGAACAGGGCGAGAGGAGTCAAGCCCTGCTCCGCTCGAGGCTGGCCTCTGCAGGCCAGGGGCCGCAGGCCGCGCCCAGACCGCGCAGGGCCGCCAGGCTGAGCCGGGGCTGCAGCGGCAGGCGCAGCAGGGCGTTGAGCAGCAACCGCAGGACCCGCAGGACCAGGACCCAGGCGGGCAGGTGGCGGCGCAGGAACCGCACGTAGCTTTCGGTGGAGAGCCGCAGTCTCCGCTCGGTGGGGGTGTCGCTCCCTGCGCCGCGCCGATGGCCCACCACCGGCGCCGGCAGCCAGAGGATCGGTGAGCCGGCCTGGAACAGCCGCAGGCAGAGATCCATGTCTTCGTAGTAGAGCGGGAAAGCAGGATCGAAACGGGCCGGCGGGCTGTGGGCCTCGGGCCTGAGTGCCAGGCTGCAGCCGCTGACCCAGTCGAGGGGCAGGGGAGCCCTGCCAGGTCGTCCGTCTTCCGAGTCACCCACCTCCATTTCCTCCAGTCGGCGACGGCGAAAGTTCAGGCCGGGATCGATCCAGCCGCCACTGGGCTCCAGCCGGCCACAGGGAGTCAGCACCGCCGTTCCCACCACAGACCGTTCCGGCAGCCCATCCAGGCTGTCGACCAGGCGTTCCAGCTCGTCTCCCCCGGGGAGGGTGGTGTCGGGGTTCAGCAGCCACACCCAGCCCCGCCAGCCGAGCCGGTTCAGATGAAGGAAGCCGCGATTGCAGCCCGCCCCGAAGCCCTCCCCCTCTCCACCCGGCAGCAGCTGGATCTCCAGTCCGTCGCAGGCCGCGACGAGCTCCGCAGCGCGCAGGGGCGCCGACGTGGGACTGTTGTCCACCACCAGCCACAGCGCCGGGCACAGGCTCTGTCGGGCCAGGTCGCCTGCGAGCGCCGCCAGGGCCGGCTGGCTGCGATACGCCACGCTGAGCACCACGGGTGCCGTCCGGGGAGGAACGCTGCTGATGATCGACCCGAAGCTCACCGCAGCTTCGCAGCCCGCCCCGGCCGCCTGCGGCATCTGCCGGCTCCATGAGGATGCCGGTGCGATCGCCCGCTGGCAGATCCATCGTCAGGGAGCCTGGATCCTGCGCCATCACCCTCTGCCTGCCCCTCTCGGCGGCTGGCTGCTGCTGGACGCCGTGCGCCACCTCGGCGGTCCGGCGGAGTTCAACCCGGTGGAGGCGGCAGGCTTCGGGCCGATGGTGCAGCGCAGCAGCGCCCTGGTGCGTCAGTTGACCGGCTGCGAACGTGTGTATGCGATCGCCTTCGGGGAAGGGGCACGGCATCTCCATCTGCATCTGATCCCCCGCCATGCCGCCGATCCCGCCACCGAGGCCTGGCAGGTGGCTGATCTCTACCGCCAGGTGGCGGCCGGTGTGCGGCCCGCGGCGGCGGCGGCGGCGGTTCAGGCCCTGGTGGAACGGGCCCGGGAGCTCACCGCCGCCTGGCGATAGGCTCCGCCCCGCAGGAAGTGGCGGGCCGGCGATGGCAGCGGGGGCAGGGGTCGAGGGGCAGGACGGGCCAGGCGGGATCCGGTTCATCGTGGCGGTGCCGGCCAGGCTGGAGTCGTCCCGCCTGCCCGGCAAGGTGATGGCCGACATCCACGGCCAGCCGATGCTGGAGCGGGTGCTGCGTCGCTGCCGGGAGGCAGCCCGTCCTGACGCGGTGGTGCTCTGCACCGACAGCGAGGTTCTGCGGCAGGCTGCCGAGGGCTGGGGTTTTCCCGTGCTGATGACCAGCCCCGAATGCAGCTCCGGCAGCGATCGCCTCGCCTCGGTGGTGACGGCGTTGGTGGGCCTGGCGAGCGGCCCGGAGCTCGCACGCACCGTGATCCTCAACGTTCAGGGCGACCAGCCCTTCATCGACCCCGTCGTGATCGACGCCATGGCCGCCGAGTTCGAGCGGCGTCAACCCACACCCGAGGTGCTGACCCCCGTGTACCGGATCGGGGAGGAGAAGGTGCACAATCCGAACGTGGTGAAGACACTGCTGGCCGCAGATGGCCGTGCGCTCTATTTTTCACGCTCGGCGCTCCCCCATGTCCGTGGCGTTGAGCCCGACCGCTGGCATGCCCACGCCCCCTACTGGGGACACGTGGGCATCTACGGCTACCGAGCCGACGTGCTGGCACGCTGGGGGTCCCTGCCCCCATCGCCGCTTGAGCAGGCCGAGAAGCTGGAGCAGCTTAGGCTGATCGAGGCGGGCATCAGCCTCGGCACCTTCGTGGTGGAAGGGGATTTCCTCTCCGTGGATACCACCGAGCAACTCGAACAGGCCCGTGCCATGGCTGCGGGCTAGTTGTGTTTCGGTCGGCCGGCGTTGACGAGCCTGCCGACGGGGGGCACACGCTCGAGCCCGATCCACTGCCCGAATCCATCCCCCGTATCCAAGAGCTCCACACGAAGCAGTCGCGGGCTCTCGCAGTTCCGATGCAGTCGCCACGGTGCACTCAGATAGAACGTCTGGGTCTGCTCCACCTTCATGCCGATCAGCCGCGCGGTCGTGCTGGTGAGCACCTTCCCGTTGGCGGAGCAGATCAGCGTCGCTCTGGCGCTCTGCTCGCTACCGGGTCCCCCGAGCAGATGCAGCGCAACGGTGAACACGTCCGCAGGCACCCGTCCCTCGACGGTGACGACGCCCTTGTATCGGTCGCCCCCTACTCGCTGCCAGGTCGAGGCAAGGAAAGGTCTTCCCCTGTAGTCGACGGTAGCTGGCAATCCGAACGACTGGGGCGACGGATCGGAGGCTGCCGTGCCCGCGGCGGGGCGCCACGTGATCAGGGCCTCCGTGCGGGGGCTGGCCAGCCTCAAGCGGCTGCGATCACTGACTTTCTCGTAGAGCAAGCCGTCAGCGCCGACGGGCCCGAGAAGGCGATATCCATTCAGGATGATTCCTCCGAAGGAATCATCAAGTTGCTGGATGGTTGGATAGAATCTTGACTGGAGTATGCCGCCCTTGCCAACGGCAACTCGGTCGAGGATATAGGGCGGCCGCTTCTTCTGATTCGTCAACGCCTCGATATAGGCTTCGAATTTTTTGGTATTCAATGTTGCTGATAGCGCGATGTCCACATCGGGGTTGCTTGGGAAGCTGTTCGAGGTTCCAAAGAACTCGTAGCTCCATCCATACAGGTGCAGGCCGTTGCGCATCGGCCCTACCCAGAGCGGACTGGCTGCCGGGCTGTCGCTCCCCATGGCACCCAGGGAGCGGGCCAGCAAGGAAAGCGCCAGAAGAATCAACAGTGGTGTGCTGGCGATACTGAACCAGATCAGCTTTTTTCTCATAGTTATCCAGGCGGTCAGGAGAAAGCCTTGGTCTTATTGGCGGACAGCCTGGAGTTCCTTAGGGCCAGCACCATCACGAATGTTGTCGTCGGTATCAGTAGAAGGTTGTAGTGGGGAAATCCTTTGGCTGGCAGCAGAATGGCCGCGAACGTGCCGGCTATCATCAGGGCAGAGGCTTTCATGTCCGCCAGGGCTTGCTTTTCTCCAGCAGGTGAGTCTGCCTGCCCATAGATCCAGCACAGCCAGGCGATCAGAATCTGGGGCGTATAGGCGAGGATGGTAAGCAGCAGATTCAACAGCAAAGGAATAAAAGAATTGATGGATCCCAGTTTTCCGCCCTCGCCGATTTCCGAGAAGCTGTAGTCGAAGATGAGAGCACCTGCCCTGGAAAGGATTCCCTCGCCCCCAAGCCGAAAGACGATCAGATCAACCAGGATGCAGGCCAGCACGAGGTAGAGGGTTAATCGGCGCTTGTCCGCCCTGAACTGATCGCTCAACCAGATGAACAGCAGGATCTGGATGGCGAGCTGGTACTTGAGGTGGAATCCGATCGTGCCGATCAGCACGGCCGCTGGCAGCCAGAATCTGAGGTGCTCCGCATGGATCAGCAGGGCCCATAGCAGCAGCAGCAGAACGCTTCCGAGCATCTCTCCATTGGGGGAGTAGCTGTCAATGTCCATGCCGAAAATCAGAACCATCAGGCTCAGCACGGCACAGGTTGCGGCTGCTTCCCGGCTGAGATAGGCCCTGCCGCAGAGAAATGCCAGGGCCACGATCAGGCCGGCCGTGATCGCATACACGGCACTGATCGCTAGGTCATCCTGAGCTGCTGAGGGGACCCCCAGGAGATCCAGGAGGCCCAGGAGGGGCACATAAAGGAATGGGTGAATGAACCCCTGGGTATGCATATCATGCACCGTCAGATTGAAGCCGGGCCTGCCCAGGTAGTGTCGGGCCCATGCTGTGGCCATGTAGCAATCGGGATTGAACCCGCCAGGCGTCACAACCAATGCCTTCAGTCCAGCCAGGGTGGCGAAGGTGCCGTATAGATAGAAGGCCATCCTCCAGTCTTTGGTGGCGATGGCATGGACCGCTGGAAGCGGTGACTCTGCCCCGTGCCGGCTCGGGTATTGACTGGCTGCGCTGATCTGCACGGGTGCCCGGGGATGGATGTAGGTTCAGTTGGATGGCGGGACGGAAATCTCTGGCGCCATTCGCTTAGGCGGGTGTTTGCTCAATCTGGTTCAGGGTACATCGTGCCAAGGCGAACTTGATTTCGAGCACATGAATTGTGAAGTGAGGAAGGAGGCAAGATAGTGTGCCCGTTCATGAAGGCGGAGCCGTAACCTGGGTGTTATGATCTAAAGATTGATTGTCCAGGTGACCTTATTCGCGGAGCGGCGATGTCGGCCCGATTCACGTTGTGTTGGTGAGGCCCGCCTGCACCAGGTCGTGCAGCCGCAGCAGGCCCACCATCGTTCCCCCTTCCCCCAGGACCGGCAAAACGCCGATTGGTTTGCGGCGGTTTCGCTCCATCTGCTCCAGGGCTGACACCGCCAGCAGATCCGGCTCCACGGTGATCGGGTCAGCGGTCATCAGCTCGGCGGCCCGCAGCTCAGCCCAGGCCGTGGCCGGATGCAACTCCAGGGCCCGTCGCAGGTCGCCGTCGGTGATCAGGCCGGCCAGCTGTTCACCGGGCCCGCTCTTGCGCACCCAGCAGGCTCCGGCGCCATCCCTGGTCAGCAGGGCAATCACGGCCTGGAGGCTGGCCGATTCGGCCACCGGATGGAGCCGCTCCGCTGGCACCATCAGATCGGCCACCGTGAGGGTGAGCTGCTTGCCAAGGGATCCGGCCGGATGGTTGAGGGCGAAGTCCTCCGGGGAAATCCCCCGCCGCTCCATCCAGGTGGCCGCCAGGGCATCACCGATCGCCATCGCCACGGCCGTGCTGGCGGTGGGTGCCAGGTTCAAAGGGCAGATCTCCCGGTCGACGGATCCGTCGAGGACCACATCGGAGGCGCGGGCCAGGCTGGAGTCGACCCGGCCGACCAGGGCGATCCGGGCGGTGCCGCGCCGGCGCAGGTGGGGCAGGATGCCGATCAACTCCTCAGTTTCGCCGCTGTTGGAGATCAGCAAGCTCACATCATCGGGGCTCACCACCCCCAGATCACCGTGCAAGGCATCGAGGGGGTTGAGGTAGATGGCCATCAGGCCGATCGAGGAGAAGGTGGCGGCGATCTTGCGCGCCACGATGCCGCTCTTGCCCACCCCGGTGATCACCAGCTTGGCGCGCTTGTCGGCGCAGCCATCCAGCAAGCTCAGGGTCGCCTCCACCTGGGCGGCATCGAGGCGATGGGCGCTGGCCTCGATGGCGGCTGCCTCCTCGATCAGGCAGCGGGTGAGCGCGGACACGAAACCACTCCGGGAGGATGGGGTCATTCTCAACCTGCGGGCTCCAGGGGCCCCAGTCGATGCCCGCCGCCCTTGAGCCCCCCGGAATTCCGTCGGACCTGATCGAGCGACTGCTTCAGGCGGCCGGCGATGCGCCGATCGCCCTGGTCGGCGGCGCGGTGCGGGATCTCCTGCTTCACCGGGTTCACCGGGACCCCTGGCGGGGGTTGCCTGACCTGGATCTGGTGGTCGCGTCACCGCTTGGAGCCTCCCCAGGCCTGCTTGATCCAACCGCTGAGCCAGGCCCTGCCGCGGCGCTACGCCTCGCCCGCCGCCTGCGGGAGAGCTTCGGCTCGGGGGTGGTCAGGGCCTACCGGGAGCATGTCGCCTACGGAACGGCGGAACTGGAGCTCCTGCTGCCGCAGGGATCCGTTCTGCTCGATCTGGCCAGCGCCCGCCGGGAGACCTACCCCACCCCTGGTGAGAATCCTGAGGTCCGCTTCGGGGGCCTGGGCGATGACCTGGCCCGGCGCGATTTCACGATCAACGCCATGGCCCTGCGGCTCGGGCCTGGCCAGGGCCTTGGCAGGGCGGCAGCCCACGACTGGTGTGCCGAACTGGTCGATCCCCACGGCGGCCAGGCCGATCTGGAGCACAGGCAGCTGCGCTTCCTGCATGGCGCCAGCCTGAGGGACGACCCCACCCGCATCCTTCGGGGAGCCCGCTATGCGGCGCGGCTGGGGATGAAGCTGGCGCCCCAGAGCCAGGCGCAACTGCACACCACCCTGCAGGCCTGGCCGTGGGGCTGGCGGTTCGGAGACCCACCCGAACGGGCCCCATCGGCGCTCGGCACCCGGCTGCGGATGGAACTGGAGCTGCTCTTTGACCGGGAAGCCTGGCCCTTGGCCCTTTCGGCCCTGCAGGACTGGGGAGCCCTTCTTCTGCTGGATCCCGCCCTCCAGCTTGAGAAGCAATGGGGGAGGCGCCTGGCCTGGGCTTCACGCTTCGAGCTGCCGCTGCTCCTGGCCTACGTGGCTGGAGCCGCTGACCCCCTGGCCTTGGCGCAACGGCTACAACTGGCCCAGAAACATCGGCAGGTGCTAGCCAGCTTCCTCACCCTGCGCCAGCAGCTGTTGAACCTGGCCAGGGCCGACTCTGGGGTTCCCGCCCCCCAGTCGCCCGCCGCATGGTCCGCCGTTCTGGAGAGCCCGGGCCTACGGCCGGACGCCGTCGCCCTGGCGATGGCCTGCGGGCTGGGGCCAAGGCGGCCGCTGCTGCGTTGGTTGTTGCGGTGGCGCCATCTGCGGGCCGAGACAACAGCGGCGGACCTGATGGCCCAAGGGTTCGCTCAGGGTCCTGCCCTGGGGCTGCATCTGCGGGAACTCAGGAACCAGCGGCTCGATCAGGAGCGCCGCTGAACGGCCGGCCCTCAAAGCCTGGCCATCGCCGAGCGCACTTCCCGGACGGCGTCCTTGCGGCGCTCGTCCTGGCGCTTGTCATGGAGCTTGCGGCCCTTGGCCAGCCCCAGGGTGAGCTTGATCCACGACCCCTTCAGGTGGAGATTGAGGGGGATCAGGGTGAGGCCCTTCTGGTCGAGGGCGACGCGCAGCTTGTCGATCTCGCGGCGGTGGGCCAGCAGCTTGCGGACCCGCAGGGGCTCGTGGTTGAAGTAGGCGCTGGCATGGCTGTGGGGGGAGATGTGCACGTTGTGCAACTGCAGCTCACCGCTGCGGATCAGACAGAAGCCATCGCGCAGGTTGGCCTTGCCGGCCCGGATCGATTTCACCTCCGTGCCCACCAGCTCCAGACCGGTTTCCAGGGTTTCGAGAATCTCGTACTGGTGGCGGGCGAAGCGGTTGTCGGCCAGCAGGCGGTTGGCGGCATCCCGGGCCGCCTTGGCGGCTTTCTTGCCTCCCCCCTTGGCCATCTCCCTCACCAGCTGCGGTATCGACCCTAAACAGGCTTCCGCCTGCCTACCCTCGGGCCCATGGCGATCGTTTCCTCAGGAGCCGGGCGCGGTGGGGCCAAGCCGGTCCCGGCGCGCCCTGCCGCCAGGCCGACCGCGCGGCTGCTCGATCCCCATGGCCAGCCGTTGGAGGAAGGGGAGGAGGAAGCGGCGCTGCCCACCCGGGAAGACAGTCTGCGGCCCCGCCGGTTGGCTGATTACATCGGCCAGCGGGAGCTCAAGGAGGTGCTCGGCATCGCCGTGGAGGCCACCCGCAACCGGGGCGAGGCCCTCGACCATGTGTTGCTCTACGGCCCCCCCGGGCTCGGCAAGACCACCATGGCCCTGGTGATCGCCGAGGAGCTTGGAGTGCGCTGCCGGATCACCAGTGCACCCGCCCTAGAGCGCCCCCGCGACATCGTCGGCCTGCTGATCAACCTGCAGCCCCACGACCTGCTGTTCATCGACGAGATCCACCGACTCAATCGGGTGGCCGAGGAGCTGCTCTATCCGGCGATGGAGGATTTCCGCCTCGATCTCACCGTGGGCCGGGGCAGCACGGCCCGCACCCGCTCCGTGCCGGTGGCGCCCTTCACCCTGGTGGGGGCCACCACCCGGGCTGGCTCGCTGAGCTCGCCGCTGCGCGACCGCTTCGGCCTGATCCAGCGGCTGGAGTTCTACGACCTCGCCGACCTCCAGGCGATCGTGGAGCGGGCCGCCGGTCTGCTCTCTCTGGAGCTGGACGAGGACGCCGCCGCGGAGGTGGCCCGCCGATGCCGGGGCACGCCGCGGATCGCCAACCGCCTGCTGCGCCGGGTGCGGGATGTGGCCAGTGTGCGGGGCCAGCCGCTCATCGGCCCGGAGCTGGTGGCGGAGGCGCTCAGCCTGCACCGGGTCGACGACCGGGGCCTCGATGCCAGCGACAGGCGCTTGCTGGAGCTGTTGCTGGCCGGCTATGGCGGCGGACCAGCGGGGCTCGACACCCTCGCGGCCGGCCTCGGCGAGGACCCGATCACCCTGGAAACGGTGGTGGAGCCCTACCTGCTGCAGCTCGGCTTCCTGCTGCGCACCCCGCGGGGCCGGGTTGCCACGGCCGCGGCACGGCAGCATCTCGGCTGGCCGGAGGCGGCCTGATGGCCTGGCTGCTGGCCCTGCTGCTCGCCACCCAGCTCACCCTGCCCCAGCTGTTCGACCAGGCGCTGGTGGCCAGCCGCGAGGGGCGATTCGGGGAGGCCCTGCCCCTGTGGGACCGGGTGCTGGAGGTGGCCCCCAACGACGCCTCGGCCTGGAGCAACCGCGGCAACGTGCAACTAGCGCTCGGCCACCCGGAAGCCGCCATCGCCGACCAGGACAAAGCGATCGCCCTGGAGCCAGGCAGCGCCGATCCCCATCTGAATCGGGGCACGGCAGAGGAGGCCCTGGCCCAGTGGGAGCGGGCCGCCTCCGACTACCACTGGATCCTGGAGCGGGATCCCACCGAGGCCTCGGCCCTCTACAACCTGGGCAATGTCGAGGGGTCCCGGGGCGACTGGGCAGCAGCTCGCCGGTGTTTCGAGGCGGCGGCAACAGCCCGGCCGGGCTTCGCGATGGCCCGCTCCAGCCTTGCCCTGAGCCGCTTCGAGTTAGGTGATCTGGCCGGTGCCGAGAGCGAGTTTCGCAACCTGATCCGTCGGTATCCGTTGTTCGCCGATCCCCGCGCCGGGCTCACGGCCCTGCTCTGGCAACGGGGGGCCCTCGGCGAGGCCGAAAGCAACTGGGCGGCGGCTTCGGGTCTGGATCCCCGCTACCGGCAGCCAGAATGGTTAGCGCGGATTCGGCGCTGGCCCCCCGGGCCGGTCCACGCTCTCGAAGCTTTTCTGGATCTGGCCAGTTGATGAGTCCTGCCGCCGCTCCCGTTCCTGTTCCCAACCCCGCCGCCCCCGGAACCACCACCTTCGGCGGGCCGGGCAGACACGGCTGCCCGGCGGAACTGTGGCAGCGCCTGGGCTTGGAGCGGGCCCTGGAGCAGGCGCTGCCTGAGCTGATCGGACTGCGGCGGCACATCCATGCCCACCCGGAGCTGAGCGGCGCCGAACACCAGACGGCGGCGCTGGTGGCGGGGGAGCTGCGCCTGCTGGGCTGGGAGGTGCGCGAAGGGGTGGGACGCACGGGGGTGGTGGCCGAACTCGGTCCTGAGCAGGCACCCCTGCTGGCCCTGCGGGTCGACATGGATGCCCTCCCGGTGGAGGAGCGCACCGGCCTGACCTACGCCTCCTGCCACCAGGGGCTGATGCATGCCTGCGGGCATGATCTCCACACGGCGATCGGCCTGGGGGTGGCCCGGCTGCTGGCGCCCCTGGCGGATCAGCTCACGGCGCGGCTGCGGTTGCTGTTCCAACCGGCCGAGGAGATCGCCCAGGGGGCAGCCTGGATGCTGGCCGATGGGGCCATGGAGGGGGTGCGGGCCCTGTTCGGCGTGCATGTGTTTCCGTCCCTGGCGGTGGGCAGCATCGGCGTGCGCAGCGGCAGCCTCACCGCCGCCGCCGGCGAGCTGGAGGTGGAGGTGCTGGGCGAGGGGGGGCATGGGGCACGGCCGCACCAATCCACCGATGCGATCTGGATCGCGGCACGGGTGGTGAGTGGGCTGCAGGAGGCGATCAGCCGGCGGCTGGATGCGCTGCAGCCGGTGGTGGTGAGTTTCGGGAAGATCGAGGGCGGCAAGGCGTTCAACGTGATCGCCGACCATGTGCGCCTGCTCGGCACCGTGCGCTGCCTCGACACCGCCGTGCACGCCGAGCTGCCGGGCTGGATCGAGGACACCGTGCTGGCGATCTGCCGCGGCTACGGTGGTGAGGCCCGGGTGCGCTATCGCTGCATCGCGCCGCCGGTGCACAACGACCCCGGGCTCACCGCCCTTGTGGAGGAGGCCGCCATCGCCCTGCTCGGCTCCCGGCAGGTGCTGCGGCTGGAGCAGCCTTCCCTGGGGGCGGAAGACTTCGCCGAACTGCTCAGCGTCGCCCCCGGCACGATGTTTCGCCTGGGGGTGGCTGGCCCGAGCGGCTGCGCGCCCTTGCACAACGGCCTGTTCAGCCCGGATGAGCAAGCCCTTGCGGTGGGCGTGAAGGTGCTGACCCTCAGCCTTCTGCTCTGGATGGAGCGCCAGGTTTGAAACCGTCCCGGCCGGATGCCCGTCCCCTGCTGGCCCTGGCGGCGCCCCTGCTGATCCTGCTGGCCAGCATCAGCCTGCTGGTGCGCCATGGAAGCCAGCGGCTGCAGGCGGTCCCGGCCCTGCTGATCGGCTGCGGGCTGGTGGTGAGCAGCCGGGTGCGTCGCATCCGGCGGCGGCGGGCCCTCGCCGAAGCCCTGCGGTCGCCACCGATGGCGCCGCCGCCGGCCGGTTGAAGCTGCGGTGAAGAGGGACCGGCTGTGGGAGGGTGAAGCCATGAGCCAGTCCCCGCCTGAGCCCACCCCACCACCCGATCTGGAGGCGCTTCGCCAGGCGATCGGCTCCGGCGATCCCATGCGCGCCATGCCGGCCCTGGTCGGCCTGCGGCAGCTGGAGGCCGGCCAGGCCGTTCCGCTGCTGCTGCTGGGCCTGGAACAGGAGCCATTCATCGTGCGCTCACTCAGCTGCGCCGGGCTCGGCCTCCAGCGCAACGAGGCTGGGTGGCAGGTGTTGCTCGCCGCCCTTGCCGAAGACGCGGATGCCAATGTGCGGGCAGAAGCCGCCAATGCCCTGGCCCGTTACGGCGTCGAGCGGGCCTGGCCACACCTGCGCGACAGCTTCGCCCGCGATGACCAGTGGTTGGTGCGTTGCAGCATTCTCTCCGCCCTGGCCGAGCAGCCGGACATTGCGCCGGAATCCTTGCTGGAACTGGCTGAGATGGCGATCACCGACGCCGACGGCACGGTGCGGGTGGGGGGCGCCGAGATCCTGGGCCGGCTGGCGCAAGAAGCGGCGCAGGCCGACCCGGCCGCCTTTCCTGCCTGGGGGGAGGCGGCCCGCCAACGGCTGCGTCAGCTGCAGCAGGATTCCGACCACCGGGTCGTGGCCGCCGCACTCAACGGCCTGCAGAGCTAAAAGCTTGCTAGGTTTCGCCTGTCACTAGGGGTGCCCCACCGCCTTCAGCGGTTGCGGGCTGAGATCACACCCTCCGAACCTGATCCGGGTCATGCCGGCGCAGGGAAGTGCCCCGACTTCAACCGTGGTCCGTCAAGGCCCGGTCGGCATCGGCTCCGGAGAGGTTCTGGTCCGCCGCCCGCCCCAGGCGTCCCCTGCCTCTGCAGAACCCGATCATGCGCAGCGCCTGGATTGAGAAGCGTCGCGGCGACGCCAACGTGTCCCAGATGCATTACGCCCGCCAGGGTGTGGTCACCGAGGAGATGGCCTTCGTGGCAAGGCGCGAGAACCTGCCGGAATCGCTGGTGCGTGAGGAGGTGGCCCGGGGCCGCATGATCATCCCCGCCAACATCAACCATCCGGGCCTGGAGGCGATGGCGATCGGCATCGCCTCGCGGTGCAAGGTGAACGCCAACATCGGCGCCTCCCCCAATGCGTCCGATCTCAACGAGGAGGTGGCCAAGCTCAAGCTGGCGGTGAAGTACGGCGCCGACACGGTGATGGATCTCTCCACCGGCGGCGTGAACCTGGATGAGGTACGCACCGCGATCATCAACGCCTCCACGGTGCCGATCGGCACGGTGCCGGTGTATCAGGCGCTCGAGAGCGTGCACGGCTCGATCGAAAAGCTCGATGCCGACGACTTCCTGCACATCATCGAGAAGCACTGCCAGCAGGGCGTCGATTACCAGACGATTCATGCGGGGTTGCTGATCGAGCACCTGCCCCTGGTGAAGGGGCGGCTCACCGGCATCGTGAGCCGGGGCGGCGGCATCCTGGCCCAGTGGATGCTGTATCACCACAAGCAGAACCCGCTGTTCACCCGTTTCGATGACATCATCGAGATCTTCAAGCGCTACGACTGCAGCTTCTCGCTCGGCGATTCGCTGCGCCCCGGCTGCCAGCACGATGCCTCCGATGCCGCCCAGCTGGCCGAGCTGAAAACCCTGGGTCAGCTCACCCGCCGCGCCTGGGAGCACGACATCCAGGTGATGGTGGAAGGTCCGGGCCATGTGCCGATGGATCAGATCGAGTTCAACGTCAAAAAGCAGATGGAGGAGTGCAGCGAAGCGCCCTTCTATGTGCTCGGCCCGCTGGTGACCGATATCGCCCCCGGCTACGACCACATCACCAGTGCCATCGGTGCCGCCATGGCCGGGTGGTACGGCACGGCGATGCTCTGCTACGTGACCCCCAAGGAACACCTGGGCCTGCCCAATGCCGAAGATGTGCGTGAGGGCCTGATCGCCTACAAGATCGCCGCCCACGCCGCCGACATCGCCCGCCACCGCCCGGGGGCCCGCGATCGCGACGACGAACTCAGCCGCGCCCGTTACGCCTTCGACTGGAACCGCCAGTTCGAGCTGAGCCTGGATCCAGAGCGCGCCCGGGAGTACCACGACGAAACCCTGCCGGCCGACATCTACAAGCAGGCCGAGTTCTGCTCGATGTGCGGGCCGAAGCACTGCCCGATGCAGACCAAGATCACCGATGAGGACCTGGCGGGATTAGAGGAGGTCCTGAAGGCCCAGCAGGTGATCGCCTGACTGGGCCTGCCCCCCACCGCACCTGCAGCCTGGTGGCCGAGAGCTTCGTGGCAGGGGTGATCTTAGGCGGTTCGCTCTTTCTTCCTGGCCAGCCGGGATCGGGGGATCCCGTTGCATCGGATCCCCATAGATCAGGTCGATCTCCACGACCTGGGTGATCGGCTCGACGTGCTGTTGGGCTCATCCCCATAGGACCGGGAGGCATCGCAGGATGTGGAGCGGACGGACTGACCACCAGGCGAAGGTGAACAGATTCATGCAGTCGTAGATCGCCAGGTCCATCAGGAAAGAACGTAGGAACGAAGCCTTCGCTGGACCGTCCTGCATGTCCTGCCCTCAGCCCTGATCAGCAGGATCTCGATCCCTCGGGGAGGGATCGACGGGTGTCTGTTCATCAAGACGGCCAGCGAGTCCCCCGAACCGGACGATCGACCCCGCCAGGCGTCCGAGACCCTGCTCGATGCCGCTCTTGCCGTTTCGCCATAGCCTTGCCGCCATGAACAAGACCCGACTCGAAGCCTTCAGCGATGGCGTTCTGGCCATCGTGATCACGATCATGGTGCTGGAGCTGCAGTTGCCGGAGGAGAGCGGGATCAAGACCCTGATTCCCCTGATTCCCGTGTTTCTCAGTTATGTGCTGAGCTTCATCTACATCGGCATCTACTGGAACAACCACCACCACATGCTGCACACCCTGGAACGGGTAACGGGGCCGATCCTGTGGGCCAATCTGCACCTTCTGTTCTGGTTGTCGCTGGTTCCCTTCGCCACGGGATGGCTTGGCCGGAACCACTTCGGCTCGGCTCCCGTGGCGCTCTACGGAATCATCCTGCTGCTGGCGGGGGTGGCCTATTTCATCCTGCAGAATTGCATCATCGCCTCGCAGGGTCCAGATTCGGTGCTGCGCCGAGCGGTGGGCACCGACTGGAAAGGAAAAGCCTCGCTCGTGCTCTACAGCGGGGCGGTGATCTCCGCGCTGGTGGCCCCCTGGCTCGCGCTGCTGATCTATGCCCTGGTGGCGCTCATCTGGCTGGTGCCTGATCGCCGCATCGAGCGGGTGCTCGAGAAGGGGTGAACTCAATCCAGGAGGGTGACCAGATCCCCCACCGCCACGGCACCGGGCCGCAACACCGACAGCAGGATTCCGGCCACCACCTTGTTGTGACGGGCCGTGGCCCGCAGGATGTCCAGGTCCTGCGGCAGGGAGCCCTGGGCCAGGGTGGTGACCACACAGCGGGGGCAGCCCTGCTCGACCTTCAGCTCCACGCTGGCGCCCAGGCGTAGGCGGCGACCGATCCAGCCCTCCTCCACGAAGCCTTCGGCCCCGCCATTGGGGGCGATCAGCAGGTTTGGACGGAACCGTTCCACGGCAAAATCCTGCTGGGGCTCCAGCTTGCGCAGTCGGTCCAGGCTGGCGGTGCTGATGGCGTGGATCGGGGAGGAGTCGCAGAAGGTGCCCCCCGGCAGCACCAGTTCGTTCACCACGTCCTGAAAGGCCCGCTGCTCAACAGCCGGCCAATACTGATCGAGGCTGGCCCCTTCAGGGACCTGATCCAGCAGGCTGACCTTGCGCCCCAACCGGCTGGAAAGACGCTCGGCCATCTTGGGGTCGGAGCTAAGCAGGTCATCGCCTGCCCCTCCCGCATCGGAGTCCGCGGCCACTCGCGGAAAACCTGCCTCCCCGAAGCCTACCGGCGTGATCGCCACTGGCGCGGGCGGAGCCTCGGATTCCGGTTCTGCCAGGAAGCGGGCGCGGTAGCCAAGCAGCTCCTTCCACAGACGGGGGTTCTTGGCGCTTGCCACCCGAGAGGTGGCATGGTCCCACAGGGCCCATGCGCGGTCGCCGCAGACCCCGCGACTGTCGACCGAGAGCCGCTCAAGCGCCTCCCCAAGCATCGACTTCACGGGGTAGCGCCACAGCGCCGCCACCTCTCCCACCACCTGACACGCAAGCTCAGCCGTCATTCCATCGCCGACCTGGGGCCGGTGCCTCAACGCCCATACAAGCCTCGCCACCGCCGCCGCGAGGTTCAGGGCAGACCGTCGACAAGTGTTCGCCCTGGCGATCGGAGTGGTGGAAACCGCCTGCGGTAAGGCACTTTCCCAAAAAGGGGGGTCTCAAGTTCGCTACAGCTCACACCATATGCAGCTCTTGTCATTCAGGGCACGCATACCGTCACGTTGGGTGGCTCTTGTTGAAGAGGATCTCAATACCCCCATGCTCAGAGGGCTGATAAACACTCGAACCAGCATTTCATCGGGATTCCTCGTTTTCCGAAAGAAGTAGCAAGCCAATGGCATACACTACATGTGGCTCCTTCGGCCACGCCAGGCTTCTCCTCCACCCTCAAGCAGGAAGCTGGATCTTGATGAAGACCGGGAACTCCTTGCTATCCCCGCAGCACCTACCTCTACGGATCCCTGAATCAGTGTCCACGGAATCGGAGAAACCCTAAAATTACCGGGGTTTGGCTCGAGTCTTTGCAAAGGGCAGATTGGACACGGATCGTCGCTGCATGGTCAGGGTTGATGCTGGTGCTGTTCCTGCTGGTGCACCTGGGTGGGGTGGCCATGGCGGTGATGGCCCCCATCCAGTTCGAGGCCTATGCCGCTCACTTGCACAAAGCCACTTGGCTGCCCCTTGGGGAGGTGAGCTTGCTTCTAGTGGCCCTGACCCACACCGGGCTGACCCTGTCGAAGGTTTGGCTGAACAGGCAAGCCGGCAACTCTGCAACCCTCAGAAGCCGCCGCGGTGATCCCTTGGCTGCCTGGGCGGCACGCTCCCAGGCCATCTGCGGCGTCCTGCTGCTCAGTTTTCTGGTGATGCATCTGGCGCAGCTGCGCTGGCCCCGACCCCCCGCCGGGGAAGAGCTGGCCACCCTGCAGGCCGTGCTGAGTCATCCGACCATGCTGATCCTGTATGGGGCTGGAGCGATGGCCGCCGGTCTGCACCTCTTCCATGGCGGCGAGGCTGCCCAACGCAGCCTGGGCCTGCTGACCCCAGCCAATGCCTGGACCATCCGGAGGCTGGGCCGCAGCCTGGCCGTGCTGATCGGTGGTGGTTTTGCGGTTGTGACCCTGTTGCTCGGCGCCCCGGCCATGCTCGATGTCCGACCATGAGCAGACTTCCCGATCCCTGCCTGCCTGCCGGACCCCTGGCCGATGCCTGGCGGCGGTCCCGTGAAGCGCTGCCCCTGATCAGTCCCTCGCGCAAACGGGGTTTGGAGGTGCTTGTTGTGGGAACTGGCCTGGCCGGCGCTTCTGCGGCGTCAACCCTTGCCGAGCAGGGGTACCGGGTGAAGGTACTCACGTTCCACGACAGCCCTCGCCGGGCCCACTCCGTGGCCGCCCAGGGAGGCATCAACGCGGCGCGCCCCCTGGCGATGGATGGGGACAGCGTTAGCCGCCTTTTCGCTGACACGCTGAGGGGCGGCGACTTCCGCGCCAGGGAGGCGGGCTGCCAGCGCCTGGCTGAGATCAGCACCGACATCATTGACCAGTGCGTGGCCCAGGGGGTACCTTTCGCCCGCGAGTACGGTGGCACCCTGGCTACCCGCAGCTTTGGCGGAGCGCTTGTAAGCCGCACGTTCTACGCCCGCGGCCAGACAGGCCAGCAGTTGCTTTACGGCGCCTACCAGGCCCTGATGCGCCAGGTGGCCACAGGCCGCGTAGAACTCCTGCCCCGCCGGGACCTGCTGGAGCTGGTCATGATCGACGGTGTCGCCCGCGGGGTGGTGTGTCGCCATCTGCTCAGCGGCGCCCTGGAAGTGCACATCGCCCAGGCCGTTGTGCTGGCTACCGGGGGCTACAGCAATGTCTATTTCCTCTCCACCAACGGACTAAAATCCAATGCTAGTGCGATCTGGAGGGCCTATCGCCAGGGTGCTCTTTTCGCCAATCCCTGCTTCACCCAGATCCACCCCACCTGCATCCCCAGCGGCGATGCCTACCAGAGCAAGCTCACCCTTATGAGTGAGAGCCTGCGCAACGACGGGCGGATTTGGGTGCCTCAACGAACGGGAGATCGGCGGGCACCGGCAGAAATTCCTGAGGAAGAGCGGGATTACTTCCTGGAGCGCCAGTATCCGGCCTACGGCAATATGGTGCCTCGCGATGTGGCATCCCGCCGTTCCCGGCAGCTCTGCAACGCGGGCCATGGCATAGGACCCGGGGGCCGCTCGGTTTACCTGGATCTGCGCGATGCGATCACCGATCAAGGGGAGGAGGTGATCACTGCCCGCTATGGCAATCTTCTGGAGATGTACGAGCGAATCACTGGCGACGATGCCTACAGAACTCCCATGCGCATTTACCCCGCCCCCCACTACACGATGGGGGGGCTCTGGGTGGACTACAACCTGATGAGTTCCATACCAGGGTTGTTCGTGTTGGGAGAGGCGAACTTCTCCGAGCACGGAGCCAACCGCCTGGGTGCCAGCGCCCTGATGCAGGGGCTGGCCGATGGCTATTTCATTGCCCCCGCTACGGTCACCGCTTGGTTGGCCGGCCACCCCACGCCTGCGTTGGAGCAAGACCATCCGGCCTGCCGGGAGGCCCTTGCCCTGGCCCAGAACCGCATCGATGGCCTGCTTCAGATCAGTGGACAGACTCCGGTGGATGTCTTCCATCGGGAGCTGGGGGGAGTGATGATCGAGCGCTGCGGTATTAGCCGCATGGCCGAGGGGCTGCGGGCCGGTTTGGTCGAAGTGAGGGCGCTGGAGCAGCGCTTCCATTCAGAGGTACGGGTGCCCGGCGGCGCAGAGGGCCCCAATCCAGAGTTGGAAAAGGCCCTGCGGGTGGCGGATTTCTTTGGACTGGCCCAGCTGATGCTGGCCGATGCCTTGGCCCGGGAGGAATCCTGCGGAGCCCACTTCCGCGAGGAGCACCAGACACCACAAGGGGAAGCGCGGCGGGATGACGCACGGTTTACTCACATCGCCGCCTGGGAATACCGCGATGACGAGGATCCCATCCGCCACGTCGAGCCTTTGAGCTTCACGGCACTGCAGCCCAGCACCCGCAGTTACAGATGAGCCACACTCTCTCCCTGAAACTGCGCATCTGGCGCCAGCACGCACCCGAGAGCACGGGAGCCTTCCGGGACTACCAGCTGGTGGATGTGTCGGGGGATCTGTCGCTGCTGGAGGCCCTCGATCAGCTCAACGATCAGCTCATCGCCAAGGGGGAGCGACCGGTGCATTTCGAGCATGACTGCCGGGAGGGAATCTGCGGCAGCTGCGGCTTCCTGGTGAACGGCCAGGCACACGGACCCCGGCAGGCTTCCACAGTCTGCCAGCTTTATCTGCGCCAGTTCCGCTCCAACAGCACCCTCTGCCTGGAACCCTGGCGAGCTAACGCCTTTCCGCTGATTCAGGACTTGGTTGTGGACCGCTCGGCATTTGATCGCCTGATCATGGCCGGGGGGTACTGCTCGATCAACACCGGCCAGGCGAGCGATGGGAATGCCCTGCTCGTGGGCCGGGAGCAGGCCAGTTCCGCCTTTGAAACCGCCACCTGCATCGGCTGCGGCGCCTGCGTGGCCAGTTGCCGAAATGCCTCAGCCAGCCTGTTCGTGGCGGCCAAGCTGGCCCACCTCGGCCAGTTGCCCCAGGGCCAGCCGGAGCGAGCACACCGGGCCAGGGCGATGCAGGAGCAGATGGAGGCGGAGGGCTTCGGCAGCTGCAGCAGCAACTTGGAATGTGAAGCGGTATGCCCAAAACAGATCTCGGCCGACTGGATCAGCTGGATGAACCGGGAGCGCCGCTAAACACCGCACTGAAATGGTGATCATGGAGGCTCGCCAAGAATGGAGTGGCCCCTGAGCGGTAGGTGGTTTCCGGCTTGGATCGAACAACGCAGGCGCCAAAAAAATGCCGAGTCGGGGACGGTCGGCGGTGGATCCCTCAGAACCTAAGCAAATTCAGCGGGCTGATCAGGGGCTTCCGTCAGCCGCGGCATCAGCTGCACCAGGTTGCAGGGGCGGGTGCCTGCGTCGAGCTGGGCGCAGATCAGCCGGTCCCAGGCGGTGGCCACGGCATCAAGGGAACCCGGCAGGACGAAAATCACTGTGCCATTGGCCACCCCTGCCAGGCAGCGGCTCTGGAGCGTGCTGGTACCGATCGTGTCAAAGGAAAGCACGCGGAACAGCTCGCCGAAACCCTCAATCGTCTTGTCAAGCAGGGGCTCCACCGCCTCCGGCGTGCCGTCGCGGCCGGTGAGGCCGGTACCGCCGGTGCTGATCACCACCTCCACGGCGGAATCAGCGATCCAGCCGCTCACCGCGGCGCGAATGCTGTAGCGGTTGTCTGGCACGAGCTGGCGGTCAACCAACCGGTGGCCTGCCCCCAGCAGACGCTCCAGCAGAAGATCGCCGGATGGGTCACCAAGACCAGGCTCTGCGCTGCGCCGATCGGACACGGTGAGCAGGGCAATCTCAAGACTCAACGTCGGCAGGGGTGTCTGATCGGCATGACCCTAGGCAGCTGATCAACCCCATGGAAGCCCGAGCATAGGGAGCAAATCAGAGGCGCATGAGACGCCCAGATCGCAAGGTCATCCCAAGGGGATCGGCTCCAGGCAGGTTTGCTCCCAGCGGTGGTTCACCCGTTCGGTGACAAGGGGGTTCAGGGTGAGACGCAGTGGGCGCCCAGCCGCCACCTCCAACCGCAACGCCGAGTAGGGGCGCCGCAGCCGGGCACCCTGGCCACTGCGGCCCACGAACAGCTCGGATCGGGCCAGGGTGGCGGCCTGCCCATCCACGCTGCCGCCCAGGTCGGGGCCCTCCGGCCGCTGACGGCGCAGGCTATAGCCACTGCCGCCACAGATCACCCAGGGAATGTTGGCGTCGCCATGGCCTGTGTCGCCCGTGCGAATCAACTCCAGGCAGTGGGCATGACCGCTCAGCACCAGGTTGAGCAGGGGTTGCCGCTGATCACGGCCGCCCAGCTCGGCAGCCACCTGATCCAACACCTGGCGCAACCGATGCCGCACCGCCAGGGTCTGCCCCTGGAACCACTTGGTGGCTTCAGTGACATAGGGCGGATGGTGCAGCACCAGGATCCGCCCCCGCACCGCGGGGTTGCGCCAAGAGGCCACCAGCCGATCCCTCAGCCAGTCCAGCTGTCCGTGATCCACGCTCTGGGCGTTGTCGCCCCGATCCAGCTGCTTGTCGATGTCATTGAGCTGCTCCTCGATCGCCTCCAGCTCTCCGGCGAGGTCGTCGGCCCGCACGTCCTGATCGCCCCGGTCAAGCGGCCCCATCCAGGTGGCCCCCAGGGCAAGTCGCAACCGTCCCAGTTCGCGCTGCAATTGCTGCCGCAGGGCCAGCAAATCGTCCTGTGTGGGAGCCGCTTCGGAGGATCCCACGGCCAGGGGTTGATTGAAGGTGTTGGAGTCCAGCGCAAAGACATCCAGCCCAGCCACCCTGAAGCTGTAATAGCGATTGGGCAGACGCGTGAACCGGGCAGGTCGATAGGTGAGGCAGCGTGCCCCATCCACCTCGCTGGTGTAATGCCGGTCGAGATGGTCAGCAAGCCCCGTCTCCGGCTGGTCCTGGAGATAGTCGAGGAAGGCGCGGGCAAAGGCATCCCCCCGGCGGGATCCATGCCAACCCACATCCAGGTCGATGAGGGGGCTCAACAGATACCGCAGCGGTGCCGTCAGGCCGGAGAGAACACCAAGCGGTGGCGGCAGATCGTAGTAATCGTGATTTCCAAGAACCGGGAAGAATGGAATCCTGAATGTCATCTGGTCATAGGAGATACGGCGAGGCTGATCACCGCCCACCAGCCACTCGCGGTAAGGAAGGATGAAGTTTCTTTGGTATTGCTCACTGGAGCCAACCTGATACACCACGTCACCGGTGTGAAGGATGAAGCTGGCCCCCTTGCCCTGGCGGAGCAGCAATTCAGCCACCTTTCGCTGGGGGCAATGGCGGCGATGGCGGCCCGTTCCGCTGTCCCCCAGCACCAGAAAGCTGAACGCCCCATCCACACCAACCCCCGAATCGAAATCCAGCCGGGTCTGATCGATCTGCCCCGATTCGATTTCGGGGTGGCTCCAGCGCACTCGCTGGTTCATGCAGCCGATCTTGACGGCAGTCGAAGGCTCGATGGTCAGGCCCATGGGTCTAGGTCGAGGACAAGGGCACAAAAACCATCAGGCTGCGGGGCAGACACTCGAACGTGATCGGATTGGCCTCCACGATCTCTCCATCCACCACGAGGAGTTGGGGTGGATCGGCTGAAATGGTGATGGAGGCAGCCCGGAAACAGAGCAGATCATCTCGATCCGTAGGTGATTGCACCATCGCCGAAGTCGCCAGGGATGCCAGGGCATTCAGCCCCTGCAGACGATTGCTGGGGGTGGCGATCGTCACGTCCAGCAGTCCATCATCTGGGATCACCTGGCCAAACCCCTGGGCCAACACGGAAGTGGCAGGGGCCACATTCGCCACGGTGATGGCCACGGCCTGGAGTTCGATTCTCTCGCCATCGATGTCGAGGATGGCCTCGAAGGCGTCCTGATTGGCCAGCTGCTGGGCCCCGGCGAGCACATAGGCCAGCAGCCCCAGCAGATTCTTGAGCTCGCGGGTGGCACGGCTCACCATGCCGGCCTCAAAGCCCAGGCCCGCCAGCAGAATCATCGGCATGGCGTTGCAGCGGGCTGCATCGATCACCTGGGTGTGGCCGGCCAAGATCGTGTTGCAGGCCCCACGCAGATCGGTGGGAATGCCAAGGGCCACGGAAAACGCATTGGCGGTGCCACGGGGAATGATCCCGATCGGGATCCCAGTCCCGATCACCGCACCAGCCACGACCGACACGGTTCCATCGCCTCCCGAGGCCAGGATCATCGTGGTGCCGGGATCACTCTCGGGCTGGGCCTGAATCGTGGCCACGATGGCGCGAGCCTGATCAGCGGGATCAAGATCGGGCTTGGTGATCACCACGTTCAGGAGAATCTGGGGTTCCAGGATCATGCGAATCAGCGCCAGATCCTGGTGGGAGTTTCCCTGGCCAGCCACCGGATTGAAGATCAGATAGGCAATCCGGCTGTGGGCCAATCCGCGCATCGCCAAGTCGGCGGTGGCCTCGTTGAGAGCCAACGGTGTGTTCTCGATGGCGCAGGCCCTGATCAGCAGGGGCAGATCGGGCGTTGCCGATACGAAGACCTCGGCGTCCACGAAAAAGATGATCGCCGTCAGATCGGCAGCCAGCACCCTGGCAGCCAGCTCGATGTCACCGCCGGCTTCGAGGGGCTTGAGCTCTTCCAGTGCCAGCGATGCCGTGCGGACATCGAAGCGAAACGCCGTGGCCAGCTCAGGAGTGGTGAGAATCTCGAAAGCAGCCAGGGCAGGCTTGTACTGGCTGACCCAGGTGATCAGGGCCTCCACCTGGGACGGGTGTGCCAACAGGGCAAGGGCCTGGGACATGGCACCGGGCGGCCGCTGACCTGGGGGGAATTGATCCTATGGCGCTCCAGCAAGGCGACCCGTGGCCAAGGGTTGCCCACCCAGGCCAAGCTGGGTAGGCGCCCGGTCACAGCCCGATGTCCTGCCCTGAAGCCCCCGGCCTGATCACCGTGCGCCTGTTCGCCGGCCTGAGGGAGCGGGCTGGCTGGAGCGAGCGGGCCGTGGCCATTGGGACCGGCCAACCACGACCCACCGCCGCCGACCTGTGGTGCCGCCTCGGCTTGGGGGACGGAACAGGCAAGCCGGAGGGCAGCCTGCCGGGCGCCCTGCGCATCGCCATCAACCAGACCTTCGCCCATGCGGACCAGGAACTCGAAGCGGGCGATGAACTCGCCTTCCTGCCGCCGATCAGCGGAGGTTGAAGCCATGGCAGCGGGCCTGGCGATGCGGGTGCGGCTCCAGCCGGAAGGCCTCGATCCACTCACCGCCCTGGCGGTCTGGCAGCGGCACCTGCTGCAGAACCCTCCCCATGCCCTACCACCGGCTGAAGCCCTGTTCATCGGCCGGGTGCGGAGCACCACGGCGTCCGGCACGCCGCTCCAGGCCCTGGAACTGGAGCACTACCCCGGCATGACCGAAGCCCAGATCGAACGTCTCGCATTGGCGGTGGCGGCCCGCCATGGGCTGGCCCAGGTGCTGGTGGAGCATCGGGTGGGCAGGGTGCTGCCGGGTGAGGCGATCGTGCTGGTGGCCGTGGGTGCCGACCGGCGCGGCCCCGCCCAGCGGGGCTGCCTGGAGCTTCTCGAAGGGCTCAAGCACGACGCCCCCTTCTGGAAACGGGAGTGGAGCGGCGGCGTGGGCCGGTGGGTGGAAGGCAACACACCGCTGTCCCGCGTGCAGGAATCCCTGTGAGGCCGCAAACCACTCAGAATAGCGGCAGGCGGAGCAGCTGGGCCCACAGCTCGGTGCCGGCGGCCAGGGCGCCCAGCTCCGCTGGGATCTCGAGCAGCAGGTCGGCGGCCTGCAGGGAAGCGATTCGCGAAGAAGCCTGGCTGCCATCGACCATGGCGAGCAGCTCGCCGTCCGCCCCCACCTGCAGCCGGGCCCGGGCCAGCTCCGGCCGTCCTGGCCCCCGCTTCAAGTCGGCGGCCAAACGGACCTTCAGCCGCGGCCACGGCACCACGGGGGCACCCTCCAGCCACTGCAACGCCGGCCAGAGCAGCTGCAGGGCGGTGATCGCCGCCGCCACCGGATTGCCCGGCAGCCCGAAGAACGGCACGGTGCCATCCCCGGCGGGCCGCTGCAGCGCCCCGTAGGCAAAGGGCCGCCCAGGCTTGAGAAACAGCTTCCAGAAGGCCACCGAGCCCAGCTCCGCCAGCAGGGGCCGAATCCAGTCGGTGTCGCCGGCGGACACGCCGCCGGTGCTCACCACCACATCGCAGGAGGCTGCCAGGGCCTCCAGCGCCTGGCGCAGAGCGATCGGATCGTCGCCCACCACACGCCGCTCGAGCAGGGGATAACCGAGCCGCTCGCACAGGGACGCCAGCAAGGTGCCGTTGCTCTCCCAGATCTGGCCGGGGCCGCGCGGCGTTCCCGCCGGCACCAGTTCATCACCAGTGATCAGCAGCCCCAGCCGCGGCCGCGGCCGCAGCGCCAGCTCCGCCACCCCGCAGCTGGCCAGCCGTCCCAACAGCGCCGGGCCCAGACGCACCCCGGCGCCCAGCAGCTCCTGACCCGGTGCCGCCTCCTCGTCGGCGGAGCGGATCCAGGGGTTGGGGCCCACCTCGCGGAGCAGGCTGAGGCGCTCGCCATCGGCTGCCACCAGTTCCTGGGGCAGCACCCTGCTGGCCCCATCCGGCAGGGGCGCGCCGGTGAGGATGCGGATCGCCTCCCCCTCGGCCAGCCGCGGGAGGTAGGGAGCGCCGGGGGCCGAACGCCCCATCAAGGGCCACGACTGTCCCACCTGCGGGACAGTCGCCACTGCCAGGGCATAGCCATCCATGATCGAGGCGCGAAAGCCGGGCACGGCCTCGGTGGCCACCACCGGCTCGGCACTCACTCGGCCCAGGGCCTGCTGCAGCGGCAGGGTCTCGCTGCCGGCCAGGGGGGTGAGGGCAGCCAGCACCTGGCGGCGGGCCTCCTCCAGGGGGAGGCCTTCGGCGGGAAAGGGTTCGGCCGGAATCGGGTCCATTGAGCGGGGGCCGTTGGTCATCGGAGGCTCAGGCTCAGGAGTTCACAGGTTCGGGATGGTGCCAGGGACCGTGGCGTCCCCCTGTCTTCTCCAGCAGCCGCACCGGACCGATCGTCATGGCCGGATCGGCCGATTTCACCATGTCGTAGAGGGTGAGCAGGCCCACCGCCGCGGCGGTGAGCGCCTCCATCTCCACGCCCGTGGGGCCGGTGGTGCGCGCGGCCGCCTCCAGGCGCAGGCCGCGGCCATCGGCGCTGGGCTCGATCCGCACCTCCAGGCCGGTGAGACCAATCGGGTGGCAGAGCGGAATCAGCTCCCAGGTGCGCTTGGCCGCCTGGATCGCCGCCACCCGCGCCACCGCCAGCACGTCGCCCTTGGGAGCCCGGCCCTCCAGCACCAGCGCCAGCACCGCCGGGTCCATGGCGATGAAGCCCTCGGCCACGGCGCGGCGGTCGGTGGGGGGGCGATCGCCCACCTCCACCATGTGCACCTGGCCGGCGGCGTTGAGGTGGCTCAGCGACGGGCCTTCGCTGCTCGCCTCACTCACCGAACCCTGCGCGTGGGCGCTGATTTTAGGCCGGATGCCTGCATGGGAGCCTGGGGAGCCGTCCTCCGCTGGTCTTGCGCCTCCCCAGGCCGTCCACCCGCTTCTGCGCCTTCCTCACCCTGCTCAACGACAGGCTGGGGGAGAGCATCGTCTTTCCGCTGCTGCCGTTCCTCCTGGCCAGCTTCACCAGCGACGGCCGCACCCTCGGCCTGCTGGCCGGCAGCTATGCCCTTGCCCAGTTCCTGTTCACGCCGCTGATCGGAGCGCTGAGCGACCGCTTCGGGCGCAAGCCGGTGATCAGCGCCTGCGTGGCCGGCTCGGTGCTGGGGCTGGGCGGCTTCGCCCTCACCCTGGCTCTGCCCTGGCCGGCCGGAAGCCCCTGGCCGCTGGCCCTGCTGTTCAGCTCTCGCCTGATCGACGGGGTGAGCGGCGGCACCGCCGCCACGGCCGGCGCCGTGCTGGCCGACATCAGTCCGCCGGAGCAACGGGCCAAGGCCTTCGGCCTGATCGGCGTGGCCTTCGGCCTCGGCTTCATCCTCGGCCCGGCCCTGGGCGGCCTGCTGGCCGGCGTCAGCATCACCCTTCCCCTGCTGCTGGCGGTGGGGGTGGCGGCGATGAACCTGGTGCTGGTGCTGACGGTGCTGCCCGAAACCCATCCGCCCGAGGCAAGGCTGCCGCTGCCACGGCGCCGGGATCTGAACCCGGTGGTGCAATTGCGGCGCGTGTTCACCAACCCCCAGGTGCGTCGCCTCTGCCTGGCCTTCTTTCTGTTCTTTCTGGCCTTCAACGGCTTCACCGCCGTGCTGGTGCTCTATTTCAAGCAGGCCTTCGGCTGGGGTCCCGGCCTCTCGGCCGCTGCCTTTCTGGTGGTGGGGGTGGTGGCCACAGTGGTCCAGGGCGGCCTGATCGGGCCGCTGGTGAAACGTTTCGGCGAGTGGCGCCTCACCCTGGCCGGCCTGGGCTTCGTGATCGCCGGGTGCCTGCTGGTGCCAGCCGCCAACGCCGCCAACGCCCGGCCGGTGGTGTTCAGCGCCGTGGCGATCCTGGCGGCCGGCACCGGCCTGGTCACCCCTTGTCTGCGCAGCCTCGTGTCGCGGCGGCTCGACTCCACTGGCCAGGGGGCCGCCCTCGGCAGCCTCCAGGGCCTCCAGAGCCTGGGCAGCTTCATCGGGCCGCCCCTGGCCGGCCTCGCCTACGACCTGGCCGGCCAGAAGAGTCCCTTCTGGCTTGGCATCACCCTGTTGGTGGCGGTGGCGGCGCTGGTGGCCGGGGGCCTTCCCACACCAGGGGGGGCAGAGGCAAGCAAGCGCCATACCGAAACAATCCGGCCTTGATTGCTACCTTGCGATCGGCCAGAGCCGTTCAGTGACAGGGCAATGAGCGATCCAGTGGTAGCCCCCGAGCTCTACATCAACCGGGAACAGAGCTGGATCGCCTTCAACAGCAGGGTTCTGGCACAGGCGCTCGATCCCCGCACGCCCCTGCTGGAGCAGGCGAAGTTCAGCGCGATCTTCAGCAACAACCTTGACGAGTTTTTCATGGTCAGGGTGGCTTCCCTGAAGTCCCAACTGGAAGCCGGCGTCACCGTGCTCAGCGACGACGGCCTCACCCCCATGCAGCAGTTGGTGGCCATCCAGAAGAAGCTCAGGCCCTTGCTGGAGCAGCAGCAGGTCCACTACCGCCAGCACCTTAAGGGTCAACTCGCCGAGCAGGGCGTTCACCTGGTCGACTACGAGCGCCTCAACAAGAAGCAGAAAGAGTGGGCCGATGCCTACTTCAAAACCGCCATCTTCCCTGTTCTGACCCCGTTGGCGGTGGATCCAGCCCACCCTTTCCCGTTCATGAGCAATCTCAGCCTGAACGTGGCCGCGATCATTCACGACCCCGAAACTGGCCAGCAGCAGTTCGCCCGGGTGAAGGTCCCCCAGAAGATCCTGCCGCGCTTCGTTGAGATCCCCACCGACCTGAGCAGCGCTCAGCCCACCCCGGTGTTCACCGCCGTCCCCCTGGAGCAGGTGGTGGCCTTCAACCTGCAGCTGTTGTTCCCCGGCATGACGATCGAGGGGCATTACTTCTTCCGGGTCACCCGGGACGCCGACCTGGAACTGCGCGACCTGGAAGCAGACGACCTGATGGAGGCCCTGCAGGAGGGTCTGCGCAAACGGCGCCGCGGCGGCGAGGTGGTGCGGCTGGAGGTGGCGAACGAGATGCCCGATCTGGTGGTGGAGCAGTTGATGGACGGCACCGACGTGGAGCCGGAGGATCTGTATCGGATCAACGGACCGCTCGGGCTCGATGACCTGATGAGCCTGCTGGCTCTCCCCCTGCCCGAGCTCAAGGACAAACCGCACCAGGGACGCACGCCAACGGCCCTGGTGCGGGCCCAGAAGAGCCAGCTGGAAGACGGCTCGATCAAGCCCGATGAGTTCCAGAGCATTTTTTCGGTGCTGCGCCGCAACGACGTGCTGCTGCACCACCCCTATGAGCTGTTCGCCACCTCGGTGGAGGAGTTCATCAACCAGGCCGCCGACGACGCTTCGGTTCTGGCCATCAAGATGACGCTCTACCGGACCTCCAAGAATTCACCGATCATTTCCGCCCTGATCCGGGCGGCCGAACACGGCAAGCAGGTGATGGCCCTGGTGGAGCTCAAAGCCCGATTCGACGAGGACAACAACATCCAGTGGGCCCGCCAGCTGGAACACTCCGGGGTTCATGTGGTCTATGGGGTGCTGGGCCTCAAGACCCACACAAAGATCATGCTGGTGGTGCGCAAGGAGAAAGAAACCTTGCGCAGCTACGTGCACATCGGCACTGGCAACTACAACTCGAAAACCTCCAGCCTCTACACCGACATCGGCCTGCTCTCGGCCCGCCCGGAGCTGGGTCAGGACCTGGTGGAGCTGTTCAACTATCTCACCGGCTTCTCCAAGCAGCAGAGTTTCCGCCGACTGCTGGTGGCGCCCGTGACCCTGCGCAAGGGGATGGAAGCGTTGATCGAACGGGAGATCGGCCATGCCCGCTCCGGCGGAGTGGGAGCAATCCGGGCCAAAATGAATGCCCTCGTGGATCCAGCGATCATTGCGCTCCTCTACGAAGCTTCCCAGGCGGGGGTGAAGATCGACCTGATCATCCGGGGCATGTGCTGTCTGCGCCCTGGCCTGGCCGGCGTCAGTGAGAACATTCGGGTGCAGAGCATCATCGGCCGCTTCCTCGAGCACTCCCGGCTGTTCTGGTTCGGCAACAACGGTGAGCCGGAGATCTACTTCGGCAGCGCCGACTGGATGCCCCGCAATCTGGATCGGCGGGTGGAAGCGGTGACGCCGGTGGATGATCCAAAGCTGAGGGCCCAGCTTGAGAGGCTGCTGGATGGTTATTTCTCCGACAACTGCTCCGCCTGGGACATGCAGAGTGACGGCACTTTCGTGCAGCGCCAGCCGGAAGGCGAACCGCGCAGTGCCCAGCTTGATCTGATCAAAAGCTGGCGGACAGGCCTGCTGGCCAAAGCCTGAGTTTGTCTCCGTGGACACACGGTTCAGACCACGCAGCCACCGGCAAGAAATCCGGTCCGCTTCGATCTCCGCATCGATCAGGATGTTCTTTGGAATTTCCTCGGTTTCATCACGTCGAAAGGTCCCGCAATCTGCTAAGTTCCGCCCATAATTTATCCGGAGGGCGAGGTGATGGGGACACCTTCGCGATCCACGGCTGCGTCTGCAGTCCCGGGTGACGGCACCAAGCCGCCACCCAAAGTGGGTCAGCAACGAAGCAGCGGTCGGTTGAGTGCCGATTCGATCGGCTGGTATCTCAGCACCATCGGTCGCGTCCCCCTGCTCACGGCCGCTGAGGAGATCGAGCTCGCCCATCACGTGCAGGCGATGAAGGAGCTGCACACCCTCCCCGCCGACACGCTCACCCCGCGCCAACGGCATCAGATCCGGATGGGCACAAGGGCCCGCGACCGCATGATGGCCGCCAATCTGAGGCTGGTGGTCAGCGTGGCCAAAAAGTATCAGAACCAGGGGCTCGAACTGCTCGACCTCGTACAGGAAGGGGCGATCGGCCTGGAGCGCGCCGTCGACAAGTTCGATCCCGCCATGGGCTACAAGTTCTCCACCTACGCCTACTGGTGGATCCGCCAGGGCATGACCCGGGCGATCGACAACAGCGCCCGCACAATCCGGCTGCCGATTCACGTCAGCGAAAAGCTCTCCAAGATGCGGCGGATCACCCGCGAGCTCTCCCATCGGTTCGGGCGCCAGCCCAATCGGCTCGAAATGGCCCATGCCATGGGCATCGAGCCCAAGGATCTCGAGGATCTGATCACCCAGAGCGCTCCCTGCGCCTCCCTTGACGCCCATGCCCGCGGCGAGGAAGACCGCAGCACCCTGGGCGAGCTGATCCCGGATCCGGCCAGCAACGAGCTGATGGATTCGATGGACCGCAGCATCCAGAAGGAACACCTCGTCTCCTGGTTGTCCCAGCTCAATGAACGGGAGCAGAAGATCCTCAAGCTCCGCTTCGGCCTCGAGGGCGCCGAACCCCTCACCCTCGCTGAGATCGGCCGCACGATCAACGTCTCCCGTGAACGGGTGCGACAGCTCGAGGCGAAGGCGATCATGAAGCTGCGGTTGATGAGCAGCTATCAGCAGGCCGCCTGAAGCGGCTTGGCGCTCTGGAGTTGGTGGAACCAGCAGGCCATTGGGGTGGCCGCCGTGGCCCTCTGGCTTGGGGCGGTGGTGCTGGCTGCCCTGGGGCTGCGAGGGCATTGGCCCCAGCAACGGGAATGGAGCCGCAAGCTGGTCCACATCGGCACCGGTCCGGTGGTGCTGATCGCCTGGGTTCTCCGCATCGATCGGGCTGTCGCCGTGCCGGCGGCGGCGTTGATCACCGTGATCGCGGCGATCAACCATCGCGTTCACCTCCTGCCTGCCATCGAAGACGTCGGGCGCCCCAGCTACGGTACTGTCGCTTACGGAGCGGCAATCACCGTGCTGCTGAGCCTGTTCTGGCCCCAGCACCCTGATGCGGTCGCGGCGGGCGTGCTGGTGATGGCCCTGGGGGATGGCCTGGCCGGCATCCTGGGGGCGGCGATCCCCTCACCGAGCTGGCAGATCTGGGGTCAGCGCAAATCCCTGCTCGGCACCGCCACGATGGGGCTGGTGGGCGGCGGCGTCCTGCTCTGCCTGGGGGCTGCCACGGGGATGGGGCCTGTCCTGGCAACCGGTGGCTGGGTGGGCATCGCCCTGGTCGCGACCCTGCTGGAGCAGCTGGCCATCTTCGGGCTCGATAATCTCACCGTACCGATCGTAACCGGCCTGCTCTGGAGGCTGCTTTCGGCTCAGGCCTGAAGCATCCGCTCGCAACGCTGCTGCCAGTCGTCGTGGGTGCCGATACCTGCCACCAGCAGGCGGGGGCTCGGCTCCTGCCGCAGGCGGATCTGCCACTGGCGGATCACCTCGGCCCGCTCCATCCACACATTCAGAACCGTGCGCTGGATGCCCTCCGGATCCCAGCCCCGCTGCTTGGAGGAGGCATGGGCCCAGCCGAGCAGATCATCGAGCTGAAAGGGGCGGAACCCGGCAAAGAGGGGACCCGATTCCTGCCCGGCTTCAGCACTCTGCTGCAGGTAGAACATCTGAAGCGGCTCCGATAGACCGCAGAACTGAAGGAGGTAGGTCATCCCTGAATCACCCGAGCGAAGTGATGGGGGAAACGTAGTCATTCTGCTCAGACGGGATGTTCAGCCGGAACAGTGTCAGGCCGGCACCAGGGTGCTGGCTTGAACGCCCGCCACCGCCTCGGCCAGCTGATCGAGCAACTCCCGGGTGGTGTCCAGGTCAATGCATGCATCGGTGATGCTCTGGCCGTAGGTGAGCTGGGAAAGATCGGCAGGAATCGGCTGGTTCCCTGCCACCAGATGGCTTTCGATCATGACTCCCATCACATGGCGTGAGCCGCCCTTCAGCTGGGCGGCCACCTGGGCCACCACCTCGCCCTGGCGGCGGTAGTCCTTGTTTGAGTTGCCGTGGCTGCAATCCACCATCAGGCGAGGCGGCAAGCCGGCCCTGGTCAGGGCCGCCGCCGCCGCCTCCACCGCTTCGGCGTGGAAGTTGGTGCCGCCTTTGCCGCCCCGCAGCACCAGATGCCCATCGGGGTTGCCGGTGGTGCTGACGATGGCGGCATGGCCCAACTGGCTGATTCCGAGGAAATGGTGCGGCCGCGCGGCCGCTTCCATGGCATTGATCGCCGTGAGGGCACTGCCGTCGGTGCCGTTCTTGAAGCCGATCGGCATCGAAAGGCCGGAGGCCATCTCCCGGTGGGTCTGGCTTTCGGTGGTGCGGGCTCCGATCGCCGTCCAACTGATCAGATCGGCGATGTACTGGGGGACGACCGGATCGAGCAGCTCGGTGGCGGCAGGCAGGCCCAGCTCGGCGAGATGCAGCAGCAGGCCGCGGGCCAGGCGCAGTCCGGTGTTGATGTCGTAGCTGCCATCCAGGTGCGGGTCGTTGATCAATCCCTTCCAACCCACCGTGGTGCGTGGCTTCTCGAAGTACACCCGCATCACCACCTCCAGCTGGGCCCGATGCCGCCGCTGGGTTTCGGCGATGGCGTCGGCGTACTCCCGGGCCGCGGCGAGATCGTGCACGGAACAGGGGCCGACGATGACGAGCAGGCGCGGTTCCCGGCCGTGCAGGATCGCCTTGATCCGCTCCCGGGCCGAGACGACCGTGGCGGTGGCCGGCTCCGAGAGTGGAAGCTCGCGGTGCAGCACGGTGGGGGCGACGAGCGGCCGGGTCTCCACCACGTGGAGATCGGAGGTGGGGTTCATGCCGGTCGCGGTCGAGAACCGTGGGCGAATCGATCAGCCTAAACAGTCGGAACACCCTGGCTTTGGCAGCCATCGAGACCGTCCAGGCGCCAACGAGCGAGAGAATGGGGAACCGATCCCTTGAATTCAGGCATGGTGGCCGCCCCTTCCTCCGATTCCGACCTGCTGGTCAGCTACCGCCAGGCCGCCGCAGAACGCGAGACGCTCGGCGTACCTCCGTTGCCCCTCTCCGCCCCCCAGGCCCAGGCCCTCACCGAGCTGCTGGAGAGCCCCCCCGCCGGCGAGGAGCCCTTTCTGTTGAACCTGCTCAGCGAGCGGATCCCCCCCGGCGTGGATGAGGCGGCCTACGTGAAGGCCGGCTGGCTGAGCGCCGTGGCCCGGGGCACCACCACCAGCCCCCTGGTGAGCCCGGTCGAGGCCACCCGCCTGATGGCCACCATGATCGGCGGCTACAACGTGGGCGCCCTGATCGAACTGCTGGGCCACGGCGATGCCGCCATCGCCGCCGAGGCAGCCACGGGCCTGAGCCGCACCCTGCTGGTCTACGACGCCTTCCACGATGTGCTGGAGCTGGCCGAAACCAACGCCTACGCCAAGCAGGTGGTCAATTCCTGGGCCGCCGCCGAGTGGTTCACCGTCAAGCCGGAGCTGCCGGAGGCGATCACCGTCACGGTGTTCAAGGTGGAGGGGGAAACCAACACCGACGACCTCTCCCCCGCCACCCACGCCACCACCCGCCCCGACATCCCACTGCATGCCATGGCGATGCTGGAAACCCGGATGCCCGGCGGCCTGGAGGTGCTGGCCGGCCTCAAGGGCAAGGGCCACCCCGTGGCCTATGTGGGCGATGTGGTGGGCACCGGCAGCTCGCGCAAATCCGCCATCAACTCGGTGCTCTGGCACACCGGCACCGACATCCCCCACGTGCCCAACAAGCGCAGCGGCGGTGTGGTGCTCGGCGGCAAGATCGCGCCGATCTTCTTCAACACCGCTGAGGATTCCGGCGCCCTGCCGATCGAATGCGACGTGAGCGCCCTGGCCACCGGCGATGGGATCACGATCCGCCCCTATGCCGGCACGATCGAGCGGGCGGCGGGCGAACCCGGCGCCGGTGAGATCCTGGCCCGATTCGAGCTCAAACCCAGCACGATCACCGATGAGGTGCGCGCCGGCGGCCGCATCCCCCTGCTGATCGGCCGCTCGTTGACGGACAAAGTGCGCGCCCAGCTGGGGCTGCCCGCCTCCGATCTGTTCATCCGCCCCGTGGCCCCCACCGACACCGGCAAGGGTTTCACCCTGGCCCAGAAGATGGTGGGCCAGGCCTGCGGTCTGGCGGGGGTGCGGCCCGGCACCAGCTGCGAGCCACTGATGACCACCGTCGGCTCCCAGGACACCACGGGCCCGATGACCCGCGATGAGATGAAGGAGCTGGCCTGCCTCGGCTTCTCCGCCGATCTGGTGCTGCAGAGCTTCTGCCATACCGCCGCCTACCCCAAGCCGGTGGATCTGAAGACCCACGCCGAGCTGCCGGATTTCATGGCCTCCCGCGGCGGCGTCGCCCTGCGCCCCGGCGACGGCATCATCCATAGCTGGCTCAACCGCATGCTCCTGCCCGACACCGTCGGCACCGGCGGCGACAGCCACACGCGTTTCCCCCTAGGGATCTCCTTCCCGGCCGGCTCAGGGCTTGTGGCCTTCGCCGCCGCCATCGGCGCCATGCCCCTCGACATGCCCGAATCGGTGCTGGTGCGCTTCACCGGCTCCCTGCAACCGGGCGTGACGTTGCGGGATGTGGTGAACGTGATCCCCTGGGTGGCGATCCAGAAGGGCCTGCTGACGGTGGAGAAGGCGGGCAAGAAAAACGTGTTCTCCGGCAGGATCCTGGAGATCGAGGGGCTGCCGGATCTCAAGCTGGAGCAGGCATTCGAGCTCACGGACGCCTCCGCCGAACGCTCCTGCGCCGGCTGCACGATCAAGCTCTCGGAAGCCACCGTCGCCGAATATCTGCGCAGCAACGTGGCCCTGCTGAAGAACATGATCGCCCGGGGCTACGCCGATGCCCGCACAATGGCGCGACGCATCCAGGCGATGGAGGCCTGGCTGGCGGATCCCAAGCTGCTGAGCGCCGATGCCGATGCCGAGTACACCGAGGTGATCGACATCAACCTCGACGAACTCACCGAACCGGTACTGGCCTGCCCGAACGACCCCGACAACGTCAAGCTGTTGAGCGAGGTGGCGGGCGATCGGATCGATGAGGTGTTCATCGGCTCCTGCATGACCAACATCGGCCACTACCGCGCCGCCGCCACCGTGTTGGACGGGGCCGGCACCAGCGCCGCGAGGCTGTGGGTCTGCCCCCCCACCCGCATGGACGACGAGGTGCTGCGCGCCGAGGGCTACACGGCCAAATTCGAGGCCGCCGGTGCCCGCATGGAGCTGCCAGGCTGCTCCCTCTGCATGGGCAACCAGGCCCGGGTCGAAGACAACACCACGGTGTTCTCCACCAGCACCCGCAACTTCAACAACCGGCTCGGCAACGGCGCCCAGGTGTACCTGGGCAGCGCCGAACTGGCGGCGGTCTGCGCGCTGCTGGGACGTATCCCCACGCCGGAGGAGTACCTGGAGATCGCCGCGGCCAAGATCGATCCCCTCTCCAGCGAGCTCTACCGTTACCTGAACTTCGACCAGATCGAAGGCTTCAGCGACGCCGGCCGCGTGGTGAGTGTGGAGGAGGAAGAGAAGGTGCTGGCGGGGGTGTGAGCAGGGGTGCCTGAGCCTGATTCAGCCCAGGGCAAAAGGTAGTGCTTGTTGCAATCCATCAAGACGGCAGGCCGCTCCTGGCGCGGCCGATAGCCTCAATCGGACCAACACCAAGCCCACTGTGACGACCCGATTCACCCATCTCCTCCGCGGAGGATTCGTGCTGGCGATGGCAGGCACCCTCACCCTGGCCGGATGCAACAGCGCCAAGGAGGGGATGAAGGAGGCCGCCTCTGGCATGGGCGACGCCGCCAAGACCGCCGCCACCGCCACGGGCCAGGCAGCCCTGGCTCCGGCCGTCAACCCTGTTCTTGACCTGCTCAAGAAGGGACAGGGAGAAGTGGCCGCAGGCAATTTGGGCGCAGCCGCCGCCTCCATGGGTGGCTTCAAGGGGCTCTGGGAGAAAGCCGGGCCAGTGATTCAGCCCCTGGCCGGTGACAAATGGCCCGCGATCGAGACGGCGGCCAACACCCTGATCAGCACCTTTGCCGGCGGCACGCCGGATGCGGCTGGCGCCACTACTGCCATCAGCGGCCTGATGGGCCCCCTCTCGGCCCTAATCGGCAAGTAGAGCGGTGCAAGGGCAAGGGCTTGCGCTGCTCACTGAGAAAGAACGACCGTCCAGGCGCCTTCAGGCGGGCGACGTGCAGCACCCTGCTCTCGATGTCCACCTGCTCGAGAACGAGGCCGCAGTCCTGCGACACCCGCAACCCATGACGGAACATCAACAGGAGCAGGCAACAGTCACGGGCCTCATTGGTCCCATCAAGCCCGGATTCTTCGCCGCCCCCCTGCCGGAGGACCTCCGGCAGGGGGGCGGGTCCAACCAAGGCAGTAGCGCTTAGTAGTATTTCCTGCTACTCTCAGCTTGGGGGAAAGCAAGTGGCGGAGCATAGGCCATGCAATCGGCTGAAAAGCTCTCGATCACGCTGCCGCCGGAAATGGCCCATTTCATCCGCCAAAAGGTGGCGTCCGGCCTCTATGGCTCCAACAGCGAGATCATCCGCGAGGCCCTACGCGGCCTGATGGAGCGGGAGCGCTGTCTGGAGCGTCTCGACGGGGCCATTGCCCTGGGCCTGGCCGACGCCGAAGCGGGGCGGGTGCAGGAGATGGCTCAAGAGCACGGCTTCTTCTCTGGCGATCCTTGTGCCCGATGGTTGACAGAGATTAGTTCAGACAGGAAGATGCGCCTGGTAGAAGAATTTACTTTTACAGACCCAGATGGGTTGACCTGGGTCGCTCCATCAGGTTACGAAGTTGATGGTGCATCAATTCCGAAGGCTTTATGGTCTCTGGTGGGCTCGCCCTATACAGGTGACTATAGGCGTGCAAGTATTGTGCATGACAAGGCTTGCAATGATGCAGCAGGCGATGTAACAGCACGCAAAGCCGCTGACCGTATGTTTTATCACGCCTGCAGGGCAGGTGGTTGCAGTTCCGAGGAAGCAAACAATCTCTATCTTGGTGTCCGCATTGGAGCACTTGGAGATGTAGTTCCACTATGGTCGCTCGGCATTGAAGAATCATTCGCACCTAGACCTAGAACTTCGCTTCCTCCAAGCGAAAGACGCATAGAAGCCGACTTTCGTGTTGCGTCTGACCTGATTCTCAGGCAGGGAGCCACAGACGATCCATTCGTGCTTGAGCAGAGAGTTGACTCAGCAATCGAGGCAGTAGGCGGACAATAGACTATCAGTGTAGAAGTGCCGTCACAGGTGCAACTAGTTGTCCAACCAAGACAGTCAGGTTGCTCAGGCTCCTAGATGTGGTGTGGGGTTTCCATGGTCGCTCTGTCATCATCAGCCAGATAGGACCTGCTGTGAACGTGATGGGACGACTGTTGTCGCGCGACAGCTAGACTAGAGGATCGGGAAGACGGGTCAGCCCAAAGCCAGCCACCTTAGACCGCGAGCTGATAAATGGCGGGAATTTTGGCAGTCTGCGTTACTTCTTTATGCCCCAGGCTGCCATCGGAGAGGCCTGCACGGAGGTTCAGTTGTATCCGTGCTGCTCTCCTCAGAGACCTCGCTCAAACAGGCAGCAAGAAACACCTGCCTCAGGCGCGGATTCCTGAGGGGATAAGGCTTCGGAATCAGCCAAGTGGCTGGCTCAGGCTCTCGACAAAATGTACCAATTTGTCGAGAGTTGTCGTTTGGAGCCCCTCGGCAGGAGGTCTTGGCGGAATCCGGTTGCCACCGCTATCAATCTTTGATAGTGTCGAGGACAGGCAACAGGGAGGGCACCATGCCGTCGAGCTATGTCATCGGGGAGCATTTTGAGCAGTTCATCAAGGGCCAGATTCAGCAGGGCCGCTACGCCAGCGCCAGCGAGGTGATCCGCGACGGCCTCCGGGCCCTGGAGGATCGCGAGAAGCTCCGCGCCGCCAATCTGGAAGCCCTCCGCGCCGACATACAGCAAGGCATCAACAGTGGCCCGGGCAGGCCGGTGCAGGACGTGGCCGCCGAGCTGCAGGCCCGCTATCAGAACTGGGCCGAGCAGGGCGCACCCGCTGATGCGCTGTGAGCTCTCCCCCCAGGCCGAGATCGACCTGCGGGAGATCGGCGATTACATCGCCAGGGACAACCCGCAGCGGGCCGCCAGCTTTGCCGGCGAGCTGCTCACCCATATCCAGGTGATCACCGAGCAACCAGAGGCCTATCCCGCCCGGCCTGAGCTGAGCGAAGGTCTGCGCTCCTGCGCTCACCAGCGCTACGTCATCTTCTTTACGGCCAGCCCTGAGCGTGTGCGGATCGAGCGGATCATCCACGGCTCCCGCGATATCACAGACGAGGGTTTCGATCTGAAAGCGCCAAAGCTCCTCGTTGGTCTTTCCTCTCTCCAGAGGTCGGCTCTCATTGGCTACCCACTGCCTGGAGCGTGGCCATGACATTCGAGCCATCCAGGAGTTGCTGCTCCGCAGTGATGTGAAGACGACAATGATCTACACGCATGTGCTGAATCGAGGCCCCTGTGGGGTGATGAGCCCAGCGCACCTGTTGTAGCAGGGCGAACATCTGGTTCTCGGACCCGCCTAAGTTCTCGTCAACTATGGGGCAATGCCAGCGAGGGCCTTATGCAGAAAGGGATTTCAGCTATCGGCTTTGGAGTCCTAGGGTTCTCATGCAGCCAGAGGGACTGGACAGGACCGGACCCGTCTAAGTACTGTTAGACGGATAAGGATCAGATGAGCCTAATTTACAACTGACAATAGCTGAATGGCTTTTCCGCTGATCATTCATTCCACCTCAACCATTTCCAGCACCGGACTGTGTTGCTGCCTCTCCAGCAGCTCCAGCTTCATCCGCCCCCGGCTCTGATTGAGCATCGTCACCTCGCCGCCACTGACCTTGACCAAGGCCCCGGTCGAGGCCAGCCGCACCAGGGGGCCGTGATCGTCACCGCCAATGGTCACCACGCCCAACACCGCACAGTCCTTCGGCAGCAGGCGCGTGTAGCGCCGCCAGTCGCCGTCCAGGTCAATCTGCAGGCTTGGCGCGACGGGGGGAGGGACAGAACGGCGGCGGCGGGTTTTCAGGGCTTTCATCGCACTCGATCCTGACCATGAATCATGACGGCTGCAAGCCCACCAAGTAGTCCGCCGCCTTCTGGGCAGCACTGGCCGCCGAGAAGATCACCCGGTTGTCGGCCTTCAGGACAGCGATCCAGCTCTTGAGGGAGTGGGCGTGATCCTCCCGGGGTTCGGCAGTCACCCCGGCCTTCACGCACAGGAAGGCCGCACCGGTCTCTGCCACCAGCTCTTCGGCGGCATAGGCCGCCGTGCCATAGCCGCAGGTCCGCGCAGCGGTAGCGGCCCTTCAGATCACGATCCAAACGGCTCTTGTGCCCGCTCCAGTGGATCAGCCCGTGTAGCGCCGTGGCGTAGTAGCCCTTGCTGCTGCGGAACTGCCCCGGCGCCGGCAGCTGGATGCGGTCTTCAGCGGGCTTGTAGAGGGCCCGATCCCCGCCATGGACGATCACCACGCCAGGAGCGGCCACACACAAAGCACTCGGCGCTCTCCAGCCGCACCGCCAAGCCCGGCGGCTCGGGCCACGGCGGCGGCGTGTCACCCTCCACCAAGGCCGCGTTGAAGACGGTGCTGCTCTTGGCCAGAAGGTAGGTGCCCGCACCGGTGGCCTCTGCTGCTGCGCCCTCGCCACGGCGCACCTGAGATTGTCTATTTCCGGGATCGCAGACTAGAGCTGGTTAGGGTAGTTACTGGAGACCTCCCGCAGGGGCGGAGGAATGGATTGCCCCGCCCCGTGCTGCCAGGCGTTCGCGCGGGATGGGAGCAGGAGCTCGGTGCCGATCTGCCTGGGCCACGGACTGACTCGCGAAGCAGCAGGGGAGAGGGGGAGCCTCCTGCTGAGCGAGTCACCAACGTCCCGGTGAACTGTGACCGAGATCACAGCCTCTCCTGAGCTTCCCCCCCCCCAAACTTGTGTATGTAAAGATCACCGAAAAGACCACGGGCTTGACGCCCCATACCGCTCCGGTGGTAACGATTGCTGATCCGGTTTTGATCCAACAACAGCCAACCGCCTCAAAGGTTGATCCGTCCTTCAAAACCCCACCATCACATCAGTGAAGAGCTCACATGTCAGAAAATCAACTAGCCACGCTTAGTCTTGAAGCTTTACCCCTTCCAGAAGGGGGCTACTTTCCGTCGCCAAGTGCATGGGAAGACCAAGTATTTTACTTCTTGATGCTCGATCGCTTTTCTGATGACAACGAACTGGCTTATCGGGATATCCAAGGCAATGTGGTTACCAGTGGCAAGACTTCCCTCTTTCAACCGGGAGATCGGGGAAATGCCGTCCAAACTTCTGCCGAAGCAGCCCATTGGCGGGAAGCAGGTGGACGCTTTGTAGGCGGGAATCTCAAAGGCTTGACCAGCAAGGTTGGTTATCTGAAGCGATTGGGCGTGACGGCAATCTGGGTTAGTCCGATCTTTCAGCAGGTGAAGTTTCAAGATACTTATCACGGGTATGGCATCCAGAACTTTCTGGAAGTGGACCCACACTTTGGTACACGCGAAGACCTTAGAGGCTTGGTCAAAACTGCCCATCAGCAGGGAATCTACGTGGTTTTAGACATCATCTTGAATCATACGGGCAATATCTTTAGCTATGACGCAGATCGCTATTTGAATTCAGACGGCAAACTCGATCCGCGATGGGATGGCAAGCCCTACAAGGTCAAGGGGTTCAATGACGACAAGGGAAATCCCTCCATTCAATTTCAGGTAACCGATCCAAAGAACTCGGCAACATGGCCCAAGCTCGATCAATCTGTTTGGCCTGTGGAATTTCAGAACCCGGCGTATTATCAACAACAAGGACGCATTAACAATTGGGACCATGACCCAGAATACCGTGACGGTGACTTTTTTGACTTAAAAGATGTCCATCATGGCCAAGGAGAACCCAATACATACGCGGTTTCAGAAGCTCTCAATGCCATGTGCAAAGTCTATCAGTTTTGGATTGCCGATGCTGATATTGATGGCTTTCGTATTGATTCGGTAAAGCATATGGACCCTGGTGCAACCCGATTCTTCGCTTCATCGATTCATGAATTCACCCAGAGCATTGGCAAGGATAACTTTTATTTAATTGGTGAGATTACAGGAGGTCGCACCAATGCTTTCAATACCTTGGAAGTGACCGGCTTAAATGCTGCTCTAGGGATTGATGATATCCCCGACAAGTTGGAGTACATGGTCAAAGGCTATGGCAATCCAGTTGACTATTTTAACCTCTTTCGCAATTCGTTATTGATCAATAAGGACTCCCACGCCTGGTTCAGAGACAAGGTCGTCACCATGTTTGATGACCACGACCAAGTACGCAAAGGCCAAAGCAAAGCAAGGTTTTGTGCCGATCCCGATGCTTCTAAAGTTGTCTTTAATGCGCTGGCCCTAAATGCCATGACCCTGGGAATTCCCTGCATCTATTACGGTAGTGAACAATGCTTTGACGGCCATTGTAGCGGGGATGGAGCCGATCGCTACCTGCGAGAATCAATGTTTGGTGGAGACTTTGGAGCGTTTGCCAGTCACGGTAAGCACTTCTTTGACGAGAGCAATCCTGTGTATCAACAGTTAGCGCAAGTACTCAGCATCCGTCAAAATAATATTGCCTTGAGGCGTGGTCGTCAATACCTGCGGGAAGTTTCTGCACCGACGGATGGCGTTAACTTTGGATTACCCTCCATGGTCGGCGGTCAGATTCGCTTTGTGGTTCCATGGTCACGCGTCTTCAGTGGCAAAGAAGTGCTGCTAGCAATTAACACTAACTATTTCCAATCAAGCACTGCCTGGGTAACGATCGATGACACACTCCATATCGCGGGGGAGGTGCTCACCTGCATCTACTCCACTGACAGTCAGCAAGTTGGGCAAGTCACCAAGACTGAAGCCCGGAATGGCAAAGCGGTGCTACTTACAGTTCCCCCAGCTGGCTTTGTTATTTACGAGTGAGGGGGGGGGGGGGGGGGATTTGGCCCAAAGATCAGCAGTGGAGAACTGCACAGAGGATGGATTGATCGAGCCAGACAAGGTTGTACGGCACCTTGTGTTCTCAAGCGATGCAAGGCTGATTGATGGAACAACAGCTCCGCTCAGCTGCGGCGTGCTGAAAGCTCCTTGGGGGCACAAGTCAGACAACGGCCTACAAGGAATGCCGCTCACCCCCCCAGACTGACCTCACCCCGCCAACCTCCCTTCCCCTGAACCAGGAAACCCTGCTGTTCGAGCCCGCCCAGCCAGCACTCGGCGCCCTGCGGGCGGTGCTGGCCTTCCCCAGCACCTACACCGTGGGCATCACCAGCCTGGGCTACCAGGTGGTGTGGGCCAGCCTGGCCAGCCGCACGGATGTGGATGTGCGGAGGCTGTTCACCGACCAGGGCGATCCGCCCCATGGGGGCCAGCGGGGCCGCGGGGCCGACCTCGATCTGTTCGGCCTGTCGCTGAGCTGGGAGCTGGATGGGCCGGTGCTGCTGGATCTGCTGGAGCAGCAGCGCATTCCCCTCTGGAACCACGACCGGAGCGACGGCGACCCGATCGTCTTCGGCGGCGGTCCGGTGCTCACCGCCAACCCCGAACCCCTGGCCCCCTTCTTCGACGCGGTGCTGCTGGGGGACGGTGAGCTGCTGCTGCCCGCCTTCATCGATGCCGTTCAGGCCCGGCGCGGCGCCCCGAGGGCCGAGCGGCTCAGGGCCCTGGCCCGGGTGCCGGGAATCTATGTGCCGTCCCTTTATGCCCCTCGCTACGGCAGCGAAGGGGAGCTGCTGGGCGTCGAGCCGATTGAGGGAGGCATTCCGGCCACGGTTGCCAAACAGACCTGGCGTGGCAACACCCTCAGCCATTCCACCGTGATCACCCCGGAGGCGGCCTGGCCCTCGATCCACATGGTGGAGGTGGTGCGCAGTTGCCCGGAGCTGTGCCGCTTCTGCCTGGCCAGCTACCTCACCCTGCCCTTCCGCACCCCCTCGCTCGAGGACGGCCTGATCCCGGCGGTGGAGAAGGGCCTGGCCGCCACCCAGCGGCTGGGGTTGCTGGGGGCCTCCGTCACCCAGCACCCCCAGTTCGACGACCTGCTCACCTGGTTGGATGGCGACCGCTTCGACGGCACCCGGGTGAGCGTGAGTTCGGTGCGGGCCGCCACCGTCACGCCCCAGCTGGGACGGATCCTGGCCAGGCGCGGCAGCAAATCGCTGACGATCGCGATCGAAAGCGGCAGCGAGCGGATGCGCCAGGTGGTGAACAAGAAGCTTTCGGAGGAGGAGATCTTCGCCGCCGCCCGCCATGCCAAAGAGGGCGGCCTCACCGGCCTGAAGCTCTACGGCATGGCGGGCCTGCCCACCGAGGACGACGCCGACATTGAAGCGACCGCCGACCTGCTGCTGGCCCTCAAGACAGCCACCCCGGGGCTGAAACTCAGCCTGGGGGTGAGCACCTTCGTGCCCAAGGCCCACACCCCGTTCCAGTGGGAGGGGGTGCGCCCCGAAGCGGAGAAGCGGCTCAAGCGGCTGGCCCGCCGGCTCCAGCCCAAGGGCATCGAGCTGCGGCCGGAGAGCTACGGCTGGAGCGTGGTCCAGGCCCTGATCTCCCGCAGTGACCGGCGCCTGGCTCCGGTGATCGCCGCCGTGCGGGGCCGCCACGATCAGCTGGGGGGCTGGAAGGCCGCCTACCGCGACGCATTGGCCGCTGGGTCTGGCGCGCTGCCGCCGCCGTCCTGGCAGGAGGTGATCCACGGCCGTTGGGACAGCGATCGGGTGCTGCCCTGGAACCACCTGGAAGGGCCCCTGCAGCGCAGCACCCTGGCCAGGCACCGCCAGGAGGCACTCACGGCGGCGGGCCCGGCGGTTGCGGCAGCATGGGCGGGTTGAGCAGAAAGGCGCGGATGCCGGCGAACAGGATCCAGCCGGCAATGTTGATCCGGCTGTCATAGAGGGGCATGTCAGTGGCGTGGAGCGCCACCAGCACCAGGGCCGAGGCCCACCAGGCCCGATCGAACAAGCGCCCGGCCGCCATGCCCCTGATCGCTGCCCGGATCAGCAGAACCAGGATCAGCCCCACCAGCAGCAGCGCCACCGGCAGGCCATGGCTCACGGCCAGATCGATCGGCAGGTTGTGGGGGTGGCCGTGCCAGTGGCCGGTGCGCAAGGGGTAGATCACGCTGAAGGCCGCCGCCCCCCAGCCCAGCCAGGGGCGCTCCGCCACCAGGCCGAGGGCCACGCCCCACTGGCTGATCCGGGTGATCGCCAGGGGCCGCTGGCCAGCAAACTCCAGGTCGCTCAACCGTCCCCAGATCGCCTGCGGAACCAGGTCGCGGGCGGGCTGCTGCAGGAACGGCGCCACCCCCGGCAGGCTGGCCAGCGCCACCGGAATCAGCAGCAGCAGCAACACCGGCAGCAGCCACTGGCAGGCCCCGGGCCCGGCCACGATCGGCAGGGCCAGCAGCAGGGCGCCCCAGGCATTGCGGGAATCGGTGAGGTACAGCGCCCCGACCAGGGAAGCCGCGATCGCCTGGGCAGGCAGGCGCCTTTTCCAGCCCTGCTGCGGCTGAAGCACGGCCGCCAGCGCCAGGGGCCAGGCCAGGGCGAGCCAGGAACCGGCGATGTTGGCGTAATCGAACAGGCCCGAAAGCCGTCCGGGGGGATTGCCCCCCGGCTTGAGGTGCCAGATGATCGCCCCCCCCAGCGCCTGTAACGGACCGCTCCAGCCCCACCAGAGCTGGCCCAGGCCAGTGAGAATCACCGGCACCGTGCCGGCCACCAGCCAGAGCGCCACCCGGCGGCGGGCCGCGGGAGTGGCCAGATAGGGCTGGAATCCCCAGAAAGCCCAGAAGAACGGCAGCCAGTTGGCCAGCCCCACCCAGGCCAGCCAGCCGCTGGTGGCGAAACCGCAGCCCAGCACCATCAGCCCGGCCACCAGCAGCAGCACCCCATTGGCCCGATCGGCCAGGGGCGGACGGCGATGCTGGCTCCCGAGCACCAGCGCCACGAGCAACAGCACCCCAGCGATCAGGGCGCTGCTGGGCAGGACGAACACCCCGAGCTGAAAGCAGCGCCAGCCGAGGGGTGCGGCGGCCCCAGGGCGGGCAGCGTCGAGCTGGAAGAGGGCGCGACGAGGGCTCAACACGGCCCCAACCTCTGCGAGAGCGGCATGGTCAGGAGAACACCGCGGTGCGGCCCCGATAGACCATCACCTGACGGCGCAGGTGCAGCCGCAGGGCCCGGGCCAGCGCCAGCCGCTCGGTGTCACGCCCCTTGCGGATCAGGTCCTCCACCTCATCCCGATGGCTCACCGGCACGGTGGCCTGCTCGATGATCGGTCCCCCATCGAGGTCATCAGTCGCGTAGTGGGCGGTGGCGGCGATCAGTTTGACGCCCCGCTCCCAGGCCCGGTGGTAGGGCTGGGCCCCTTGGAAGGCCGGCAGGAAGGAATGGTGGATGTTGATCACCGGCGGGAACTGGGCCAGGAAGGATGGGCTGAGCACCTGCATGTACTTGGCCAGGACCACCAGCTCGATGCCCTGCTCCCTCAGCAGCGCAAGCTGGGTAACCTCGATGGCCTCCTTGGTTGAGGGTGTCACGGGCAGGTGCACGAAGCGGGCACCATTGCTCACGGCCAGCGCCTGGAGCGCGGCATGGTTCGAGACCACGAGCAGCACCCGCATCGGCAATTCGCCAGAGCGGGTGCGCCAGAGCAGGTCCACCAGGCAATGGTCCTGGCGGGCCAAGCGGAAGCCCCCGAGCTCCCACTCGATCCGGCTGAGGAACAGGCCCCGGCCCCGGCATCGGTGGATGGTCCGCATGGCGGATGTTTCCACCGTTGGCGGCGACCCAGCCCGAGAGTTCGCTGACCAGGCCAGGGCGGTCGGGGCCAATCACCTGCAGGATCGCCGTGGGGATACACATCGCGCCGCTGGAGACAGGCACAGGGGCATTGTGCCCGCCACCACTTCCGGGCCAACACCTTGGAACTCCTCGATCGTTGCGGCCGCCGCCGGGAAGGAAGGATGGCAGACCTACAGTCTCGAACGCCTGTTCCTCCCCCCATGGCCGCCCAGCTGGTTTCCGCGCTCCGCCCTGCCCTGCAGCGCCTCGCGTTGCTCTGCCTGACCCTGGTGCTCTCGGTCGGGCTCACGGCCTGTGGCGGCGGAGAAGCCAAACCTCCCACGATCAGCGCGGCCGACCTGGCGATCATCCAGCGTCAGGCTGAAGGTTTCCTGGCCGCCAAGGAGCGGCTGCCCGAGCTGGCCGAGCTGGTCAACGAACGCAACTGGGTGTTCACCCGCAACCTGATCCACGGGCCGATGCAGGAGGTGGGGCGTCAGATGCTCTACATCAACCAGCGGCTGCTCCCCGCCGACCAGGCCGGGGCCACCAAACTGGCCAACCAGCTCAAAGGTGCCCTGGCCGAGCTCGATGAGGCCGCCAGGCTCCAGGACGGGGAGCGGCTGCGCAAGGCCTACATCAAGGTGGCCAGCGGCTTCGGCACCTATGGCGAAGTGCTCCATGCCGACGGCATCGCCTGACCCAGACCACCGCCGAGATTCACCTGGGCGGGCTCCCTGAGCTGACCTGCAACCCCCAGACGGTCGTGGTGATCGGCGGCGGAATCGTTGGCCTTGCCACCGCCTGGCTGCTGCAAAGTCGTGGCCACGCCGTCACCGTGGTCGACCCCGGGGTCCATGGCTCCCAGCCCGAGGGAGCCGGCAGCGGGGCCGCCCTCGGCGTGCTCATGGGCCAGGTGTATCGGCGCAACAGCGGCAGGGGCTGGCGCTTGCGGCAGCGCTCGCTCCAGCTCTGGAGCCAGTGGCGCCGGGAATTGGCGGTGGCCGGTGAGCCGATCCCATTCCGAGCCGGCCTGCTGGTGCTGGCCGCCGATGCCGACGAGCACCGGCGACTGGAGCGCCTGGCGGAGTCCCGGCAACGGCTTGGCATGGCCCTGGAGCTCTGGGATCGCAACGTCCTCCAATCGCTGCAGCCGGCCGTGCCCGTACGCGCCGAGGCCGGGCTGTTCTCCCCCTGCGATGGCCAGCTCGATCCGTTGGCGGCCATGGGCGCCCTGCGGGCCGATGGCCTGCGGCGGGGGCTGCAGGTGCTGGCTGAGCGGGTCGTCCGACTGGGGCGGCGGCCCGCGGGCTGGCGGCTCCTTCTCGGCGGCGGCGACCAGCTGGTTGTCCCCTGGGTGGTGCTGGCGGCGGGACTGGCCAGCACGGCCCTGCTGCAGCCCCTGGGCCACAGCTGGGGGCTTGAGCCGGTGCTGGGCCAGGCCCTGGAGCTGCAAGATCCAACGGACCCGGAGCCGAACTGGCCCGGCAGCCTGGTGTGGCGGGGCTGGAACCTGGTGCCCCAACCCGGGGGCCGCTTCTGGTTGGGGGCCAGCCTGGAGCCCGGCAGCAAGGCCAACCCCGGCGAGCTCCTCCGCATGAGCCGTCTCGGAGGGGAGGCGCCGCCCTGGCTGGAGCAGGCGCGGGAGCTGCGCCGCTGGCAGGGCCTGAGGGCCAGGCCGATCGGCCGCCCGGCCCCCCTGCTGGAACTGCTCGAACCGGGGCTGGTGCTCGCAACCGGGCACTACCGCAATGGCGTGCTGCTGGCACCCGCCAGCGCGGAATGGGTGGCCGGTCAGATCGAGGCCGGAGCCAACGCCTGGCCATAAAAAAGCCCCCCGAGTGGGGGGCTCTAAGCGAAGAGTGCAGCCGGGTCGCTGACTCGGGTTTACTTGCTCTCGGTGAACTCAGCGTCGATCACATCCTCGGCCGCACCGGCCGTGCCGGCCGACGATCCGTTGGTTCCGGCGCCGTTGGCGGCGGATCCATCGGCCCCCGCCGCCCCTGCCTGCTGGTACACGGAGGCACCGGCAGCATAGAGGGCCTGCTGGAGTTGTTCCAGCACGGTTTTGATCGTGGGGTAGTCCTCCTGGGCGATCGCCTCCTTGAGCTGGGTGGAGAAGCCCTCCACCTTGCCCTTGTCCTCGGCGTTCACTTTGTCACCCAGTTCGCCGAGTTGCTTTTCGGCCTGGTAGACGAGGGTTTCGGCCTGGTTCTTCAGGTCGATGCGCTCACGCTTCTCCTTGTCGGCGGTGGCGTTGGTCTCGGCATCCTTGACCATCTTCTCCACCTCGTTCTCACTGAGGGTGGAGGCGCCGGTGATCGAAATGCTCTGCTCCTTGCCGCTGCCCTTGTCCTTCGCCGTCACGCTCAGGATGCCGTTGGCGTCGATGTCGAAGGTGACTTCGATCTGGGGAACGCCGCGGGGGGAAGGGGGGATTCCGTCGAGGCGGAAGGTGCCGAGGCTCTTGTTGTCCGAGGCCAGCTCCCGCTCACCCTGGAGCACGTGGATCTCCACGTTGGTCTGACCATCCACGGCGGTGGAGTAGGTCTCGGCCTTCTTGGTGGGGATCGTGGTGTTGCGGGTGATCATCTTGGTCATCACGCCGCCGAGGGTTTCGACGCCCAAAGAGAGCGGCGTGACATCCAGCAGCAGGATGTCCTTCACCTCACCGGCGAGCACACCGCCCTGGATGGCGGCGCCGACGGCCACCACCTCATCAGGGTTCACCGTCTGGTTGGGGTCCTTGCCGGTGACGCGCTTGACCAGCTCCAGCACCGCGGGGATGCGGGTGGAGCCGCCCACCATCACCACCTCATCGAGCTCGGAAGCGGCGAGCTTGGCGTCCTTGAGCGCCTGTTCCACCGGCACGCGGCAGCGGTCGATGAGCTTGGAGGCCAGCTCCTCGAACTTGGCCCGGGTGAGAGTGAGATCGAGGTGCTTGGGCCCCTCTGGAGTGGCCGTGATGAAGGGCAGGTTGATCTCGCTCTGGGTGGCGCTTGAGAGCTCGATCTTGGCCTTCTCGGCCGCTTCGGTGAGGCGTTGCAGGGCCTGCTTGTCCTGGCGCAGATCGATGCCTTCGTTGCTCTTGAAACTGTCGGCCAGGTAATCGACGATCACCTTGTCGAAGTCATCGCCGCCCAGGTGGGTGTCGCCGCTGGTGGAGAGCACCTCGAACACGCCATCGCCCACCTCCAGCACCGAGACGTCGAAGGTGCCGCCGCCCAGGTCGAAGACCAGGATCCGCTCGTTACTCTTGCGATCGAGGCCGTAGGCGAGCGCGGCCGCGGTGGGCTCGTTGATGATCCGAAGCACCTCGAGTCCGGCGATCTTGCCGGCGTCCTTGGTGGCCTGGCGCTGGGAGTCGTTGAAGTAGGCGGGCACGGTGATCACCGCCTGGGTGACGGTTTCACCCAGATACTTGCCGGCGTCCTCGGCCAGCTTGCGCAGCACCTCGGCCGACACCTCCTCGGGGGCGAACTGCTTGTTGAGCACCGGGCACTTCACCTTGACGTTGGCGCCGGCCTTCTCAACGCCATAGCTCACCTCCTTCGATTCCTCGTTCACCTCGTCGACTCGGCGGCCAATGAAGCGCTTCACCGAATAGAAGGTGTTCTCCGGGTTCATCACCGCCTGGCGCTTGGCGATCTGGCCCACCAACTTGTCCTGGTTCTTGGTGTAGGCGACCACCGAAGGGGTGGTGCGGAAGCCTTCGGCGTTGGCGATCACCGTGGGCTTGCCGCCCTCCATCACCGCCACGCAGCTGTTCGTGGTGCCCAGATCAATGCCGACAACCTTGCCCATGGGTTCTTACCTCCTGAAACGAATGAGTTCTTCCTGACGCATCCTCAGCAGCAGGGGCCTGAGCAGGCGAGGGGTGGTTTCCGAACCGTGCCGTACGGGCAGGGGCCTTCAAGCGCCGATCCGCCCCTACGGTGCCGCCGATCGGCTGGGGCGCAGGGCGAGGTTCGATGTCTGTCTCGATTTCCGGCCGCACGGCCCTGGTGGGGGTGCTCGGCGACCCGGTGCGCCATTCGCTCTCGCCCGCCATGCACAATGCGGCCCTGCGGGAGCTGGGCCTCGACTGGATCTACCTGGCCCTGCCGGTGGCGGCGGCGGATCTGGAAGCGGTGCTGAAGGGCCTGGAGGCGGTGGACTGCCGCGGCCTCAACGTCACCCTGCCCCACAAGCAGGCGGCGGCGGCCCTGGCCACCGAGCTCACGCCCCTGGCCCGGCGGCTGGGGGCGGTGAACACGCTCGTGAGGCGGGCCGAGGGCGGCTGGCTGGGCACCAACACCGATGGGGAGGGCTTCCTGGCACCGCTGCAAGGCGAGCCGACGGGGCCCAGGGCCTTGGTGCTTGGCTGCGGCGGCAGCGCCCGGGCGGTGGTGGCCGGCCTGGTGGAGCGGAAGCTGGAGGTGATCGAGCTGGCCGCCCGCGACCCGCGGCGCCGGGAGTCCTTCGTGGCGGACTGCCGGGCCTGGGCGCCGCAGCTGCGGGGCCTGGCCTGGGAATCCAAGGCGCTCGTGGCGGCTTTGGGCAGGGCCGATCTGGTGGTCAACACCACCCCGGTGGGCATGGCCGCCGGCCCCAGCGGCGCGGCAGCCTGCCCGCTGGGGCCGCTGGAACTGGAGGCACTGCAACCGGGAGCCCTCGTCTACGACCTGATCTACACGCCACGGCCGACCCGTCTGCTGCGGGAGGCCGGCCGGCGCGGCTGCCGGCCTGTGGATGGGCTGGAGATGCTGGTGCAGCAGGGGGCCGCGGCCCTGCGGCTCTGGACGGCCGCCGCCACCGGCGGGACTCCCATCCCCTTGGAGGCGATGCGGCGGGCGGCGCTCGGCCAGCTGGAGCAGGCCCCCTAACCTTGGGAGACCATGCCCGCCACGATGCAGATTCCCTTTTGGCAACGGCTGCTGGCTCTGCTGGCCTACCTGTTGCCGTGGAGTGACGGGGTGTTGTTCGGCGAGTCGCTGTTCGGGCTCTTTCCGTTCCTGCAGTTGTTGGCCCTTCCGGCCTTGCCGCTGCTCACCCTGCAGCGGCTGGTGCCGTTTGGCGGCTTCCTGCTGTTCCTGGCGCTGTTTCTAGGGGTGGTGCGCAACCAGCGGGTGCCCTACTTCATCCGCTTCAACGTGCTCCAGGCGATCCTGCTGGACATCGTGCTGATCCTGCTGTCCCTGGCCTTCCGGGTGCTGCTCGCCCCGCTGGCGGGCGGCTTTGCCCTGCGCACCCTCAGCAACACGGTGTTCCTCGGCACGTTGCTGCTGGTGCTGTTTGCCGCCGTGCAATGCATACGGGGCAAGGAGCCCGACATCCCGACGGTGTCGGAAGCGGTGCGGATCCAGCTCTACTGAAGCAATCCTTCGGCGCGATAGGGTGTTGAATCCGTCGCTGGCAGCCCCTGGGTCGCCGGCCTCACCCGAGCCCGTCACGGAGGTTTCCGCCCGTCATGTCGCAGCAGCCCTACTACGAAACGATGTACATCCTTCGCCCGGACATCGCGGAGGAAGAAGTCGAAGGCCATGTCAACAAGTACCGCGACCTGGTGATTGAGGCCGGTGCCGAGGTGCTTGACACGCAGATGCGCGGCAAACGCCGGCTGGCCTATCCGATCGCCAAGCATCGCGAAGGCATCTACGTCCAGCTCAACCACAACGGCGATGGCCAGCAGGTGGCGGCCCTGGAGCGGGCCATGCGCCTCAGTGAAGACGTGATCCGCTACCTCACCGTCAAACAGGACGGCCCCCTGCCGGCGCCGCGCAACGCGGCGGGCACCGCCGAGCCCGAGTCCACCCCGGCGATTGCCGTTGAGGCCTGACGGCGATCAGGCCAGGCCAAGCGCCCAGATTCCCAGCCAATTCCCAGTGAGTTCACAGGCGACAGCCAGCAAGCCGCCCATTCACCAATGATGGGATGGGGGCTTCCAGTGATCGGAACTTGAGCAAAGCCGACCAGTCCAGCTCCGCAGGGAATCAGCAGGCCGAGGACCAGCTCCAGGCTGTGCAGGGTCAGCTGAGCGCCACCCGCCAGGAACTGGAGCAGGTTCGCAGCCAACTGGCCGACTACGAGGCCTTGCTGGGGGAGTTGCCCGACATCTTCGAGCGCAAGTATCAGCAACGGCAGCAACCCTTTCTTCTCCAGCAGCAACTGCTGTCCAGGGAAAACCAGTCCCTGCGCGACATCGTCAAGGGGGCTGGGCGGCAGTCACCGCCACCGCCGCCCTCCGCCCTGAAGCCGGCCGCGCCGGCCACGGCTCCCACCCCCCCAGAGCCTCTCCGACCGGATCCTCCACGACCAAGCCCTCCTCGTCCGAGCCCAGGGCTCATTCAGGCCCTTCCTGCCGCCATGGCCGCCAAGGGGCTGGCCGTTCTGCTCGGTTTCGTTGCCCTCGGCGCAGTCCTTGGAACGGTGCGTCAGAGCCTGAAAGGGCAAGCCTCCCCTCCAGCCTCCATGGCCAGGCCACCAGCCAGCACAAGCCAGACCCAACCAAGCCCAACCAAACCAACGGAAGCCAAGCCAGCGCCGCCCAAGCCCGCGCCGAGCCTGCTGGTGCTGAACAGCTCCGGGCCCAACTGGGTTGAGGTCCGAACCCTGAGCCGGCAACGGGTCTACGAAGGCATGCTCAAAGGAGAGAAAATGCTCCCCCTGGGCCAGGGGCTCCAGGTGCTGGCAGGCCGGCCCGATCTGCTCACCGTCCGCCAGGGAGCCGGCCGCCCGAAGGTGCTCGGACGGATCGACGAACTGGTCTGGATCAGCTTCAGGCCGCCGGCGGCACCCGCGGCCAAACCGGCCACCAAGGCCCCCAAAGCTTCCCCCTAGCCCTTGCGCGCCGCAGCCCAGAGGCGGGCCGGCAGACCCCAGATGGTGATGAAACCTTCTGCAGCGCGATGATCGAAGCGATCATCGCTTCCGTAGGTGGCCATCGTTGGCACATAGAGGCTGTCGGGCGAGGAGCGCCCGATCACGGTGGCATTGCCCTTGTGGAGGCGAATCCGCACGATGCCGTTCACCGTGACCTGGGTGGCATCGAGGAAGCCGTCGAGGGCGGCCTTGAGCGGGCCGAACCAGAGGCCCTGGTAGACGAGATCCGCCCAGCTGGCCTCGATCTGGCGCTTGTAGCGCAGCACATCGGCGGCCAGGGTGAGGCTCTCCAGCTCCTGATGGGCCCGAATCAGCAGCAGCAGGCCGGGGGTTTCGTAGATCTCCCGCGACTTGATCCCCACTACCCGGTTCTCGATCATGTCGAGCCGACCGAAGCCATGGCGGCCGGCCAGGGCATTGGCCTGGCGGATCAGGCTGACCGGATCGAGCCGCACCCCGTCGATGCTCAACGGATTTCCCCGCTCGAAGCCGATCTCCACCACCTGGGGCTCCTCCGGCGCCGCCGCGATCGAGCGGGTCATCGCGAACACCTCCTCGGGCGGCTCCACCATCGGATCCTCCAGGGGCCCCGCTTCGATGCTGCGACCCAGCAGGTTCAGATCGATCGAATAGGGGTTGGCCTTGCTCACCGGCGCCGCCATGCCGCAGCGTTCGCCGTAGGCGATCGTTGCCTCCCGGCTCATGCCCCATTCGCGGGCAGGCGTGAGCACCTTGAGTTCCGGGGCCAGGCAGCCGATCGCCACGTCGAAGCGCACCTGGTCGTTGCCCTTGCCGGTGCAGCCGTGGGCCACCGCATCAGCGCCCACCCGGCGGGCCACCGCCACCAGCTCCCGGGCGATCAGCGGGCGGGCCAGGGCGGTGGAGAGGGGATAGCGGCCCTCATAGAGGGCATTGGCCCGGATGGCGGGGAAAGCGAACTCGGTGATGAACGGCTCGATCAGATCCCCCACGATCGACTGGCTGGCACCGGCTTCGAGGGCCTTGAGCCGGATCGGCTCGAGCTCATCACCCTGACCCAGGTCGGCCGCGAAGGTGATCACCTCCTCCACACCCCACTCCTGGCGCAGGTAGGGAATGCAGACACTGGTGTCGACGCCGCCGGAGTAGGCCAGCACCACCTTTTTGGCCCGGGGACCCCGCTGGGCCCATTGCTCCTCTGCCATCCGCTCAAGCCTGTTCATGGGTTCCGTTGGAGGATTGTCCCTCGCCGCCGCCGCAGCGGCGCCAGCGGGACGCCAGCCAGAGGGCCAGCAGGCCAGGGGGCCCCAGCACCAGGCTCCAGAGCAACAGCGGCCGGATCGGGAGGGGTTCGGGCCAGCGCTCGCCGGCCAGCACCAGCAACCCGCTGAGCAGCAGAGCCACCCCCCAGGCGATCAGCAGCTGAGCGGGCTTTGCCCAGGTCACGGCGGGGAGTCAAGGGGAGCTGGTTTATGTTGATCGATTGGCGTGCCCGGCGCTTCGCTGGCTTCGCCTGCCCTAAGGCCGTCCATGAGCACCCTCGACAGCATCAATCCCTCCCTGACCCGCTACCGGCGGGATGAGCCCGCCCCGGTGCTGCCCCTGCGCGATGAGCCCGACCTGCTCAGCTGGCTTGAAACCAGCGGCCGCTTGGTGGCCGATGAGGAAACCGCCGCTCCCGACGTGAGCACGGTGGAGGAGGAGGAACTCTCGGCCCTGATGGGTGAGAAGGAGGAGTACATTCCCGCCGACGAGCCTTCCGAAGAAAACTGGGAAGACTGATCCCCCGTGAGCCGATCCCTGCAGGTTCCCGCGGCCGCCTTGGCGGCTGGCCGATCAGCGGCCATCTGGCTCGGACTCGTTGTGCTCGGCGCCTGCCTGATCAGTGACGGCCTGGCGAGAGCCCCCCAGCTCACGCCCGCCTTGCTGGTGGCGGCGCTGCTGAGCTGGGCGTTGTGCCGCTGGGGCGTGCCGAAACTGCGGTCCCTGAAGCTGGGCCAGGTGATCCGCCAGGAGGGCCCCCAGGCCCACCACGGCAAGGCCGGCACGCCCACGATGGGTGGGCTGCTGGTGGTGCCGGTGGGTGTGATCGTGGGGGGCCTGATCGCCCCCGCCGACCCGCGCCTCCTGGCGGTGGCCGCCATCACCCTCGCCTTCCTGGCGATCGGCGGCATCGACGACTGGCGCAGCCTCACCCGTCGCACCAACACCGGCCTCAGCCCCAGGGGCAAGCTTCTGCTCCAGTCCCTCGCCGCGGGGATCTTCCTGGCGGTGGCGGCCTGGAACGACTGGATCGGCGGCAGCGTGGCCTTGCCGTTCGGCCTGGCCCTGCCGCTCGGGCTGCTGATCCTTCCCCTCGGCCTGTTCGTGTTTCTGGCCGAGAGCAACGCCACCAACCTCACCGACGGCCTCGACGGCCTGGCGGCTGGCTGCGGTGCGGTGGTGTTCTGCGGATTGGCCCTGCAATTGATGCTGAGGGGCCACCTCGGCGATCCCGCCCTGGCCGGGTTCTGCGCCGCCATGGCCGGCGCCTGGCTTGGATTCCTGGCCCACAACCGCCATCCGGCCAGGGTGTTCATGGGCGACACCGGCTCCCTGGCCATGGGAGCGGCCCTCAGCGCGGTCGCCCTGCTCAGCAACAGCCTCTGGCCCCTGTTGCTGATGGGCGGGGTGTTCCTGGCCGAATCCGTTTCGGTGATCCTGCAGGTGTGGGTGTTCAAAGCCACCAAGGGGCCAGATGGCCAGGGTCGTCGCCTGTTCCGGATGGCCCCGCTGCATCACCATTTCGAGCTGGCCGGTCAGCCGGAGCAGCGGGTGGTGGTCGGCTTCTGGGCAGTCAGCCTGCTGCTGGTGGTGATCGGGCTCCTGCTGCTTCCCTGATTTCCAGGCAAGCTGGAGCCATGGCTTACTTCACCTGGCAGGAAAAAGGGCTCACGGCCGATTGCGCCAGCCTGGCGGCGATGGCCGCACGGTTCGAGGAAGCGGCCGCCCTGATGCGGCGGATGGCCGGCGAGGGCTTCGTGCTGGAACGTCACAGCGACGGGCAGCACATCACCCATCCCGACGAGGGGGTCTTCGCGTCCTACGGCTTCATCAGTGAGGAGCCCCCGGTACGGCAGCTCGACCTGATCGCCGAACCCTGACCGCGGCGGGCTCAGGAGCGGCGCAGGAAGCCCAGCCCCCACACCAGCACGAAGGCCAGCGACGAAAGCCCCAGGTAAATCAGCACCCCCCGCTGCAGGCCGGCCACATCCCAGCCGAACGGCAGGCCGTTGGCCCCATCACCGGCCGTGGAGAAGGCCAGGTAGGCCGTGGTGGGGATCAACACGGGCGGGCGTTGCGGCGGGGTGGGTTGAATGGCACTTCTAGCAGGCCTGGCCAGGCAGCATGATCCCGGGCCGCCAGCCGGGTGACGGTGATGGGAGGGGTCTGACCTGAGCTGGCCTGGGCTGGATTTGGGTTTTATGGTGCGACCAGCAGGAACCTCCATGGCCCAGGCCCAACCCCGTCGTCGCCCCAGTCGCACCGCGAACAATCGCCCCGCCACCGTTTCTGACCTGGAGAAGCGACGCAGGAGTGCACCGCCCCCACCGGAATCACCCAACGGCGCCAAACAACGCCAACCACTCTCCCGCCGCTCCCTGCTGATCGGCTTCTGCTGTGGCCTCGGCCTCGGCTACGGCCTGGCCGGTCCCCTGCCCCGGCTGCTCGCGTCGGGTCTGGCTGGTTTGCAGCATGTGGCTCCATCCCTGAGCTCCCTGGTGGATCCTCTCGGGCTGGAGCAGCGTCGCATTCTGGTGATGGGCACCGACCAGATCAGCGGCAGCACCGATGTGATGTTCACCGTCCAGCTCAAGGACGGCACCACCGAGATCACCCAGGTTCCGCGGGACACCTTCATCGAATCGGAGGCGTTCGGTATCCTCAAGGCCAACGCCCTCTACGCGGTGGGCGGGGTGAACGAGGTGAAGCAGGAACTCTCCAGCCTGCTCTCGGAGAAGATCGACCGGTATCTGATCATCAACATCGAGGCCGTGCAGAACCTGGCCGAGGCCCTCGGCGGCGTTGAGATCGATGTTCCCAAGCGGATGGTCTACGTCGATGGCCGCCAGGGTCTGTACATCGACCTCTACCCGGGCCCCCAGCTGCTCAAAGGCAAGGACCTGGAAGGCTTCCTCCGTTACCGCAACGACGAACTCGGCGACCTGGGCCGCATGGAACGCCAGCAACTGGTGCTGCGGGAGGTGTTCCGCACCATCGCCCAACCGGGCACCGTCGCCAAGCTGCCCTCCCTGCTGGCCACCGCCGGTAAGGACATCCACACCGACCTCTCGCCGGTCGAGCTGGGCGCCCTGCTCACTGCCATGGGCTCCACCAAGCTGAGCACCAAGCGCCTGGGGGGGCGGCTCTATTGGCATGGCGACCTGAGCTACTGGATGCCCGATCTCAACAGCCGCTACGCCGGCCAACAGAGCCCAGAGCCGACGCCCTGAGCCTGGCCGTCCAGGACCACCCGGGCATCAGCGGCCAATCAGCCGGTGGTGTTCCAGGCCCTCCAGCACGCCCCACAGATTGGGGCGACTGCTGAAGAAGATGCGGCGATGGCCGCGCAGAGCCTCCAGCTCCGGGTCGTGGTTCACCGGCACGACGCCGAGCGGAAGCCCCCGCAGCACCTCGCCATCCCCCTGCTGGCGGGCCGCCACCAGGATCCGGTTGAGGGGCAGGGCCCAGCGCAGGGCGGCGTAACGCATCGCCTCCGCCTTGGATGCCGTCAGGGGCAGCACATCCAGGTACCAGCCGCGGAACAAATGGGGACGGGCCGCCAGCCGCAGGCTCCTCAACTGTTGCCGCACCAGCGGCAACAGCCCCTGAACCGGCTCCTGCAGGTGATAGCTCACCTTGTAGGCGCCTTGCTCGGCCGGGCCCTGCAGGCGCAGCCGCGGGGCGAGGGCAGCCATGGCGTCCTCCACCCCCTGGCGGTTCCAGCGGCGGCCGATCTGGTCCCGCCAGGTGGCGTCATGGCGCCACTCGCCTGCCTCACTGGTGTGGATCTCGGTGCCCGACTCGGTGATCCAGAGGGTGATGCCGATGAGCTGAAGGTCGTGGGCACGGCGCTGAACCGATTCGAACGACCGGCCACTGACCAGACCGATGCCAAAGCGCGGATCCTCGACCATCCGCCGGCGCAACTGATCCAGCCCATCCACATCGGTGTCCGCCTCGAAACCATCGAGATCGAGGAGCAGCAAGCACTCGCCCAAGGGCGAAGCCTGGAGCTGGGAAGGAGCGGGGCGCGGAAACCAGAGCGGCAACCGCAGCGGCAGAGGAGCCTGGGCCATGGCGCCGGCGGCGGCCAGGTAGCGGCTGACATGGGCATCCCAGGTGTAATGGCGGCGGATCGCCCGGATGCCGCGATCGCTCCATTGCTGCCAGCGCACCGGGTCGGAAGCGGCTGTTTCCACCGCCTCCTGCAAGGCATCGAGATCGGAGACATCGACGAGCAGGCCGTTGGCGCAGCGGGCCAGGATGTCGCGCGGGCCCCCGTCGTCGGTCGCCACCAGCGGCAGACCGCAGGCCGCCGCCTCCAGCAGGGTGAGGCCGAAAGGCTCGGTCAGGGCCGGATTGACGAAGACACCGCGCCGCTGGGCGGCCCAGCGGTAGATGGCGGGAACCTGGTGGCGCCGGTGCTGCTTCGGGTAAGCCACCACGCCATAGAGATCGAAGCGATCGATCCGCTCGAACACCTGCTGGAACAGCTCCCGCTGTTGCTTCTCCAGCTGGCGGGGATCCTCGCGGCAGCCCAGCACCAGCACCAGGTTGTGCCGGCGACGCAGCAGCTCCGAGCGGCCGAACACCTCAATCAGGGCCGGGATGTTCTTGCGGTGGTCGGCGCGGCAGATGGCCAGAACCGGAGGTCGCTCCGGTTCCCGCAGGAAAGGAGCCATCAGCGCTGCGACGTCTGCGTCTTCGGCATCGTCCGCGGCATCGCTGGCCTGCTCCTCGTTACCGGGGGCGGTGGGGGGCGGGCGGGGGTGAAAGGCAAGGGCATCCACCCCCGGGGGGATCACCTGGGCGAGTTCGGGGTGGAAATGGCCATAGCGGGCGTATTGCCCCGTCGCCTCCTGTTCCGTGCTGGTGACCACCAGCTGGCAATGGGCCAGGGCCAGTTCCTCGGCGTCGATGCGGCGCTCCATGGCGAACTGCTGCTCGATCTGCAGGGGATCAAGGCCCGCGGCGATCAGCCGTCGCCGCTTCTCCCGACCCAGGGAGTGGGCCGTGAACACCAGCGGAACCCCCAGCCGGCGGTGCAGCAGAGCCCCGACATAGCCCGCATCGGCGTAGTGGGCATGGATCCAGTCCGGCAGACGGGGCTGATGCAGCAGGTCTTCGGCCAGGGCATCGGCCAGCTCATCGAGGTGGGGCCAGAGCAGTTCTTTGCGGAGGTAGCGCTTCGGCCCGAAGGGCAGGCGTCGGATCGTGGCCCTCGGACCGATCGATTCCACCACCAGGCCATAGTCGGACGCGACGCGACGCTCCTGGATCCGCCGGGTGATCACCTCGACCCGCTCCAGCTCCGGCCGGGCCGCCAGGCCGCGAACCAGCTCCAACACGTAGGTGGTCTGGCCACCGGTGTCGGGATCCCTTCCCAGCTCGAGGTTCTCGCCCCGAAACAGGCCGTGGAGGTGGAGATGGAGGAGGTAGAGGCCCACACCAGGACGGCGCGACGGGACGGATCAGGGTGCCCCCTTCAATCCCCCGGTCACATCAACCAGCGGGAGGGTGGCACTGCCCCAGCCGGTGGCCGGAAGCAGGTCCGGCGCATTCGGCCCCGGGGCCGCGGCGGCGCCGGCGGCGAAGGCGCCATTCACCCAGGCCAGCAGCAGGCCCCGCAGGACACCGCCGTCTTCGGCGTAAAGAGAACCGAGGTTGAAGTGATCGCCGCCCTTGGCCAGCACGAGACGATGGCCGCCGCCCCCAGCCCTGGCATTCGCCTGCATGGGCGTGATCGCCTCCGGCCCAGGCGGCACCACCCAGTCGCGGCTGCCGCTGACAAGCAACACCCGGCCATTCATGGCCCGGCCGGCACCGGTGTTGAACAGCAGCGACATCGGTGGGCTGACCGCCACCGCCGCCTTGACCCGGGGATCGGCCAGGCTGGCGCTATCGGCAGCACTGATGAAACTGCACTGCAACACCCAGCTGAGGTTGCGGGAGGGGTCCTTGACGTCCTGACAGCGCTCGTTCAGCCGCACAGCGCTGGGCTGGGCACCGGCCAGCTGCAGAACGGTGGTGGCCCCCCAGGATTGACCGAGCACCGACACGAAATCCGTGTTGAGGCCAGCTGGCAGCCCCAGCTTGCCGGCCGCCACCCCATCGATCAGGGAGGAGATGTCGAGGGGCCGGAGCTTGAGCTCGGCCGGGCCCGGCGGTGGCGCCTTGCCGGAGAGCATGGCCTGTTGCTGGGATTGATCGCTGCCGGGATGGAAGGGCATCAGCACGGTGTAGCCGTGGCTGGCCAGATGCTTCGCCCAGCCCTCGAAGCTCAAGGGGCTGTCCCAGAGGCCATGGGAGATCAGCACCAGGCGGCCGTTGGCCTGCCGGCCCGGGCTGATCACCACCAGGCGCAGCGGTTCGGGGCGGTGGCTCACCACCAGGCTTGTCTCCCGCCTCTCCACCGGAAGGGGGCCGGGGTTGCTGAGGGCTGGATTCACGCCCGCCGCAGGGGTGGCGGTGATCAGGCGGTCCGCCGGTTGCTGCTGACTGGCCAGGCGCCGCGCGGCGAACAGGGCCAGCTCCAGATCCACCGAGGCCGTTTGGCCCGGCAGGGCCTTCAGCACGGTGAGCATGGTGAGGGGCCCCTTGGCAGCGGCACGATCAAGCACATCGGAGAGCTGCTGACCATCGAGATTGGCGGGCAGTCCGTCGATGCCGCCGATGGCCGAAACCAGCAACAGGGCCTGGTTGAACAGCGCCGTGTCCTCCACCTTGCCCACCACCGCCTTGGTGTGCAGCGGCAGGGGGTAGTTGAAGAACTCCACCAGCCTTCGTCCGACGCCCCCGTTGGTGGCCTGATCCAGCTCGGCCAGATCACTGCTGCCGGTGAGCAGTCCGCCGGGGTTCTGAAGTTCGGAGAGCTTGATCGTGAAGGTGGTCTCCAGCAGCGGCAGGAGCAGATCGATCTGCTCGAGGGCGGCTGCCGGCTGGGGCAGGAAGGGATCACCCACCAGCAACGCCGCCGCCACCAGGGCGGAAGGGTGGGAGGGCTGTCGGGGGACTCGCACGGGGCGGGGGGCGGAATCGTTCCATGATCTCCGATCCGGCTCTCCCCCGCCCAGGAGCCCATTCGATCGCAGCAGGAGGCCGGCGAATCCTTCCCTACGATTCAGCGGTTTCTGTGGGCTTCCGATGAACGCGACCGTGCTGCTCCCCCTGGCGGCCTCACTCCTGCTCAGTGGCGGCGCAACCCTCGCCGCCCAGCGCTGCACCTTCCTCCAGCCGATCGGCGGTGACGGAACCACGCCGATCGTCAGCAAGCAGGTGGGCCGCGGCAAGTTGCTGGGCAAGACCAACTGGAACACCGACTTCATCGTGAATCAGCCCTACAGCAGCTTCAAGTTCTTCTTCACCGCCAATTCCTCTGACGCCGGGGCCATGTATCCCGTGAGCGGCTTCATGAAGTTCAGCGATGGCTCCAACCTTCAAGTGATCAACGAGGCGATGAATCCCCCAATCGGCACGGGCCGAATGTTCGGCCCGTTCCCGGCGATTCCCGGCAAACAGGCCAGCCAGATGAATTTCAAGGTGGGCGCCAGTGATGACCCCAACGCCCTCGGTTTCAGCTACCGCATTTCCGTGCAGGGCTGCCGCTGAAGGAAGGGATCAGGCCAGCATCACAACAGCAGGACTGAACTGGGCTGGGCACCGGCCAGCTGCAGGACGGTGGTGGCCCCCCAGGACTGGCCAAGCACCACCGCGGAATCGGTGGGCAGGCGCGGAGGCAGTCCCAGTTTGCCCGCTGCCGCTGCATCGGTCAGGGCCGAGATGTCGAGGGGCCTCAGGCGCAGTTCGGCGGGACCCAGGGGGGCACTTTGCCCGAGAGCATGGCCAGCTGCTGCTGGCTCTGGTCGCTGCCTGGGTGGTACGGCAACAGCACGGTGAGCCATGGCTGGCCAGGTGGCGGCCCCAGCCCTCGAAGCGGGCAGGGCTGTCCCAGAGGCCGTGGGAGATCAGCACCAGCCGTCCGTTCCCCCCCTGGGTGGGCGGAGATCACCACCAGCCGCAGGGCCGCGTAGCGATAGGTCACAGGGATCTTGGTCTCACGCCGCTGCACCATCAACGGGCACGGCTGGCTGAGGGTTGCATCCACGCTCACGGGGGCAGGGCCGCCAGCAGGGTGTCCGCCGGCTCTTGCTGTTCGGCCAGCCGCTGCACCGCTAACAGGGCCCGATTCAGGTCCACCGAGGCCGTCTGGCCCGACAACGCCTGGCAGCACGGTCAGCATCGTGAGTGGCCCCTTGGCCGCCGCGCTATCGAGGGCCCTGGAAATCTTCTCGTCAATCAGGTTTCCCGGCAGGCCTTCGACGCCACCGAGGGAGGAGAGCAGCATCAGCGCCTGGCTGAGCATGGGAGAGCCCGCCGCCTGGTTGACGACGGCCTTGGTCTGCAGTGGCAGGGGGGCATTGAAGAGGTCCACCAGCTTGCGGCCGATGGCCCCGTTGGTCGCCCGGTCCAGCTCCGCCAGATCGCTGTTGCCATCAAACAGCTTGCTGGTGCTGGTGAGCTCCTTGAGCTGGATCTGCTGCAGGGCCGAGGCCGGCTGGGAAAGACCCGTCAGGAACAGGGCCGCTCCCACCGAAGCGGCACGGGCATGGCGGAGAGTCCGAGGGGCGGTCATGGCAGGAGGTTGATGGCGACCCCCAGCGTGGCCGGTGCAGAGCAACGGAAACCGCGGCCGTCGTGGCTCCCCCTACACCTCCACCGCCTCCGGCGGATGCTGCTCCAGCACCTGGTTGAGATTCCTTGAATCCTGCCCTTTGAGAGGCATCCAAGAGGGATCGGTGGCACTCAGGCACCACAGGCAAAGGGCACAACAAGTGGCACCTAAGAGAATTGTGGGGGTGTCCACAGATACTTAAGGAAGCTCTGAACAACTTCCTTGAGGACGGCTATCTCAGCCGAGACTCATTGCACTGTAAGGCTCCTAATTCAGCGGCTTAGGGTTGATCAGGCGTTCCTTAAGACATCAACAGACACACAATACCGATAGCAATCAATCAAGCAATTGCAACCACAACAGACTCATTCAAGGAGCATCAAGGCAATGACTTCATAATGCAACCGAATGCCCAGATCACCACGCAACTTGCCGCAGAGGCATTCGCTTCATATCACGTTCATGTGCAAAAAACGTCAGTTTGTTATGCCAAATGGTTGAGATTGAATGTACTGCTGGAAGTCTTAGGCAAAGCAAAGCAGAAATACCACTTTCGCCTTTGTGGCATCTGATTGATGGCAAATCAACTACACCTGCTACTGCGACCAGGGGATGCCAAACAACTGCCAAGATTGACGCAGGGGATTACCATGAATGCGCAGCAACGTATTCAGCACCCTTTTTGCGAGCTTTTGAGCTGAATTGCGCTTGATTCATTATTATTCACAGAGGAGTCTTTTTTGATCTCCCTTACAAAAACCCAAAGAGTCACTACAAAAACTGTCGCAAAGATGGCAATCGTCAGCCGGCTGTCTTTCGATTTCCATATGCCCATGGTTTTGCTTTTGCGCCGCCTTTTGGATCGACTGGATCGGCCGCGGGAAGACGAACGTCTTCGAGCAGACGAGCCGCTGGCTGATGAAGAGCGAGCAGACTTCGAAGGGGGCATGAGAGCATCAGCCATCAATCATACTAATTCCAAAGGGACTAAAGAAATCAGGACCATTGGCACAAAGCAGCCTTTTGCCCTGATGGATTACTGCGAACTCTAAACCACTCTCCATCAAGCCACCACCCAAGCCACTCCCAGTCCTACCCCTACCCTGAGAAAGCAACCGCCTCTGGCGGATGCTGTGCCAGCACCTGCTTGAGATACCTGCCCGTGTGGCTGGTGGTGTGCTGCGCCACCTCCTCGGGGGTGCCCGTCACGACGATCTCACCACCTTTGTCGCCGCCTTCGGGGCCCAGATCGATCAACCAGTCGGAGCAGCGGATCACATCGAGGTTGTGCTCGATCACCACGATCGAGTTGCCCTTGTCGACAAGCCGCTGCATCACATCCATGAGTTTGTGGACGTCGTAGAAGCTCAGGCCGGTGGTGGGCTCATCGATCAGATAAAGCGTTTTGCCGGTGGCCCGCTTGGAGAGCTCGGTGGCCAGCTTCACCCGCTGGGCCTCGCCGCCGGAGAGGGTGGGGGCAGGCTGGCCGAGCTTGATGTAGCCCAGTCCCACATCCACCAGGGTGCGCAGCCGCTCGGCCGCCTGGGGGATGGCGAAGAAAACCTCGGCGGCCTGCTCCACCGTCATCTGCAGCACATCGGCAATGGTGAAGCCCTTGTAGGCCACCTGCAGGGTTTCGCGGTTGTAGCGGGCCCCCTTGCAGACGTCGCACTGAACATACACGTCGGGCAGGAAGTTCATCTCGATCACGTTCACCCCCTGGCCACTGCAGGCCTCGCAGCGACCGCCCTTGACGTTGAAGCTGAACTGGCCCACCTGATAGCCGCGGGCCTTGGCCTCCACCGTGGCGGCGAACACCTGACGGATCGGATCGAAGGCGCCGGTGTAGGTGGCCGGATTGGAGCGGGGCGTGCGGCCGATCGGGCTCTGGTCGATCACGATCACCTTGTCAATCGACTTGATCCCGCGCAGCTCCTCCATCCCGGCCGGGAAGGGCACCTTGAGGCCGAGCTTGTGCTCCAGGGCGGGATGGAGCAGTTCGTTCACCAGGGTGCTCTTGCCGCTGCCACTCACCCCGGTCACGCAGACCAGCCGGCCGAGGGGAATGTCGACATTGAGGCCCTGCAGGTTGTTGCGGCGGCATTGCACCAGGGTGAGCGTGCGGCTGCCGGCACTGCGGCGCTCGGCGGGGGTGGGAATCGAACGGCGCCCGCTGAGATAGGCGCCGGTGAGCGAATCCTCCGCCTCCAGCAGGTTCTGCAGGGAACCCTCCGCCACGATGTGGCCGCCATGCACGCCAGCCCCCGGGCCGATGTCGACCAGATGGTCAGCGGCGCGGATCGTGTCCTCGTCGTGCTCGACCACGATCAGGGTGTTGCCCAGGTCGCGCAACTTGAACAGGGTGGCGAGCAGGCGGTCGTTGTCGCGCTGGTGCAGGCCGATGCTGGGTTCATCCAGCACGTAGAGCACACCGGTGAGGCCGGCGCCGATCTGGGTGGCCAGGCGGATCCGCTGGGCCTCGCCGCCGGAGAGCGTCATGGCCGGGCGATCGAGGCTGAGGTAATCAAGCCCCACATCCAGCAGGAAGCGGAGCCGCATGCGAATCTCCCGCAGCACCAGATCGCCGATCTGGATCTGGCGAGGGTTGAGCAGGGGGGGTGAACCCTCGGCAGCGCCGACCCCCATCAGGGCCTCGATCCGCTCCAGGGTGTCGGCCACGCTCACATTGGTGAGCTCGGTGATGCCGTAGGGCCCCACCTTGACGGCAAGGGCCTCGGGCCGCAGCCGCAGGCCGCGGCAGGTGGCGCAGGGCACCAGATCCAGATACTTCTCCAGCTTCTGGCGCACCGCCTCGCCGCTGGCGTCGCGCAGCTGGCGCTCCAGGATCGGCAGGATGCCCTCGAAGGGCCGCAGGTAACCGGGGCCTTTGGCGTAGCGGCTGTCGGCCTTGACGGCGATCGGCTCGGGACTGCCCTTCAGCAGGATGGTCTGCTGATCCTCGGTGAGCTGATTCCAGGGCTGCTTGATCTCGAAGCCGAAGGCCTCGCCGACGCTGAAGAGCAGGGAGAAGTAATAGCTGTTGTCCTTGTCGCTCCAGGGGGCGATCGCCGCATACACCGGCAGGCTCGGATCCGGCACCACCCGCTCAAAGGTGAAGGTGCGCAGATGGCCGAGGCCATGGCAATCGGGGCAGGCGCCGTAGGGGCTGTTGAAGGAGAACAGCCGCGGTGAGAGCTCCTCCATCACGGCGCCATGCACCGGGCAGGCGAAGTTCTCGGAATAGAGCCGCTCCCGCTCCACCCCCTCCGGAAGTTCCTCGCCGGCCTTGGGCACCACTTCCACCAGCGCCAGGCCATCACCCCGCTTCAGGCAGGTGCGCAGCGAATCGGTGAGCCGCTCGGCGATGCCCTCGCGGGCCACCAGCCGATCCACCACCACCTCGATGTGGTGGGCGTGGTTCTTGTCAAGCTCGATGTTGTCGGAGAGTTCGCGCACCTCGCCGTTGATGCGCACCCGGGCGAAACCTTCCGCCACCAGGCCACTGAGCAGCTTGGTGTGGGTGCCCTTCTTGCCCCGCACCACCGGCGCCAGCAGCTGGTAGCGGGTGCCCTCCGGCAGGGAAAGGATCCGATCGACCATCTCATCGATGCTCTCGGGCCGGATCGAGCGGTCGCACTGGGGGCAATGGGGCTCGCCGGCACGGCCGTACAGCAGCCGCAGGTAGTCCTGGATCTCCGTCACCGTGCCGACGGTGGAGCGGGGGTTGTGGCTGGTGGATTTCTGGTCGATCGAGATCGCCGGGGAGAGCCCCTCGATCGCATCCACATCCGGCTTGTCCACCTGGCCGAGGAACTGGCGCGCATAGGCCGAGAGGCTCTCGACGTAGCGCCGCTGGCCTTCCGCAAAGATCGTGTCGAAGGCCAGGGAGCTTTTGCCGCTGCCGCTGACGCCGGTGAACACCACCAGGCTGTTGCGCGGAATGGTGAGGTCGATGTTGCGCAGGTTGTGCTGGCGCGCGCCGCGCACGCGGATCACGTCTTCAAGGCTCCCCTCCAGGTTGAGGCTGCCATCACCAGCCGAAGCCTTGCCTGCCGCTTTCTCCTGCCCGTTGACGCCGGCCAAGCGACCCATGCCTTCTGTCCGTCAGCCAACGAGTGTACGAAGCAGGACCTGGCCCCGATTCAGGCGGCTCCCTGGCCCAGCAGGCTGGCGGCATAGCTGCGGGTTTCCCCGGAATCACCACCGGCCAGTTCAGCCAGCTCCCGCTGCCGCGCCTGGGTGTCCCGCAGGCGGGACACCCGCGTGAGCGTGCGGCCCGCCTCCACCTGCTTACTCACCTGGAAATGGTGGTCGGCGGCGGCGGCCACAAGCGGTTGGTGGGTGACGCAGAACACCTGGCGGCGCTGGCCCAGGCGCCGGAGCAGCGCCGCGATCGCCCCGCTCACCCGCCCGCTCACGCCGGCGTCGATCTCATCGAAGAGCAGGGTGACGTGGGGATCGGCCGCCGCCAGGCAGGTGGTGAGCGCCAGCAGAAAGCGGCTCATCTCGCCACCGGAGGCCACCTCCTGAAGAGGGGCGAGCGGCTGGCCTGGATTGGCCGCGAACAGGAACTGGACTCGGTCAGCGCCGTCCTCCTTCGGCTCGGTGGGTTCCACCGCGACGCTGAACCGCACATTGGCCAGGCCCAGCGGCCGCAAGGAGTCCATCAATTGCTCCTGGAGGCCCTGGGCCGCCTTGGTGCGCAGTTCGCTGAGCCGGCCACAGGCCCCATCCCGCTCACGCCGGGTCAGGGTTTCTGCCATTTCGAGGTCCTGCAGCGCCGCCCCGCCGCCACCGGGGGCCAGGTGCTGGCGGAGGCGGTCGCGGAGCACGATCAGGCCAGCCAGATCCTGGCCATGGCGGCGCTCGAGGGCCTTCAGCTGGGCAATCCGCTCCTGCAGTGCGGCCAGGCTCTCCGGGTCGCTCTCGAGGCCGGCACCGTAGCGATTCAGCTCCCTGGCGAGGTCCTGCACCTGCAGCAGGATCTCGCCGCAGCGCTGCCGCAGGGGTTCGAGGCTGCCATCAAGGCCGCTGATCCCCTGCAGCTCCTGGTCGCAGACGCCGAGGTGATCCAGGGCTGATGGCATCCCCTCCGCTCCTTCCACCAGGCGGCCCAGCAGGGTCATCACCCCCTGCTGCAGGCGCACCCCATGGGAGAGCCGGTCCTGTTCCTGCTCCAAACGCTGCCGCTCGTGGGGATCGTCGAGCCGGGCGGCTTCGAGGTCATCGAGCAGGTGCTGGTTGTGTTGGCGGTCGACCTCCAGCCGTTGGCGGTCAGCCCGGGCTTCAGCCAGGGCTGCCGCCGCCCGCTTCCAGGCCCGGTAGGCCGTCCGAACCGGTACGGCGGCCGCGGCCAGGGGATCGCCGCCGAAGCGGTCCAGCCAGCGCCGCTGCTGGCCGGGACGGGCCAGCTGCTGGGTCTGGCCCTGCACAGTGAGATCCAGCAACAGGGGGCGGAGTTCCAGCAGCTGACCACGGTTCACCGCCACCCCGTTCAGCCGGCTGCGGCTCTGGAGCCGATCCGCCGTCTGGCGCCACTCGCGGCTGAGCAGCAGCTCCGGTTCGTCGCCGTCGAGATGCTGCTCCGCCAGCCAGGCCTGCACCGGCGCCGAGAGCTCAAAACTGGCCTCGATCAGGCCCCGCTCACACCCCTGGCGCAACAGCCGAGCCCCCTGGCTGCCCTGGGCGCCGCCGAGCAGGGCATCGAGGGCATCGAGCAACAGGGATTTACCGGCGCCGGTTTCGCCGGTCAGCACCGTGAAACCCCGGTCGAAGCTGAGCTCCAGGCCGTCGATCAGGGCGATGTTCTCGAGGCGCAGGCCCGTGAGCACCACGGTCTCCGGTCAGTGGCCCGACCGTAGCGGTGGCTGGATTCGTTTAGAAGAGGTGAAGTGCTCCTCCCCACGATGGTTCGCTCCGACAGCGGGGGCGCCCCGCCCGAGCTCAGCGATTTCATCGAAGCGGCGGGCCTGCTTCGCTACGACCCGGAAGCGATCAGCCGCATCTACGCCGGCCATCCGCAGCGGCTGGTGCGGAGGCTCTGGCAGACGCTCGTGCCAATCGGGCTGTTTCTGCTGGGGGTGGGCTTCGACCGCTTCAGTGGCCTGCTGGCCAACCCGGAGCGGGCCCAGGCCCGCGCCACGGAATGCGCGGATCTGCTGGCCAGCCTGGGACCCGCCTTCATCAAGGCGGGTCAGGCCCTCTCCTCGCGGCCCGACATCGTGCCGCCGGTGCTGCTGGAGGCCCTGGCGGAACTGCAGGATCAACTGCCGGGCTTCGACAGCGCCCTGGCCATGGCCTGCATCGAAGAGGACCTCGGTGCTCCGGTGGAGGAGATCTATGCCGAACTCGACCGGGAACCGATCTCGGCCGCTTCGCTGGGCCAGGTGCACCGGGGCCGGCTCAAAGGCGGTCAGGCAGTGGCGGTCAAGGTTCAGCGACCGGGCCTGCGGGAGCAGATCACCCTCGATCTCTACATCGTGCGGAACATCGCCGCCTGGCTGAACCGCAATGTCCGGTTGATTCGCAGCGACCTGGTCGCCCTGATCGATGAGCTCGGCCAGCGGGTGTTCGAGGAGATGGACTACCTCAACGAAGCCACCAACGCCGAGACGTTCGCCCGCCTGCACCGCCACAACCCCCGCATCGCCGTACCAGCCATCTACCACCAGGCCACCAGCCGGAGGGTGCTGACGATGGAGTGGATCGATGGGGTCAAGCTCACCAACCTCAAGGCGGTGGAAGCCCTCGGAATCGACCCCGATGACATGGTGCGGGTGGGGGTGAACTGCAGCCTGGAGCAACTGCTGGAGCACGGCTTCTTCCACGCCGATCCCCACCCCGGCAATCTGCTGGCGATGGCGGACGGTCGGCTGGCCTTCCTCGATTTCGGCATGATGAGCCAGGTGAGCCGCGAATCCCGCACCGGGCTGATCCAGGCGGTGGTTCACCTGGTCAATCGCGACTTCGACGCCCTCTCCACCGATTTCGTCACCCTGGGGTTCCTGGGAGAACAGGTGGACCTGCAGCCGATCGTGCCGGCCTTCGAGGCGGTGTTCGGCCAGGCCCTGGAGATGGGCGTGAGCCGGATGGATTTCAAGGCCGTCACCGACGACCTCTCGGGGGTGATGTATCGCTTCCCGTTCCAGGTTCCTCCTTACTACGCCCTGATCATTCGCTCCCTTGTGACCCTGGAGGGCATCGCCCTGAGCGTGGACCCGGAGTTCAAGATTCTTGGTGCCGCCTATCCCTACTTCGCCCGCCGCCTGATGGAGGATCCCGATCCGGCCCTGCGCCGCAGCCTGCGGGAGATGCTCTTCGAGGGCGAGGACTTCCGCTGGCAGCGCCTGGAGAACCTGATCAGCAGCGCCTCCCTCCAGGACCAGCTCGACGTGGAAGGGCTGCTCGATCAGGTGCTCGATTTTCTGTTCTCACCCCGGGGGGGGATGCTGCGCCAGCAACTGGTGGACGCCCTGGTGGACCGGGTCGATGCGGTGGGCTGGCAAGCGTTTCAGAACCTGGGCCGCCGACTGCCGAAGCGGCTTCAGCCGCCTGGGCTTCGCGGCGCTCGTGCGGCGAGCCCAGAGGATTCGCTGCTGGGCCTGGCACCGATCGAGCCCTTGCTGGAGATCCTGCGGTCCTTGCCAGGGTTCGAACCCCAGCTGCTGCTGAACCGCCTGCCGCGGCTGCTGGCGGAACCCGACCTGCGGCGCATGGGACTCCAGCTGGCCCAGGGCCTGGCTGAGCGCAGCGTGGTGCGGCTGTTGCGGGATGTGCTGGTGGCCCCGGACATCGGCGCCAGGGCTGGTTTGGCTTCAGCTCGATAGCTTCTAGAGTTCGGCGTAGATCCGGAGCGATCCTTGCCCAGAAGCTCGAAACTCTGGGGAGCCCTGCTGGGACTCTCCCTCAGCATGGCCGCGCCTGGCCTGCAGGCCGCCGAGCAGATCGTGTTGGTGAGCGGCGCCTTTCGCCGCTCGATTCCGGTGGCAGACCTGGCGCACCTGGCCCAGACCGGCGAAGCGCGCGGCTTGCTGGGAAACCTGCTGAGCCTGAGCCGCCAGAATCCGGCCGAGGTTTCGAAATTGCTGAACCAGAAGGTGACCCTTCCCCTGGTGCTCACCAGCCGGTTGCTCAACACCCGGATCGGCTCGGCGCTGCTGGAGCGGCTGGCCCGCATCATCGCGCCCCTCAGCGCCCCCCAGACCGGGGTTCCCGCCCTGCGCTCCGCGGTGATCTTGGGACTGAATCAGGGCAACGGAACGCTCACACCACTCGGCTTTCTGGAGGCCTATCCGGTCAATCAGATGGCGATCAGCATCCCCGCCCTGATCAGCCTGGCCAGCAAGGCCAGTTCGATCTCCGATCTGGTGCGGTTCTTCTCCGAATCCCCCCTCGACGGACTGCGCGGCGAACCGGAAGCCAAGCCGGCAGCGAAGGCACCCTGAGGCCCGATCTCGAACGATCGCCTTGCGGCCAGTGGCTCAGGGCGGACGCGTAGATTCTAATCAGCCCCATCTACTGCGATCGTGCCCGTGCTTTCCGCTCTCAGACGTCTGGGCGCGAAGCCAACGATGCAGGACTGGCCCGGTCTGATCGAAGCCTATCGCCGCTGGCTTCCGGTGACCGATCGGACCCCGGTGATCACCCTGCGGGAGGGGGCGACGCCGCTGATTCCGGCCCCGTCGATCGCGCAGAGAATCGGGCGCGGTGTGCGGGTGTTCCTCAAGTACGACGGCCTCAACCCCACCGGCAGCTTCAAGGACCGGGGCATGACCATGGCGGTCAGCAAGGCGAAGGAGGCCGGGGCCGAGGCGGTGATCTGCGCCAGCACGGGCAACACCTCCGCCGCTGCCGCCGCCTACGCCCGCCGGGGCGGGATGCGGGCCTTCGTGTTGATTCCGGATGGCTACGTCGCCCAGGGGAAGCTGGCCCAGGCCCTCGTGTACGGCGCTGAGGTGCTGGCGGTGAAGGGCAACTTCGACCGGGCCCTGGCGATCGTGCGGGAGGTGGCCGATCGCTATCCCGTCACCCTGGTGAACTCGCTCAATCCATTCCGCCTCCAAGGCCAGAAAACCGCCGCTTTCGAAGTGGTGGATGCCCTCGGTGAAGCCCCCGACTGGCTGTGCATTCCGATGGGAAATGCCGGCAACATCAGCGCCTACTGGATGGGTTTCCAGGAGTACCAGGCGGCCGGCCACAGCCGGCGGCTGCCCCGGATGATGGGCTTCCAGGCCAGTGGCTCGGCGCCGCTCGTGCTCGGTCACACTGTCGAGCAACCCGACACGATCGCCACGGCGATCCGGATCGGCAACCCGGCCAACCGGGACAAGGCACTCAAGGTGCGCCAGGAGAGTGGCGGCAGCTTTCATGCCGTGACCGATCAGGAGATCCTGGAGGCCTACAAGCTGCTGGGCCGCGAGGAAGGGGTGTTCTGCGAGCCCGCCAGCGCGGCTTCGGTGGCCGGCTTGTTGCAACAGGCCAGCGACGTGCCCTGGAGTGCCACGGTGGTGTGCGTGCTCACCGGCAACGGCCTCAAGGATCCCGGCACCGCGATCGACAACAGCGACGGGGCCTTCCACGCCGGTCTGGCGCCTGAAGTGGACGTGGTGGCGGACGTGATGGGCTTCTGAGCCCGATCCTGATCAACCGAACCGGGCAAGGCTTCGAGCCGATCCGCTGTTGAGCGAGCAGGGTTCCAGAGGGATCCTGGCGTCGATCCAATGGGGGAACTGTCTCTTTCGAGGCTGAGGAAAAGCCTGCCCTCCACGGGGAAAGACGGGCCAAAGTCCACCTCGCCGCCCTGATTGCTGTTTTCCACAAACAGGGGAATCTGTGGGAAAGGTGTGATTCAGGGTTGTGAGCTTTCCATTGTCCCCAATGGCAATTCGTTAGATCCGCTGGCCGGCAGCCTGTTCCAGCGAATTCCCCCGTTTCCACACCCCCTACGACTACTGATTTTCTTCTTTTCTGAATCATTAATCCCAGTAGGGAAGCTGGGAATTCTGGTGGTGATCGGTTGGGGGGCTTCGGTTCCCTGCCGTTGCGGATCGGCAGGGGTTGTGGAACCGTGGTGGGGCCCTCGCCGGGTGTTCCTCTTCCCGATGTCGCCGCCATGAAGCTGGTCTGTTCCCAGAGCGAACTGAGCGCCAGCCTTCAGCTGGTCAGCCGCGCGGTTTCCGCCCGGCCGACCCACCCCGTGCTCGCCAACGTGCTGCTCACGGCCGATGCCGGCACCGGTCGTCTCAGCCTCACCGGCTTCGATCTCAGCCTCGGGATTCAGACCAGCCTGGCCGCCTCGGTGGAGACCAGCGGCGCGATCACGCTGCCCTCAAAGCTGTTCGTCGAAATCGTTTCGCGCCTCTCGGCTGACAGCCCGATCACGCTCAGCTGCGAGGAAGGCCAGGACCAGGTGGAGCTCACCAGCCGCTCCGGCAGCTACCAGATGCGGGGCCTGTCGGCCGAGGATTTCCCCGATCTGCCGCTGCTGCAGACCGGAGCCCCGATTCGTCTGAACGTGGATGCCTTGGTGCGGGGGTTGCGGGCCACGCTGTTCGCCAGCAGCGGCGATGAGGCCAAGCAACTGCTCACTGGCGTCCATCTCGGCCTTGAACACCGGGGCCTGGAGTGCGCCGCCACCGATGGCCACCGCCTTTCAGTGCTGCGCCTGGAGAACGCTGCCCAACCCAGCGCAGGGGCCGCCATCGATCATGAGGCCGAGCTGGACGGTGAAGCCGCGACTGACAGCTTCGCCGTCACCGTTCCGGCCCGCTCGCTGCGCGAACTGGAGCGCCTGCTCTCCGGCCGCCAGTCCCAGGAGGCGGTGAGCCTCTACTGCGACCGGGGCCAGGTGGTGTTTCTCTGGGCCGATCAGGTGCTGACCAGCCGCAGCCTCGACGGCACCTATCCGAACTACCGCCAGCTGATTCCCACCAGCTTCAGCCGGAGCCTGGAGCTGGACCGGCGTGGCTTCATCACCGCCCTGGAGCGGGTGGCCGTGCTGGCCGATCAGCACAACAACGTGGTGAAGATCAGCAGCGATCCGGCCGCCGGCCAGCTGCACATCAGCGCCGATGCCCAGGATGTCGGCTCCGGCTCCGAAGACCTGGCCGCCGTGGTCCGGGGCGAGCCGATCGCCATCGCCTTCAACGTGCGCTATGTGCTGGATGGGCTCAAGGCGATGACCGCCGATCGGGTGGAGCTGCGCTGCAATGCCCCCACCACCCCAGCCGTGCTGGTGCCGGTGGATGATCCGAGCTTCACCTATCTGGTGATGCCGGTGCAGATCCGCAGCTGATCCCGTGGCCCTCCCCCAGCAGCTCCTGCTCAGTGACCTGCTGAGGCTGCGCGTTCGCTGCGATCAAGGGCTGGAGCATGGCGCCGGTTTGGTCGCCTGGATGCATCCGCCCGTCCACCGGCTGCTGGGTTGGGCCAGCAAACCCTCCGCCTTCGGCGGCCGGCGGCTGGTCTGGCGCCTCAACCAGTTGCGGGGAGTCACCGATCTCGAAGCGCTGGTGTTGGGGGAACCGGCCGAAACCGAGCAGGGCACGCTGGATCGGCTGCCCACCCTGTTCGACGCTGCCCTCACCGGAGCTTCCAGCAGCGTGCTGGGATCCGTGGTGGATGCCGCCATCGAGCTGCGCACGGGCCGCATCCTTCACTACCTGGTGGCCCGCAGCGATCCGCGCCTGCCGGGCAGCAGCCGCTGGCGGCTCAGCCCCGAGCGCATCCTCGATCAGCAACCGGGCCAGGTGCTCACCTCCCTGGCTGGTCTCGATGACCTGCCCTTGGCCAGGGCAAGCGTCCGCCAGGAGTTCCTGCGCCGCTCCCGCCGCTGGCGGGGCCAGTTCCAGGAGGTGGGGGATCGGGTCGAGCAGCGGCTGGAGGGCTGGCTGGAGGAGCCCCCCTGGCAAGAGCCCCTGGAAAGGGAGCCGGAACGAAGGCGGTATCCCGAGGACGACGATCCGCTCGAGAATTGGCCCGATGATCCCGTTCCCCAGCGCGGGCCGCGGACTGAGCCTGAGCACCGCCGCCGCCGAGGAGCTGATCCCCTCGAGGATCTCTGGGACGAGACCTGAGCCTCGGTTCGTCAGCCGAGGTGACGCCCTTGTGCCGGGTCAGGCCCTCAGGGAGAGTGGAAGGCCGTTGCAGCTCCGCCCGGTGGTCCGCTCCTCCGCTCCCCCGTTCTCGGTTGCCGAGGCGCTGAAGAAGGAGGGCCTCAGCCCGGCCGACTACGAGGAGATCCTGCGGCGGCTAGGCCGCGAACCGAACCGGGCTGAGCTGGGCATGTTCGGTGTGATGTGGTCGGAGCACTGCTGCTACCGCAACTCCCGGCCCCTGCTGCGGGGGTTTCCCACCAGTGGTCCCCGCATCCTGGTGGGCCCTGGCGAGAACGCCGGTGTGGTGGATCTGGGGGAGGGTCAGCGGCTGGCCTTCAAGATCGAGAGCCACAATCACCCCTCGGCGGTGGAGCCGTTTCAGGGGGCGGCCACCGGCGTGGGCGGAATCCTGCGGGACATCTTCACCATGGGCGCTCGGCCGATCGGCCTGCTCAATGCCCTGCGGTTCGGTCCGCTCGAAGACGCGCGCAACGTGGGCCTGATCGAGGGGGTGGTGGCCGGCATCGCCCATTACGGCAATTGCGTGGGGGTGCCCACCGTGGGCGGTGAGGTGGCATTTGATCCCAGCTACAGCGGCAACCCCTTGGTGAATGCCATGGCCCTGGGGCTGATGGAAACCGAGGAGATCGTCTGCTCCGGCGCGGCCGGTGTTGGTAATCCGGTGGTGTACGTGGGCAGCACCACCGGCCGCGATGGCATGGGTGGGGCCAGTTTTGCCTCGGCCGAGCTGAGCGCCGCCTCCCTTGATGACCGCCCCGCCGTGCAGGTCGGTGATCCGTTCCTGGAGAAGGGGTTGATCGAGGCCTGCCTGGAGGCGTTCAAAAGTGGTGATGTGGTGGCGGCCCAGGACATGGGTGCCGCCGGGCTCACCTGCAGTTGCTCAGAGATGGCAGCCAAGGGTGGCCTGGGCATCGAGCTGGATCTGGACCGGGTGCCGGCCCGTGAAACGGGCATGACCGCCTACGAGTTTTTGCTGAGCGAATCCCAGGAGCGGATGCTGTTCGTGGTGAAGGCGGGTCGTGCGGAGCCCCTGATGGCCCGCTTCCGCCGCTGGGGTCTGCAGGCAGCCGTGGTGGGTCGGGTGCTGGAGGAGAACGTGGTGCGGGTGCTGCAGCAAGGCCAGGTGGCGGCCGAGGTGCCGGCCAGTGCCCTGGCCGACGACACGCCGATCAACCACCACCCGCTGCTGAGTGAGCCGCCGGTGGAAATCCAGGCCCACTGGCGCTGGAGTGAGGCCCAGCTTCCTGCCGCCACCCTGGCCGGCATCACGCCGGAAGGCCGGTCTCCCATGGGCTGGGGGGAAGTGCTCGGGGCCTTGCTCGATGACCCCACCATCGCCAGCAAGGGCTGGGTGTACCGCCAGTACGACCAGCAGGTGCAGGCCAACACCGTGCTGCTGCCGGGCGGGGCCGATGCGGCGGTGCTGCGCCTGCGGCCCCAGGAAGGGGCTGCGGCCCTGACGGCTTGTCATCGTGGCGTGGCCGCCACCGTGGATTGTCCCAACCGCTGGGTGGCGCTGGATCCGGAGCGCGGCGCGATCGCGGCGGTGGCGGAGGCGGCCCGCAACCTCAGCTGCGTGGGAGCTGAACCGTTGGGGGTCACCGACAACCTCAATTTCGCGTCGCCGGAGACCCCCACGGGCTACTGGCAGCTGGCGATGGCCTGCCGCGGGCTGGCCGAGGCCTGCCGCGCCCTCGACACACCGGTCACCGGCGGCAATGTCTCCCTGTACAACGAAACCCGCCGTCCCGACGGCAGCCTCCAGCCGATCCACCCCACCCCGGTGGTGGGCATGGTGGGATTGGTGCACGATTTGGCCCGTGTCACCGGACTGGCCTGGAAGCAGTCCGGCGACACGATCTGGCTGCTGGGCGTGCCGCTTGAAATGGCCGCCGTCGCGGATCAATCGGCTGACATGGGAGTTGAGGATCGTCTGGGTCTGGGGGGTAGCAGCTATCTGGAGCGGATCCACGGCCTGGCCACCGGCCGCCCGCCCCGCACCGACCTGGCCCTGGAGCGCCAGGTGCAGAGCCTGCTGCGGGAGGCGATCGGCCGGGGCCTGGTGGCCTCCGCCCACGACCTCAGCGACGGCGGCCTGGCTGTGGCGGCGGCCGAATGCTGCATGGCCGCGGGGCTGGGTGCCCAGCTGGTCCTGCCGGCCAGCACCAGCCGCCTGGACCGGTTGCTGTTCGCCGAGGGTGGCGCGCGCATCCTGGTCAGCGTGCCGGTGACCAGGATGCGCGCCTGGCAAGAACTGATGGCTTCCTCCCAAGCGCTGGTTCCAGCGAGGTGGCTGGGAACGGTGGAGGGCGACGGCCAGCTGCGAATCAGCCTGGCGGAGGATCCGGTGCTGAATGCCGACGTCGCCGCGCTCGCCAGCGTTTATGAGCAGGCGATTCCGCGCCGCCTGGTTGCCTCAGCCTGAGGCACAATGCTGTCAAGACCCTTTAGGTGATCACGCCTGTGGTATCGGTGCATCCCAGGCTTCATCACCCCGAGCGGGCCCAGCTCCCCGACCAGCAGGAGCGGCCTGACCGAATGGAGGAGGCCTGCGGGGTGTTCGCGGTTTACGCCCCGGGTCAGCCCGTCGCCAACCTCACCTATTTCGGGCTCTACGCCCTGCAGCACCGCGGCCAGGAATCAGCTGGGATCGCCGTGTTCAACGGCGCCAAGATCCGGTTGCACAAGGACATGGGCCTGGTGAGCCAGGTGTTCGATCAGGACGTGCTCGAGCGGATGCCCGGCGATTTGGCGATTGGCCACAACCGCTATTCGACCACCGGCAGCAGCAAGGTCTGCAATGCCCAGCCGGTGGTGCTGATGACCCGGCTGGGACCGTTCGCCCTGGCCCACAACGGCAATCTGGTCAACGCCGCCGAATTGCGGCAGGCCCTCAGCCATCTGGCCGGGGAGTTCACCTCCACCACGGATTCCGAGCTGATCGCCTTCGCCCTCCAGGAGGCTGTGGATGGTGGCCAGGGCTGGGGGGCGGCGATCGAAGCGGCGGCGGGCCAGTGCCGCGGGGCCTTCAGCCTGGCGATCGGCACCCCTGAGGGGCTGTTCGCCCTGCGGGACGGCTACGGAGTGCGCCCGCTGGTGTTCGGCCATCTGGGTGAGAAGCACCAGGGCCAGTGGGTGGTCAGCAGTGAAAGCTGCGGCCTGGACATCATCGGAGCCGCCTACGACGGCGAGGTGGCGCCCGGGGAACTGATTCATTTCCAGTCCGGGGAATCGGTGCCGTTGCGCAGGCGCTGGATCGTGGAGCCCACCAAGCTGTGCGTGTTCGAAATGATCTATTTCGCCCGCCCCGACAGCCGCTTCTTCGGCGAATCGCTTTACAGCTACCGACACAGGATCGGAGCCCAGCTCGCCCGGGAGACCGAGGTGGAGGCCGACATCGTGATCGGCGTCCCCGATTCCGGCATCCCCGCCGCGATCGGCTTCTCCAAGGCCAGCGGCATTCCCTACGCCGATGGGCTGATCAAGAACCGCTACGTGGGGCGCACCTTCATCCAGCCCACCCAGGCGATGCGGGAGGCGGGAATCCGCGTCAAGCTCAATCCCCTGCCCGATGTGCTGGATGGTAAGCGGGTGGTGGTGATCGACGACTCGATCGTGCGCGGCACCACCAGCCGCAAGCTGGTGCAGGCCCTGCGCGATGCCGGCGCCACTGAGGTGCACATGCGGATCAGTTCTCCCCCGGTGACCCACCCTTGTTTCTACGGCATCGACACCGACAACCAGGAGCAACTGATCGCTGCCCGCCTCACCCTGGAGGAGATCACCCAACATCTGCAGGTGGATTCCCTGGCCTACCTGAGCCAGAAGGGAATGCTGGAGGCTGCCCACGACCATTCCGCCAACTTCTGCACGGCCTGCTTCGACGGCCACTACCCCATCCCGATGGATGACAAGATCCGCTCCAGCAAATTGATGCTTGAACCCTCGGGGATTGCCGCCACAGTCTGAGTTGGGTCGCCAGCTTCCCTCTAGATTGCTGGCACTTTCCAGCAGCAGCTTTTTCCCCTGGCTCCCCTGGATCGGGTGGATGGCATGGTCACCCTGGATCTCCTGAAGGGTCTTGCGGCCCGAAATTGCCGCCATGGCCATACGGGCCTAGAACTCCCCGGGGCTTTGGGTTTTGGGTGTAGCCAACTTCTACGGTGAAGGCTGCACCTAAAGTGGAAAAAATCTGGTTGAGCCTTTGCCCTACTTCTGAGGTTAACGATAGCCCTGGTCCAGAAAATCCTGACCACTATAGCGATGAGTTAAGATATATAGACTATAGGCTATGCCACTGAAAGTTGAACCAAATTACCGTTCTTTAGATGTCGATAATGTCGATTTAAAAAAGGGGTATCCGGATGACGGCAGTAGACTTATCGCCTGATTCTGCCTTTGTCCGGTGGCTGGGATGCAGTACCCCGGCAATCTCGCGGCGGTGCGCTCGTGGTTCCTGGACGACGCGGAGTCAGCGCCGCCTCTCTTCAGCCGCTGCTGGGGCTGGGGTCGAATGAGACCGCGTGGGGGATGTGCCACAAGCTGCGCACAGCGATGGGCCGCACCTCGACGGATCTGCTGTCTGACAATGTCGAGGTCGATGAGACGTTCATCGGCGGTGTCAAGACCGGTGGCAAGCGTGGCTGCGGAGCCCCCGGGAAGACCTACGTCGCGATCGCGGTCGAGGCCAAGGCGAAGGGCTTCGGCCGATGCCGACTGCAGGTGGTGGAGAAGATCGTCGCCGAGCATCTCGGGGAGTTCATGCACCGCAACCTCAGCCCAGGCTCGGTCGTCGTCAGCGACGCGTTGCAGTCCTACCCACTCGCGATTGCGGACACATTCGGGCACAAGCCGTTCAACATCAAGCGCTCCGACCTGCCGGCTCACGAACTCCTGCCTGGGGTACACCGGGTGGCCAGCCTGCTCAAGCTCTGGCTGGCCGGTACCCACCAGTCCGGAGGCTCCGCCGAGCACCCGCAGACCTACCTGGATGGGTTCACCTTCCGGTTCAACCGCCGTCATGCTCATGGGTTGCTGTTGCTTCGTCTCCTGGAGGGCGCCGTGGGCGCGGGGCCGACGCCGATGCGGGAACTGATCAACATCCCGAACCCACACCCCGTCGCGATGCACCCACCAGTGTTGGGCCGAAGTGGCCCGAAAGCCTTGCAGCAGGCTCACTTGAACTCCCATGGCGAGCCGAAGACCCGTCTGATCTACTGCCGTCATCCGGATAGCCATGTCTCCAATGGTTGTTAGCAACTTCAACTTGACAGATCGGTTGAAGAAACAGGCCTTTCTGCTTCACGGGTATAGTCTGCTATTGTACTCCAGATGAGGCTTTTATGATGTTTTTGTTGCGCCAGTCTTGACAAGTATACTGCACTTCGTCATATGTTATGAACTCGTCAACAGAGGCAATCAAGTCACAACTCCCTTTCCAGGGAATATGGTTTGATTGGCTGATTACAATTCTTTTCTCTTTCTTATTGCCGCTACTACTAACATGAATCGCTAGGGCTACCAAAATCCAAAAAATGTATCTTGACATATTCTACCCAGCAGTCAAGGCAGTCGACGCGGAATGCCTAGCTCCTTCAAGCAAGTAAAGAAGCCTGTTCGGTCTGATTCATGCGCAAATAGAATTGGCCATCAAGCCAATAAACCATACATCGCCTAAATCCATATCCTTTCCTAAGTATACCGCAGGATCTCTTTCATTAAGCGCGTTTTCGAGAATGCCCATATCAGCGCCATTTGGCGACATTGGGGACAGCGTTCCTCCATAGGCTGTGGCTGGTTAGATTTCAGTCGATCCAAGCGGGCATTCAAGCGGTGATCCATGGCATCAGCGAGCTTCTGAACATGACGACACGGCAACCATCACCTGAATCTTGCAAAAATTCTGAAATGTCCCTGCCGCAAGATGGGTGGTTTTGCTACGTGGCCCTGGACCTCCCCAAGGATAGGGCTTGCTAGAATTCTCATAGGGAGTCTAGGTTGGGGCCTTTCTACGCTGCTCACCCTGGTGCGCCCGCCGCACAACGTGTGAAGATGGAGTTGACTCCAGACCAACCTGCGGCTTGATATGGCAGGATACAAAATGATGAGTAAACAGAGGATACAGCCTCCCTGCCCATGCTGTCCATCAGTACCCTCACCTTTCTGGGACTGTTGGCGATGTCCTTCGCCCTAATTGTGGCGGTACCGGCGCTTGATTCCTACAGCGAGGACAGCGGCCATTCCAATCGTCTGAACCGGATCAGAAGAGGCGCCTGAACGGCCTTGGTGCTTATGAACTGGTGGATGAGCCTGCTTGTTGTCTGAGTCTTACAGTGGCATGAAGTCGTCGGGCCTGAGGGCCGCACTAATCTTTGTTGCTTATCATCCTGGTCAGGAGGAAGTCAAACGGCTTCAGGCCTGCCTGAGTGCACTGCCGGAGTGGATCGGATATGTGGTAGTTGCCAACGATCACCGAGTGGGTGAGGCGGTCGATCAGTTGATGGCCAATTCTCTCCTCTTTCTCGGAAACCAGGATAATCCAGGCTACGGAAGGGCTGTCAATCAGGCGGTTCAGGCCCTTCAGGAGCGCGATGTCCTTCCATCCTTCATCGGTGCTATTAACACCGACATCACCTGGGTACCGGGCACCTTTGCCCGTCTGATCTGTTGGCTTGAGAAACTTCCTGATGTTGTGCTGGCTGTTCCTCGTCTGATCAGTTCATCTGGGGAGACGCAACAACTCTGCAAGCATGATCCTACGGTTCTTGGCCTTTTCAGTCGGCGCTTTGTCCCAGAGTTCATGAAGCCCAGAGCGCTTAGAAGATATGATGAATGGTACGTCATGTCCGAAAAGAATTATGCGACAATCTTTGATGTGGAATACCTGAGCGGTTGTTGCATGTTGATTCGCTCCGCGGCTTTTTTAGAGGTTGGAGGATTTGACTCTGATTTCTTTCTCTATCTCGAGGACGCCGACATCACAAGGGCATTGCGACGTATTGGTCGCGCCATTCATTTACCTTTGGAGTCAGTGACTCACAATTGGGGGAGAGGAAACTACAGGAGCTGGCGATTGGTTTTTGTCAATCTCCATAGCGCTTGGATTTACTTTTGTAAATGGGGCTTTAAACTCTTTTAGTGAGGCGGGGCTGAATCTTTCCATTGAGGGATCTGCCCGTAGGTGATTGATCTTTGCTCGATCAAGCGGCTGAAGGCTCCCCTCAGGAAGAAGCAGATCACAGCTGCCAATCACAACAGGAAGGTTCACGCGGACTGCCGTGCTGACCAAGTGATTTAGTACATCAGGTGATGCAAGCCGATCGTCAGAGTCAAGAAAGAAGAGGTAAGAAACACGGGGAAAAGCAGCACCAGTGTTCTTCGCTGGACCTTGACCGAGGGAATGGCTGTTGGAAACGATCCGAACCCGATCATCGCGAAGAGCATAGTCCTTCAATAACGGGAGAGAACCATCGGGTGAAGCGTCATCAACCAGCACAAGCTCCAGATCATCCAAAGCTTGCCTCCAACCACGATCAATACAATCAGGATGATACTCCCAAACATTATGCACAGGTGCAACCACCGAAACGAGTGGAGGCTGATCATTTTCTCGTTTCAGTTGAATGCAGCTCATGACCACAGTGCAATTCGATAGCGAAGCCGGTGGATAAGATACATTAACAACCAGGCAATCAGCAGATTAAAGAAAAAAGCCGGGATCTGAACTTCCAAGCTGACTTGGTTCTCAAGAATCGCACGACGCACTGGAGAAAGAGCCCGATAAAATGGGTTGAAGTCCGCGATGTAGCTGTGCGCTCCGAGAGCCTTTTTTGGATAAAGGATTGGCGATACAAGAAAGGATAATTGAAGGAAGATCGGCAAAAACTGGGCAAAATCTTTGAAGCAAGCGCCCAACATGGAACAGGCGAGCATCATCCAAAACACAAAGACAATCAAATTGATGATTGGCAGTAGCGCCGAGGACAATGCCGAAAGGAGAATCGTGGGCTTGATGAGCGCCAACACCAGCACCACGAAGGCCAACGCTTGGGCAAAACACTGCAGCTGAAATGCCCATTCCTCAAGGCAGAAGAATATCGGCGCAAGCCGATTATTCTTCATCTGCTGACCACGCCTGACGAAAAGGCTGCTGGCACTGCTGAGCGATTCAGCAATAAACCCCCAAATGGTGACCCCCACAGCAAGAAACATGAAGTAGGCGACTGGATCCTTAACCGTGAAGACCACTCCATACACAAATCCAAGCAAGAGCACACTGAGAAGATTGGTCAGGCCTATCCAGAAGCTTCCGAGATAAGTTCGGCTGAACCGACCGAGAGTGCGTAGCCAGGCCGCATACCACCATGTCCGAAATGTACGGATGGCATAACGAATTCCATAGCCTTGTGGACGGATGACCTTCAACCCTTGAGTTGTTTCTAGTGTCATTCGCTCAAGTGTGAAAGATAGTACGCTTCAGCTGCTTCGAATCCGCCATCAAAAACGATTCTACCGTGGCTAAGCACCACACCCCGTTTGCAGAACTGGCGGAGAAGATCATTGGAGTGGGAGGCCAGGATCAGGGTGCCTACATTGCCAAGAAAACTTGACAACCTGTCTTGGGCCTTGTTGAGAAATGACTGGTCACCTGCTCCGATGCCTTCATCGAGGGCAAGCGCATCATGCCGAAATCCGGTCAGCAAGCCAAATTGAAGGCGTGTGCGCATGCCATCACTATACGTCCGCAGGGGTATGTGCATAAAGTCAGCAAGCTCAGTAAAAGCCAACAACTCACCATAAAACTCATCAAATCCCTTCAGTGAATTTCGGTTCAGGAGATACTGGACTTTTGCCGCATGATAGCCAGTCAGATCCTGATCAACCCAACTGCTCTTGTCAATCATTGGTTCGATTGAAACTGACCGGTTGATTCGACCAGAGCTTGGCGAATAGATATCGCAGAGAAGACGTAAGAGTGTGGATTTACCGGCCCCATTGTGACCGAGGAGGGCAATGCGTTCACCGGATCGGATCACCAGGTTGAGATTGGACAAGGCCTCAACCCCGATTGAGCGCCGTGGCTCCCGCCTCAGAAGCCCCCCTGTCAAACCGGTGACCAGGTTGGCTTTTAGCGATCGCTTAGTGGCGCCTTCCACCGGAATTAACAAACTGACATCCCTAAGTTCGACGACAGGTTGTCCTGGTAGTTTCACCCACTCACCCTTCGAAGAGGTCCGCTTACAATTATGCCTGCTGATCTCAACCCCCCTGGGCCGCTCCGTTGCTGTGTGCTGTCATGATGAAGGCTCATCCAGCCAAGCTGTCAGCGGAGATCTGGGCGTCATCATTTCCTTTAGCGATTTCTCAAGATTTTTCATTTTCCAGACATTGCCTGTGTGTGGCGATCACATCGCCCAAGGGACGAGGCCCCTTGCAGGCGATGTGGGTTCTCATCCCAACCATCTGGCTAGCTAGCATCCGGCCTTAAACTCCTTGTTCTCTTCTCGGCTATTGCGTTGGCCCTGCTTCGCAGAAGCTTTCGGCGTGGGAATGGGTACCAAAGTTGCATCAATGATCTGACCAGCACGGGCTTCGAGACCATTTTCTCGAAGAGGTATGCCTCAAACTTCTCGAAGAGCTCTTCGATGACGACTGTTTAGTAAGGACGTTTCCTGAAGAAATCGACGCTTGTGGAGTCTGGGATATCGTTCATCACCCCAAGACCTACGAACTCCTCAAAGGATCGCCTGTCGTTGGCCTGGAATTCAAGCTCTTCACTGCTCAGGTTGAAAAGATTCTGGAGCTCCAGCATCTTGAAATGTATCAGCGGATCAATCCTCTTTCGACCAGCATTGCTCTTGCGCTCCAGCGTGTAGCCCATCTCAAGTAATGGGCGGAATGATTTCCAGAGAATAGAATCCGAAAATCGCTTGAGGACCGGCTTCTTTTCCTTGAGTTCTGCGACCCTTTTTCTGTTCATCCCAAAAGCCACGCTGCCCCATTGCTGATATGAAATCCAATGTCTTGATTCCAATCTAGACTTTAGCTCGGTCAAGTGATATGGCGATTACTCGAGCTGCCCTTGCATCTAAATCAAGATCGTGGCTCAATCACGTCATTTGTTTTTGTATCGACATGTTCATGATCTTCTAAGTAACTCTATACGGCAAAGTCAATTCTGATGGATCAAGTAGTCAAGCTCTAAGGAGCTGATCTTGTCACCATACTGGCGGTTTTCAAGAACTATTTCGCGAGGTTTATCCACTCTACTGCGATTTTAGCTTTCAAGCCACCACCCATCTCCATGCGGGTCGAATAGGGGGGCTTCAGTCCGCCGGAAAGGAGCGGTCCCATTATCAATGATCTCAAATAGATCCCACATGTCATCCTCGGCGAGGATGTCCCCCATCCCTCCAATGGTTGGAATGTTGACATCGCCCAGGATGAGATAGCCGCCAGGACGGACTAGAGGGTGGTAATAGATGTATTCGAATTCAGGAAATTGTCAGCGATGGGGAGCATCGACAAGGACACAAACGTAGGGCCTCTCATGCTGCTGATTGAGGAGGGTTGCCTGGTGGGGCCGAAGACGTCATGAACGTGGGCAACGTTCGTGTGGGCTTCGAACGATAGAACAAAACTGAGGATTCCTTTGCACTGGTATCGTCAAGTGTGAAAACATGATGACTGTGGGATATGTTGCTAAGCAAGATGGTCGATTGTCCACAGCCAGTCTCTGCTGTTCTTCCCATCCTGGAAGGAAGCAGTTCTTCAAGGCGCTGAAGCCTTGAAGTGGGGAAAGCTCCTTCACCATGATTGTGGCCTCAGTTCTCATCCCAAGCAATAAATCGATCTATCACGGGGGACAGACTAGAGTCCTGCGCAATGGATATGCTAGTCATAATTACAGCTGAATAGGGAACCCTATCACAATCTACTGAGTATGTTGTTTTCTGATAATATCCCCATCAAACTCCCCATCTCCAGCGCCTGCAGGGCATAGCTCCAGCCCAGGTTGCTCTTGATCCCGGCCCGCTCAAGGGCCTGCTGCAGGGTGTCGGTGGTGAGCACGCCGAAGATCACCGGCACGCCGGTTTCGCGGGACACGGCCGCCACCCCCTTGCTCGCTTCGGCGCAGACGACGTCGAAATGGGGCGTGTCACCGCGGATCACGGCCCCCAGGGTGATCAGCACCTGGTAACGACCGCTGGCGGCAAGCTTCTGGGCCACCAGGGGAATCTCGAAGCTGCCCGGTACCCAGGCCACGTCCAGTTGCTGGCTGGTGGCGCTCACGTCGATGCCGTGGCGGGAGAGGCAATCCAGACAGGCACTCAGGAGCTTCCCGGTGACAAGGTCGTTGAAACGCCCCACCACAACACCAATCCGGAGGCCGCTGACCTCGGTGAACCGTCCTTCAAAAACCGCCAAGGGAACTCAGACCACGAAGTAGCTCATGCCCCAGTTGAGCAGCACCAGGGCCACCCAGGCCGCTCCCCCGAGCAGGATCAGGCGGTTCGAGCGGCCGCTGTCCTCTGTGCTGGCATAGAGAACAGGAACGGCCACCACCAGGGCAAACGACAGCACCACCAGGGCCAGAACGGTGAGGGTGTTGAGAATTTGCATGGGACCTGCGGGGGCCTGGACGGGCAATACAGCGATCTTCCCACGAAGGGCTGGCTGCCCCGCTGCTCCCCAGCTGGTTCCTTCACAACTTGTCGGGGGTACGGGCGCAAGCAGGAGGTTGTCTTCCGACTCCTGCATCGATGCTGAAACAGTGGAATGGCCACCACGACGGTCTCCTCCAAGTTCCAGGTCGTGCTGCCCAAAGCGGTGCGGCAGCACGACGACCTTCAACCTGGCCAGGTTCTCCAGCCCATCTGCCTGCCCGATCGCATTGAGCTGCTGCCGCTGCACCCCGCCTCGGCCTTGCGTGGCTTCCTGAGCGGAACCAATGGCTGACAGCCTGATGCTCGCAACATCCCGGGCCTTCGGTGCCCTGTTGATCACCCAGGATTCGGACTTTCAGGGGCTTTCAGGGGTGAGCTGGCTGCCGAAAGCCTCGGGCTGAGCCTCCTACGATCGCGGCCTTGGTGCAGGTGAGGCGTGGCGGCGGAAGCCCAGGAACAGCTGTCGCTGATTGCTGCTCCAGTCGTCCAGGGAAGCCTGTTCGGCGCTGGCGAGGCAGTTCCAGCCGACATCGAGCTGGATGAGGCGGTCCTGATCGCCCAGGCGGCCGCCCGACCCCGTCATCGCCGGGTCCTGGCCGAACCGAGCTCCGCTCCAACCAGCACCGGAGACCCTGCCCCCGATGGCGACGGGGACCTACCCCCTTGGCACCACCACAGCCTGGTGGCTCCTGCGGCACTGCCGCCGATGTTGCGCCACTACGTGGAGCTGAAGCGGGCCCATCCGGAACGGGTGCTGCTGTACAGGCTCGGCGACTTTTTCGAATGCTTCTTCGAGGACGCGATCCGGGTGTCCCGCCTGCTGGAGCTCACCCTCACCGGCAAGGAGGGCGGCAAGACGATCGGGCGGGTGCCGATGGCCGGCATCCCCCACCACGCCGCCGAGCGCTATTGCGGCGAACTGGTGCGGCTCGGCCTCAGCGTGGCCCTCTGCGACCAGCTCGAAACCACCCCCTCCAAGGGCGCCCTGCTCAAGCGCGACATCACCCGGGTGATCACCCCCGGCACCGTGCTTGAGGAGGGAATGCTGGCCGCCCGCCGCAACAACTGGCTGGCGGCGGCGGTGGTCGAGCAGGGCCACTGGGGCCTGGCCATCGCCGATGTGAGCACCGGCGAATTCAGGGTGAGCCAGCGGGAGGGCAGCGCCAGCCTCCATCAGGAGCTGCTGCAGCTGGAGGCCGCGGAACTGCTCTGGCCGGCCCTTGAGGGGGTGAAGGATGGGGCGGTCGTTGGCCCAAACGGCGAATCCGCCGCGGCCTCCCCCAGCTGGTGCCCCGACGCCCTTCACCTCACTCGCCTGCCCCTGACTCCGTTTTCGGCGCCGGAGGCCCGCCGCACCCTGCTGGAGCGCTTCGAGCTGGCCAGCCTCGAAGGCCTGGGCCTAGGGGAGTTCCCTCTGGCGATGCGGGCGGCCGGCGGCCTGGTGCGCTACCTCGATGACACCCAGCCGGGCGAAGCGGACCAGGGCGGCGGCCGGCGGTCGGTGGTGGTACCTCTCGACCCCCCTCGCCTCGCCTTTGCCGGCGATCAGCTGGTGCTTGACGCCCAGACCCGCCGCAACCTGGAACTCACCCGCACCCAGCGGGACGGCCAGCTCCAGGGATCCCTGCTCTGGGCCCTGGATCGCACCATGACCGCCATGGGCGGCCGTTGCCTGCGCCGCTGGATCGAGCAGCCGCTGCTCGACCTGGCGGCGATTCGCGAACGCCAGGAGGGGGTGAGCGAGCTGGTGGCCCAACGCCCCCTGCGGTTGGCCCTGCGTCGCCTGCTTCGGCCGATGGGAGATCTGGAGCGCCTGGCCGGCCGGGCCGGTGCCGGCTCCGCCTCGGCCCGCGACCTGGTCGGCCTGGCCGATGGGCTCGAGCGGCTGCCGCTGCTGGCCGCCCTGCTGGGCCCGGCCACCAGCGCCCCCTTGCGGGCCCTGACCCAGCCCGCCCCCGCCCTGGCCGAGCTGGCGGCCCAACTGCGCCACGCCTTGCTCGATCCGGCGCCCCTCAGCCTCAGTGACGGGGGCCTGATCCACGACGGCGTCGATCCCCGGCTCGATGGCCTGCGCAACCGCCTGGATGATCACCAGGCCTGGCTGGCCGAGCAGGAGGCAGACGAGCGGCGCGCCAGCGGCATCTCCACCCTGCGTCTGCAGTTCCACCGCACCTTTGGCTATTTCCTCTCGGTCAGCCGCGCCCGGGCCACGTCGGTGCCCGGCCACTGGATCCGTCGCCAGACCCTGGCCAACGAGGAGCGATTCATCACCCCCGATCTCAAGGCCCGCGAAGGCAAGATCCTGCAGCTGCGGGCCCGTGCCGCCCAGCGGGAGTACGAGCTGTTCGTGGCCCTGCGCGACGCGGTGGGGGCCCTGGCGGCGCCGATCCGGGCCGTCGCCCGCCAGGTGGCGTCCCTCGATGCGATTGCCTCCCTGGCCGAGGTAGCTGCCCTGGGCGGCTACTGCTGCCCGGAACTGACGGAAGACAGGGTTCTGGCCATCGAGGCGGGCCGCCATCCGGTGGTGGAGCAGGTGCTGGTGGAGGAGCCGTTCACCGCCAATGGTGTCCATCTCGGCGAGCCCGGCCAGCCCGATCTGGTGGTGCTCACGGGGCCCAACGCCAGCGGCAAGAGCTGTTACCTGCGCCAGATCGGGCTGCTGCAGCTGATGGCCCAGATCGGCAGCTGGATTCCGGCCCGCTCCGCCCGCCTGGGCCTGTGTGATCGCATCTTCACCCGGGTGGGGGCCGTCGATGACCTGGCCACGGGCCAGTCCACCTTCATGGTGGAGATGGCCGAAACCGCCAACATCCTGCACCACGCCACCGACCGCTCCCTGGTGCTGCTCGATGAGATCGGCCGTGGCACCGCCACTTTCGACGGCCTCTCGATCGCCTGGGCGGTGGCCGAACACCTGGCCGAGGGGCTGCGGGCCCGGGCCGTGTTCGCCACCCATTACCACGAGCTCAACGAACTGGCCTCGCTGCTCCCGAATGTGGCCAACTTTCAGGTGCTGGTGGAGGAAACGGGCGAACGGTTGCTGTTCCTGCACCAGGTGCGGCCTGGCGGCGCCAGCCGGAGCTACGGCATCGAGGCGGCCCGGCTCGCCGGTGTGCCGGCGCCGGTGGTGCGCCGCGCCCGCCAGGTGCTGGGGCGGATCGAGGCCAACAGCCATGTGGCCGTCGGCCTCCAGAACGCGGCTTAGGGCTTCAGGATCGATCCAGCCAGGCCCGCCGCAGCAGGGCATTGACAGCCGCCGCCGCCAGGCCCGCCCCGCCCTTGCTGCCCTCCAGCCTGATCTGGGGCAGGCCGCTGCCTGCCAGGTGGCGCTTGCTCTCGGCCACCCCCACGAAACCCACCGGCATGCCGATCACCAGGGCCGGACTGAGTGCCAACGAGGGCTCCGGGGCCCGGAGCGAGGCAGGCTGCTGCAGCTCCAGCAGACGCTCCAGAGCGGTGGGGGCACTGCCGATCAGCACCACCGCCTGGGGATGCTCCGCCAGGGCTGCGGCCATCCCCTCGGCACTGCGGGTGCCACCGGCCGGGGCGAGGGCTGGCGCCCACCCGAGGATGCTGCGCACGGGGTTGGCGAAGGTGCGGCCAGCCATCGGCGCCACCGCCGCCGCCGCCATGGCGGTATCGGTGAGGATCACAGCCCCCGAGGCCAGGGCAGCCATGCCCCGCTGACAGGCCCCGGCGCTGAAGCGCAGGTCAGGGGCAATCGATAGGTCGCCGCTGCTGTGCACCAGCCGCTCCAGCACCTCCGACTCAACCCCCTCGTGGCCGGTCGCCCCCAGCCGCTCCCGGATGATCCGCATGCTTTCGATGAAGATCGGGTGATCCAGGTGATCCACAGCCAGCCCTGATGCCGATCCATCTCTACTGGGGAGACGACGAAGCCAGCCGCAACCGGGCCGTGGAGACCCTGATCGCGGCCGTGGTGGAGCCGGCCTGGCAGAGCATCAACCTCACCCGCCTCGATGGCAACGATCCGGCCCAGGCGGCCCAGGCTCTCAGCGAGGCCCGCACCCCGCCCCTGGGGGGCGGTGACCGGCTGGTGCTGGTGCAACGCAGTCCGTTCTGCAGTGTCTGCCCTGCCGAGCTGGCCGCCCTGCTGGAGGACAGCCTGGGCCTGATCCCAGAGCAATGCCACCTGGTGCTGGTCAGCCCCGGCAAGCCCGATGCGCGCTTGCGCACCACCAAGGCCCTGAAGGCCGTGGCCAAAGAGTTGGGTTTCCCCCTTCCGGCCGCCTGGGATGGCAGCGGCCAGCTCGAGCTGGTGCGCCACACGGCCCAGGCGCTTGGCTGTGCAGTGGCCCAGGGGGCCGCGGAGGCCCTGGCGGAGGCGATCGGCAGCGACAGCGCCCGCCTGGCCAGCGAGCTCGAGAAGCTGGCGCTCTATTGCGGCCAGCGGCCGATCGATCGCGACGCCGTGGCCGCCCTGGTGGGAAGCCATGCCACCACGAGCCTGAAGGTCGGTGATGCCCTGCTGGCCGGTGACCTGGGGGAGGTGATCGGCCTGCTCGATGACCTGGTGGCGGCAGGGGAGCCTTCCCTGCGGATCGTGGCGGCCCTGACCAGCCAGATCCGCGGCTGGCTTTGGGTGAGCCTGCTGGAGGCCCAGGGTGAGCACGACGTGGCGGTGATTGCCAAGGCGGCAGGCATCGGCAACCCGAAGCGCATTTACGTGATGCGCAAGCAGATCCGCGGCCGGCCGGCCAAACGTTTCCTGGAGCTGCTGGGCCAGCTGCTTCAGGTGGAAGCGGCCCTGAAACGGGGCGCGGGGGCCGGCGATGCCTTCCGCGACGGGTTTCTCGGGAGTCCTTGAGGGGCCCCTGGCGGCGGCCCCCGATAATCATCCGATTCGCTCACCGTTGCGCGCGGAAGGGATGGCCCTGCTCGTTCAGAAATTCGGTGGCACCTCCCTCGGCAGCGTCGAGCGGATCCAGGCGGTGGCGCGGCGCATCGAGGCCAGCCGCGACGAGGGCCATGACCTGGTGATCGTGGTCTCGGCCATGGGGCACACCACCGACGAGCTCACCGGCCTGGCCCACGCCATCAGCGCTGACCCTCCCCAGCGGGAACTCGACATGCTGCTGGCCACCGGGGAGCAGGTCTCGATCGCCCTGTTGTCGATGGCCCTGAACGCCCTGGGGGTGCCGGCTGTGTCGATGACCGGCACCCAGGTCGGCATCGTCACCGAGTCGGCCCATGGCCGGGCCCGCATCCTCGAGGTCCGCACCGACCGGCTGCAGAAACTGCTTGAGGATGGACAGGTGGTGGTCGTGGCCGGCTTCCAGGGCACCAGCTGCGGCAGCGCCGGCACACCGGAGATCACCACCCTGGGGCGGGGCGGTTCGGACACCTCCGCCGTGGCCCTGGCCGCGGCCCTGGGGGCGGCAGCCTGCGAGATCTACACCGACGTGGCCGGGGTGCTCACCACCGACCCGCGCAAGGTCAGCGACGCCCAGCTGATGGAGTCGGTGAGCTGCAACGAAATGCTGGAGCTGGCCAGTCTGGGGGCCGCCGTGCTGCACCCGCGGGCGGTGGAGATCGCCCGCAACTACGGCGTGCCCCTGGTGGTGCGCTCCAGCTGGAGCGAGGCCCCCGGCACCCGACTGACCAGCGGCGCCCCGCGCCTGATCGGCAGTGGCGGCCTGGAACTGGGCAAGCCGGTGGACGGTGCGGAGCTTGACGATCACCAGGCCGTTCTGGCCCTCACCCGCGTTCCCGATCACCCCGGCGTGGCAGCCCTGCTGTTCGAGGCCCTCTCCAAGGCCGGCCTGAACGTCGACCTGATCGTCCAGTCCACCCACCGGGGCGCCACCAACGACATCGCCTTCACCGTGGCCGAGGATCAGCGGGAGGCGGCAACGGCCGTGTGCCAGGCGCTGCTGGCCGATCTCGGGGCCGAGCCATCCGCCCTGAGCAGCCAGGGCGGGCTCGCCAAGCTCAGCATCTCCGGGGCTGGAATCCTGGGCCGCCCCGGCGTCGCCGCACGCCTGTTCGACACCCTGGCCCGCTACGGCATCAACCTGCGCCTGATCGCCACCAGCGAGGTGAAAGTGAGCTGTGTGGTGGAGGGCAGCCAGGGGGCCAGGGCCCTGCGGGCCGCCGCCGAGGTGTTCGAGCTGCAGGACCCCCAGCTGCGCCAGAACCCGGTGGCCTGCGACCGGGGGGATCCGGCCGTCCGTGGCGTCGCCCTCGACCAGAACCAGGCCCAGGTGGCCGTGCGCCACGTGCCCGATCGGCCCGGCAGCGCCGCCGCGGTTTGCCGGGCCCTGGCCGATGCCGGCATCAGTCTCGACACGATCGTGCAGTCGGAGCGAACCCACGGCAGCGACGGCGGACCAACCGGAGGCGGCCTGAGCCGCGACATGAGCTTCACCCTGCGCCGCGACGACCTCGGTCGGGCCCGGCGGGCCCTGCAACCCCTGCTGATCCAGTGGCCCGAGGCCGCCTTCGAGGAGGGGATCGCCATCGCCCGGGTCAGCGCGGTGGGGGCCGGCATGCCCTGCACGCCGGGCACCGCCGCCCGCATGTTCCGCGCCCTGGCCGAGGCCGGGGTCAACATCGAGATGATCGCCACCAGTGAAATCCGCACCAGCTGCGTGGTGGGCGAAGCCGACGGCGTCCGGGCCCTGCAGGCGGTGCATGCCTGCTTCGGCCTGGGGGCTGCCTGCGTCGGGGCCGCCGGCTAGGTGCACTGGCTGCGTCACCGCCGCTCGCTTGCCCTGGCCGCCGGCCTCGACGCGCTTGGCGTGAGTCTGCTGGCCGTCTGGATCGACAAGGCGCGCAACGGCCAGATCGAGCGCCAGCTGGGACTCCTGGTGCTGATCATGGCGATCTACTGGAGCCTGGGCTGGTTGTTCGGCTCGTACACCCTGCTGAAGCAGGCCCGGCTCCGCTGGGTTCAGCTGGTGGTACGGGTGGGATTGACCAGCCTGGCCACGGTGGTGGCGGGGGCGGTGCTGGGCTGGCTGCTGCGGGCCAGCCCCCAGATCACCTTGTTGCACCGGGGTAGCCTCATCCCCCTGTTCGCCTTGGCGGCCACCTGGAGCGTCGCCGTCCGGCTGGGGATCCGGCGGCTGGCGCGGGCCTCCGGCAACGAGCGATGGCTGGTGCTGGCCCACGCCGAAGAATCGGACAGGATCCTGCTCGAATGGCGGCGCCTTGGTGAGAACGCCCCGCCGACGATCCAGAGCCTGCAGGATGCAGAACCGATGGAGGCAGCCCTGATCGGCCAGGGCGACTCCCCGGGCGGTGTCGCCCTGAGCCCGGGGGTGCTGGGACAACCGGACGTGCAGGGCGGCGTGGAGGCGGTCGTGGCCAATGGTTGGGCGATCACCACCCTGGCCCAGCTGGCCGAGCAGGAGCTGCAGCGCATCCCGCCCCATTGGGTCGGAGACCAGTGGATGCTGTTCTCGGGCCGGATCGAGGGAAGCCGGTTTGGCTTCGAGCAGCAGCTCAAGCGCTACGCCGATGTGCTCATCAGTCTGCTGCTGCTGGTGCTCACGGCGCCGCTGCTGGCACTGGCTGCACTGTTGATCAAGCTCGGCGATCAAGGGCCGATCCTCTACCGCCAGTGCCGAACCGGCCGGCTGGGCCAACCTTTCGATGTGATCAAACTCCGCACGATGGTGGCTGACGCTGAACCGGAGCGGGCCGTTTGGTCGGAGCCCAATGATCAGCGGATCACGGCCATGGGGGGGTGGCTGCGGCGAACCCGCCTTGATGAACTGCCCCAGCTGATCAACGTGCTGCGCGGCGAAATGAGCCTGATCGGGCCGCGGCCGGAGAGGCCGGAACTGGAGGGGGAACTGGTGCGGCGCATCCCCAACTACCGGTTGCGGCACTGGGCAATGCCGGGTCTGAGCGGCTGGGCCCAGGTGAACATGCCCTACACCTCCACGGTGGAAGATGCCGAACTCAAGCTCAGCTACGACCTCTTTTACCTGCGCAACAGCAGCATCTGGCTCGACCTGTTGATCCTGTTCAAGACGATCAAGATCGTGCTGAAAGCGGCCGGCCGGTAAGCGCCAGCTTCAATGGTTGCCTACCAGCTTCTGACGCAGTTTCTTGATGCGATCACGCAGGTTGCCTGCCTCCTCGAATTCGAGGTTCTGGGCTGCTGCCTTCATCTTGTCTTCGAGCTGGAGGATCAGCTCCGGCAGCGCATCGAGCGACACCTCCTGGAGGAAGGCGCGATCATCGACCACCTCCAGGGGATCGTCGTTGAGGCGACGGGTGAACTCCAGGGCCGAGAGGATCGAATTGCCGGCCCGCTTGCCGGCCGGGGAGGGGGTGATGCCGTGTTTCTCGTTGTAAGCGTGCTGAATGACCCGCCGCCGATCCGTTTCGGAGATCGCCCGGGCCATCGAATCGGTGAGGTTGTCAGCGTAGAGCAGGGCCCTGCCACTCACGTGGCGCGCCGCCCGGCCGATCGTCTGGATCAAGGAACGCTCGGCCCGCAGGAAGCCTTCCTTGTCGGCATCGAGAATCGCCACCAGGGATACCTCAGGCAGGTCAAGCCCTTCCCGCAGGAGGTTCACCCCCACCAAGGCATCGAAGACGCCATTGCGCAGGTCCTGGATGATCTCGATCCGCTCGATCGAGTGGATCTCCGAATGGAGATAACGCACCCGCAGCCCATTCTCGGCCAGGTAGTCGGTGAGATCCTCGGCCATCCGTTTGGTGAGGGTCGTGATCAAACTGCGCTCCCCCTTGTCCGCCCGCAGCCGGATTTCTCCGAGCAGATCGTCGACCTGGCCCTCGCTGGGGCGCACCTCCACCACCGGATCGAGCACGCCGGTGGGGCGGATCACCTGTTCGGCCACCTGGCTGCCGCTCTGCTCCAGCTCCCAGCTCCCCGGGGTGGCCGAGACGAAGATCGTCTGGCGGGCCTTGCTCCAGAACTCCTCGGCCTTGAGCGGCCGGTTGTCGGCGGCGCTGGGCAGCCGGAACCCATGGTCGATCAGCACCTGCTTGCGGGCCCGGTCGCCGTTGTACATGGCATGCAGCTGGGAGCAGGTGACATGGCTCTCATCCACCACCAGCAGCCAGTCGTCGGGGAAGTAGTCGATCAGGCACTCAGGGGGGGTGCCCCCAGGCCGGCCGGCCAGGTGGCGGGCGTAGTTCTCGACCCCGTTGCAGTAACCCACCTCCTTGAGCATCTCCAGGTCGTAGGCGGTGCGCTGCTCCAGCCGCTGGGCCTCCAGCAACTTGCCCTGGCTGTGGAGCTCATCGAGCCGCTGCCGCAGCTCGTCCCGGATGGCGGCGATGGCCACCTCCAGCCGATCCTTGGGGGTGACGAAGTGCTTGGCGGGGTAGATGTTCACCGTTTCCAGGCTCTGGAGGATCTCGCCGGTGGTGGGATCCACATAGCGGATCGCCTCCACCTCGTCGCCGAACAGTTCGATCCTCACCAGGCGGTCTTCGTAGGCCGGGCCGATTTCGAGCACGTCGCCCTTGACCCGGAAGCGGCCACGGCCAGGCTCGATGTCATTGCGGGAATACTGGTTGTTGACCAGTTCCCGCAGGGAGGTGCGCAGGTTGAGTGTTTCCCCCACCGAGAACTTGACGGCCGCCTTGAGATACTCGGAAGGGATCCCCAGGCCGTAGATGCAGCTGATCGAGGCCACCACGATCACATCCCGGCGCTCAAACAGGGAGCGGGTGGCCGAGTGCCGCAGCATGTCGATCTCTTCGTTGATCGAGGCGGTCTTGGCGATGTAGGTATCCGAGACCGGCACGTAGGCCTCGGGCTGGTAGTAGTCGTAATAGGAGATGAAATATTCGACGGCGTTGTTCGGGAAGAACTCGCGCAGCTCGTTGCAGAGCTGGGCCGCCAGGGTCTTGTTGTGGGCCAGCACCAGGGCGGGGCGGCCGGTGCGCTCGATCACATTGGCGATCGAGAAGGTCTTGCCGGTGCCGGTGGCCCCCAACAGGGTCTGGAATCGCTCCCCCGCCTCAACCCCTTGGGTAAGGGCGGTGATGGCGGAGGGTTGGTCACCCTTGGGCTCATAGGGCGCCTGAAGCTCAAATCGGGCCATGCCCCTGGGGGATCAGGCGGAGCCTGGAGAAGGGGAAGCTTCAAGTCTAAGAAGCGCTCAGGCCACGGCGCCGCCCACCAGGGCCGCCGCCCGGGTGAAGCCCACGTCAAGACCCAGCAACCGCAGGATCACGGCGCTCAGAACGCTGTACACCAGGGCACCGAGGATGGCGCTGACCAGGCCGTTCTTGAGCCGAAACCCCTGGATCAACCAGGCCGCCAGGGCAAAGAGAATAATGGTGATCAGCCAGTTGAACAGCAGCGACACCGGGCTGATCAAGCCGCCCAATGAGGTGACGGCCCAGACCGGCCCCAGCAGCAGCCTCAGGGGCCAGACCAGGAGAGTGCCCAGCAGACCGATCACCACGGCCGAGAGCAGGGCCGTGGTGAAGTTCGCCATCTCCACCCCGAGGGGCAGGGCAGCCACGATGAGCAGCACCACCGCCCGGATCGGCCACTGCAGCAACCAGACAAGTGCGCCCATGGGTTAGCCAAGGTCATCGTGGAAAGCGTAGGGAGGGAAGTCCAAACCGGCCACCCTCCGCTTCACACCTCCACGGACTGTTACGACCGCCGTCCCGATCGGCCCTCAGCATGGGCGACAGGGGACACCAGGGCCTCTCGCAGACTGCGCACCACGGCCACCATCGCCAGTTCGTCGTCCAGGCGGTTCACCGCGGAACCGACGCCAACGCCACTGGCGCCGGCGGCGATCGCCATCGGAACAGTGATTGCGGAGAGGCCGGAGGCGCAGAGCACAGGCAGCGGAGCATCGACGGACTGGAGGGCCCGGCTGATCGCATGGGCCGCAGCCAGGGTGGGGGCGGCTTTCTCGATCAACCCCAGGGCACCGGCGCTGAACGGACGGGCACTGGTGCCACCCTCGGTCTGGATCAGGTCGGCGCCGGCGGCGACTAAATCGATGGCCAGGTGCTCCTGCTGATCCAGGGGCAGGATGTGGGGCACGGTGACCGAGAGCACCACCTCAGGCAGGAGCTGGCGGGTCTGGAGGGTCAGGGAGAGCACCTCCTCGGCGCCGAACAGGCGGCCCAGGGGGTAAAAGGCATCGAAGTTGCCGATCTCCACGATGGTGGCCCCGGCGGCCACGGCGGCCGGAAACAGCTCGGGATCCACAGCCGACGCGCAGATCGGCAAGCCTGAGACCCTGGCCGCCAGGCGCACCAGTTCGGGTTCGCAGGCGACATCGATCAGGTCGGCTCCCCCACCGGCGGCGGCCCTGCTGATCCGCTCCACCGCGACAGGATCAACGTTGGTGAGCCCGGCGATCACCTTCAACATTCGCCGTGACACCAGCGCCGCGTGAAGGTCGGCGGGCAGGCTGGAAAGACGCGACATCGGCAGCGGAGGCAAGTGGCCGTGATTCTCCCACCCGGAAGTGCCCCGGAGCTCTCCCCTTCCCGCAGCCGGGGTCCAGCCTGGGGGCCGCTGCACATGAGGCTGCATCAGGAGTTGCTGCAGCGGCCCACCCTGCTGCCAAGGGGCGCGCGGCTGCTGCTGGCCGTCTCCGGCGGCCAGGATTCGATGGCCCTGACGCGTTTGCTGCTCGATCTGCGGCGACTGCACATTTGGGAGTTACAGCTCTGGCACGGCAACCATGGCTGGCGGCCTGAAGCCGCCGCCCAGGCCGAGCACCTGAGCACCTGGGCCGCACAGCAGGGCCTCGCGATCCAAGTCGAGCGGGCCGACCCGCCCCCCAGCGGCGAAGCAGCGGGCCGAACCTGGCGCTATTCACGCCTCCAGCACTGGGCCAGCCAGCTGGGGTGCCACCACGTGGTCACCGGCCACACCGCCAGCGATCGGGCCGAAACGGTGCTGCTGAACCTCGCCCGTGGTGCCCATCTGAGGGGGCTGAGCAGCCTGCGCCGCCTCCGCGCCCTCGGCCCAGGCCACACGCTGGTGAGGCCGCTGCTGGGCCTGAGCCGTGCCGAAACGGCAGCGTTCTGCGCCGAATGGGACCTGCCGGTGTGGATGGATTCCAGCAACGACCAGTTGCGTTATGGCCGCAACCGCATCCGCCACCAGGTGGTTCCCGTGCTGGAGGAGCTCCATCCCGGCGCCAGCCGCCGGATCAGCGCCCTGGCCGAACGCCTCGAGCATGATCCCCTCGAAGAGCTGCTGGGTCTCGCCCTGGCCCTGCTGATCGACCCAGCGGCACCGAGGCGGCTCAGCCGGGAGGCCCTCGGCACCTGCTCCGCGGCCTGTCACGCCCTGCTGGTGCGCCATTGGCTGGAGCGGGAAACGGGCCGGAGGCTGGCCGCAAAGCCGGTGGAGGCGCTCAGCCGGCGCTTGCGCGACTCCCCGCAGCCTGGCAGCCTCGATCTGGGCGGGGGGTGGCGGTTGACCTGGGACAAGCAAGCCCTGCTGCTGGAGCCCGACGACCATCCCCCTCCAGGCCCACTGATCCCAGCACCTGACGGAGGAGATCCCAACGATGCCTGAGCCCGTCGATCCTGAAGCGTTTGACCAGGCCTACAGGGCTGTGGAGCTCTCCTACAGCGAGGGCCGTTTCGATGAGGCCCTGCGGGAAGCCGAGGCCCTCCTGGAGCAGCAGGCCCCGGGGGGCGGCGATCCAAGGACCGAACGGCTGAAGCTGATCCTTGGCCACATCCATCTGCACGGCCTGGGCCAGCCCGGCCGGGCCGTCGCCCTCTACCAGGACGTTCTCGACACCGGTACCACCGCCACCTACATCGAGCTGGCCGAGCAGGGCCTGGCCCTGTGCCAAGACGCTTTCGCCCAGGAGGCAGCCGCTGAGCGGGCCGTCGTGGCCGAGCAAGCCGCCGCTCCAGCCATGCCCTGGCTGCTGGAGTCGGTCGCCGGTCCCGCTGGGCAGGCTGCGGATCTTTCGATCGAAGCGGTCAGGGTCGAGGAGTTGGTGGCGTTCGCGACTCCAGCCGGTTCCGTCGTTCCAATGCCCGTGAAAAACCCCTCGACCGTCGGCCCCGTCGAGGAGGCTGAACTGGCCAAGGGGCTGTTGCGCGTGGTGCTGGGCTGAGGTTCAGCCAGCGGCCGTGGAGCGGCGACGGCGCACCCGGTTGGCCGGCATCTCCGGCTCCTCCGGCACGGCGGCGACGGCCGCTGCGACCGGCGCGGTCACCGCCGCCGTGGCCACGGCCATGGCCCCCTGGGGCGCCTGGGTGGCCGGAGCGGCCTCGGGGCGCGGTCCAACATTGCGGATCACTTCACGGCTGGTTTCCCGGCCAGCCTGACGGCCACCGCGAGCGGCCGGACGGGTGTCGGGCTCGGCATCGGCTCGACCCTTGTAGGCCGGCGTGCCGGCCGGGGCCGGTTGCACCAGGCAGATGATCAGGGGCTCGACCTGCAATTCGCGCCGCAGCCGCCGTTGCAGCCCCACCTCGATTTCGCGCTGGACCCCCACCCAGTCCACGTCCGGGGCTGTGCCACCGGTGTTGCGGCAGAGCTGGCTCCAGCGGTTCTCAAGCACCCAGCCGATTTCACGCTCAGCCCAGATCGAGAGCTTGCGGGCATCGGCGGTGGTGACCACGCCGCGCAAGTTGACCCTGGGCGGGGCCCCCATGACGCCATCGGTGCTGATCACGGTCAGCAGGGTGATAACGCCGTCTTCGGCCAGTTGCTGGCGTTCCTTGAGCACCCGGGCATCGACGATGCCGTTGCGGGAGGCATCGAGCAGCTCGATGCCAGCCTTGACCGGATCCCCCTTGTGGATCGAATCGGGGGTGAGCTCCACCACATCACCGTTGTCAATGATCAGGATGTGGTCGGCCGGCACGCCCATCGACTGGGCTGTCTTGGAGTGGGCCACCAACATGCGGTGCTCACCATGCACCGGAACGAAGTACTTGGGCCGGGTCAGGGCCAGCATCAACTTGTGGTCTTCCTGGGAGCCGTGGCCTGACACGTGGATCCCTTCCCCCTTGCCGTAGACCACCTTGGCCCCGAGCATCATCAACCGATCAATCGTGTTGACCACGGAGATCGTGTTGCCCGGAATCGGGCTGGCCGAGAAGATGATCGTGTCGCTGGATTTCACCTGAACCTGGGGATGCTCGGAGCGGGAAATCCGGCTGAGAGCCGCCAGCTCTTCGCCCTGGCTGCCGGTCATCAGCAACAGGGTCTCACGGTCTGGCAGGTCGCGGATCTGCTTGATCGGCACGAACAGGTCATCCGGACAGCGGATGTAACCGAGCTCCCGCGCCTTGGCGATCACGTTGAGCATGGAACGGCCCAGCAGACCCACCTTGCGGCCGTGCTTGAGCGCCAGCTCCAGGATCATCGAGACCCGATGCACCGAACTGGCAAACGTGGTGACGATGACGCGGCCTTCGGCGCTGGCGAAGTGACGGTCGAGGTTGGGGAACACCGCCCGCTCTGGTGGTGTGGACCCGGGAAGCTCGGCATTGGTGGAATCACTGAACAGGCAGAGCACCCCTTGCTCGCCGTAGTGGGCCATCCGCTGGATGTCGAAGACCTCGCCGTCGACGGGGGTGTGGTCGAACTTGAAATCACCGGTGAACACCACAACCCCGACCGGGGTGGTGATCGCCAAGCTGAAGCTGTCGGCGATCGAGTGGGTGTTGCGGATGAATTCTACCTTGAAGTGCTGCCCCACCTTGACCACATCGCGGGGGCCCACGGTCTGGATCACGGTGCGGTCGGTGACCGCCGCTTCCTCCATCTTTCCCTGCAGCATCGACATGGCCAGGCGGGGGCCGTAAATCACCGGAATGCTGAAATTCTTGAGGTGGTGGGGAATGCCACCGATGTGATCTTCGTGGCCGTGGGTCACGATCATGCCCCGGATGCGCTTCTGGTTCTCGCGCAAATAGCTGGTGTCTGGCAAGACCACATTCACGCCGTGCATGCCATCGCTGGGGAACGCGAGGCCCGCGTCGACGAGCATCAGATCATCGCCGTACTCGAACACGCAGGTGTTCTTGCCGATCTCATGGAGGCCACCCAGGGGGATCACCCGCAGGGTGGGCTTGGTGCCGTTGGTGCTTGTGCTCATGGGTTGTCTCATCCGGGGTGACCCGGGAAGGGGAAAACTGGGTGGGGCTGGTCTGGGATCTCCGCGCCAGGCTGCGCCGGAGGTGAGCCTTGGCGTCAGGTAGGACGCAGGGCAGCCAGGGCTGTGGTCAGGCGGTCGCGCACGTCGCTGTCGGCAGAAACCAGGGGAAGGCGGGGGGCACCCACGGGCCAGCCCTCGATCTCCAGGGCTGCTTTGATGGGAATTGGATTGGTGGTGGCGAACAGGGCGCGGCAGAGGGGCAGCAACCGGTCATGCAGGGCCAGGGCACCGGCGTGGTCGCCGCCGAAGAAGGCCTTGATCATCTGCTGGATCTGGCGGCCAACCAGGTGGCTGGCCACGCTGACCACGCCAACCGCCCCGACCGCGAGCATCGGCAGGGTGAGGGCGTCATCCCCGCTGTAGATGGCCAGGCGGGGGCCGCAAAGCTGGCGCAGCCGGCTGACCTCATCGGTGCTGCCGCTGGCCGCCTTGAAACTCACCACGTTGGGCAAATCCATCAGGCGGGCCGTGGTTTCCGCCGTGAGGCTGCAACTGGTGCGGCCGGGAATGTTGTAGAGCATCACGGGCATCCCAGGAGCCGCTGTGGCAATGGCGCGGAAATGGGCTTCCAGCCCCTCCTGGGGAGGCTTGTTGTAATAAGGCACAACTACCAGTGCTCCATCGGCCCCCTGGTCCTGGGCCTGGCCAATCGCCTCCACCGCTTCGGCGGTGCAGTTGCTGCCGGTGCCGGCGATCACCCTGGCCCGCTCCCCGACCGCGGCTTTCACGGTGGCGAGCAACTCATGCTGTTCCTGCCAGCTCAGGGTGGGGGATTCACCGGTGGTGCCGCACACCACCAGGCCATCGGACCCGTGGCCCACCAGGTGAGCCGCCAGCCGGGCAGCCTGCGGAAAATCCACCGATCCGTCGGAAGCGAAGGGGGTGACCATGGCGGTGATCACCCGCCCGAACGGGGTGGGACTGGCACTGATCCCGCTCAAGCGACACCTCCCAGCACTGCTGAGGCCATGGCCGTGGCCGGCAACCCGCTGGGATCGAGGAGCCCTTCGGCGATCTGGATGGCGTTGAGGGCCGCCCCCTTGCGGATCTGATCGCCGCAGAGCCAGAGCTCCAGGGCCCGCGGGTCGCTGATGTCCTGGCGGATGCGGCCGATCGCCACGGGGTCGCGGCCGGTCACGTCGGTGGGCATCGGGAAGCGGTTGGTGGCGAAGTCCTCGATCAGCTCGACCCCGGCCGCCGCGGCCAGCACCGCCCGGGCCTCCTCGACCGGAAAGGGTTCCCTGAAAGCGATGTTCACCGCTTCGGAGTGGGCCCGCAGCACCGGCACCCGCACACAGGTGGCCGTGAGCCGCAAATCGGGCAATCCGAGGATTTTGCGGGTTTCATTCACCATCTTGAGCTCCTCCTCGCAATAGCCATTTGGCATCAGGGGGGAGTTGTGCAGAAACAGATTGAAGGCCAGGGAATGGGGCAGCACCGTGCTGATCGGAACCCCGCCATCGAGCACGGTGCGGCTGAGTTGGCGCAACTCCTCCATCGCCCGGGCCCCGGCCCCACTGACCGACTGATACGTGCTCACCACCACACGCTCGATCGGACGGCGGGCCTGCAGGGGGGCCAGCGCCAGGGTGAGCAGGATCGTGGTGCAATTTGGGTTGGCGATGATGCCCTGGTGGGCGAAGGCGGCCTGGGGATTCACCTCCGGCACCACCAGGGGAACGGCCGGATCGAGGCGGAAGGCACTGGAGTTGTCGATCACCACCGCCCCTGCCGCGACCGCCACGGGAGCCCACTGCTTCGAAATGGAGCCGCCAGCGGATGCCAGGACCAGATCCACATCGGCCAGGGCTTCGGCCGTCACCGCCTGCACCTTGTACGCCTCGCCCTGCCAGGCGATGGACTGACCGGCGGAGCGTGGCGAGGCCAGCAGCCGTAGCTCCCCGACCGGGAACCGGCGCTCGGCCAGCAGGCCCAGCAGTTCTTGGCCGACGGCACCGGTGGCGCCAAGAATGGCGACGGTCAGGGGCCTCAGGGGCAGAAACGTGGAGGGTGCGGCGGGGGACAAGGGCAGGGAAGGGCGAGGGATGGAGAACACTGGAGAGGGGCTGAACTCCTGAACCAATCTCCGTAAGGAGGCGACGATGAACTGTTGACCGAGCGATCGAAGAAAACGCTCCTTTGATCTGGAGCAGCTTCACAACGAGGAAATGTCCAATCCTCGGGTGAATCGCATCACACCGAAGGCTTGACGACAATCAAAAACTGATGGGCCGGGTCTATGGAGCAGGATCGATCGAAGGGGTGAAGAAAAATTTGCTAAAGATTTCAATGGTCCGGTCGGAGAAAAGCCACCGGGCTCTGATGTGATTTAGAAGCGTGCAGGCCCCGCAGGACCACGACCTTCCTTTGTTCTTAAACAATCATACGCCCAGTCAGGCCCTGGGCGCCTCCACCACCGTGGCTGGGCAGGGTGAGCCGGAGGCGGCATGGGTTTCTAGGATCGGCGGCTGCCCTGCAACACCGGTCCGGCCGGTCCGCCCATGAGCTCCGCCCTGAAGGTCAAGACCAGTCCCCGTCCCGGCAGCCGGCTGGCTCTGGAGGTGGAGATCCCCGGCGGTCGGTCCCAGGCCAGCTACGAAGCCGCCGTGACCAAGCTGAGCCGCAGTGTGCGCCTGCCGGGCTTTCGCCAGGGCAAGGTGCCCCGTCCGGTCCTCCTTCAGCAGATCGGCCCCTTGCGGATCCGGGCCACCGCCCTGGAGGATCTCGTCGACAGTGTGTGGCGCGACGCGCTGAAGCAGGAACAGATCGCCGCCCTCAGCAATCCGGAGCTAAGCGAAGGATTCGACGTCTTGCTGGCGCGGTTCAGCCCCGGGGAGGAACTCACCTTGACCCTCGAGTTGGACATCCAGCCCACCCCAAGCCTCAAAACAACGAAAGGACTGGTGGCTGAAGCGGAACCGATCCACTACGACCCCGACCGGGTGGACGAACTGATTGAACAGTCCCGCAGGCAGTTGGCGGCCATGGTCCCCGTGGAGAATCGCCCTGCCGCCAGCGGCGATCAGGCGCTGGTGAGCTTTACCGGCTCCTACCAGGACAGCGGTGAACCGATCGTCGGTGGCAGCGCCGACGATCTGGAGGTGGAACTTGAAGAGGGGCGGATGATCCCTGGCCTCATCGAAGGAATCCTCGGGATGGGCCTTGGGGAGACCCGCACGATCCCCTGTCAGTTCCCCGACGACTACCCCCAGGAGGATGCGCGCGGCAGGGAAGCCAGTTTCGTGCTCACCCTCAAGGACCTCAAGGCCCGCGAACTGCCCGAGCTGGATGACGCCTTCGCCCAGCAGGCCAGCGAGCTCCCGACCCTCGCCGAGATGCGGGCCGACCTGGAGCAGCGCCTGCGCGACGACACCGAGCGCCGCGCCCGCAACGGTCGCCACGATGCCCTGCTGACCGCCCTGGTCCAGGAGCTGGAGGTGGAGCTGCCCGAAACCCTGATTCAGCAGGAGATCCGTGCCCTGGTCGAGCAGACCGCCAGCCAGGTGGCCCAACAGGGGATGGACATCAAGAGCCTGTTCACCCCGGAGCTGGTCCGCAGCCTGATGGACAGCTCTCGGCCGGAGGCGGAGCAGCGGCTCAAGCGCGGTCTCGCCCTCCAGGCCCTGGCCACCAAGGAGCAGATCACGGTGGAGGAAGGGGAGATCGAGGCGAAGCTGAAGGAGGTGGGCAGCGGCCAGAGCAAGGGCGAAAGCATCGATCCGGCCCGCTTGCGCGGGGCTGTGGCGGAGGATCTGCTTCGAAACAAGTTGCTGGCCTGGCTTGAAGAGAACAGCACCGTCACCGAGAAGGCGCCAGCGGAGGGGACGGAGCCGGCCATAGATTGAAGCCACCCCCGGTTCCTCCGTGCCCGCCGCGTGATCGACGCCCTTCGTCCCCATCCGATCCAAAACCGCTGGCAGGGCAGCCGTCCTGCCGCCATCCGCGACAGCGCTCCCCGGGCCGCCCCTGGTCTGGTGCCCACGGTGGTCGAGCAGTCGGGGCGGGGGGATCGGGCCTTTGACATCTACTCCCGGCTGCTGCGGGAGCGGATCATCTTTCTGGGCACCGGCATCGACGACGCCGTGGCCGATTCCTTGGTGGCCCAGTTGCTCTTCCTGGAAGCCGAAGACCCGGAGAAGGACATTCAGATCTACATCAACTCCCCCGGTGGCTCAGTGACCTCGGGGCTGGCCATCTACGACACGATGCAGCAGGTGGCCCCGGACGTGGTCACCATATGCTATGGCCTGGCGGCCAGTATGGGGGCCTTCCTGCTCTCCGGAGGCACCAAGGGCAAGCGCCTGGCCCTGCCGAGTGCGCGGATCATGATCCACCAGCCGCTGGGTGGCGCCCAGGGCCAGGCTGTGGACATTGAGATCCAGGCCCGGGAGATCCTCTACCTCAAAGACACCCTGAACGGGTTGATGGCGGAACACACAGGCCAGCCGCTGGCCAGGATTGCCGAGGACACCGACCGCGATTACTTTTTGTCTCCACCGGAAGCCGTGGCCTACGGGCTGATCGATCGGGTGTTTGAAGACTCCACACCCCTCTGATGGCCAAGTTCGACGCCCATCTGAAGTGCTCGTTCTGCGGCAAGTCCCAGGAACAGGTGCGGAAGCTGATCGCCGGACCCGGCGTCTACATCTGCGACGAGTGCATCGATCTCTGCAACGAGATCCTCGAAGAGGAGCTCGTTGAGGTGCCCGGCGGCGGCCGCCCCCCGGCTGAGGCGGGACGTCAAGTGGCACCGAAGAAAAGCGGCAAGGCGGCCCCCACCCTCGCCACGATCCCCAAACCGCACCAGATCAAGGCCTTTCTCGACCAGCAGGTGGTGGGCCAGGAAGAGGCCAAGAAGGTTCTCGCCGTCGCCGTTTACAACCATTACAAGCGGCTGGCCTGGCATGGAGATGGCCATGGCGAAACCGATCGCACCGCCACTCGGCTGCACAAGTCGAACATTCTGCTGATCGGCCCCACCGGCTGCGGCAAGACCCTGCTCGCCCAGACCCTGGCCGAACTGCTTGATGTGCCTTTTGCCGTGGCCGACGCCACCACCCTCACCGAGGCGGGCTATGTGGGGGAGGACGTGGAGAACATCCTGCTGCGGCTGCTGCAGAAGGCCGACCTCGACGTGGAGCAGGCCCAGCGGGGCATCATTTACATCGACGAAATCGACAAGATCGCCCGCAAGAGCGAGAACCCCTCGATCACCCGCGATGTGTCGGGCGAAGGGGTGCAGCAAGCCCTGCTCAAGATGCTGGAGGGCACCGTGGCCAACGTGCCCCCCCAGGGCGGGCGCAAGCATCCCTATCAGGACTGCATCCAGATCGACACCAGCCAGATCCTGTTCATCTGCGGGGGGGCTTTCGTCGGCCTCGATGGCGTGGTGCAGCGGCGCCTGGGCCGTAACGCGATCGGCTTCCTGCCCAACGACGGCCGCAGCCGCAGCCGCAACCACAAGGAGCATCAAGCCGCCCATATCCTGCGCCATCTCGAACCGGAGGATCTGGTGCGCTACGGCCTGATTCCTGAATTCATCGGCCGTCTGCCGGTCAGCGCCCTGCTGGAACCGCTCGATGCCCGGGCCCTCAAGGCCATCCTCACCGAGCCGCGGGATGCCCTCGTCAAGCAGTTCCAGACGCTGCTCAGCATGGACAGCGTTCAGCTGGAGTTCGAGCCGGAAGCCATCGAGGCGATCGCCCAGGAGGCCCATCGGCGCCGCACCGGTGCCCGGGCCCTGCGCGGCATCGTCGAGGAACTGATGCTCGATCTGATGTATGACCTGCCCACCAGCACCGCCGTGACCACCTTCAGAGTCACCAGGGAGCTGGTGGAGCTGCGCAGCAAGGCCAAGGTGCTGCCCTACCCCGGCGTGATCCAGCAACAGGAGTCGGCCTGAGGCCGGAAGAACGCCGCCATGGCAACCGCTGATCACCTGCAGGTGCCCCGCCAGCACGGCCTCTTCGATCACCACGGCATCGATCTGGGCGACGGAACGGTGGCCCACTACCTCGAAGGCCGCCAGATCCTGCGCAGTCCGCTTGACGCCTTCAGCCGCGGTGAGCCCGTGTCGGTGGTGCCCTACGACCCGGCCAGCATCTCGCCGCCCGGGGTGACGCTGCGGCGGGCGATGGGCCGGCTCGGCGAGCAGCGCTACAACCTCGTGTTCAACAACTGCGAGCACTTCGCGATCTGGTGCAAGACCGGTCACCACCGCAGCACCCAGGTGGAGGACTGGCTCCGCACCGGCAGCCTTGGGGCCCTGGCCGTCGGCCAGTTCGTCCCGGCGGCCCTGCTGGTGGCCGTTCGGTTGCTGCTGCGCCAGGGTTTGACCCTCGACCATGGCCGTGACCTGGCCCTGCGCAGCCTGGAGCAGCTCGACGGGCTGCGGCTGCGCCTGCAGCAACGGCTTGAGCAGGAACTGGAGCAGGCGGAGCAATGGTGGGCCGGAGATAAGGGCCCCGACCAGTTGGGCAAGCTGCGGCTCCAGGCCCAGAGCCTGGCCGATCAGCTCGCCACGGTGGAAGAGCTGGAGGGGAGGCTGGAGCGGCTGCTCAGCGAGGGAAAGCCGGCGGCGGGCGACCCGTCCCCATGACCGAGGCTCCGGCCTACCAGGCTCTGCACCTCAAGTACCGCCCCCAACGGTTCGACCAGCTGGTGGGGCAGGAGGCGATCGCCGCCACCTTGAGCAATGCCCTGCTCCAGGCCCGCATCGCCCCCGCCTATCTGTTCAGCGGCCCGCGGGGGACGGGCAAGACATCGAGCGCGCGCATCATGGCCCGTTCGCTGAATTGCGTCGGCAGCGATGGGCCCACCCCCCATCCCTGCGGCGTCTGCGAGCTGTGCACCTCGATCGCGGCCGGCAACGCCCTTGATGTGATCGAGATCGACGCCGCCTCCAACACCGGCGTCGACAACATCCGCGAGCTGATCGAACGGTCCCGCTTCGCGCCGGTGCAGGCGCGCTGGAAGGTTTACGTGATCGACGAGTGCCACATGCTCTCGACCGCCGCCTTCAACGCCCTGCTCAAGACCCTGGAGGAACCGCCGCCACGGGTGGTGTTCGTGCTGGCCACCACCGATCCGCAGCGGGTGCTGCCCACAATCCTGTCGCGGTGCCAGCGCTTCGACTTTCGTCGCATTCCCCAGGCCGCCATCGAAGACCATCTGCGCACCATCGCCGAGCAGGAGCGGATCGGCATCAGCCCGGAGGCCCTGCAGGTGGTGGCGCAGCGGGCCCAGGGCGGGCTTCGGGACGCGGAGAGCCTGCTCGATCAACTCAGCCTGCTGCCGGCACCGATCGAAGCGGCGGCGATCTGGGACCTGCTGGGAGCCGTGCCGGAGCAGGAGCTGCTCCACCTCGCCGCCGCCCTCGCCGCCGCCGAACCCGTCGGGGTGATCGAAGCCTGCCGAGAACTGCTGGAACGGGGGCGGGAACCCTCGGCGGTGCTTCAGGGGCTGGCCTCCTTGTTGCGCGACCTGGTGCTCGCCGCAGCCGCCCCCGGGCGGCTCGAGCTCAGCGGCCTCTCGCCCCAGTTCCGCCCCCAACTTCCGGAGCTGGCCGAACGGCTCGGCAGCGGACGGCTGCTGCGCTGGCAAAACCAGCTGCGCGGCAGCGAACAGCAGTTGCGTCAGAGCATCCAGCCGCGGCTCTGGCTGGAGGTGCTCCTGCTCGGGCTGCTGGAGGAACCAGCCCCCAGGGCCCGGCAGGCTCCGATCCCGGAAGGGCTGACTCCCGTTGATGCGGCGGCCAACGCCGTGATGGGCCCCGTGGCGCTGTCACCGCCATCCCCCTTGGGTGCCCCGGTCGCCCGGACCCCGGCCGCACCGCCCCCTGCCCCCACCCCTGCAGCGAGCGGCGAGGCAGGCGACCACGAGCCAGCCATCCAGAACCTGGCGGAGCTGTGGCAGCAAATCCTCTCCAGCCTCACCCTGCCCTCCACCCGCATGCTGCTGTCCCAGCAAGCCTCGCTGGTGCGGCTGGACGACCAACGGGCCGTGGTGCGGGTCAGCGGAAACTGGATGCCGATGGTGCAGAGCCGGCTGCCCCTGCTGGAGCAGGCCCTCCAGAATGCCCTGGGACGTCCGCGTCAACTGGTGCTGGAATGCCAGCAGTCCAGCCCACCTGTCAGCACACCAACCAGCCCGCCCGCCCGCCAGCAGAACACCGCCGTTCCACCCACCCAGCCTGCCGCTCGACCCGGACCGGTTCGGATCGAAGCCAGCCCCCCACCTCCACAGACTTGCCCACCGCCCCCCTTGCCGCGGGAGCCCCTGGCCGAGAGGGCCCAACGGTTAGCAGAGTTCTTCAACGGGGAGGTCGTCGATCTGGAGGAACCGCCGGTGGATCAACCGGCGTCCGGCGGCTAGGTCGCCTGGGTGGAGAGATCGGAATCCGCTGGCAGACCGTCGTCGTCGTGGTCCTGATGGTCTTCGGGGTGGCCGCCGAGGTGGAGCGTCTTGGCCCAGACCAACCGCTTCGGCAACACCACCATTCGAACCGCCACCAAGGGAATTACCACGAGCCAGTGGGCGAAGTAGACCATCGCAAGCAGGACGGTGAAGGGGTTCGGCTTCGGCAGGGGAGGCCCCTGCGATGGCCGGCGGCAACCGATCACCAGGGCCCCGGCGGTGAGCCCCATCGCCACGAGGGACAGGGGCCAGATCGCCGGCTGGGTTCCGCTCAGCAACGCCGCGAACAGATCGATGGCCGAGATCAGCGGCAAGGCGTACTGAAGGAAGAAGAACACCCCGAGATCGAGCCGCTGGCGACGGGAGAGGCGCGAGGACAGCAAGCCGGGCCCGTAATCGAAGAAACGCTGCAGACCCCCCTCGGCCCAGCGCTGCCGTTGCTTCCACAGGGATGGCAGGGTGAGCACGGCTTCCTCCTCCACCGGCGGATCCCAGAGAACCCCCACCGCATGGCCCGCCAGGAGGAGGCGGAAGCTGAGGTCCAGGTCGTCGGTCACGGTGGCCTCGTTGAAACCACCACAGGCTTCGAGAACATCACGGCGCAAGAGCTGTCCATTCCCCCGCAGCTCGCCGATGCCGCCTGCCCGAAGGCGCCCCTCCTGGATGCCGGCATCCAGGGCCATTTCCATCGCCTGGGCCCGGGTGAGCAGGTTGCGATCCGTGTTCACCACGGCCTTGCGCAATTGAACCGCGGACCAACCGCCGGATTCCGCATAGGCCACGAGATGCTCCAGCAGATCGGCCTGCAGCCCGGCGTCGGCGTCGAGCACCAGCATCCAGCGGCCCTGGAGTCGCTCCAGAACGGCGTTCAGCGCACCGGACTTGCCGCCACCCGCCTCCCTGCCGCGCCTGATCACGGTCAAGTGGGGCGTGCGGCCCTCAAGATCAGCCAGCAACTCGGGGGTGCGGTCCTCGCTGCCATCGTCAACCACCCACAAGCGGAGCTGATCAGCGGGATAGCTCAGCTGGCCGACACGCTCGACCAGACGGCCGATCACGGCCTCCTCGTCGCGGGCGGCCACCACCACATCCACCGAGGGGCAGGGGCAACCCCCTCCAGGCTTCTCGAAATCCAGGCCAGGCCAGGGGGCGGATGGATCCTGGTTTGCAGTCGGCCCGCTCAAGAGCTTGAGGAACACGGTGCGCACCACATAGGTGGCGATGAGCAGGCTGAGGCTGATCGCCGGCAGGAGGTTCCGGGGAGGCTCGAGCCAGTGGGGCGCCACGCCGGCCCAGCCGCAGAGGAAGACAAACGCCGCCGCCTTGCCGCGCCGACGACCTGGGCCCGTGTCGGCTTGGGTCACACCAGCCACAACGCGCCCGGCCGGTTCACGGCAACCCCCGCACAACACCTGCTTCCAGCCTCCTTCCCCTCAAGACACCTCCCTCAAGTCAGTTCATCCCAGGGCCTGGGGCGTGGATGGATGGCTGGACGGATGCCCAGGACATCGTCATCGCCAACGGACTCTAAAGGGGCCCTCCAAGGGAATGTATGTGCTGCAGATCCGTACCGGGGTAGTAGTGCCCGAGGATCCTGCCGAGGCTCCAACCACGGGCTGCCAGGTCGATCGCTCCGGCCTGGGAGAGGCCGGCCCCGTGGCCAAAGCCCCCACCGACGATTCGCCAGGCTCCGGGGCGATCGGGCACCAGCAGGAAGAGGGTGCTGGGAAGCTGTCGAAAGGTGCGCCGGATCGCGTCGAGCCGAAGCACCCGCTCGCCGCCACTGCCCTCGACCGCCAGGGCCAGAACCCGTCCACTCGGTCCCCGCTCCAGCACCTTGAGACCAACGGGAGTGCCCACACCCGCTCCGGTGCGGGCGAGATCCTCGCGGATCTGCTCAGCCGTAAGCAAGCGCTGCCAGCGAAAACGGGGGTGGTCCGCCCCGTAGGCCGCGCCTCCCTGGTTCAGGAGTTGCGGCAGGATCGCGGCCGGCAAGGGGACGGTGAAACGCTGGGCAAAGGCGGCGGGTCCATCCGGCCTGGCCTGGAGATAGGGCAGGGCGGAACCACTCCAGACCTCTTCGAACCCCGCCGAGACCCCCCCGTTCGTCGCGTGATACACCGCGTGAATCGGCATGCCCTTCCAGCTGAGCACCTGGCCCGTGGTGGCCTGGATCGCCCGTGCCACGGCTCCGCCCGCCAGGCGGGGGTCCCCATAGACCTGGCACTGGGTATCGGCACAGAGGTGGTAGCCATCGATCGCGAAGCGATGGCGGTTGCGCAAGGCCCAGGTGCGCGCCAGCACGGCCTGGGCGGCCAGGGCCGCCGGAGGGGAGGCGGCGCCGATCTCATGGGGCACCACCCCGAGCAGGTAACGCTCCAGGGGCACCTGCTCGATCAGGCTCCAGCCGCCGTAGGCGTCCGGCTGCAGGCGAAACGGCCCCGGGAACACCCCGCCCTGCCAGCGCAAGCCCCCCGGGGCCGTGATCAGCATGGGGCCCTCCAGCAGCGTCGCGGTCCTCGATCCCCCACCGGCCGCCGCCGGGGCCTCCAGCGCGAGGCCGCTGGTCACCAGCCGCTCGTCCGTGCGGGCCTGGAAGCCCTGCGGGGCTTTCGAACTGGCGACAGCCCACACTTCCCAGTCCTTGGGATAGCCGATCTGGGCCTCGACCCCCAGCGCCCGCCAGGCCATGGCCGCCTGCTCGGCGCTTTCGAAGCTGGCGAACGGCCCCAGCACGCTCCTTCCCAACAGCAACGGCTTCGCCAGGGGAACCTCTCGCCAGCGCAGCCGCAGGCTGGTGCCGCTGCGCCGCTGTCCCGCCGCATCCACCAGGCTCAGGGAACCCGTCGCGGCCTGCAGAACAAGTGGAGCAGCCTGGTCAGCCCCTCCCGCCGTGGGCCCCAGCCGTGAGGCCAGAGCGACCCAGAGCACCGGATCCTTGGCGTTGAGCGGGGGGGGCGGTTGGGTGGGCCAGTGGATGGCCGCGGGAGCGGACACGGCCCGGCAGCCCGGCGCGATCAACAGCGAAACGCTGAGTGCGAGCAGCGCCGGAGCGAGGCGACCGGCCGTTCGGGGGCGGGGCATGGGCAGGCGATGCATCAGCGCGAAGGGTGGAAACGGGGAGGGAAAGAGTGACAAGACAGGCCGGGTGGTTGGCGGAAGGCACGTCCACGTCGTACTTTGATTGTTTGCGTCCGAGCGGACGAGATGCCGAAGCTCAAAACCCGCCGAGCTGCCGCAAAGCGTTTCAAGCTGAGTGGCAGTGGCAAGTTCATGCGGCGTCGCGCCTTCCTCAACCACCTGCTCGATCACAAGAGCCCGAAGCGCAAGCGCTACCTCGGCACGATGGCGGTTGTTGATGAGCGCGATGTTGAGAACGTCAGGGGGATGCTTCCCTACGCCCACTGAGCCTGCCCACTGAGCAGCCCCAGGCCATACCCACCTCCCCCAGATCTGATCCATGTCTCGCGTCAAGAGGGGCAACGTTGCCCGCAAACGCCGCATCAAGATTCTCCGACTGGCCCGCGGCTTCCAGGGCAGCGGCAGCAAGTTGTTCCGCACCGCCAACCAGCGGGTCATGAAGGCCCTGTGCAACGCCTACAGGGATCGCCGTCGTCGCAAGCGCGATTTCCGCCGGCTCTGGATTGCCCGAATCAACGCCGCGGCCCGCCTCAATGGCCTGAGCTACAGCCGCCTGATCGGCGGGCTCAAAAAAGCGGACATCCAGCTCAATCGCAAGATGCTGGCCCAGTTGGCCGTCACCGATCCGGTCAGCTTCAGCAGCGTGGTTGGCGCCGCCCATCCCTGAACCCAACTTCTAACGGGGAGGCCCGATGGACATTCTCCTGCCCCAGGCCTACTTGATCGGACTGATCGTGCTGCTGGGTGGCGCCGCCGTGGTCATCGGCTTTCAGTTGGTCCGGGTGCGGCGGGATGAAGCCGCCCTCTCCCGGCTGGAAGGCCAGGGCAAGGGGGGCAGCCAACAGGATCCAGCCACCCTCTATGAACTGGCCTCGGTGCAGCTGCGCAAGCGGCTCTACCCCCAGGCGGTGGAGTCCCTGCAGCTCGCCCTGAAGCGCTCGACCGGGGAACCCCAGGAAGCCCAGGCCCTGATGCAGAACGCCCTGGGCTTTTCCCTTGCCGCCCAGAACAACTACGCCACGGCGATTCGGCACTACAAGGCCGCTCTCCAGGCCAAACCGGACTATCCCGTTGCCCTTAACAACCTCGGCTACGCCTTGGAGCGCCAGAGCAAACCCGACGAGGCCCGTGAGGCCTATCAGCAGGCCCTCAGCCTCGACCCTGGCAACAAGACAAGCCTGAAGCGGCTCAAGCTTCTCGAACGCCGCAACCCAAAGGATCCTGAGGATCGGCCCACCAGTGGCAAGGGCATTAAGCGAGAGCCCACCAAGAAGGCGGCCTGAGCCGCCAGCCTTCCTCTACAGGGCGCGATTACCAGAGGCCGCGAATCGGCGCCGGTTCCTTGGCACTCGGCTGAGCCTTGGTCTCGGCCATCGGAGCCAGCACCAGCCGTCCGCCGAGGTTGGTCAGCCGGGGCGCGTTCCAGCCGCTCAGGGACAACCCCTGCAGCCCCAGAAAGTCCCCGCCCGGCTCGAGGCCGGTGCTGAGGTCGGCGATCAGGGGAAGGAGTTCGAACTGGTCGGATTTGGCATTGAGATTGCCCTGCACCGGGGTGGTCACCGCTCCGATCGTCATCTCGCCACGCAGATCAACGACCTGACCGATCGCCTGGAGTGCCTCGAGACGCAGCTCCACCGGTACTGGCGTTCTGGAGCCGAAGGCCTGATACGTGCCGGTCCACCGCCGCGGCAGCTGGTCGGCCAGCAGCTGGGCACGGGCATTGGGATCGAAGGTCTCCACCGGACCGAAATCCGTCTGGAACGATTCAACCGTGGCGGGATTGGGCATTCGGAACGGCACCATGCCCCCGAGGGGAACCGGTGTGGCTGCCAACAGCAGAGGAAGCGCGAAGGGCACGGCTGGGTCCATCCTTTGGGCCAGGGTAAGCCGCTCTGGAGTCGTAAGCTGCACATCCAATGCCTGGAAAGCGCCGTGGCCGCAGCTGAACCGGCAGACGGGGAGGCGATGGTGATCGGTGGACGGCGCTTCGGCAGCCGGCTGATGACCGGCACCGGCAAGTATCCCGATCTGGCCACCATGTGCGCCAGCCTCGCGGCGAGTCGCTGCGAGATCGTCACCGTGGCGGTGCGGCGGGTGCAGGCAGCCGCAGCGGGCCATGGGGGGTTGATCGAAGCGATCGACTGGAGCGCGATCTGGATGCTGCCCAACACCGCTGGTTGCGCCACCGCCGAAGAGGCGATCCGGGTGGCACGGCTGGGCCGGGAGCTTGCCAAGCTGGCCGGCCAGGAGGACAACACCTTCGTGAAGCTGGAGGTGATCCCGGACAGCCGCCATCTGCTGCCCGATCCCTTCGGCACCCTCGAGGCGGCCGAGCAACTGGTGGCCGAAGGCTTCACCGTTTTGCCCTACATCAATGCCGATCCGCTGCTGGCCAAACGACTGGAGGAGGCGGGGTGCGCCACGGTGATGCCACTGGGATCGCCGATCGGCTCCGGCCAGGGCATCCGCAACGCCGCCAACATCGCCCTGATCATCGAGAACGCCCGGGTCCCCGTGGTGGTGGATGCCGGCATCGGCGTGCCCAGCGAAGCCGCCCAGGCCATGGAGATGGGGGCCGATGCCCTGCTGATCAACAGCGCCATCGCCCTGGCCGGTGATCCCGTCGCCATGGCACACGCCATGGCCCTGGCCACCGAGGCGGGGCGGATCGCCTGGCGGGCCGGTCGCTTGCCGGTCCGCCAGGAGGCCAGCGCCAGCTCACCCCGCCAGGGACGGGTGGGTCAGGTCATCCCCAGGCCTTCGTGAACTTCCTGCTCGGCCTGCCAGAGATCGCGGTTTCGGCCGATAGCGTAGCGAGCTTTCGTTGTTGCTTCAGCCATGTCGGTCACCCGGGAAGACGGCGGCAGGTTGAATGCTTTTGCCAAGGAACCTCCGATCCGGGTGGTCGAATCCGGCGGTTCCATGGGCCGGACCACCCTGCTGCTGCTGCTCGGCGGGGCGGCCCTGGTGCTCGGCATGGTGGCGGTGGCGGTACGGATCAGCTGAAGGGCCTGGAGCAGGCTGGAGGCGCAGGATGCCTGTAGTAGCTTGCCTAAAGGGAGCATCCGCTCGTTCGGCAGGAGTTCAGACGTGAAGGTTCTCGTTCTCGGCGGCGACGGCTTCTGCGGTTGGCCGTGCGCGGTGAATCTGGCTGATGGTGGCCATGAGGTGGTGATCGTCGACAACTTCAGTCGCCGCAAGATCGACATCGATCTGGGCGTGGAATCCCTCACGCCCATCGCCAACCTGCCTGACAGGCTGCGGGCCTGGCAGGAAACAGGCGGCAACCAGATCCGTTTCGTCCATCTCGACATCGCCCAGCAGTACGAGCGTCTGCTGGAACTGCTTCGCCTTGAGCAGCCGGGGGCGGTGGTGCATTTTGCAGAGCAACGGGCGGCTCCCTACTCGATGAAAAGCAGCGCCACCAAGCGCTACACCGTCGACAACAACGTCAACGGCACCCACAACCTGCTCTGCGCCATCGTCGAGAGCGGCCTCGACATCCACATCGTTCACCTCGGCACGATGGGGGTCTATGGCTATGGCTCCCACCGCGGCGCCACCATACCCGAGGGATACCTCACCGTGGAGGTCCCCCAGGCCGATGGCACCCGCTTTCGCGAGAAGATCCTCCACCCCACCGATCCCGGGAGCGTCTACCACATGACCAAGACGCTCGACCAATTGCTTTTCTTTTATTACAACAAGAACGACAGCATTCGCGTCACCGACCTTCACCAGGGGATCGTCTGGGGCACCAACACGGCGCTCACCGATCGCGATCCCCGGCTGGTGAACCGGTTCGATTACGACGGCGATTACGGTACGGTGCTCAACCGCTTTCTGATGCAGGCCGCGATCGGCTATCCGCTCACTGTGCATGGAACCGGCGGCCAGACCCGTGCCTTCATCCACATCCGCGATTCGGTGAAGTGCGTTGAGCTGGCCGTCGCCAATCCCCCCAGCCCCGGTGAGAAGGTCCGCATCTACAACCAGATGACCGAAAGCCACAAAGTGAAGGACCTGGCCGAGAAGGTGGCCGCTGTCACCGGAGCGAAGGTGAGCCATCTGCCCAACCCCCGCAAGGAAGCGATCGAGAACGATCTGATCGTCGACAACCGCTGCCTGATCGAACTGGGGCTCAAGCCCACCACCCTCGAGGATGGATTGCTGGCCGAAGTGGTGGATGTGGCCCGCCGCTGGGCCGACCGCTGCGATCGCGCCCGCATCCCCTGCATCTCTGCATGGACATCCTCCCAGGCGCTGGCCGTCAAGGCGACGGCCTGAAACACGGCTCGTCTCCCAGCTCACTCCCCCTGGACATGCGGCCCCCCTTGAAGATCGTTTTTTTCACGGAAACCTTCCTGCCCAAGGTCGACGGGATCGTGACCCGCCTCACCAAGACGGTGCAGCACCTGGTGGCCGCCGGCGATGAGGTGCTGGTGTTCTGCCCGGAAGGGGCCCCCCAGATCTTCATGGGGGCCCGGGTGATCGGTGTGCCAGCAGTTCCCTTGCCGCTCTACCCCGAGCTGAAGTTGGCCCTGCCGCGGCCCTCCGTGGCCGAAGCCCTGGAGGCCTTTGCCCCTGACCTGGTCCATGTGGTGAATCCAGCGGTGCTCGGCCTGGGCGGAATCTGGCTGGCCAAATCCCGTCAGATTCCCCTGGTGGCCAGTTACCACACCCACTTGCCGAAGTACCTGGAGCACTACGGCATGGGCATGCTTGAGCCCCTGCTCTGGGAACTGCTCAAAGCCGCCCACAACCAGGCCGATCTGAATCTCTGCACCTCCAGCGCCATGGTGGAGGAACTCAGCCAGCGGGGCATCCAGCACACCGCCCTGTGGCAGCGCGGTGTGGACACCGAACTCTTCCGTCCCGAACTGCGCCAGCCGGCGATGCGCCGCCGGTTGATGGGGGGTCGAGATGGCCGCGAACGTCTGCTGCTTTACGTCGGCAGGCTCTCAGCCGAGAAACAGATTGAGCGGATCCGCCCAGTGCTTGAGGCCATGCCCCAGGCCCACCTTGCCCTGGTGGGAGACGGTCCCCATCGGCAGCAGCTGGAGCAGGTCTTCGCAGGGAGTGCCACCACCTTCGTGGGCTACCTGGCCGGCGAAGAGCTGGCCAGCGCCTTTGCCAGTGCTGATGCCTTCCTGTTCCCCTCCAGCACCGAAACCCTGGGTCTGGTGCTGCTGGAGGCGATGGCGGCGGGCTGCCCGGTGGTGGGAGCCAACCGTGGCGGCATCCCTGACATCGTCACCGACGGGGTGAACGGTTGTCTGTACGACCCCGACGAACCCACCAGCCTGACGGCGGCGACCGAACGGCTGCTGGCCAGCCCGCAGCGGCTTGAGCAGTTAAGTCAGGCCGCCCGCCAGGAAGCTGAGCGCTGGGGCTGGGCCAGTGCCACCGAGCAACTGCGTTCCTTCTACAGCCAGGTGGCCAGGCCCAGACTTCAATTGGTCGGCTGAGCGCCTTTGAACCAGGTCGTCATCAGGGCCTTGACCATCGGGGCGGCCACCGTGCCGCCATATCCGCCACTGTTTTCCCCGAAGGCGATGATCACCAGATTGGGCTTGGCTGCCGGGGCGTAGCCGCCGAACCAGGCGTGGTCCTGACGGGGAGGATCCTCGGCCGTTCCGGTTTTGCCGGCCACCGGCGGCAAGCCGGGAATGTTCAGCAATGTGGCGGTGCCCTGGGTGACGACCTCCCGCAGGCCCTGGCGCAGGACCGTCAGGGTGGACGGCTTCAGGCCCAGCCACTGACGGGAGACGGGCCCGTCCACCAGGTGGGGCGTCACCAGCCAGCCCCCATTGGCAATCGCCGCGTAGAGCCGCGCCATCTGCAACGGCGTCACGGCGACGGCGCCCTGGCCGATCGCCGAAGTGATCGTGTCGACGGAGGTCCAGTCTTCCTTGAGGGTGCGCCGTTTCCAGGCCGGATCCCCCAGCAGGCCAGGACTCTCTTCCTCGTTGAGTTCGATGCCCGTGGCGCTGCCGAAGCCGAACCGGCGCGCCGACTTGAACAGCTCCGTCGCCCCGACCTTCAGACCGAGCCGATAGAAGAAGCTGTTGCTGCTCACGGCCAGGGCCTTGGGAAAGCCGATGCTGCCGAAACTGCCATGGTCGGCGTAGCACTGACCGTCGTAGCAGAAGGAGCTGGAGGTCGGAATCGTGGAACCGGGCTCGTAGCGGCCCGACTCCAGGCCGGCCAGGGTGCTGATCACCTTGAAGGTGCTGGCCGGTGGAAAGGCCTGCAGCGCCCTGTCGAGCATCGGCGCCTCAGGACGGCTGAGCTCGTTCCACTGGGCCGTGGTTGGGCCAGCCGAAAACACATTGGGATCGAAGTTGGGACGGCTGGCCATGGCGAGGATGGCGCCGGTCTGGGGGTCCATCGCCACGATCGCCCCCTTGCGCACCCCATCGAGGGCCCGCTCCGCGGCGCGCTGCAGATCGAGGTCCAGGGTGAGGCGCAGATCCTTGCCGGCCCGGGCCTTCTTGTCCCCCAGGACCCGCTGCACCTCTCCCGCCGCATTCACCTCCAGCTGCTGGCCGCCCCATTCGCCGCGCAGATGGTTCTCGAACACGCGCTCGAGGCCGCTGCGGCCGATGCGGTCCTGGACCCGATAGCCAACGCTCTCGAGGCGCTTGTATTCCTCCTCATTGATACTTGTGGTGTAGCCGAGCACATGGGCCGCCAGGCGGCCAAGCGGATAGGCGCGCAGATAATCCACGTCCACATCGACGCCGTCGAAGGCCGCCGCCTGTTCCTTGAACCGAAGCACCTGAATGCTGCTGAGCGGACCGGACAGGGCGATGCGGTAGCCGTCGCCCTGTCCGCCGCTTCGCCGTTTTTCATCCAGCCGGCTGACCGGAACGCCCAGCACCTCGGCAAGCCGACCGCGCATCTGCTGCCAGCGCTGGTCCGTCACCACCAGGGGGCGGAGGTAGAGGTTGTAGGTGAGGCGGTTGGTGGCCAGCACCTCACCATGGCGATCCAGTAGCCGGCCCCGCATTGGGTGGCGGGGAACCAGGCGAACCCGGTTCTGATCCGCCAGCACCCTGTTCTCCGTGCCGTGCACCAGCTGAAGCCAGGCCAGCCGCGCGCCCATCGCGGCGGCCACCAGCAGGACAAGACCCAGCAACCAGGCAGGCTGGTGGCGCATGCCAGCCTGACGGGGCTGACCGGGCAGCAGACCGATCCCCATCGTGATCAGGCCTCGAGCCGTCGCTCCAGCTGGGCCAGGCGTTCGGCGATCCGAATCAGCACGCCATGGAGGGCTTCCCGCTCGGCTGCAGCATCCTCCCCGCCACCCGTGGCCGCCACCGCCTCGCTGCGTGGGATGTCGCGCACCTCCACCTTCATCACCGGATTGCCCAGGCCGGGCTGGATCTGATCCAGGCTTTCCCGCATCGCCCGGGCTGCAGGGTCCCCCTCCTGCCTGAGCTGGCCCAGGGGGTCATCCGAGTCGGTGAACGCTTCGACCACCTGGCGGGGACCGCCACGGCGGGCCCGCTCAACCACGGCCATCCCGACCGGAAGGATGTCCTGCATCAAGGAGAGCCTGAGGGCGTCGAGGGGATCAGCGGCCATGGCAGAAGAAACAGAGCGCGGCGAGGTGGGTCACCTCCCACCGGCAGGGTGCCCAGTCTGCCTGGCACCAGCCTCCGTCGTCTCAGAAGGTGCGCTGCACTCCGGGCTCGATGATGCCCGGGCGGCAGAACTGGCGGGACCCCAGCCACGCCCCCGCCAGCACCGCCAACACCAGCAGGGTGGTGAGGGGGAGAAGCGCCTGGCGCGTGACGTCGAGACTGAGCCATTCGCCCCAGCCGCGCAACCAGCGCTCCCGATCGAACCGCCGCCGCTCCTTCTGCTCGCTCTTGAGCCGTCGCCCCAGGGCCTTTTCCACCCAGCGCTCGAAGGAGCGCTTCTTGGTGACGGCCATCTTGCGCTCCACCTCGAGCAGGTGGCCCGAGCTCAGATCGGGGTTGAAGGTGCTGATCAGCTCCAGGCTCTTGAGGAACATCTCCACGGCCCCATCCTTGATTTGACGTTCCTGGTCCGATAGCTCGTCCCACAGCAGCTCGGGGTAGAAGCGGGTGCGGTTGGCCTGGATCTGCTCCTCCTGGAGCTGACCGGGCTCCCTGAGCCAGCGATCGGTGTTGGCATCGAAGCGCCGCCAGTAGAGAAACGGATTGAGGAAAATGGTCTTGGCGCCGAGCTGGATGCTGTCCTGCTGAAGACGGCGCTGCAGCTGGGGATCCGGCTGGGTGGCGACGGTCACGGGAATCAGGCTGGTGCCCGATGGTATCGAAGCTGCTGGGGCTCTACCAGCCCGGTTGGACCCTGACCATCATTCCCACTCGATCGTGCCCGGGGGCTTGCTGGTGATGTCAAGCACCACCCGGTTCACCCCCTTCACCTCGTTGACGATCCGGTTCGAGATTCTCTCCAGAAGGTCGTAGGGCAGCCGCGACCAATCGGCGGTCATGCCGTCTTCGCTGGAGACGCAGCGCAGCACAATTGGATAGGCATAGGTGCGTTTGTCTCCCATCACCCCCACGCTCCGCACCGGCAGCAGCACGGCAAAAGCCTGCCAGATCTCGTGATAAAGGCCCGCGTCCTGGACTTCCTCGCGCACGATCAGATCGGCGTCCCGCAGAATGTTGAGTTTTTCGGCACTCACTTCGCCTAAAATGCGAATTGCCAGGCCAGGTCCTGGGAAAGGGTGACGGCGGACGATCTCCTCGGGCAGGCCGAGGTTGCGGCCCACCTTGCGCACCTCGTCTTTGAAGAGACGGCGCAAGGGTTCCACCAGCTTGAACTGAAGATCCTTGGGAAGGCCGCCGACGTTGTGGTGGCTCTTGATCTTCACCGCCACCCGCTCACCGGTGTTGGGGTCGACGCCCGTTCCGGCCGATTCGATCACATCGGGATAGAGCGTTCCCTGGGCGAGAAAATCGAAGGGCCCGAGACGCTTGCTCTCCTCCTCGAACACCCGGATGAATTCGGTGCCGATGATCTTGCGCTTGTCTTCGGGATCGGTGATGCCGTTGAGCTTGCCCAGAAAGCGATCCCTGGCGTTGATGTATTCAACGCGAATGTGGAACTTGCGATCAAAGAAGTCCGTGAGAAATTCGGGTTCCCCCTTTCGCATGAATCCCTGATCGATGAACATGCAGGTGAGCTTGTCGCCAATCGCCTTGTGAAGCAGAAATGCCAGGGTGGAGGAATCGACGCCACCGGAAAGGGCCAATAGCACCCGTTTATCGCCCACCCTGGCCTGAACATCTGCGACCGCCTCATCAATGAAGGCTTCCGTGGTCCAGTCGGGCTTGCAGCCACAGATCTGGTAAACGAAGTTGCGAATCAACGCCATGCCGCCCAGGGAATGGACCACCTCCGGGTGGAACTGAACGCCGTAGAAGTGGCGCCGGTGATCGGCGACCGCTGCTTCGGGGGTGTTGGCGGTGTGGGCCAGCCTCTCGAACCCCTGGGGCAATGCCGCGACCGAATCGCCGTGGCTCATCCACATCGTGGAGCCCTCCTCCACATCGGAGAGCAGATCAAGGGGATCGTCCACGAACAACGGGGCCTTGCCGTATTCGCCGCGCCCAGCCGCCTCCACCACTCCGCCCAACTGCTGCACCATCAGCTGCATGCCGTAGCAGACTCCCAGAATGGGAATTCCCAGATCCCAAAGTCCGGGATCACAGATCGGCGCCCCTTCGGTGTAAACGGAGCTGGGACCGCCGCTGAGGATGATTCCCTTCGGCGCGATGCTGCGCAGATCATCGGCGCTGGTGCTGTAGCCCATTACCAGGGAGTACACCTCGGTTTCCCGCACGCGGCGGGCGATCAACTCGGAGTACTGGGAGCCGAAGTCAAGGATGACGATGGCGGGATGGCGCTTGGATTCAGGCTGCTCAGAGGATTGCGAAGCTTGCGACATACGACCGTTTCGGCGGTCAGGCCCTTTCGATTCACCCTAAAGGGTGCCGGAAAGCCTGGAGCAGCGCCCGCCCCTCAGCCCCGCAGGCGCGCAAGCGGCGGGCACGATCGAACAGCACGGCGCCGATCCTCAGCGGCCACGACCCGTAGCGGGCCAGGTAGGCCAGGCTGCGGCTCTCGATCGTGTCCGCCAGGCGCTGCTCCACCCGCGCCGCCAGGACGGGATCGTGGACGGCCAAAGCGGCCAGGGCCGCCTCCACCGTGGAGGCCCCATGCAGCCGCTCGAGCGGTTCACCGGTGAGGCCCTCCAGGGCCGCGAGGGTGGTGAGCACCTCCGCCCTGCCATCGGCCAGATGGTGGTGGGTATGAAAGATGCCGCCGGCCAGCTTGATCAATTTGCCGTGATAGCCGAACAGGATCAGGCGTTGAACCCCTGCCTCGGCGGCCGCCACCAGTACCGGGCCCAGCCAGTTGCCGGCCTTGAGCAACAGCTCCGCCGGCAGCCCCAGCTGGGGGGCCAGATCCAGACCGTTCTCGCCGATCACCACCACCAGATTGCCGCCGAAATCGGCTTGGGCGGCCCTGTGACGGAGATCCTCCAGGCAGGCCTCCAGCTGGTCGGGCGCTGCGCTGCGCTGCACGATGGCCTGGGTGCCGATCAGGGCCAGGCCATCCACCACCCCAAAGGCGGCGTTGCTGGTGCGCTCGGCCAGGCGCCGGCCCTGGGGAAAGATGATCCGCAAACGCAGCCCCTGGCCATTGGGCCAGAGGGGGCGAAGGTTGGTTTCGAGCAGCTCGCGGGCGTAGCTGGAGTGGCAGAGGTCGGCGCTGGTGGCATGGATTCCCACCCCCTCGCCTGCCTCGAGCCGCAGCCAGGCTCCGTCAGCGTCGGGTGGCGGTTCTGAACCGGGTTGCCACCGGCTTGCCAGCACCCAGACCGCCAGGTCACGGGTGAGATCCAGCCCCTCGCCGGGCTGGCAGCGACTGACCCCCAGGGCCTCGGTGGCGCCGAGGCGGGCGGCTGCTTCCACCGGCACGGGTTGTCGGCCGGGTGGATCCAGCAGCTCCAGCAGCGGTGCTGGATCGGTGGGTTGAATCGACTCCTCGGCTCCCTGAACCAGCGCCACCACCGCCGCGCGCGCCGCCGCCACCACCCAGACCGGCAGGGTGAATGCTGTGGAGGTGGTCATCTCGGCACCGCTCCAAGGTGGGGCTGTGGCCCCTTTTTTATGCTGGGCGATCGCGCCGCCGCGCCTCCACCCTCCGCCCCCCCTCCATGCAGGACAAGCTGACCCTGATGATCCCCGGTCCGACCCCGGTACCGGAGACCGTCCTGCTGGCGATGAGCCGCCATCCGATCGGCCACCGCAGCGCCGAGTTTCAGGCGATCGTCAAGCGCACCACCGCCCAGCTCCAGTGGCTGCATCAGACCGAAGCTGACGTGCTGGTGCTCACCGGCAGCGGCACCGCCGCGATGGAGGCCGGAATCATCAACGTTCTCAGCCATGGAGACAAGGTGCTCTGCGGAGACAACGGCAAATTCGGCGAGCGCTGGGTGAAGGTGGCCAGGGCCTACGGACTCGACGTGGAGGTGATCCAGGCGGAATGGGGCCAACCCCTGGATCCTGAAGCGTTCCGCGCCAGCCTCGAAGCTGACACCGACAAGCGCATTCGAGCTGTGATCCTCACCCATTCGGAGACCTCCACGGGGGTGATCAACGACCTGGAGACCATCGCTCGCCATGTCCACGCCCATGGCCAGGCCCTGATCGTGGCCGATTGCGTCACCAGCCTCGGCGCCTGCGACGTGCCGATGGACGACTGGGGCCTCGATGTGGTGGGGTCCGGCTCCCAGAAGGGTTACATGATGCCGCCGGGTCTCAGTTTCGTGGCGATGAGCAAGCGGGCCTGGCAGGCCCAGGAGCGCTCCGACCTGCCGAAGTTCTATCTGAATCTGGCCACCTACCGGAAAGCGGCCGCCAAGGACAGCAACCCCTTCACCCCTCCGGTGAATCTGTACTTCGCCCTGGAGGCGGCGCTGGAGATGATGCAGAAGGAAGGGCTGGAGTCGATCTTCGCGCGCCACGCCCGCCACCGTCGCGCCGCCCAGGCGGGCATGAAAGCGATCGGCCTGGCGCTCTATGCCGCCGAAGGCCACGGAAGCCCGTCGATCACGGCGGTGGCGCCGGAGGGGATCGACGCGGAAGTGCTGCGCAAAGCCGTCAAGGAGCGTTTCGACATCCTTCTGGCTGGAGGCCAGGATCACCTGAAGGGCAAGGTCTTTCGCATCGGTCACCTCGGTTTCGTCTGCGACCGGGATGTCCTCACCGCCGTGGCGGCGATCGAGGCCACCCTGCAGGCCCTCGGCCTCTCGAAGGGAGTCGTCGGCGCCGGGGTGGCTGCAGCCGGCGCCGAACTGGCCCGCGGCTGACCAGCCCCCGGGCAGATTGTTTGCTAGTTTGTGCTGGCGCGGGTGTAATTCAGTGGTAGAATGTCAGCTTCCCAAGCTGAACGTCGCCGGTTCGAGTCCGGTCACCCGCTTGTAGCACGAATCAAGGCCACGGTTTTTCTGAATTCCTGATTCTGAATTCCTACAGAGGGCTTAGGGCCCGGAGCGATTCTG